>Ga0182021_10003320_pt1 | contig 18937 bp, 15 predicted proteins | sample 612E3MmetaG_FD_120493 | JGI IMG/M metagenome (GOLD analysis project Ga0182021, IMG submission 120493) | Permafrost microbial communities from Stordalen Mire, Sweden - 612E3M metaG (Illumina Assembly) | ecosystem: Environmental > Terrestrial > Soil > Wetlands > Permafrost | place: Sweden... | reverse complement strand
TGACAAGCGCAATGTGGAATGTAATATCCCTTATGCCGTTATTAACAGTGCGTACAACAGAAAAGAATAATGCAAGAAATACAAATGATATGAAAAGAGCAATGCTGGCAGTATTAAGATTCGTGTATTTTAAGAAATAATAAAATATCGAGCAGGATACAGCATTCATAAATATCTGAGAGGGTGTCATTGTATTAATGAATTCATATTCCCCGTAAAACAAATATCCCAGAAGAATGATTGAAGTGAAAGAAATTATAATACCAAGAAGAAGTATTCCGATTTGTTTGTTAGACATTTTCATAGTTATTTTAATTTTAGGTTAATTAAAACTTTATGATTGAATTGCCGTTGAATGAAACATATGAATTATGTTTTGAATTTGCAATGCTCAATTATCGGAAGAGCAAATAGAATGAGCAGTAAGTTAAATCAATTATTTCCTATTAAAAGTTTTCTGCACCTGAAAAAACAGCTTTTAAAATGATTAAAGTGATGATTTTTCACAAAAAATGATTAAAAATAGTATTGTTTAGATATTTTATTCTTAATATGTTTGTAGACAGATATAATCACAATATGTATTTTCAGAATAAGCTTCAAAAATATTTCAAAGTTCCAAATCCATTAAGTTTGTCTATCAAAAACTTATATTTATTAAATAAAAAAAATTTAAAGAAAGGAAATTAAGCTATGTCTTCATTCGTTCAAGAGATTATTGACATTGTTAAGCACAAAGACCCGGCGCAACCGGAATTTTTACAAGCAGTTACAGAAGTAGTTGAGTCATTATCACTCGTTATGGAAAAACATCCTGAATATCGCTCACATAAGATTGTTGAAAGAATCATCGAGCCTGAAAGATTGTTAATGTTCAGAGTTCCATGGATGGACGATCAGGGTAATGTACACGTAAACCGTGGTTTCAGAATTGAAATGAATTCTGCAATAGGACCTTACAAAGGTGGTTTAAGATTCCATCCTTCAGTAAATCTTGGAATTTTAAAATTCTTGGCATTTGAACAGGTATTCAAAAATGCACTTACCACTTTGCCAATGGGCGGTGGAAAAGGCGGTTCCGACTTTGATCCAAAAGGTAAAAGCGACAACGAAGTGATGAGATTCTGCCAGGCTTTCATGAGTGAGCTTTTCAGACACATTGGTGCAGATACAGACGTACCTGCCGGTGATATCGGTGTCGGCGGAAGAGAAATCGGCTTCTTATTCGGTCAGTATAAAAAACTTCGCAATGAATTCGTCGGCGTTCTTACCGGAAAAGGTTTGAACTGGGGCGGCTCATTAATAAGACCTGAAGCAACAGGTTACGGTGCTGTTTATTTTGCAGCAAACATGCTTGCAACAAGAAAAGAAGATTATAAAGGAAAAGTCTGCTTGGTATCAGGAAGCGGAAACGTTGCTCAATATGCAATCGAAAAATTACTTGAATTCGGCGCAAAAGTAGTAACTTGCTCAGATTCAAACGGTTACATTTATGATGAAGAAGGCTTCACTACTGAAAAACTTCATTTCATGATGGAACTTAAGAACGTAAAACGAGGAAGAATTTCTGAATTTGCAGATAAATTCAAATCAGCAAAATATATTCCTGTAGATCCGAAATTAGACTACAATCCATTATGGAATCACAAAGCAGCATGCGCATTCCCATGTGCAACACAGAATGAAATCAACGGAAAAGACGCTGACAACTTATTGAAAAACGGTGTATATGTTGTATCTGAAGGTGCAAACATGCCAACCACAATCGAAGGTGTAAATAAATTCCTCGCAAAAGGAATTCTCTACGGTCCCGGAAAAGCAGCAAACGCAGGTGGCGTAGCAGTATCTGGTCTCGAAATGACACAGAACAGTCAGAGACTCGGCTGGACAAGAGAAGAAGTTGACAAGAAATTGCAATGGATTATGAAAAACATCCACGACAATTGCTTCGAAACAGCCAAGAAATATGGCACACCGGGTAACTATGTAAACGGTGCAAACATTGCCGGATTCCTTAAAGTAGCCAACTCAATGATGGATCAGGGCTTAGTATAGTAAAGGAAGTTATTATCCAAATATACAAAGCGGAATGGAGCAATTCATTCCGCTTTTTTTATATCATTTCAATTTGTCTTCCCTGTATGTTTTTGGCAGGAATCAACCTGAAATCAAATCCTAAATCAGAATTTCTATATACTAAACAAATTCTAAAAATTAAATTCGAAAATGTATAGGTTATATAATTATACCTTTTTTAATCTTTAATCTTATAATCTTTAAATCGTTAATTCCATTTAATTACAATTTCTATTTTAGTATTTTGATTCAAATTAATTATTATGCAGAATTACGACAGAAACTGGATTGAACACGGATACGGTATGAGGATACAAAGCTTCCAGAATCTTATGAGGCACAGAATTTCCGATGTACTGCTTGTATCGAGTTTGTATGATTTATATTTAATCGAAGAAGACGGAAGATTATACGAATTAATAAGAAAAGAATACCAGGGTCTAAGACTCAGCCACTCGCCGGAGATAACACGCGTTTCCAAGGCAAGCGATGCACTGGAACTTCTGCAGGGAGAAAAAAGATTTGACCTTGTTATAATTACATTACATACGGAGGATATGCATCCGGTCAGGTTTGCTAAACGGATGAAGGAACTTAACATAGAATCTCCGTTAGTACTTCTTGCTTTCGATAATGCAGAACTTCATGAACTTGTTATTAAACACGATACACAGATATTCGAAAAAGTATTTTTATGGCAGGGTCAGTACAGACTGCTGATTGGAATTATTAAATTTCTCGAAGACAAGATGAATGTAGACCATGATACTGAGTCTATTGGTGTGCAATCGATAATAGTTATCGAAGATGATATCAGAAGTTATTCTTCCTTTCTTCCGATCATTTATACTGAAGTAATGAAGCAATCGAACAGGCTTACATCCGAAGGAATAAACCTTTCGCATAAGTATCTACGCATGAGGGCAAGACCTAAGATACTTCTTTGCAGTACTTTCGAAGAAGCATGGGGATATTTTCAGAAATATGATGATTGTATACTCGGTGTGATTTCGGATATCGAGTTCAGCCACGGAAAAAAATCAGACCCGAAAGCCGGGCTTGAGTTTGCAAAGGAAGTGCGAAAAAGATATATGGATATTCCGATTTTACTCCAGTCATCAGAACCCGAAAATGAAGCAGAAGCAAAAGGAATCGGCGTATCGTTTCTGCTGAAGCAATCCCCCACTTTGCTGAATGATTTAAGAGATTTTATGATAGACCATTTTTCATTCGGGGATTTTGTTTTCAGAAAACCCGACGGAAAAGAAATAAGCAGAGCGACGGATTTAATTTCACTTGAAAAGACTCTAAAAGTTCTTCCTGCCGAGAGCCTTAAATACCACAGCGAGCGAAATCATTTTTCAAACTGGCTGAAAGCCCGCACTGAATTCTGGCTTGCGGATAAATTAAGACCGCAACGCGTCAATGATTTTGAATCCATTGAAGAAATAAGAGGATACCTTATAAAATCATTAAGAGATTACCGCAAACTAAGGCAAAGAGGGATTATAACAGACTTTAACAAAGACACTTTTGATACCACATACAGTTTTGCACGAATTGGTGGCGGCTCGCTTGGAGGTAAAGCACGCGGTTTAAGTTTTCTTAACAAACTTATATATAACTATGAAGTTAATGATAAGTTTGAAGGAATATACATTGGCATTCCTCCGGGAGTCGTTGTGGGTACGGACGTTTTTGACCAGTTTCTGGATGAAAATGATTTAAGAAATTTTGCATTAAACTGTACGGATGATGAAGAAATCAAAGCGCGTTTCCTTGAAGCAAAAAAATTTCCTGAAGAAGTACTGAATCAGTTGAGGGATTTTCTTGAGATTATTAAAGAACCTTTATCAGTCCGCTCTTCAAGCCTTCTGGAAGATTCTCAGTATCATCCTTTTGCCGGAGTGTATGAGACATATATGATTCCGAATAATAGTGAGAAATCTGTAATCCGGCTTGGTGATTTGATTAATACTATTATACTGGTTTATGCTTCGACATTTTATAATAATTCAAAAGATTATATTAAAATAACAAACTATCGTCTCGAAGAAGAAAAGATGGCAATAATTATTCAGAAGATGGTAGGTTCAAAACATAAAAACAGGTTTTATCCTGATTTTTCAGGTGTAGCCAAAACATATAACTTTTATCCGATTGATCCGATAAAACCTAACGATGGTATTGTATCAGTGGCTCTTGGACTTGGCAAAACAATAGTGGAAGGCGGCACATCAATTAGATTCTGTCCAAGGTATCCGACGCATTTGATTCAATTTCACAGTACTAAAGAAGCCCTTAATAACAACCAGCAGGATTTCTTTGCTCTTGACCTCAATACTGTAAGTGACCTTAAAAATCCGAATGTGATTGTCCAGGAAGAATATATGAAGAAATATGATGTCAGAACAGCAGAGGAAGACGGAACACTAAACTTTGTGGGTTCGACTTATTCTCCTGAAAACGACTCAATATCAGATGGAATATCCCGAAACGGCATTAGGTTAATTACATTTGCACCTATTCTTAAGAATAAGATATTCCCGTTACCTCAAATACTGGAACTACTACTCGACTTAGGGAGTTGGGGAATGGGTACGGCAGTAGAAATTGAATTTGCTGTAAATATGTCAAATGTACACGGGGAAAAGAGACATTTTGGGGTTTTGCAAATGAGACCTTTGGTAGTAAGCCAGGAAACTGAAGAACTTAATATCGATGGCATCAAAAAAAGTAAAATCCTATGTCAAAGTAATGAGGTTTTGGGTAACGGAGTTATAAAAGACATTAAAGATATTATCGTTGTAGATATACACAAGTTCGACAGGGCAAAAAGCCGGGAAGTAGCAATGGAAGTCAACCAGTTTAACGGGAAGATGCTTCAGGAAAACAGACCTTACCTTTTGATCGGGGTAGGCAGATGGGGTACACTTGACCCTTGGCTTGGAATACCTGTGACATGGTCACAAATCAGCGGAGCAAAGGTTATTGTTGAAGCAGGTATGAAAGATATGGTAGTTGAACCATCACAAGGTTCACATTTCTTCCAGAATCTTACATCATTTTCAATAGGCTATTTTACTGTAAATACAACAAATAAAAAGAGTAATCTTGACTGGGACTGGTTACTTCAACAGCAGACAGTCGAAGAAAAGACATATGTCAGGCACATCAGGTTGAAGAGACCTTTGACAATAAAAATGAACGCACACGAAAATTTAGGTGTAATATTAAAATCCTGAAAAAAGCAAATATATTATTATTTTACATATATTTAACTGAATCTTTTCCCGAAAAAAATGCCTTTAACAGATAAAAATGCATAAAAACATTTTTAAATATTTGTTTTTTATTAATTTAAAGTATTATTAAAAAATAAGTAATTAGAAATTAAATCGTTTTTATACTTGACTCTAAAGCTCAAACTTTATATTTTGAATCCGTAATTTATAGTACAGTATATAACAAGAATTATAACACGTTCTTTACCATAAAATTATCAACGCGACTAATTGCGTAGAATTGATTTTATACAGAGTTTTTTGATAAAATAAACAGGAGAAGTAGTATTGTTTAACGTTAAATTAGGTGCGATATTAATCGCATTAATTTTAATAATTCCAATTAGTTACGTTCATCAGAACACATTACAAGCACAAACCTCAGGCAGTTTCTCTGAGTTTTACGAGGAAGGAATTGCATCCTGGTATGGTCCCGGTTTTAACGGCAGAAAGACCGCAAGCGGTGAGAGATTTGACACTCATGAGCTCACAGCAGCTCATAAAACGTTACCTTTTAACACTTTGTTGAAAGTAACAAATCTTGAAAACGGGAAGTCGACCATAGTAAGGGTAAATGACAGAGGTCCATATGCTCATGGAAGAATAATTGATTTATCCTTAGCTGCAAAAACTGAACTTGAGATGGGTGGCTTAGCCAAAGTCAGAATAGAAGTTGTTCAACATCTTGACCAATCTGAAACTGACCTAAGTGAGGCTTCTAAACCAATAAATCTTTTTGAAGATGTATTTCCTCCAAATTCACGTATATACGTAGAGCTGACTAAAGCTCGGGAGTTGGAGAAGTTTAATATCCAAAAAATAATCAGCACCCTCAAAAAGGTTAAGATAAAGTCTTTTACAGTTGATTCTGATGATGACAATATTTTGAACACGGTTAATTCGGTTCCGGAAGAACAGAATTATTATGACATAACCCAAAAGATAAAAAACCTTAAGGGTTACACACTTGAAGTAAACTCCGCGTTCACAGATATTGATGAACTAATCGGTAAAATTGAGTCCGAAAACTTTGACACTGTATTTATTGTACAGGTCAATGATAAAGACTCGACTAGCCTGAGAGTATTTGTAGGTAACTTTAAAAATGAAACCGACACTTACGACACCAGAAAAACATTGGAAGATTTAAAATTCGATGTTAGGTTAGTTAAAATTTAATTTAAGGGCTGTCCCCAAAAGAGACAGCCTTTTTTTTATGTTATACTCATTCTGCTCTCCCGGATGCAAGTCGAACAACCCTGATAACAAAGTGAATCGGGATATTCCTGCCAAATGGTTTACACTAAATCAAACAAATAAATTAATGGATTATTACTGTTGGAGGTTTTCAAAATCGTAGTCAAACTTATAAAGCCTTACAGCTTTATAGATTGCCTTTGCTATATCACTTTGCCCTTTGTCGGAACTAAGATACTCTTCATCGCTCTTACTGGAAAGATAACCCGTTTCTATCAGCATTGTCGGCATAGATGCTCCTACGAGCACATAAAACCCAGCCTGAAAGATTCCCCTGTTCTCGAGCTTTGTATCAATACTCATTTCCTGCTGAAGTATGCTTGCGAACCTTTCACTGCACCTTAAAAATGAATTTTGAGCCATGGATGTTATTACATAATCAACATACTGCTTGTATCTTGCCGTATCCTTTTTTTCAAAATTCAGATACTTATTTTCTTCATAAGAAATTGTAGTTGCATCATTAAGTCTTGCCAGATCCATAATGTATACTTCAAAGCCATTTTTATCGTTATCTTCCGACTTTTTTGCATTGCAGTGAATGCTTACGAATAAATCACCGCCGCCGGAGTTTGCAATCTTCCCCCTGTTCCTGAGCTCTATAAATTCATCTTTATCGCGCGTCATCACTATTTTCAAATCGTCATAATCTTTCGAAAGAAGTGCCCTTGTTTTCAGCGCAATCGGAAGTACAATATTTTTTTCATATACACCTGAAATCCCTATTGTACCGGGGTCTTTGCCGCCATGACCTGCATCTATTATGACTGTTGATAATTTTTTTCCGGGTTTATACAGATTATCTGTCCTTATCTTCGAATAAGGAAGAAATAAGATGAGAGAGAAAACAATGATTAAAGAAAAATATTTCATATATTTTTTCATCAGTATTCTTACAAAAAAACCTCAAAACATTTTGCTTTGAGGTTCATTATTCTTTGTAGCGGGAGTAGGACTTGAACCTACGACCTTCGGGTTATGAGCCCGACGAGCTACCAACTGCTCCATCCCGCGATGTCTAATAATATATGTAAAATTAAGTTTTATTTCAATGATAACCAAAATACCTGAAATCATTAAAATGTTACAAGGCAATAGCTCTAAAGTAATAAATATTCAAATTTTTAAAGGAATAGCCGAAAGCGAAAAGTAACTCAGTGAATCAATACTAATTAACTATTATTCTTGCATTCTTGCTTTTGAATTTTTATATTTAATATGTTGTTAAAATGGTAATTGTAAAATAAAATCAAATTCTGTTATGAAAATTATTGTTTGTGTTTCTTTAGTTCCTGATACTACTACTAAAATCAAAATTTCAGATTCAAAGAAATCTATAGACGAAGCAGGTGTGAGTTTTGTTATAAATCCCTACGATGAATTTGCTGTGGAAGAAGCAGTACAGCTCAAAGAAAAAAACGGAGGCGATGTTACGGCAATTTCATTCGGAACGGATAAATACAAGGAAGCAATCAAGAAAGCATTCCAGATGGGTGCTGACACAGGAATACTGATTAAGTCGGACGAAGCATTCGATTCTTTCACTGTTGCGAAAAATCTTGCGGATGCAATTAAAGAATTGAATCCGGATATTATATTATTCGGAAAGCAATCGATTGATTTTGACGGTTCGCAGATTCCCTCTATGGTTGGAGAACTTTTGAATATTCCTTCTGTAAATGTTGTAACCAAACTTGAGATAAACGGAGATAAAGCAACCGCGGAAAGAGAAATCGAAGGCGGTAAAGAGATTATCGAAGCAAAACTTCCCGTTATAATCGGCACGCAGAAAGGAATAAATAATCCGAGATATCCGAACCTGAAAAGTATTATGGCATCGAAATCAAAACTGATCGCTGAAAAGCCTCCTACATACACAGGCAATAAATCCGAAGTAACAGAAATGCATTTACCTCGGGCAAAATCAAAAGGTAAAATTTTATCGGACGGTGCAGCAAGTGTACCAGAACTTGTAAAACTTCTTAGAGAAGAAGCGAAAGTTGTATAGATCAGTTATTGAGTCCGTAGAGTCTATAGAGTGCGGAGTATAAATTGAAATAAATGTTAAACATTAAATATTAAAAAATAAAAATAGATGGCGAATAAAATTTTAGCATATATAGAAGCAAAGGATAATAAATTTAGAAATTCAGCTTTTGAGGTTATTAGCGAAGCAAAAAAACTATCGGATGCACTCGGATGTGAATTCGATGTATTGACAATTTCGGATGCAGGTTCCGATGAATTAAATAATCTCGGTGCATACGGTGCAAAAAAAGTTAAAGTTGCCGGACTTGATGCACTGAACGGGATTTACGGAAATGAAATAAAATTTTCTCATACTGCATTTGCGAAAGTTGTAAGTGAAACAGCAGCAGGCGGAGGTTATAATATAATAGTATTATCAGCTACAACTTTCGGGAAAGAAATATCGCCTTCGATAGCAGTAAGAACTGATTCTGCATTATGCCCCGATTGTGTTGATGTAAGGATTAATGATGGAGTAATTACAGCTACGAGACCTGTGTATGCAGGTAAAAGTTACGTAAATATTAAATTCAATTCGGATAAAATTCTTCTTACGTTAAGACCGAATGTTTTCAAAGCAATAAAAGGAAATCCGGTAAATCCGGAGATAGAAAAAATCGATATTAATTCTTTAAATATTTCAGCAGCCGATTTCAGAACAATTGTAAAAGAAGTCGTAATCGCATCTGAGAAACTCGATGTCGCTGAAGCAGACAGGATAGTTTCAGGCGGAAGAGGTTTAAGAGGACCCGAACATTTCAACCTGGTTGAAAATCTTGCGGCATCGATTGGAGCTGCAACAGGAGCATCACGCGCAGTCGTTGATGCAGGCTGGAGACCGCATTCGGAGCAGGTCGGTCAGACTGGAAAAACAGTATCGCCAAGCCTTTACATTGCTTGCGGAATAAGCGGTGCAATTCAGCATCTGGCAGGAATGTCAACCTCCAAATGCATTGTTGCAATAAATAAGGATAAAGATGCACCTATTTTCCAAGTAGCTGATTATGGGATAGTTGGAGATGTTTTCGAGATTCTCCCGGTTTTAACTGAAGAATTTAATAAATTGACTTAAATATTTACCTTTAATCTTTTGTTTAATTATCATATTTTTATACATATTGAAACTTTATACTTTAAAGAGTGTATAAAAATATAGAAGGATTTAAAAACTGGAACATGGACGACAACAAAGATTTAATACAGGTAGATATATTCGGGTTATCTCTTTCGACCACTGTAAGCGGCGGAGGATACGCCATAATTCTTAAAGAAATTGGCGGTGAGAGAAGACTACCCATAATAATAGGACAATTTGAAGCTCAGGCAATTGCACTTGAACTGGAGGGAATAAAACCTCCCCGTCCTTTAACTCATGATTTATTAAAAAATATTATTGAGGCTTTAGGTTACAGCGTTGAAAGCATAGTAGTTTATGATTTAAAAGATTCGACTTTTTATGCTAAAATAAAATTTGATATTCCAACTGTCGAAGATATGGACGCAAGACCCTCAGATGCAATTGCTATCGCATTAAAATTCGGAGCTCCGATTTATGTGTCTACGAATATTATGGAAGAAATCGGATTCATTCCCGAATATGAAGATAAAGATGACGAACAGAAAGAAGATCTGGGGAATTTAAATGTTGGCAATCAGAAGCAGGAGTCAAAAGACAACGAGCCTGAAACAACAGAAAAAAAATTAAAACAATTAAGAATAGATCTCGATGCAGCAGTATCGATGGAGGACTACGAGAAAGCTGCTTTTTTAAGAGATGAAATAAAGAAGTTAGAGATTTCCAATCTAAATTAATTATTTTTTATTAATTTATTAATTATAAATGAAAAAGTTAACTTTAAGTTTTTTAATAGTATTCCTTGTGTCCGTTTCCCCTTTGTTTTCACAAGTCAATTCAGGGACATCAAACCAATCCGAAAATTCAGAAAAATTCAACAGTTACCTTAAGATAAACAGCTTCACTCCTACTGTATGTCTGGGTTTACAGGGTGGTTTTGCTAAATTCGACGGTGATAAAAATACGGGTTTAGCCTTAGGAATGTTTGCGGAAATTAAAACAGAAAGCTTTTCCCTTGTACCACAGGCAAACTACTGGAAAACAGATGTAATGAATGATTTCGAAATGGCAGGTATCGTAAGGCTGAGATTCAAAACAGGCGGTATGGAACCTTATGTTGACGGTGGTATCGGAATTAATTTTTTAGACGATAAATCAAAAGTAACCGAAAAAAATGATACCAGGCTTGGACTCGATTTAGGCGGTGGATTGGATTTCGTCGGGGCCGGAAGCAATTATTCCATATTTATCGATGCAAAATACAAGATAATTGTAGGTGACCCGAATTTAAAAGGAGTTGTATTCAGCGGCGGTATTAAGTTTAGTTTGTAATTAATTTTTTATATTTTTAAAGCGTAAAGGAAAATTCTTTTACGCTTTTTTTTATATTTATTTTATGCCTGATTTATTAATAGATATCGGAAATACAAATATAAAAACGGCTTTGAGCCGAGGAAAAAGAATATACAATTTTAAAAGAATTGATTATTCAAAAATTAATTTCGAAGAATCATTAAAAAAAGTTCTTAAACACAAAAATAATTCCTTCAATGCTGCGGGAATATCCTGTCTTAATAATAAAATTAAATTAATTTCGGAGAAAATAATAAAGGATAAATATTCTATAAAACCTTTTTTTGTAGAATCTAATAAACGCATTCCTATAAGATTAAAATATGAAAAAACCCTTGGTAACGACAGAATATGTTCCGCTGTTGCTGCTGCGGATAAATATGCAGACAGGGATAGTATTTTAGTAATTGATTTCGGAACTGCCACTACATATAATCTAATAGTGAAAAAGGAATTTATCGGGGGGCTGATTACACCAGGAATAATGACTTCCCTGCTCTCGCTGAACAGAAATGCCAATCTTCCTTTAACAGAAATCAGTAATGTAAAAAAGCTAATATCAAACAAATCTAAGACAAATATACTTTCGGGAGTCATTCACCAGAGCTTATTTACAACAGAGGGTATTATTCATACATTAAGAAAAAAATATAGAAATCTGCTTGTAATATCAACCGGCGGGCTTGCAGAATTAATTAGCAAAAAATCGGGTTTAATAGATAAATTTGATAAGAATCTTGTACTTGAAGGTATTAATATTGTACTAAATTATAATTTAAAAAACCCTTGAAGCTATTCAGTAAATTTAAATTAAAAACTTTCTGGTCTTTTTCACAAACGGGAAATATGTGGCGGTTTATTTTCGGAGGTGACAGATATATCGTTGGTGAAACCCGCGATAAGGAAAACAAAAAATTAAATTTATTTGTAATTGATTTTACCAGCGGAAAAGTTATTCATAAAAATTTTGAATTCGAAAAAGATAATTTCTGGATTACAGTCGAAGGTGCGACAGATAGACTGTTTTACCTCAGCAGGTTCGAAAAACCCGAGACCCTTCAGCAGAAAAATATTATTGCAGTAGATATTACAACGGGTGAAAAGATATGGGAAAATGAAAAATATTCATTTCTTTTTAATACCGGTGATTCGGTTTACGGATTGTACAGGGGTTTTGAAAACATAGAGATTGCTAAGCTTGATATTAACACTGGAAAAGTAAATGAAATTATTCCTCCCGAAGAACATATAAGAATTTTCGAATTAAGAAATTCAAATGAAGATTATGTTTATGAAAACTCAAATTACCCTATTATATATAAAAAAGAGGAAACCAGAGAAGATATTTCAAAAGTGCTGGAAAATATTTGCCTGAAAAATAGTGATGCGGAAAGCATAGAGTATATACAAAAAGGCTCATTGCTTATTTTTAACTACTATATTAAATTCAGCACTGGTTTAAATAAGCACGGGAGTAATATATACGAAAACAGGTTAATGATATTTGATATGGATCCATCTGAAATACTGTTTGAGGATTTACTGAATAAAAATACAAATTATTGCGTACCGGATAATTTTTTTATTAAAAGAGATTACCTGTTTTATCTGAAGGAAAAAAACGAACTTCATTGTTTAAAAATATTATAAGTACTGAAATTGCATGAAAATTATTTCACAAGAAATAACGATAAAAACAAAAGGAAACTGTGATATTGTTGATATAACAGATGAAATAAATGATATACTTTTAAAATCAGGCATTAAAGAAGGTTCGTGCACGGTGTTTTCAGTCGGCTCTACAGCAGGAATTACCACGATAGAATATGAGCCCGGATTACTGAAGGATATTCCCAAGCTTCTTGATAAACTTATTCCTTCAGCTGCAAGATACAATCACGATGATACCTGGGGAGACGGAAATGGCCATGCGCATTTAAGGTCGGCGCTTTTCAAAACTTCTTTATCTATCCCGGTAATTAAAGGAGAACTTACGCTCGGAACCTGGCAGCAAGTCGTGTTGCTGGATTTTGATAACAGAAGCAGGACAAGAAGAATTGTAATACAGGTTTTAGGAGAATAAAAGATAATTTAATTAAAATTTATTTTTAAATTAATAATTACAAATGTGATTAATTCGATTATCTTTACATTGCTATTGGTTGTTTCGTTTGGATATTTTATTTATTCGATAAGAAATATTATTTCTTACCTTAAAATCGGCAAACCCGAAAACAGGTTGAATAATATTGGCAGGCGAATTGTAAATACCATCAACATTGCTTTTCTTCAGTCGAAACTGTTCAGAAGTAAATTTGATGGTGCTCTACACGCTTCAATTTTCTGGGGATTTTGCGTGCTTCTTCTGTTGGTTATGGAAGGGATAATCGAAGGATATGTGCACAATTTTTCATTTGAATTTCTCGGTAAATTCTATTTATTAATAACAGTTACTCAGGATATCTTCGGATATCTTGTTTTGATAGTCGTTATATTTTCACTTATCAGAAGATATATAGGAACACCAAAAAGATTAAAAGATAAATCATCAAGACCCGATGCAACCTTGATTTTATTGTTAATCGCACTTGTTATGGTTTCGATGATTGGAATGAATATTGAGAAAGTTTTATTGCATACAATAAGAGGTGCAAGACCAATTACGAGATTAATAGCAGGTTTATTCGAAAGCGATGGCTCGGAAAATTTATATATGGTTTTCTGGTGGGCACATAATATAGTGGTGCTTGGATTTTTAAATTACCTTCCATATTCAAAACATTTTCACGTAATATCATCCATACCAAATACTTTTTTTTCCAATTTTAAAATTGAAAAGAAAAATGTTCTCAGAGCCATTAATTTTGAAAACGAAAGCATTCAGCAGTACGGCGCAAAAGATATAGAAGATTTATCCTGGAAGCAATTACTTGATGGTTACACGTGCACTGAGTGCGGAAGATGCACGGAAGTTTGCCCGGCAAATTCAACAGGTAAATTATTAAATCCGAAAAAAATTATTGTTGATATTAGAAAACGGACTATGCAAAAAGGCCCGCTGGTTATTAATAAAACCGAATCAGATCCTATTCTTGAAAAGACGCTTGTTCACGATTATATAACGCAGGAAGAGTTATGGGCGTGTACAACCTGTGCAGCCTGTGTTGAAGAATGTCCTGTTATGATAGACCACGTTACTTCAATCGTGGACTTAAGAAGAAATTTAACCATGATGGAATCTGCATTTCCTCCTGAACTCAATACCGTATTCAGAAATCTGGAAAACAATGAATCCCCGTGGGCATTCGGAGCCGAAGCCAGGAACGAATGGATTGAGGAATACCTTGAAGAATCAGTGAAATCAAATATAAGCAGTTCATTGGTAAAATTAAGCAACACAGGAACAGCTGACGGTCTGGATGTAGTTTACTGGGTCGGATGTGCAGGCGCCTTCGATAAAAGATACAGGAATGTTACAAAGTCATTTGCAAAAATCTTAAGCAAAGCAGGGATTAAATTCGGAGTACTTGGAAGCGAAGAAAAATGCAATGGTGATACAGCGAGAAGGCTCGGTAATGAATTTCTTGCACAGCAATTTATAAATCAAAATATCGAAACTTTTAAAAAGTATAATATTAAAAAAATTGTTACGACTTGTCCGCACTGCCTGCATTCATTGAAAAATGAATATCCTTCTTTTGGAATCGAACTTGAAGTGACGCATCATTCGGATTATATTGCAAAATTATTTTCAGAAAAGAAAATATCTTCGTCAAAATCTAATAAAGAAAAACTTACTTATCACGACTCCTGTTATCTTGGCAGGTACAATAATATTTATGAATCTCCAAGGGAACTTTTAATAGAGTCATCTGCAGGTGAACTTGTTGAAATGAAGCGCTCAAGAGACAAAGGATTCTGCTGCGGCGCCGGGGGCGGCAGGATGTTTATGGAAGAAACCGAAGGAAAACGTGTAAACATTGAAAGAACGGAGGAAGCTTTAAGTACGAATGCAACTACCGTTTGTTCCGCCTGCCCGTTTTGCATGACTATGCTTTCTGACGGAATAAAAGCAAAAGAAAAAGCAGAAGAAGTAAAAGTGAAAGATATTTCTGAAATAGTCCTGGAAAATTTAATTTGAAAAATAAATGGAAAATATAGATAAAATATATGAATGGAATCCGTCTGATTATGCAGAACATTCATCTGCACAGTATAAATGGGGAAAAGATCTGCTTGAATTACTGAGTTTGAACGGGAATGAAGCCTTACTAGACATCGGATGCGGGGACGGGAAAATCACAGAGCTGATTTCAAAAAAATTAATACAGGGAAAAGTAGTAGGTATAGATAAATCAAAAGACATGATCAGGTTTGCAAAACAAAAATATACTAATGATAAGTTTTCCAATCTGACTTTTCGTGTTTCCGATGCCTGCAATTTTCTTTTTGAGAATGAATTTGACGTAATATATTCTAATGCCGCATTGCACTGGATTGAAGACCAAGCAAGTGTTTTAAAAAATGCTTATAACAGCTTAAAAAAGAACGGGCGAATATTATTTCAAATGGGTGGTAAGGGAAATCTGAATGAAATGTTTGAAATAATAACATTAACATTGAAAAACGATAAGTGGAAAGAATATTTCTCGGGTTTTGAATTTCCTTATTTTTTTTACAGTGATTCCGAATATTCTGAATTCTTATTAAAAGCAAATTTCATTATTGATAAAATTGAACTTATACCCAGAATAATGACTCACGAAAATGCAAACGGTCTTGCAGGCTGGATAAGAACAACATGGCATCCTTTTTTAAACAGGGTACCGCATAATCTCAGGGTGGATTTTATTAATGACATTGTATACGATTTTCTTAAGACTTACCCGTTGGATTTAAGCGGAAAATCAAATATCAAAATGGTGAGACTGCAGGTACAGGCGCACAAAATTTAGAATCTATTTTTTTCCGAAATACTCTTTAAGCAGAGTTACACCAAGGTTAACGTAAAAACCGCCTATGTTTTTCACGAGGAAACCCTTATAATAGTAAATTTCTTTACCGAACAGTACCGGGATAAAGGCATATCGGGCAGTTAGGTTGATTCCAACCTTCCGAAAAGCCTGCCAGTCAAATCCGAGGGCTGCAAAAACTCCTACTCCATAAGACAATTGTATTTTTTTCAACGACCTGAAGAAAGTAAGTTCGTACGGAGTCGATATAACAACAGCGGGTGCAAACCCAAAAAGCAGTACAGGTTTAACTTTCCAGTCTGTGCGGTTTTGCAGAAAATATTTTTCAAGTCCGACATTAATTATAATCGGATACAACCTGCTTTCCTTATCGAGAACAGTCATGTTCCCTGTAGAATCAACATCTTCGGATGTCCGCCTGTCAAAAAGGTACGTTAAATTCAGGTTAGCTATAAAATCCGCATCATTGCTGATTCTTTTGTAAATTCCGAAACCCAGTCCGTAAGTATAATATCCATAGAAAAGATTGAATCCTATAATATTTTTATATCTGATAGCAGTATCAAGGTTATCGGTTATCCATTTAAACATTATTATCTTCCTGGGTGGAGTATAGTTAATATCTGTTGTATCGGTATACACAGATTTGAATTCGATTCTCCTGTTATCCAGGGAATCTTTTTTATGGATATTTATTAAATTAAGTGAATCAGTTTTTATATTTTCTTTTTGAATTAATCCGATCGAGTCGGTTATCAGTGATTTTTCATTTTGAATTAATCCCAGTGAATCCCCTGGGTTTTTAACCTCTGTTTTTATTAAACCTGAAGAATCAACAGGAATAATTTTTTCAGGCTGAAGCAAACCCGTAGAATCGCCGGGAATTATCAAGGGAATATTCAATTCGGAATTAATTTGTGATGAAGTATCTTTAGGATTTGAAAATGGATTTACCGGATTTATAATCGATGAATCTTCTTTAATAACAGGAACCAGATTTACATCAAGTGAATCCGCAAAAGAAACTATCGGGTATATTGCAAAAATAATTATAAATATCCGCAAAAGTTTCATAATGTGGAAAAAAAATTTATAATAGGGTTAAATTATTAAATTAGTGGAATTTCACAAAAATATTATGAATAAAAAAGGTAAATAGTATCCGTAATTTAATAACTTATCTAAATGCACTCATCCGGACTTTTATACAAGTCCGGAATTTGGATAATAATTAAGTGCAAGATGTAAGAGAAGAGATTGAATTCTTTACTAAACTATTAAGAAACCGGCTACGATCAACAATGATAATGATATTATTACCGAGAAAAAGATAAAGTCAAATCTCGATATTGCCGGATTGTTTGTTGCTTTCATTTTTTAAATCCCCCGATTTAAGTTTTAAAGTTTGATTATAATATTACAATTTATGTGCCAAAACTTTTTGTATGTTTTTTTAATAAATTTTACAATTATTGCTTTTAAATTAGAAAATGCTAAGTAGTTATTTAAATTAGATAGTTTACATACTATGATAATAATATTTTAATGGTATATATTTAATTCTCAATATCAAAAGTTAATAAATTTTATTAAATTGTAAGATTAGATTTATAAAATAAAAAAGGATTAAAAATATGTCTTATTATTTCACTTCTGAATCTGTGAGTGAAGGCCATCCGGATAAAATTTGTGATCAAATATCTGATGCGATCTTAGACGATATATACACTCACGATAAATATGCAAGGGTAGCATGCGAAACGTTTTGTGCAACCGGATTAGTTCTTGTCGGTGGTGAAATCACTACAACTCATTATGTAGATGTACCTGATTTAGTAAGAAAAGTCGTTTCCGATATAGGATATACAAAAGGTGATTACAGATTCGATTCTCATTCAATTAACGTAATGTCGGCAATAAATAAGCAATCTCCCGATATTGCAATGGGTGTAAATACAGGCGGCGCAGGTGACCAGGGAATGATGTTCGGATATGCAGTCAATGAGACAAAAGAACTAATGCCGATGCCAATTATGTTTGCCCATAAATTGGTTAAAAGATTAGCGGACATAAGAAAAAAGAATCCCAAGTTAATGCCTTATCTGAGACCTGATTCAAAATCTCAGGTAACGGTTGAGTACAATGATTACAATGAACCTATCAGAATCGATACAGTAGTTATATCGACTCAGCATGACCCTGATGTAACACAAAAGAAAATAAAATCCGATGTAATCGAATATGTAATTAGAAACGTTATACCTGCGGATTTGATGGACAAGAAAACAAAGATATATGTGAATCCGACCGGAAGATTCGAAATCGGCGGACCTCACGGCGATACGGGTTTGACAGGAAGAAAAATAATTGTTGACACTTACGGCGGCAAAGCCCCTCACGGAGGCGGTGCTTTTTCAGGAAAAGATCCTTCAAAAGTAGACAGAAGTGCTGCTTATGCAGCAAGACATATAGCAAAAAATATTGTTGCGGCAAAATTAGCTTCAGAGTGCATGATACAGGTATCATATGCGATCGGAGTAGCTGAGCCGGTATCGATAATGGTTAACACATACGGGACAGGTAAGATAACCGATAAAGAAATTTCGGCAATCATAAAGAAAGAAATAGATTTAACTCCCAAAGGTATTATTAAGAGATTAAATTTGAGAAGACCTATTTACAGAAAGACAGCGGCATACGGTCATTTTGGAAGAAACGATCCTGACTTCACATGGGAAAAAACTGATTTAGTGAAAACATTATTAAATGCAGTAAAATAATTTCAACACGTTAATGAATAAATAAAAATATTAATCCCGTAGATTTTTAAATTTACGGGATTATTTTTATTTTCACGCCCTTTTACTTTTTTATAAACTGATAAATATTTC
>Ga0182021_10003319_pt1 | contig 18944 bp, 11 predicted proteins | sample 612E3MmetaG_FD_120493 | JGI IMG/M metagenome (GOLD analysis project Ga0182021, IMG submission 120493) | Permafrost microbial communities from Stordalen Mire, Sweden - 612E3M metaG (Illumina Assembly) | ecosystem: Environmental > Terrestrial > Soil > Wetlands > Permafrost | place: Sweden... | reverse complement strand
GGTCACCGAAAGGGCAGCGGCGGCGTCGTCGGCGTAGCAGAAGGGCGCTGCCGCGCTGCCGTCGCCCCGGCTCGCCGTCGAGCAGGTTGCGCTGTTCTGCAGATAGATCACACTGCTGTCGCCTGGACATGACCCATCCAGACCGCACACCAGTGCCGGCGATATACCAGTGCAGTCGAGATCCTTCTTGCACCCCCGGCACTGGTTTGTGGCGCACACGGGCTTGGTTCCGACGGTGCAGTCGGTGTTGCCGATGCATTCCACGCATTGGCCGACATAGCCGCCCGTGGTGGCGCACATTGGCTTGGCACCGGTGCACGCACCTGTCCCAGCTGTCTGGCAGCCTGCGCAGGCGTGGTTCACGCAGAATGCATTCGCCGGATCAGCCGTGCAGTTGGTGTTGTCGTTGCACTCTACGCACTTGTTCGTTGCAGGGTTGCACACGCGAATCCCTGCGTCGCCAGTACAATTGCTATTGCCCGTGCATTCCACGCATGTGCCCGTGTCTGCCTTGCACACCGGCAGGGCGGGGTTCTTGGTCGCGCAGCCGTCGATCGGCGCAGGCTGCAGGCCGCAGCCCACGCAGGCGTGCAAGCTGCCACAGATGGGCCTGGTGGGATCCTTGCAGTCCGTATGCGCAAGGCACTCCACGCACTGGTTGGTCGTCAAGTAGCAGAACCCCGCGACCACGCCGCCGTCTGCCCCGCCATCCATCCCGCCATCCTCTCCGTTGTCCACCCCGCCGTCCGTGCTGCCCATGCAGTGGTCGTTGCTCAGGCAGCCGACGCATTTCCCGCTGCCCTGGTCGCACACCGGTGCGCCGCTGCTCTTGGCGCGGCACTCGTTGGCTGGGCTTGTGGCAGACTGGCAAGGCGCGCATTGATTGGCCACGCAGATGGGTTTCGCTGGATTGGACGTGCATTCGCTGTTCTGTACACAGGCTACGCACCGGCCGGTTGTGGTGTCGCAAACGCCGGCGCTGACGCCGCCGTCACCTCGTAGAGAGCATTGGCTGTTGGTTGTGCAGGCCGCGCACTGGTTGGCCACGCACACTGGTCTCGCTGGGTCGGCTGTGCATTCGCTGCTCTTCACACAGGCCACGCAACGGCCGCTGGTGGGTTCGCAAACCCCGGCGCCCGCGCCGCCGTCGCCACGGCCGGCGCAGTCGTTGGCGGAGGTGCACTTCGCGCACATGAAGTCGAGACACAGGGGCGCGCTGGCAGGACATTCGATATCGCTGCTGCAACTCCCTTGGGCATCAACCGGTCGGGTGTCCGCGGGTGCGTCCGCCGCGGCGTCGGTCACGGCCACGTCTTCGGCCACGTCTACGGTCACGGCCACGTCTACGTCCACGGCCACGTCCAGGGGGGCGTCCGTCGAATCGGCGCTGGCCGTCTCGCGGCCGCCGGCCTCTGAAGACGCATCGGCGCCCTCGGCTGCCGCCGCGTCGTGCGCATCCGCTCCTGCATCCACAGGAACGCACAGGTAGGACGGGCGGCTGCAGGTAAAGCCCTTCTTGCAGTCGTTGGTCTCGCTGCACTTGCTCCAGTCGCGCTCGACCTTGTCGCAGGCGAAAAGCAAACACAGGGGAAGGACATAGTGAATTCGCAGATTCATGGGTTGCCTCACCAGGTGAAGTAGTAGAAGAGGATGCCGCCGGCCAGCACGGCGCCGATGCCGCCGGCCAGCAGGCCGGCACCACGCCCTGCCGTGACGTGGTGTTGGGTGCAGTGGGGTGCTTCGCCTGCTGCGCATGCCACCTGGCCGTTCAGATGCAAGAGATATCCGCCGTACGCCGCGGCAGCCACGCCGAGCGCCACCAGGGTCAGGCCGCCCCCCTGGCCGACGCGCTTGCCAGCAGAGCCGGCTGACTCCGGAGCCGGAGGCGGCGGGTTCACGTCCACATGTGGCGGTGGGGGTGGTGGGGGTGGCGGCGGCGGGGCCAGCGCGGCTTCCTCAGCCTCGAACACGCGCGAGCAGAGCGCACCGATCCGGTCGCGCAGGGCCGAGCGCAGGTCAGGCAGGGTGCAGATGTCGCAGCTCTTGCCGTCCGAGCTGAGCGTCCGGCCGATGCGCGCGTCCCACATCTGTAGCTGCAGGGTGAACGCGCCTCTCTTGAACACCGATTCCACACGCAGCACGTGGGTTGCGCCGGTGGCGCGGTGGAGGGCGATCATGCACTCGGATTGGTTGCAGTCTCCGCCAGTCACGGCCTTGGCCTCGACGAAGGGCACCACTTCGGCACCCAGCGAGCGCACCACGTCTTCGATCTCAGCGCGCAGGGCGGCCACCTCGCCGCGCGGGACCTTGCTGGTGACTGCCTCAACGACTGCCACGCGATGGGCGGCGGCTGCGACTACGCGAGGAACCAGAGCCGATGCCAGGATGACCACGGACAGGCCGGCGCGAAGGAAACGCATGCGCCCACGATCGCGAGATTCGGCAATGGCGTCAAGGGGTTGACCGACGAATTCCTATGAACTCCCGCAGTCTCCTGTCGAAGGCGAAGGGCGCGCGGTGCAGGACCCAGTCCCATCTCCAGGCTGGATGCTTCGAGTTGAGCATCAGATTGGATTCACCGCGCGTGACCGCGCTCGGAACCCTCATCGCGGGAGACAATCGCCGGTCACACCAGCGGTTCCCGATCTTCTGCGCGGCCGGCGAAAGATCCGGCAACCCGCGTGTCTGAACGACATGCCGACCGCCCCTACTTGCCTTGCTTCGCGCGCACGACCTCCAATTCGCGGGCGATGTGGGGGTTGACTGGATCGCGCTGCAGGGCCTTGCTGAGTAGGCGCTCGGCCTCGTCAAGATGCCCGCGTTTGAAGGCGATGGCACCCAGCAAGGCGTCGGCCTCGCGATTGCCCAGGGCGGCGGCGCGGCGGGCCTCGCTTTGGGCGCGGTCCAGGTTGCCTTCGTCGAAGGAAGCCTGGGCGCGTTCGAGCAACGCGCTTCTTTCTGCCTGGGAAGCCTCGGGGCGAGGTGAGAGGGTCGCCGCCTCAACAGCCGAGGCCGCAGGTTGAGAATTAGCAATGGGTTCTGACCGAGCCGGAGCTGGTGGCGTGGCTGCAACGGGCGGCGGCACGGCCGAAGGCGGAACCATGGCCTCGGGCGCGGCGGGGCTGGATGAAGCCGCGGGCGCCCCGGCGGCAGCAGCCGGCGCAGGCACATCCGCAACTCGGCGCAGGCGGAGAAAGTCGTAGGCGACAAGGCCCGCGACCAGAAGCGCGCCGAGGATCGCAAGCAGGACGACCCACCAGCCCCGCCCGGCCGCGTGCGCCGCTGCCCTCCGGCGACCTCTCCGCCCGGCAGACAAGGCCGCTGCACCGGCCACCGACGCGCGTGCGGGCAGCGAAGCATCAGCGCTGGCGCGCAGGGAGCGCTGCGCTGATGTGACCAACCGGACGCGCTCAACCCGCTCGGCCTTGGCGTCAAACGAGCCTTGCAGCAGCTCAGACAGGATGGCCTCGCCCGAGGGAACCACCGACGCAAACGGCGCCAAAGCGGCCGCCACATCCGCCGCGTTGGCAAAGCGGCCCTCGCGGCGCTTGGCCAGCGCGCGAGAGACCACCTCGTCAAGCGCGACCGGCACGGAAGGGTTGAGGCGCGACGGCGGGGTTGGATCGCGCTTGAGGATGTCTTCCGGAAACCGTTGCGGGTCGGTCGAAGGCGCGACCACGCGATCACCGTCGATGGTGGTGCCCACCGGGCGGCCGGTCAGCATCGCCCAAAGCACCAGGCCCAGGGCGTAGATGTCGGTGCGCCGGTCGAGGGTGCGGTTCTGCGCCTGCTCGGGCGACATGAAAGCCAGCTTGCCCCAGCGCTGGCCGGGCACGGTCAGGCCCGCGGCCAGTTCGGAACGCGCGATGCCGAAGTCGAGCAGCTTGACCTCGCCCGCGTAGGTGACGCGGATGTTCCCGGGTGTGACGTCGCGATGGACGAGATCCAAGCCTTCGAAGTCGTGTGCGTAGGCCAGCGCGCGTGCAACCCCGCACGCCACCTCTACGGCGGAGGCCACCGGTATGGGCCGGTGGTCAGTGACCGCGCGATCGAGCAGTTCTTGCAGATCATGGCCGTCGACGAATTCCTGCGCGATGAAGAGCTCGCCTCCGATCTCGCCCACGGCGTGGGTTTGCGCGATGTTGCCGTGAACCAAGCGGCGCGCGATGTCTGCCTCATGGCGGAAACGCCGCAAGAAGTCCGGATCGGCCCGCCGTTCCCGCAGGATGCGTTTGACCACGCACAGAGTTTCAAGACCGGGGGGGCCGGACATGGCCAGGAAGACCTCGCCCATGCCGCCCTGGCTGAGCGAGCGCAGCAAAACATAGGGCCCGAAGCGCGCCGGAAGTTCGTTCACCGGGCGCAAGGCTAGCGCAAGTGGGGCGCGGGCGGAATCATTCTAGAGTTGGTCGCAGGCCGCGGCCGCCACGCTCTCGATGGCGATGGCCGCGACCGCCGAGGCGTAGTCGAGGTCGATATTCTTCATGGTGTCGAAGGTGTCGTGGTAGCCGGTGCGGTTGATGTCGTAGTTCTCCATGAAGAGCACGACCGGTATGCCCAAGTCCGAGAAGATCTGGCCGTCGGTGTTGTACAGCGACGATCGCGGCTCCCATTCGACCCGCACCTCGCCGGCCACCGGCAAGTGCGCGAAGGGAGGCGGCACTGCTTTGCCGTCGGCCATGCGCAGGGCGCGACCCAGGCCCCGCCGCGGCGGGGTGGCGTTGCCTTCCCGTGCCTGCTGATTCCAGCGCTGGTTGGCCAGGTGGGCGTAGAGCGCCAGCCGCGCCGAGCCCGCACCCTCGCCCGAGGCAATCTGGAACACGTCGCGATCGTGGCTGTTGTTGTGCCCGATCATGTCTAGGACAAAGGCGCCGACCACGCGCACCGCGGACGCATCCCGGCTGGTGCCGTCTTCCGCGGTCAGGTGCAGACTGCGTTCCACCAGCGCTTGCGCCAGGGCGCGCGCACCCAGACAGTCGGACGGGAATTCTTCGCCGGTCAGGTGCACCAGCCAGATGTCGCGCAGAAGTCGGCCGGCGCGCGCGAGCGGCAAGAAGACCTCCGCGGCGGCAAGCAGGGTTGCGGTCGCCGAATGGTTGTCGTCTGCCCCGGCTGCGGCCGCCCGCAAACCGTCCCCGCCGCGCGCTGCCTCGTAGACATCCTCCATGTAGGCGGTGTCGTAGTGGTCTGCCATGATCACGGCCTGGGTGCGATCGCGGCCGGGAATGACGACCACGATGTTGCGCTCGTGCGCTTGCCCCTTCTGGTTATCTGCCCACGCCTCTGACCAGGAGAGGTCGAAATCGGTGCGCCAGGCAAAGGAATGGTCGAACACCTGGGCGCGGCCCTGCATGCCGTGGCGCTCGATGGCTTCGCGATACCGATGGTGCAGGTGCAGGCCCAAGCGATCGAGATCGCGACGCGTGCCGGCCTCGACCTGGGCCGCCCGGGCAGCCGGTCCACCGGTGCGTCCCTGATTGATCACCACGCGGTCGGCGGTCTCCTTGTGCCGATACTCTCCCTCGGCCAAGGTCGAGATGGTCCGCCAAAGCGTTTCTTCGAAAGCGCGCGTTCCGGTTTGCCCGAAGGTGAGTCCTAGACCAAGCGGGACCTCGGGCGCGATGTGCGCGTGCAGATCCTCGACTAAGTGGGCAGCGCTCTTCTGATCGCTCGCCAACTGTGGCAGCTTGGCCAGCCATGCGTCGAGGGTGGTGTTCTTGGCGGTCCGAAGCAGCGCGCGGGCGAACGAGCCAGGCAAGGGGCCCGCGAGATATTCGCGAAAATCGAGCAACTTGCGCAGGTTCTGGGCGGTGGTGTGGCGGAGCTGACCAGGCTCGCGGGCAAACAGGCGTGCGGCCTCGCGATGGCCCGGGCGGTCGAGGAGATTGACCGCGAGCACGAGAGGGCGCCCGCCTGCGGGCGCGGTCGCTTCGGCGGTGACGGTGCCTAGGTGGAGCGTGTCTGCATGGATCTCAGCCTGGTCGCTGCCGGGGTGCAGGCGCGCCAGCAAAGGCAAGTGCCAGAAGATCTCGCGGTTTCCCGCGCGCATCGGGGGATAGTAGATGCGGTAGCCGAACCGGCCGCCGCGGTCGAGCAGCTCCGCAACGTGTTTCAGCTCGGCCTTGCTCGCGCAGGGGCCGTCGAGCAGGAGTTCATAGTCGTGGCTCCAGATCTGCGAGTTTCGCGCCATCGGCTTGCCGTAGAGCCCGAGATCGTCCGGGTTGGTGGAGAAGAGCGCGACCGTGACCTTGTCGGTGAACGCGCCGTCGCCGACCATGGCTTGGTCGCGCGGCGTGCGCTGCCATCGGTGGGTGCGCGCGATGTGGTGGACGACGCGATGGGACCCCGCGGGCCGTGCCTGACTGGGATCGTGCTCGTCGAGCCAACCCGACTGGGGAATGCGAATCGTGTAGCCCTCTTGCACGCGGGGAAAGAGATGCAAGAGCGGAATCTGCGTGGCGCGCGGCAGGGCAGCGGCCAGCTTGCGATACAAGGGATGCCAGGAAAGCACATGGCTGGCGGGCGTGGGCAGAATGCGCAGCGTCCCGTCGAGAAAGGCTTCTTTCAGCGAATCGGGCAGGGTGCCGAACGGCTCCAGGGTGAAGAGGGTGTGGATCTGACCAGCCGGCTCGTGCTGGCGCCAGAGCCGAGCGCGGGCGAACCCGGGCAGCCCGGCCGCGAGGCCGAGCACGCGCAGGCCTTCGCGCGGCGGCGGCTGGTCGCCGCTGGCCCATGCGATGAGGTCCAGGAAACGCTCTTCGTCGGCGTCAGAGAAGCCGCGCCAGAACACGGCAGAGGCTGGCTCAGGGCTGGCACCGAACAGGGTCCAACGGACGTTGCCCTTGTCGTCCTGGGTGCGCGACAGAGCCAGCGCCTGCATGACAAAGAAGGGGCGCTTCGGGTAGCGGCCGGCGCGCGCGGCCGCCGCCAGCGATTCTGGCCAGGCCAGGTTGTCATCCAGCAGAGTGTGGGAAAACTCGTGGGTCGAGCCCGAAACCAGCTTGCCCAACTCGTCGAGAAGGTGGCTCGCGATTCTGGCCAGGCCGGGCCGAAGCTCGTGCTCCTGCTGGTATTCGTCGACGGCAAGGCCGCGCTCGTCGCACACGCTGGTGGCGGCCGGGGCACTGGCTCGGTCGGGCGCGGTGAAGGGCTTGATGCCCACGAATGGGGGCGGCATGAACTCCGAATACGCCGACACCGGGAAACGCCCTTGGCCGAGAAAGGCATCTTTCGCTTCCTCTTCGATTTGAGACCACGCTGCCTTGTCCTGCATGTGGCTTAGGGTAGTGCCGGCGGCACGTTTCCGCTAGCATGCGCGCCATGTCCGCTGCTTTGTTCGACGTGGAATACCCAGACGCGCAGGCCCGGTTGCGAGCCTTCGAGCCGACCCCGGATGAGGTGTGTGCCGCTGCGGCCCAGCTTTCAAACTACTACAACGACCAGCACAACCGGGCCATGCTGACCCACGAAGACGACATGTCCGTCGACGAGGTGGTTGCTCACTATACCGAGTCGCGCGAAAGAGGGGACCGCCTGTTCCTGCTTGAACAAGACGGCGGCTTGGTGGGGGACGCGGACTTTCGCCACTTCGATGCCGACTCTGCCGAGTACGCCATCATGATCGGCGCGCGCAATCTGCAGGGCAGGGGACTGGGCCGAAAATTCACCACCATGCTGCACGCCTGGGCTTTTCGCGGGCTGGGCCTTGCGCGCGTGTACGTGACCATCCTGCCCGCAAACCGCCCCTCTCTGCGGCTGTTCGAGCAGCTGGGGTATGGACCTGACAATGGCCCCCGGGCGCGCAGCCTGATCGACGAAGAAAGCGACGTGACTTTGTCGGTGGAGCGCCCGGCCTTTGAAAGGCAGCACGGGGCGATGATGGACGCGGTGCGGTTCGGGCTGCGAAAGTGAGAAGCTAGACAGATGAACCTCCCTCCCGAGCTGCAGTGGCTTGACGGCGTGGCCGTGTCTGTCGTGGCGTGCGACACGGCCGGCTTTTGCACCTATATGAACGAACGCGCTTGCCAGACCTTTGCCAAGGACGGCGGCCGTGCCTTGGTGGGCCGCAGCCTGATCGACTGTCACCCGGAGCCTGCGCGGTCACGCCTGCTCGACATGCTGCGCACGCCGCGCGCGAACAGCTACACAGTGGAGAAGGCCGAAAAGAAGAAGCTCATCCATCAAACACCGTTCTTTCGCGAAGGTGTCTTCGCCGGCGTGGTCGAAATCGGCATTGACCTGCCAGCGCGCCTGCCGCACTTCGTGCGCGAGGGCTAGCTTCGCAGACTGGACAAGCCCGGGAACGACGTCACCGCCTGGATGACGGTGGCGGGAGGGATCTCGCCGTGGCGGCGCATGCGCGCGATCCATTCCAGCGCAGGTCCCGAGGCCGCCGGGGTGACCACGGTGGCGCGCAGACGACCTTCGCGCACCAGGCGCTGTCCGAGAGTCGGCGAACCGTCGCAGCCGATGACTGGGGCCTTGTCGAGCGGCAGGTCCAGTCGAACCGCGGCATCGCGCGCGGCCTGGCGCAGGCCCAGCGCCATTTCGTCATTCTGCGCGACGAAGACGCCGGGCGTTTCCGCGTCGGTGGGCATGTTCTTCAGCCAGCGCTCGAGCGCCAGTCGCGCACCCTCGCTGGTCCAGTCCGCGTTCAGCGTCACCAGTCGGTAGGGATCCGCAATGACGGACTCCAGGCCCCTGAGCCTGTCCCGAGCTGATGAGGCGGTGAGCGGTCCGGTCACGCACAGAACACAGCCGCCACCGGGCAGAAGGGTGCGGACCTGCCGGCCGTGGATGCGGCCGATCTCGGCCTGCTCCGGGGTCACCGCGAAGATGGCCCGATCGGTGAATTGCCGGCGCAGCTCTTCAATGAAGGTCGCTTCTCGGTTGAGCATCACCCACTCGACGCCGGCCTCGGCCGCTGCGCTCGCCGTCGGGGCCACGGTATCATCGCGGACCGGAGCGACCAGCACGGCCACCAGATTGGTGGCGCGCGCTTTCTCGATAGACGCCATGATCTGAGCTGCCTGGCGTCCGGCATCGTCCTGCGCCGACTCCACATCCACAGTGAACCCCGCGTGCTTGCCTTCGCGCAGAGCAACTTCTTTGAGCTGCTGCTGGTAGTCGTTCTCGGTAGTGCGAAGAAACAACCTGACAGTGCCTACCATGGCTGCGATTGTCGCACGAATCGGGCGCAATGATGTCGGCAACCATGCGAGCACGAGTTGGGCGCAGCGCAATGCGCCGGTTGGACCATTCAACGCACTCTTGCGGAAATCGACCTGTTCCGTCGGCGAGGCTTGTGCCTCCGGTCAGAAGAGCGGGCATGTCTTGGTGGACGAGGGGCCCGGACGGCAAGGCGCGACGAGGGCGCATACTCGACGTATGTAACCGAGGAGCAACGCAGCCGGCCGGGATGGATCGGCCGCCCAAACGTGGCCGAATTTCTGACCGGAGGCACCAGAGCGCCGAACGGTTTGACGGACCGAGTGAAATTGCGCAGTTTCGAGCGGCCCGAGGCGCGAGGAGGGAGAATACTCGACGTATTTGACCGACGAGCAACGAAGGGACGCGACGCAAATGCGCGATTTCACGACGGGAGGCAAACCGTTCGGCGCTCTAGTGTTGGACGCTGTCGATCCAGGTCGAAGGTGGCGCAGCCTGTGCTGGCTTCTGATCAAGGCTGAAGTCCCAGATCCTTCCGGAGCGCCACGACCATCTCGCAATGACCGATCAGGATGTCCAAGCCGGTCGCTTCGCTTTCGTAGTTGAGGCCGTAGGGCCAGAAGTGCATGCCGTCCGCGTGAATCGCCGTGTCGAGCGGCTTGGCAAGGGTGGCGTTGATGGCTTGCAGCTGCGCAGCGGCATTGATCCCGACGAAGAGGCCGCCTGACACATGGGTGGCCCACTGCGAGGCTGTCCCGATGCCCTGGGTGTGCCCGATCTCGTGCATGGCAGTCGCACATTGCATGTAACCCCGGCCGGAGCCGAATCGGATGGATCCGTTGATGTTGCCGTCAGCAGTAGGCACACTGGTGTCGTAGCTGACCCGGACGGACCCCGTGATGTTGGCGTAGCAATTGTAGTAGGCGACCGCCATATCCATGGCGCAGGTGATGACGTTGTAGGCGTCGGTTTGGTCCGCGGTCGGCGAGGCAGCCCGGGCGAGTGTGTAGGTGAGATGGCCCGTCGGCGTGCACACCGGAGCCGGTTTGCCCAGGCACGCGCATTTGCCAGCGATGGCATCCGAAGCACTGTCGGCCGCGGCATCGGGGCGGACGCTGGTGTCGCTCGGTCCGTCTCGCGCGACGGAGGCGTCACGACCCGCATCCGGCATGCCACCCGTGTCGTCAGCCCCGCTGTCTGCACCTGCGTCCGCCCGCGAGTCATTGATCCCGCCATCACTCGTGCTGGTCATGCCACCCGCTGCTCCGCCGGTCGAGCTGGTCGGGCTGGTCGCGCCGCCACTCGCGCTGGTCATTCCCCCTTCGCCGGTCGAGCCTCCCGCGGCGGTCGTGTCGGCGGTGCTGGACGTGCCGCCCGCGCTGGACACGCCGCCCGCGCTGGACACGCCGCCCGCGCTGGACGCGCCGCCTGCACTGGACGTGCCGCCCGCGCTGGACGTGCCGTCCGCGCTGCCGCCCTTGCCCCCGGCCCCGCCGGAGGTGCCAGCTGTGCCGCCGCCGCGGTCACAGGCCACAAGTCCGAAAACAACGATTCCCAATGCCAGAACGATTATCGGCCTGCGCGTGTCGTCTCCGGCTGCTCGGTGGAGGTTCAGGAATTCCTCAACAGCTTCTGCGGGGTGGACGGAACTGAAGACGTGTCCATCAATCGCCGTGAAAAGCGATCTTCGTCGCGCAAGTGATCGAAATCATTGGAACACAAAATCCAGGAGAGCCGATTTCTGGACACCTCTTGAAACGGGATCTGGGGCCAGGAACAATTCGCACGAACGCGGACTAGGCACTTATCCTACGGAAATAACTCGGCTTTCCTGTTGCTGTTCTGTCCACTACGTTACCCCAGTCTTCTTTGGCCTGCCACCAATTTGCGGCAACCTGGCCGCAGCGTCGAAGCCTTGCCGATTGCGGTGACAGAAACGGCCTTGTCCGGTGTCGTTCAGGGTTGCCGCGACGAACACGTCACATGAAGGCCTGGTCCAGGCATCTCCTTGCCCTGCCAATTCTTCGATGGGAATGACAATGAGAACACCTGCTTTGCTGGCTGCTTCGGTTCTGCTTGCGCTGGGCTGTGGCAACGACTTCAATCCTGAATACCGCCTGGTGAAGGCCCGCGTGCTGGCCCTGCAGGCGGATCCGCCGCAGCCGCAGCTCGGCAACTCGACGACCCTGCGTGCGCTGCTGTACCTGCCCGAGGGCGAGCCCCCCAGCTACCACTGGTCCTGGTGCCCAGTGCCGACGAGCGCCGACAATGGGTTTGAATGTCCGATTGACCAGGCCGGGTTCGACCAGATGCTGGGGCTTGGACCGGATCAGGCACCGTCGTTGGATCTGGGGACTGGCGAGACGGCGACGCTCACCAACCTGTTTCCACCCGAGACGCTGGCCGCACTGTGCACCGGAAATGCCGACGTCACCCTGGGCGGCGGGGCAGGGGCGGCCCCCGATGCCGGCGCTCAGTCGGAACTCTGGTCCTGCGCCAGCGCGGGTTTCCCGATCACAGTGCGCATGGAACTCCAGACTCCGTCCATGGCCGAGGTGGCCCCGGCGGTGTTCAAGGTCTACCTGCCCATCGATGCCACCCAGCCCGGCAACCAGAACCCGGTCATGGGCGGTCTGGCGACCATCGAGCCTGCCCCGGGGCAGGGGCTGGATGAGGCTGGCTCGGTCACGCTCCAGCGCCACCGGAAATACAAACTGCATCTGGATATGGACCAGTCGGTGTCGGAGGCCTTCGTCGGCTGGACGCGCGACGAGTTGGGCGGCTATGCGACAACCACCAACGGCGACCACATCATCGGCGGGGTTCAGGAGATCATCAGGCTCAACTGGTACGCGGAAGGCGGCGATCTTGGCGACGGCGACAAGAAATACGGCGGCGTTACAGGATACAACCCCTATGAATCCGCACCGCAGCCCTTCCCCAGTGCGCTGGGAATTGACTGGACGACACCCAAGAAGGCCGCCTACGACAAGGACAGCGCGCGCATCATGGTGGTCGTGCGCGACGACCGTGGCGGTGTGGCTTGGGCCAGCGCCGTCGTCACGCTGGAGTCGCAGCCATGAGCGTGCCCGGCCGGACTGGCCTGACGACCCTGTTGCTGCTTGCCGTGGGGTTTGCAGCCCAGGCCGCCGAGGAGGCTGGCAGCCACCCCGCGCCCTTCGCCGAGATCGACGCGAGCGCTCTCTCCAAGCCTCCCAAGCTGGTCAAGCCGGCGATTCCCAGCTATCCAGCCGAGGCAGCAGAGAAGCGCGTCGAGGCGGAGGTCACCCTGCTAGTCGACCTGGACGACAAAGGCGAGGTTTCGGGCGCGGCCGTGATCGAGCCCAAGCCGCCCACCGGCATGGGTTTCGAAGAGGCAGCGGTGATCGCGGCCTATCAGCTCGGCTTCGAGCCGGCCGAAATGAACGGCAAGCCGGTGCCGGTCCAGATTACCTACAAGTTCAAATTCATCCCGCCCAGGCGGGCCGCGCCGCCCCCGCCCCAAGCAGAAGAAGTCGCGCCAGAGCCGCCCAAGCCTGTTCCAGTGGAAAACTTCACTGGCCTACTGGTCGAGCGAGGCACGCGCCTACCCATGTCGGGCGTGACCGTGACTGTATATCGCAACGAGGACGGCAAGCCGGTGGGGTTCGAGGCTCAGAGCGACGACAAAGGCGTGTTCCATTTCTTCGATCTTGCGCCGGGCACCTGGAAGGTGGTCCTCGAACCGCCGGGTTACTACCCGTTCCGCACCACCGAGGACATCAGGACCGGCGAGGCCACCCGCGGCACATACTACGTGGAGCGTGGCTCGTACAATCCGTTCGACAAGCGGGTGACGGCGCCGCGAGAGCGCAAGGAAGTCACCCGCGTGGTGATCGACCGCGAGGTCATCGACCAGACGCCGGGGGCCATGGGCGATCCCCTAGCGGTGATCCAGAACTACGCCGGGGTGGCGCGCGTCATGGGCCTGATGGGCGAGATCGTCGTGCGCGGTTCGGCGCCGAAAGACACCAAGGTGTTCGTGGACGGTGCGGAAGTGCCCATCGTGTATCACTTTGGCGGCCTGCGCAGCGTGCTGCCCACGGGAATGATTGAGAACCTGGAGTTCTATCCGGGCAGCTTCTCTCCCTACTACGGTCGCGCCATTGGCGGCGTGATCGATGTGACGCTGAAGAAGCTGAAACCCCAGAAGGTGGGCGGCTACGCCGATGTGAACCTGCTGGACAGTGGCGTGTACCTGGAAGCGCCCATCGGCAACAAGGCCGCCATCGCCATCGCGGGCCGCCGCAGCTACATCGACGCCATCCTGAACGCGGTCATTCCCGACAACGCGCCGGTCACCGGCCTTTCCTTGCCCGTGTACTACGACTTCCAGGCGTTGGCCACCTACCGGCCCGCGCCCGCGCACGACTTGCGCGTGTTCTTCTTTGGCTCGGACGATCGCTTTGCCATGATTTTCAAGAACGGGGCCAAACTGGGTGCCGACATTACGGGCACCCAGCTTTCGCTGGCCACCACGTTCTACAAGGGCATTGCCACGTACAAGTACGTGCCCAGCGAGCGTTTCGAAAACACCGTCCGCCTCGCTGCAGGCCGCGACATTCTGGACACGAAGGTCTTCCAATTCTACGAGTACCTGAAGCTGGACTCCATGCAGGTCCGGGACACCGCCCGGTACAAGCTGTCAGACAAGCTGACCCTGGTGGGCGGTGTCGACGCCGTTTCCCAGCACTGGATTGGCCACGTGCGCATGCCCAGCCCACCGCGCGAGGGCGACAATCCCGAGACGAACGCAAACTTGAGCAAGCAGATCACGACCGACGTGGACGAAACCCACCTTCTGCCTGCGGCCTATGCCGAGGTCGAGATCACGCCCGTCAAGGGCCTGCTGCTTCTGCCCGGCGTGCGCTTCGACTACCTCTCGGACATCCACCAGACCACCTGGGCGCCCCGCTTTACCGCCCGCTATCAATTCGACGACCACTATGCACTCAAGGGGGGTATCGGCCTATTCTATCAAGAGCCCACCGTCGATGAGAGCAACAAGGACTTCGGCAACCCCGACCTGAAATGCGAACGCGCCATCCATTACTCATTGGGCGGCGAGTGGCGGCCGCGCAAGTACCTGTCGCTCGACGTGACTGGTTTCTACAAGGATCTCGCCAACCTGGTCAGCCGCACCGATCAGAGCAAGATCGTCGACGGAAAGCGGGTGGCCCTGCAATACGACAACAACGGCGTGGGCCGCGTGTATGGCGTGGAAGTGGTGGCGCGCCACGAGACGAACGCCGGCTTCACCGGCTGGCTGGCCTATACCCTGTCGCGCTCCCAGCGCCGCGATTCAGGCGAGACCGACTATCGCCTCTTCCAGTACGACCAGACCCATATTCTGACCGCGGTGGGCATGTATGCGTTGCCGCACAACTGGCAGGTGAGTTCGCGTTTCCGCCTGGTCAGCGGCAATCCCGAAACCCCGGTGGCCAACAGCGTGTTCGATTCGGCGCGCGTCGAGTACCAGCCCATCTACGGCCGCAAGTTCTCCAGCCGCAGTCCGATGTTCTACCAGCTGGACGTGCGGATTGATAAGCGCTGGGTTTTCAATAGCTGGATGCTCAACGCGTATCTCGACATCCAAAACATGACCAACCACACCAACGTCGAGGGCACGCAATACAGCTACGACTACAGCCAGTCCCAGACCACCTCGGGCATTCCTATTTACCCCATCCTCGGCATCCGGGGTGAGTTCTGATGAGGCCTTCCATGACTCACGCAAGAGCTATTAGTTGGGCATGCGCGTTCCTTCTGCTTGGATTGTTGGCACGGCCTAGGCTGGCGCAGGCCCAGGATCTGGAAGAGCCGCGCGCCCGCCAGGGTTACTGGATCGGCCTGGGCGCGACGGGCGTTGGCGCACAACTGGTCGAGAAGGGCAGGCTCATCGGCGTCTATCCGGGCGGCGGCTTCACCCTGCGTCTCGGACAGATGCTCACGCGACGGTTGGGCCTGGGACTGTCGGTCGACTACGCCTACATCCGGAAGAATCAGGACGCGGGCGCCCTGGGTGGCCTGGCCATCGAGGTCAACGTCAACCTGTGGCGCAATCTTGCTGTCCACTCTGGAGCGGGCTTCGGCCTGGTCATGCTGACCGACCAGAACAGCGAGGACAAGGCCCTGCGTGGGGGCGCGGGCTCGTATCTGCTGGCGGGAGTGAGCTACGATTTCTTTCCCTGGCGCAACCGCCTGACCGGCGGCTGGGCCGTGACCCCGACGGTCAATTTTCGCGCGATGCCCGATGGCGACATCCACTCATACACGGTCTTCGCGGGCGTGCAGGTCATCCGTTGGTCCGGCCTGCTGCGCAAGATGCTCATCCTGCCCGAGGAGTAGCCCCAGTCCGGGTAGCATCGCAGTCCGCAACCGCGCGGCGGCAATGCAGGCGTCAGTCAGAGCGGCTCACGGCAGCGGCTTGCCACTCTCGTCGCGAGCTTGATCGATTCCGGGTGCGCCCGCTTGGTCGCCCGAGTGGGTGTCCCGCACGACACGGCGCCAGACCTTTCCCGCCACCACGGCGCCAAACGCCAGCACCGCGCCCCAGGGGCCGGCCCTGCGGCCGACGCCGGCGACATCGCAGCCGCCCGATGACGTTTTGTCGGTAGCAGTCGAGGGCCCCGATGTCGACGCGCCGCTTGTCGCCACACCGCCCGTTTTCCCCGCGCCACTGCTGCCGGTGGTACCGCCCGCAGCGGTGATGCCCCCCGCAGCGGTGGTGCCGCCTGCAGCGGTGGTACCGCCTGCAGCGGTGGTTCCGCCCGCAGCGGTGGTTCCGCCTGCAGCGGTGGTTCCGCCTGCAGCGGACGTGCCGCCGCTTGCGGCTGCGGACCCGCTGGTGCCGCCGCTCGCGGCTGCAGACCCACTGGTACCGCCGCTCGCGGCTGCGGACCCGCTGGTGCCGCCGCTGCCCGCGCCGCCGGCCCCGCTGGTCCGGGCGCCGCCCGTGCCGCCGGCCCCGCTAGCGCCGCCGGTGCTGCCGGTGTTTCCACCGATGGGGGGCGGGTTGTCGGGAGTGTACTCAATCCACGGGGGAATGTCCGTCTCGGAATAGCCGAAGTTGGAGAGGAACATGGGAAGGATGATGGCCGCGTTGGTCACTCCCAGCGCTGGCATGGGAGAACTCTTCATGATTGTCGAGTCGAGAAGGATCCTATTTGCCGCAAGGTAGTCCACGATGGGCGCAAAGGTCCCCATCACGAGACGGTCGGTACGGTTGTCCCAGGCCCCACCAGGACCACTCGCGCCATTGGACAGCAGCGCATCCACAATGCACAGTTGCTGGCGGACAGGGTCGCCGCCAAGCACGGCCGGATGCTTGTTGATCTCGAAGAGGGCCAAAGGAGGCGGCGGAGGCGAAGCAGCGGAGTTGCCAACGTGCAGATCGCCCGAGTGTTGCGCTTGCGTACCACTGGTGAAGGTGCCGAGATGGTTTTTCATGCACAGGGTACAACTGCCGTAGCTGTAATGGCCCCCCGTGCCATTGTGCGACTTGCACGCGGCTACATTCACCAGTATGTCGATGTTGCCGTCAGCCAGGTCAGCGGCGACGGAGATATTCTTGGCATTGGTAAGGGTGACCACCTTGAAGCCGCCCATGGATCCCGCCCTGACGCTGGCCTGGGCGGCACGAATCTTGGTTGCATCAGTGAGACTGGTAGAGGGGTTATAGTACCCCGACGCATTGTCGCACGCGTCGAACAGGATGATGTTGGCCGGCTGGACCCCGAGGATGTCCACCAGCACATCGGTGAGCTTCTTGTAGATCGCCACCCGGGGACGGTTGGTGGTGTTGCTACCAATCCCATTGGTCTTCATGGCGACTCGGGTCTTCGCCCAGTCTTTGCTCGACCGGAAGATCGTCTTCCAGGCCTCGGTCGCGGTCGTCTTCTGGGTCAGCAGCATTGCCATCTGGTCCAGATTGTCGCCGACCGCTTTCCCGTCGACGTTGGCGTTCTGGTTCGCCCAGCTCGTGTTCGAGGGCGTGGCCGTGAGCATCTTCGTGTCGTGGCAGCAGATGACCCGTTTGTTGTCAATGGCCGGATTGATCTGCATGCCGGCAACCCACCCGCCAGTCGACTGGGCGAAAGTACTGTCTAGTTTCAGAGCACCGAGTCCTATCGCGCCCGCCGCTCCTACTGCGGCGGTCTTGAGAAAGTCGCGGCGCCCAGGGTGTGGATTTGCTGACATTGTTGTGTCCTTTCCTGCCAGTGCCAATTGTGCGGGCGATCGGACTACGATGACCGATCGCCGCCGCCGACAAGGCGCCGAAGCTTTCCGGCCACCACGGCGCCGAACGCCAGCATCGCGCCCCAGCGGCCGACGCTGCGGTCGGCCCCGACGACATTGCACCCGCCCCCTGAGCTTTCCGTGGCTTGCGTCGAACCCGCGGTCGTTCCTTTGCTTCCACCACCGCCGCCGACTGAGTTCGAGGTTGTCCCCCCGGCTCCAGCCGTGGTTCCGCCAGTTGCCTTCGATCCCCCCGTTGCCGGCGCGCTCGTTGTGGCCGTGCCGCCGGTTCCCCCCGCGTCGCCAGGCGTCGAGGAGCCACCCATCATCGATCCGCCAGCGCTCGTCGTCCCGCCGGTAGCAGTGGTCCCGCCTGTGCCAGGGTCGCTTGTTCCGCCCGTGGCCCTGGTTCCACCTGTGCCGGGAGCCCCGCCAGTGGCGGGACTTCCGCCAGTTCGGGGAGTCCCACCAGCTCCAGTTGTCCCGCCGGTGCCGGGCGTGCCCCCACTGCTGGTAGTCCCCCCGGAACCCGTCGTCCCCCCGGTACCGCCTGGGGTTATCGGGGGCACGTTGTCGGGAGTGTACTCAATCCACTGCAGAGCGTCCGTCTCGGAATAGCCGAAGTTGGAGAGGAACATGGGAAGGATGATGGCCGCGTTGGTCACTCCCAAGGCCGGCATGGGAGAACTCTTCATGACGGTCGAGTCGAGAAGGATCTTCTTTGCCGCGAAGTAGTCCACGATGGGGGCCAAGGTTCCCATCACGAGACGGTCGGTACGGTTGTCCCAGGCCCCACCAGGACCGCTCGCGCCATTGGACAGCAGCGCATCCACAATGCACAGTTGCTGGCGGACAGGGTCGCCGCCAAGCACGGCCGGATGCTTGTTGATCTCGAAGAGGGCCAACGGAGCAGGCGGCGGCGAGGCCGCGGAGTTGCCAACGTGCAGATTGTTCGAATGCTGCGCTTGCGTGCCGCTGGTGAAGGTGCCGAGATGGTTTTTCATGCATAGGGTACAACTGCCGTAGTTGTAATGGCCTCCCGTACCATTGTGCGACTTGCACGCGGCGACATTCACCAGGATGTCGATGCTGCCGTCAGCCAGGTCGGAGGCGACGGAGATAGCGGTGGCATTGGTCAGGGTGACCGCCTTGAACCCGCCCATGGATCCCGCCCTGACGCTGGTCTGGGCGGCACGAATCTTGGTTGCATCAGTGAGACTGGTAGAGGGGTTATAGTACCCCGACGCATCGTCGCACGCGTCGAACAGGATGATGTTTGCCGGTTGGACCCCGAGGATGTCCACCAGTACATCGGTGAGCTTCTTGTAGATCGCCACCCGGGGACGGTTGGTGGTGTTGCTACCAATCCCATTCGTCTTCATGGCGACTCTGGTCTTCGCCCAGTCTTTGCTCGACCGGAAAATCGTCTTCCAGGCCTCGGCCGCGGTCGTCTTCTGGGTCAGCAGCATTGCCATCTGGTCCAGATTGTCGCCGACCGC
>Ga0182021_10003317_pt1 | contig 18948 bp, 22 predicted proteins | sample 612E3MmetaG_FD_120493 | JGI IMG/M metagenome (GOLD analysis project Ga0182021, IMG submission 120493) | Permafrost microbial communities from Stordalen Mire, Sweden - 612E3M metaG (Illumina Assembly) | ecosystem: Environmental > Terrestrial > Soil > Wetlands > Permafrost | place: Sweden... | reverse complement strand
CCGGATTGCGTCCTGGGCTGCGTGCTGACACCGTCATGCGTGTTCCGGTGTTCAGGGATGTGGCACGAAATGGTCACTTGTGCGAGTTTCGTGTCACATCCCTGACCTGACGAAAGCGGCCGACGGTTCGCGAGGCAAGCGAACCGTGACTCCGAACGCGGCGGGCGCGAGCGGACTAGAATCGTGCAGCGATGCAAACGTCGCCACAGATCGAGCCTCGCTGGGTTTCCTGGAACCCGGCCACCGGATGCACGAAGGTCTCTGAAGGATGCCGCAACTGCTATGCTGAGTGGTTCGCAGAGCGCTGGCGCGGCGTCGCCGGTCATCCATACGAGCTCGGCTTCCAGCTGCAGCTCCACCCCGACCGGCTGGAGCGTCCGCTCCGCTGGCGAGCGCCGCGACGCGTCTTTGTCGACTCGATGACCGACCTCTTTCACGAAGATATCCCTGATGAGTACATCGCGCGCGTGTTCGACGTCATGGCCCGCGCGCAGCGCCATGTCTTCCACGTCTTTACCAAGCGACCCGAGCGCATGCTGCACATGGCCCCGGGCCTGCCCTGGCCCGCGAACGTGTGGCTCGGCGTCACCGTGGAGCGCGACGACTACTGCGAACGGGCGAATGCGCTGCGACTAGTGCCGGCGGCGGTGCGCTTCGTGTCAGCCGAGCCTTTGCTCGGCCCGCTGCCGTCACTCGACCTGAATGGCATCGATTGGGTCGTCGCGGGCGGCGAGTCCGGGCCTCGGCGCCGCCCTCCGGATCCGGCGTGGCTGCGCGATCTGCGGGACCGCTGCGCGGCCGCCGGTGCGGCCTTCTTCTTCAAAGGATGGGGCGGCCGCGTGCAGGGTCAACTCGGGCGCCGCCTGGACGGGAGGGAATGGCTCGACCGCCCCTCGGGCCTCGCAGTCCCCGACCAAAGGCGGGCGACGGATCACGTACCGGAACCAGCCGCCCAGCTCAACCTCGGGCTGTGAGCTCGGCCCTCGTCCCATGCTGACCCGGAAGCAGCGCCGTGCGAGTCTCAGCAGGCTCCGCCGCAGTCGCAACTGGGCTCGGAGCCCGTGATCCAGCCGCGCATGATGGCCGCGGCGCACCCCACTCCGGGCGTCAGCGTGATAGCACCTGCAACGCAGTTCAACGCACAGGCGCCACACTCCATGCAGGCGCCGCGGTCGGCGAGCGCCGCCTTCTTGCCGTCCAATGCGAAGACGGCGTGGGGACAGACATCCACGCACAGCCCGCAGCCGCTGCAGCGATCCACATCCAGCTGCAGGGTGACGGCATTCTCTATGTATCGAAGTCCTTTCATCGCCCTTACCTCGCGACCTTGGCGAGCACGCCGGCGACCACCGCCACGGCGGCGCCGGCCACCTGGAACGGCAGTGCGCGACGCATCTCCCGCTGCACCCCGGATGGGGACGTGTAGGGCGTAGAACCGGTGAAGTTCATCGCCACATAGGATGTGGCGGCGGGTACCCCGGCCAGCACACTCACCATGGCTGCGCCGGACAGTCGCGGACGCAGCACCAGCACGCAGCCGGCTGCCAGCGCAGCGCCGACAGTCGCGCCTTTCGCCGACAGGGCGCGACCGGGAAGCCATGGCAGAAGGGCAGGCGTGACCAGGCCGCCGCCGAGGAGCGCCACCCACGCCGCGCCGATCGCCGGCCCGCCCTGCCGGATTGCGCGACGCAACGAAGGTCCGCCGCGGCCCAGCGCCGAGATCCCCAGCACGCCCGCGGAGAGCGCCAGGGCCAATGGACGCAGCGCGACCGACAGCTCTACCGGCGCCAGGACGAGGCGCTCGCCGAGGTCGAAGCTGACGGCGCGCATCTGCGGGGTGGCCGTCATGCCGCCGGCGAGAAAGGCGGGCAGATCCGCTGCACGCAGCGGTCCGAAGACGGCGCGAAAGCCGCTGCCCTTCTTGACCTCGTGCGCCGCCACACCCGGGGCGGCGAGCTGCGGCAGGACCAGGCGGCGATGGTCGACGACCGCGGCCAGCTTGGTCTGCTCTACCATGCGGTTGATCTCGGCCGCCGAGAACGTGCCTTTGCCGGCGGCGCACCAGACGTTGATGCCCCGCGTGTCCACCACCAGCAGCCAAGCGCTGAGGCCGTCGGCGGCGGCCCGCAGTCTGTCGAAGCTCAGCTTGTAGTTTGCGCTGACCAGTACAGGAGCCTCGGCGCCGGGCGAACCGACAGCGTACAGCCCCGGCTGGACCCTGTAGTCGTCGCGACCCAGGCCCCAGCGTACCCTCCAGGCGCCGTGACGATCGCGCGGCGTGAGTCTGGTGCTCACCCGCCTCACGGGGCCGCCGCCCGAATCTACGACGCCGTCGACGCAGGGCGCCGAACCGTAGCGATACGTCCTTGGTCGTCCCGCCTCACCACAGCCGCAGGCAGCCGTCGCCGACTGCGCGGCGGCGGCGGCCTCCACCGAACCCGCAACGGCGACCTCGTCGCGGCCGGCGCCGGAATCGCAACAGCAGGCGCCTGCGCGCCGCGCTGGTGGTTTCACCGGCTGGTTCATCGCCTCACAACTCCCTCAAAGCGGCTGCCGCCTCTTCGAGCGCTTCTCGCCGCAACGCGTAGTACACCCACTGGCCCTGCTTGCGGGCACTCACCAGACCCGCGTCCAGCAACAGCCGCATGTGATGCGAGATCGTCGGGGCCGAGAGGCCGAGCTTCTGCGAGAAACGACAGGCGCAGACCTCGGCCGTGGAGCAGCAGCTGTCGTCGGCATCCCGTTCTGCGTCGGCGAGCATGTGGAGCACGGCCCGACGCTGGGGAGAAGCGAGCGCGCTGAAGACGGCGTCGGTGAGCTGGACTTTCGTCACGGTCTGATCGGCCACGGCGACTCCGATAAGGTAGTTCGACGACTGTCGAACTACCTTATCGGGCCCTGCACTTCGATGTCAATCGAACTACTGTCGCGTGAACGGGGCGGGCGGGCGCCTTCGCGCCCGCCCGCCCCAGTTCGACACTCCTCAGACTGAACGCTGATACGAGCGGAACGCCCTCGTAGAGACCCACGCGGCGACAACCGTGAACGCGAGCAGGTAGCCCATGCGGGAAAGGACCATCGTCCAGTCCGCGCCGGCGCCGAGCGCCGCCCTGCCCGCCTCGGTCGCCCAGTTCACCGGGTTGTAGGCGGCGACGTCCTGTATCCAGCGCGGCGCCAGATTCTGCTGCAGGAACGTCGATGAGAGGAACGTCAGCGGCAGCAGGATGAAGGTGGAGGCGGCGATCACCGACTCCTCACGCCGCAGAAGCAGCGCCAGGCCGTCGGAGAGCAAACCGAAGCCCATGCTCAGCAGAATGGCGGAGGTGATCAGCACCGCCACGCCGGAGATACAAAGTTTACGTGCACAATAGTTTGAGTGTCCAATCATTGGCGAGTAGAATCGTTGGGTGACCGGCCCGTGTAGTACGTCACCGGGTCTCGACGAGATGGGAGAGACGGAGATGGGCGCTGACGAATCGCGCGAGCAAGTGGAACGCCGGCAGTTGATCGTCGACGTGACGCTGGAGCTGGGCGAGCTGCAGGCCGCCACAGACGCCGTCGACGAGGCTGTGGCCGAGAGGCTCGGCATCAACCCTACGGACTTGCAATGCCTTAACCTGATCCACCGGAGGGGCGGCATGACGGCAGGGCAGCTTGCCGACGAGAGCGGGCTGAGCCCCGGCGCCATCACGACGGCGCTGGACCGTCTGGAGCGCGCTGGGTACGCACGCCGCACGCGCGACGAGGTCGACCGCCGCCGTGTGCTCGTGGAGCTCACGCCATCGGCGCGCCAGACCGCCGCCGATCTGTACGCGCCCGTCATTGAGGCCGGGAGGACCGAGTGTGGGCGCTACCCGCTGGAGCACCTGCGTCTGCTGCGCGACTTCTTGCGCCGTGCCCGGCAGATGCAGGCCGAGCACGTCGCGCATCTGCGGACGAGCGCACCGGGCGTCGGCGCGGACGCCGGAGGTGACGGCGGCGGCGCGCCGGCGGGCGTGAAGGCGGGCCGGCTCGAATTTCGCCGCGGCGCCGCCAAAGTGACTCTGAGCGCCGACCCCGCCATGCGAGAGCTCTATCGCGCCGAGTTCGACGGTGCGCCGCCCGACATCACGGTGGAGGGCGGAACTGTCAGCGTGCAGTACCAGCGCCGCTTCCGCGCCTTCGACTGGCGCCGAGCCGCCGTCTACCTCACGCTCAACGGCTCGATATCCTGGGCGGTGGAAGTGCGAGGCGGGCTCGCGCAGATGAACGCCGACCTCAGCCGGCTGACGCTGACGTCCTTCGACATGACCGGCGGCGCCGCCGGCATCGACGTCACGCTGCCGCAGCCAAAGGGCACCGTGCCGGTGCGCCTGTCGGGCGGCGCCGCCAACATCGCCTTTCACCGGCCGGCCGGCGTGCCGGCCGGCGCCCGCCTCACCGGCGGCGCCGCAAAGCTGCAGTTCGATCGCCAGCAGCTGGGCGCCTTCGGCGGCCTCACGCGCCTGGAGACGCCGGGCTTTGAGACGGCCGTCGATCGGTACGACATCCGGATCACCGGCGGCGCCAGCTCGGTGACCATCGACACCGTCTGACGCTGAACACCCCTCTGCACGGGTCCCGTGAGCTTCGCGCTTCCAGCCACACGTACATCACGAAGAGGATGCCGGCGAGCAGAAGCAGCGCCAGTGACACGTCTGCCGTCGGCGCGCTTGAGGACCAGTGGTCGAGCACGACGCCGGCGAGCACCGCGCCGCTTCCGGTCGGCAGCAGCAGCCCGCCCTTCACGCCGCTTCGTGCGCGGCGGGCGCGAATGCCAGCTCGTCGATCCTGAACACGATGGTGCTTCCGCAGCATGGACAGCGCAACACCCAGTCCGGGCGCGCGTACAGGCTGCCGGCAATGATGAACTCCTCCGTGCACTCCTCACATGCGAACATCTTGTCCTGGGCCATTGCTCCTCCAAGCGTCGGCTATGGCGTGTTCATACAGTGCCTGTGTTAGCCGACGGCTAGCGCGACGTGAGACTTTGGGCTTGATCGGCGACGAGGCAAAGCCGCACGGGCCGTGGCAAGAGTGCGGCTGCGCCAGGCTCGACCGCACGTCGCGCGAATGAGACGTCGAGGCTGCTGCCAAGGACCTACCCCGGTCGGGATATGCATCCGCGGCGGTCGTGGACCGAGCGGAGCGGTCACGCGACGGTTCCGGAAGCAGCCCAGCTACTTGGGTACCGCGAGGGGGCACAGCCGCGATGTGTCCACGGCCGGTACTCGGCCGCCTCCAGACCGCGAACCACTTTGCCAGCGCCGGCCGGCCGCGATACCGTTGGCGACACCATGAACGTCGAACACATCGTGAGTGACGGCCTCTGCATGCAGTGCGGCACCTGTGCCGGCACCTGCCCACGCGATGCGGTCCACATGGAATGGGGCCTTTCTTATGGCTGGCTGCCGCGCGTCGCGGGCGAGCGCTGCGACGACTGCGCCGCCTGCCTGGCGGTCTGCCCCGCCGGCGGCATCGACTTCTCGCCACAGGCGTGGTGGCGCCAGCGCAACGAAGGGGCGCTCGCGCTCGACTTTCTGGGACCGTGGCGCGGCCTCTGGTTCGGCTGGGCCGCCGACGCGGAGACCCGCCACGCGGGCGCCTCCGGCGGCGTGGCCACCGCGATCCTCGCCGGAGCGCTGCGGGACGGCCTCATCGACGCCGCCGTTGTGGCCCGTGTGTGCCCTGGCAACGCCTTGGCGATCGAGCCGGTCGTGGCTCACTCGGCAGAGGAGATCGCCGTTTGCCGCGGCTCCAAGTACAACATGGTCGCCATGAACGAGGCGCTCGGCATCGTGCTTCGGGAGCCCGGCCGCTATGCTTTCGCCGGGCTCCCGTGCCACGTCCAGGGACTGCGACTCGCACAGCGCCGCTACCGCAGGCTGCGCGAGCGCGTCGTGTTGTCCCTCGGCATCTTCTGCGGCTGGAGCTCGCAGCCGCGCGCCACGGAGCTGGCCGCGCTGCGCATGGGAGTCCGCCCGGACGACCTGGTCGACGTCCGTTACCGAGGGCCCGGCTGGCCGGGCGGCATGCGCCTCACGACCAGGTCCGGGGAGGGAACGGAGCGACCGTATCCCGACTACTTCGACCGCACCATGATGGCTTTTACACCGCCACGCTGCCGACTGTGCCCGGACGGCTTGGCCGAGCTCGCCGACCTCTCGGTCGGAGATGCCTGGCTGGAGCGTTTCGAGGGCTCGCCCGGCGTCTCCGATCTGATCGCGCGCACGCCGGCCGGAGCGGCGCTGATCGAGCGGCTGGCGCCGGGTCACCTGACGCTGATCCAGGCCACACCGGGCGAGGTGCTGCACTCGCAGCGAGAGACACACCGGCTCAAGCGGACGGTCTGCCGCGGGCGGCTGTGGACGCGGAGCTTAGGCAGCCGCTCGCAGCCCCAGTACCCGGGCCTTCGCCTACGGGCCGGCGCCGCAGATAGGTTGGCGGGCGCGTGGGACGCGGCCGACGAGGCCGTCCACCGCGTGGCCGGCGGCATCCGCTCCCGCTAGAAGGGGCGCCGAGCGCACGGGCCTGCCGGCGCCCGTCCCCGAACGTAGTCGGGGTCGCGTGCCGGCCACGTGAGCGGCCGGGCAGGACCGCAGCCTGGGGCCGGGAGCGTCGGTGCGGCACCCGTAGGACACGTTTGCGGCCGGGAACAGTCAACATGTCGGGCGAAGCTCATGGCTTGTCCGGCCACGGACTCTTGAACGAAAGGTATCGCCATGGAGACCGCCACCTTCGCGGCCGGCTGCTTCTGGGGGGTCGAGGCCCGCTTCAGGGAGCTAGACGGCATACAGGACACCGAGGTCGGCTATGCGGGAGGGCACGCCAAGGATCCGACCTACGAGCAGGTGTGCTCGCACCGCACTGGGCACGCCGAGGCCGTCCGCGTACAGTTCGACCCTGGGCGCATCACCTACGAGGAGCTCGTGGAGGCGTTCTTTGCCCTGCACGACCCCACGCAGCTCAACCGGCAGGGTCCAGACCTGGGCGACCAGTACCGCTCGGCGATCTTCGCCGAATCTCCGACACAAGAGAGGGTGGCGCGCGACGTGAAAGCGCGCTTGATGCACTCCGATGGGTCCAAGCGGCCTGTCGTCACCGAGATATCGCCGGCGGGTCCCTTCTACCGCGCCGAGGAGTATCACCAGCGCTACCACGAGAAGCACGGCCGAGTACCTGCGCGACGCGGAGCATGAAGAGACAGTGACCGGCGGGGGTGAGGCCGAACGGCCTCACCCCCGCCCGCGCTCAAGCCGAACCCGGTACAGTTCACTGACCGGGCGGCGCGTAGCGCAGCGCCCCATAGGAAAGGACCGGCATGCCTCGCCTGAGCGAGCTCACCAGCGCCGTCCGCGCGCGTCTTGGCGCGGGTCGCACCCGGCACGCCGACCACAGGACTCCCCTGCGCAAGCCCCTGAACGAGTGCGTCTTGGCCATTATCAGCAGCTCCGCCTACGTGGACGTGGCGCCGCAGCTCGACGCCCCCGGCGTCGAGCTCTGCGGCTTCCGCGCCGTCTCACCAGGAACCCCGGCGCGCCGGCCGCCCGGGTCGGCGCCCACCGACCAGTCGGATGCCGAAGCCGCCGACTTCGAGGCCGACCGCCTGGGCGTGGTCGTGGAGCGGGCGTGTGAGCTGACCGCATCCGGCCGCGTCGGTCGTCTGAGCCATCGCCATATGATCCTCTACGGCGCCGTGGATTCGCGCCGCCGGCTCGTCGAGCGGACACAGCTGACGGCCGCTCGCTGGCTGACTCAGGACCAGGTCGACGTCGTCCTGCTGGTGCCTATGTGACCGACGTGCAGCTGGGCCGTGGGCCTGGCAGCAGCGACGCTCGAGCGGACCGGCATCGCGACCGTGGCCGTTCAGTTCGGGCGCGAGGCGGCGGCCGACGCGCGGCCGCCGCGCGCCCTCCTCGTCCCCTTCCGCTACGGCTTTCCGGCGGATCCGGCGAACGAGCCGGGAAGACTGCTCGCCATCATCGACGCTGCGCTCCGCATGCTGGAATCCGGGGAACAGGGATCGCCGCTGCTCGTACGTCACGGCTCTCCCGCAGATGGTTGAGCGCCGCGCGACTAGGGCGCAGCGTTCGACCACCGCTATGACGCCGTCAGTCCGAGAGGATCTCCGGCCTACCCACATGCGCTCCGGGCACCCGAACGACCGGGGTCTCCCCGCCGACGGGGCGGAACGTCAGGGGGTCAAGGGCGGCGCCGCTCCGGCCTGCGGCGTCGGCGGGCGCCGCCGCCGCCTTCTCACGGCGACGATCGCCCAAGCGACCAACGAGAGGGCAACGACCCCGACGAGTGCCGAGACGATGTAGGCGACATAGCTCCAGGCGCCGCTGGCCGACGACCAGCCATAGTCAGGCAGGATCCCTTTCCAGAAGTTGCCGAAGAGCTTCAGGCCGTGCGGCACAAAGCCCACGCGTTGCTTGATCTCGTCGGCGCCCCACTCACCCCAGGCCGAGCCGCCGGCGAGCAGGCCGATGGGCACAGCGGCAACGAGGACGGCGATGCCACCCACAAGCCAGCGGGCGCGCACTCGTTGCAGATCGCCGACGCGCAGCATCTCGGGCCGGCTGCGAGCTACGAAGGCAAAGACGGCCATTGTGAAGGCGGCCTCGATAGGCCCCACGATGAGGGCGTGCGAGCCGACCATCGCCGGGATCGTGACGTGCAGCCCATAGGGGTTGTACTGGGCGACACCATTGACGGTGTGCAGCAGCGGCTGGATGCCGAGCTCGATGCTGTTCAGAAAAGCGGCCGCCACGATGCCGCAGTAAGCGCCGATGCCGCTGCCGATCAGACGGCGTCCGGAACGCGGCTCCGAGCGGCCCGCCATCAGCCGGTAGATGCCATAGCCGACGAGCGGCATGACGATGGCCATGTTGAGGCAGTTGATGCCGAGGGTGAGGATGCCGCCATCGCCGAAGAAGAGGGCCTGAATGACCAAGGCAGCGCTGACTGAGAGCACCGCCACCCAGGGTCCGGCGATCACGGCGATCATCGTCGCCCCCACTCCGTGCGCCGTTGTACCCCCGACGACGGGAACGTTGAGCATCATGATCAGGAAGCTGGCGGCGGCGCTGGCGGCCAGCACCGGTACCGCCTTCGGCTGCGAGAGGATCTCTTTCGTCTTTCTGCTGGCCAGATACCAGACCGGTGTGGTGATCACCCACCCGGCGGCGATCGTCTCCGGTCCCAGGTAACCGTCAGGAATGTGCATCGAGACGCTCCTTGATCGCGCTGGCATCCTTGCTGCGGCAGTCCGCGCAGAGGCCAAAGACGGTGGCCTCGGCATGGATCGACTCAAAGCCGGAGCTGCGGCGCAGCTCCTCGTAGACCGGCACAAAGAGCAGATCGTCGAAGTGTCCCACCGCTCCACAGCGCTCGCAGACGAGGTGATGGTGGGGATGGCCCGCTTCGATCTCGTAGTAGGTGCGAGCGCCGGCGAGGTGCGTCTCGGTGATCAGATCGAGGCTGACCAGCAGCTCGAGGGTGCGATAGACGGTCGAGAGGTTGACCTCGGGCATCGTCTCGTGAAGCTTACGAACTACATCCTCGGCACTGAGATGCTGACCGCTCGCGCGCAGCGTCTCCCACACCGCGACCCGCTGCGGCGTCAGCCGGTAGCCTTTCTCGCGCAGTGTCGCTCTGGCGTGGTGCATGGCGGCGAGGCTATCGCAGGCGCCACTCGTTTGCAAGTGCCTTCTTCTGGTATGGACGACCCGCTCTCAGCGCGTGTAGACTCCCGTGGTGCCGGCCCGAACGCAAGGGCTGCATCTCCCAACACGAGCGTAAGAGCATGCCTTCAGAGTCAGGGAACAACACGCCCAGCCCTCTCACGGCGCCCGCCGCCGGCAGCGATGTGCCCGTTTGGCTGCTCTGCCCGCAGGCGGCGACGCCCGCCGGGTCCTTGTCCTCGAAGCGCGGCAGTCCCTTCCTTGAAAAGACGCTGGGCGGTCTCGCCCACCTCGTCGCCGCGGCCTTCGACGCCGACGCAGCCAGTGCCAAGGATGGGCTGCTGCAACGGCTCGATGCGCGCGTGAAGGTCGTCTCCCTGTTGGGCTTCGTGGTCGCTGCCGTGCTCGCCCATCGCCTGACAACGCTGGCAGCCTTTGTCGTCCTGGCGGTGGCCCTGGCCCTGGCGTCGCGTATCAGCCTGCGGCACTTCGTGCTCCGCGCCTGGACCTTCGTGCCGCTCTTCACGGCGGTGATCGCACTGCCGGCGATCACCAGCTGGGTCAGCCCAGGCCATTCCGTGCTTACTGTCTGGCCTGCCCAGCACCTTGCCATCACAACGTCGGGACTGCTGACCGCCGCGCATCTCATTCTGCGCGTCACGGCCGCCGTCTCCTTCGCCGTTCTCTTGACACTCTGCACGCGCTGGAACGATCTGCTGCGGGCGCTACGTGTCGTGCGCGTGCCGCAAATGTTCGTCTTCGTGCTCGCCATGACCTACCGCTATATCCACCTGCTGGTGCGACTCCTCTCCCAGATGCTGCTGGCACGCAAGAGCCGCTCTGTTGGCCCTGCCAGCGCGGCCGAGAACCGGCGCTTTCTGGGCGCCAGCGCGGGCGCCCTGTTCGGCAAGTCGCAAGTGCTCAGCGAGCAGGTCTACGCCGCCATGCTGTCGCGCGGCTACACCGGTGAGGTGCACACACTGGAGCACTGGCGCCTTGGCTGGCTCGACCTGGCCTGGATCGGCGGCTGCCTCGCCGGCCTCGCCGTCCTGGTCTCGCTGGCGCTGATCCCCGGCGTCGGCTTCTGATGGCCGCGCCGGTCTTTGCGTTGCAGGGCGTCTCCTACCAGTACAAGGCCGGCGTGCCGGCCCTCGATGCCGTCTCCCTGAACGTCGAGGCTGGCCAACGCCTCGCTCTGCTGGGCGCCAACGGCAGCGGCAAATCGACGCTGCTCATGATCCTCGCGGGACTGCTCGCGCCGAGCGGCGGTGAGATCGCCGCCTTCGGCGAGCCGCTGAGCGCCGAGCGACTGCGCGACGAGCGCTTCGCGCGCGTCTTTCGGCGCCGCGTCGGCATCGTTTTTCAAAGCTCCGACGCGCAGCTCTTCAGCCCCAACGTGCGCGACGAGATCGCCTTCGGGCCGCTGCACCTCGAACTGCCAGAGGCTGAGGTGCTGCGCCGCGTCGAGGACACACTGAATCTGCTCGGCCTGCACGAACTGGCCGAGCGGGCGCCCTACAACCTAAGCGGCGGCGAGAAGAAGAAGGTGGCCCTGGCCTCGGTGCTTGCCATCAACCCAGACGTGCTGCTCTTCGACGAGCCGACCAACGGCCTCGACCCGCGCACCCAGCGCTGGCTGATCGAGCTGCTTGGGCGCCTCCACGAGGCGGGCAAGACCATCGTGCTCGCCACTCATCATCTCGACCTGCTGGGCGAGCTCGCCGACAGCGCTCTCATCCTCGGCGAGGATCATCGGGTGGCCGTCTGCGGCCCCCTTGGCGAGGTGCTCGCCAACCGCGACCTGCTGTTGCGGGTCAACCTGATCCATGAGCACGCTCATTTGCACGGAGGCGCGCTGCACAGCCACGAGCACGCCCACCAAGGCGAGCACGAACACGAGCATGAGTGAACGATGCTGGGGCTGGATGAGGTCAGGCAGGCGGGTCGTTTCGCTTATGCGGCTAGCGCCGAGAGTATTCCCTTCCGCTACTATCCGGACCGTCAGCCCTACGGCCCCAGCGGGCCGCTCAAGGTCGAGTTCATGCGGCCGGACGACGGCTGCTGGCATGAAGCTTTCGTCAGGAAGGACGACGAGCAGGGTTGGTGCTTCTGGTGCCCTGAGTGGTGGCCGCTGCCGACGAACGTGCCGGTGGACCCCACGTGCTGCTCCTCGACGAGCTAAACAAGGCTCTTGATCCGCGCAGTGAGGCGTGGCTGCTGGACATCCTCGACGCCTGGAAGAGCGAAGGTCCTACCATCGTCATCGCAACTCACGACCTCACAGCGGCGGCCGAGATGTCCGACGCGTCGTCGCGCTCTCGGAGGAACACACGGTGGCGGCCGATAGGCCGCCGGAAGAAGTGCTGGCGCAACGCGATCTGCTGCTGTCGGTGAACCTGATGCACACCCGTGCACACCGGCACGCGGCGCTCGTCCACATGTATCCGCATGTGCACGGCCGCTGACTGGGCTGAAGTCCATCAGCCCCACTCCCTTGCCGCAGGATCGCCGAGGAAGCGTGTCAGGTCACGGGGACGGCAGACCGACCGGCCTGGCCTCGGTATCTGAATATGCGACGAAGCCCTCAACGTCTGCGTGAGTTGACACCCAGCATCCGTCTCGGGTATTCATTCATTATGCGTTCGGGAGTCACACCAGACCTCCACGGGGTACAGGCCGCGCGAAAGCGCTAGGGGGTAGCCCCCCGCTCGCCGGCGGCGAGCCTCATAGCCTCACCCCCCTGTTTCCAGAAAAGAGGTCTCCGGTGTCCGCACCTATCCTGCCCTTCACACGCATACCCTCGTCCGCTCAGGGCGGTGACCTATCGGCCCCGCAGGCCGGCACACTAGGCTTGCTCGGCGTGCCATCGAGCCTGGGCGCTTACGCGCCCGGGCAGGAGAATGCGCCCGCCGCGCTGCGCGAGGCTGGGCTCGTCGATCGTCTGCGACAGTCTGGCCTGCAAGTAATCGACCACGGCGACGGCGAGCTGGCCCGCTGGCGGCCTGACCGCGACTACCCATACGCGCAGAACCTCTTCGGGGTGGTGCGTATCGTCGATCAGACGGCGCGACGCACTGTGACGGTCCTCCAGGACGAGGGATTTGCCCTGATCCTCGGTGGCGACTGTACCGTCAGCATCGGCGTCGTGCGCGCCGCAGCCGCCCTGGGCTCCGTCGGCCTCGTCTACTTCGACCTGCACGCCGACCTCAACACACCGGCCAGCGTGCCAGACGGCGCGCTGGACTGGATGGGGATGGCCCACATGCTGGCCCTGCCCGGCGCCGAGCCCGGTCTACGCGACGTGGGCCATACCACGCCGCTGCTGCGGCCCGAGGACGTCGTCTTCTTCGCCCACGACGACCGCCGCGCGACCGCGTGGGAGCGGGAGCAGATCGGCAGCCTAGGCCTGCGCCTCTTCCCCGTCCCGCAGGTCTCGGCCGACCCCCGTCTCGCTGCACAGCTGGCGCTGGCGGCCTTCGGACCGGCCTACGAGCAGCTTGTGGTCCACTTCGACGCCGACGTGGTCGACTTCAACGACGCGCCGCTCTCAGAGCACACCGGCCGCAACACCGGGATCTCGCTGGCCACGGCCATCGAAGCACTGGACGTGCTGCTGGCCGACGACCGCGTGGTGGCGCTCAGCATCACCGAGATCAATCCGATCCATGCGGCCGCCGACGACACGGCGTTGCCGAGGCTGATCGACGGCCTGGCCCGGGTGCTGCGCGGCAGCCGCCGGACGGCGTCGCCCTCCGCAGCCGAGGCGCACTGACGGCCGATCGCGCTTTCCGGAGGCGTTGGAGAACAGGTGACGGCGAGGCCCGCCGGCCAGGAACGGCGGGCGGGCCTCGGCGCACGTGCGTGCTGACTACCGGCTGCGCGTCACCTTCGCCGCGCGCGCTCCGAAGCTCACAGCCGAGCGCGCCAGATGCTGCGACTTGGCGACAACCTGAGTCAGGGCATCGGCAAGCCAGTCGACATCTGAGTCGTCGATCACCAGCGGCGGCAGTCCCTTGAGGACGTTGATGTTGTGGCCGGCCACCTGACTGAGGATGTGATGGTCGCGAAACAGCGGCCCGATCACGAACTGGCTGAATATGCCGGCCTGCCTGGCCTCGAGGAAGCGCCACGTGCGTGAGCCGGCACTGGGCTCGCCGAACTCGATCGCCCAGAGGAGCCCCAGGCCGCGTACCTCCATGACCACGTCGAAGCGCTCCACGAGCGGCCGCGTGCGCTCCAGCAGGTACTCTCCGAGACGGGCCGATCGAGCCACGAGGTCCTGCGCCTTTAGTTCGGCGAGCGTGGCGAGGCCCGCCGCCATGGCCATGTCGTTGGGGGCGAACGTGGAGCCGTGCGACGTGCTGTGCTCCAGAGTGTCGAACACGGCCTCGTGGACCGACGAGCGCAGCAGGACGGCGCCGACCGGCACGTAGCCGCCCGACAACGACTTGGCCACGGTGATGAGGTCCGGCTGCAGGTCCCAGTGCTCGCAGGCGAACATACGACCGGTGCGCCCAAAACCCGTCTGCACCTCGTCCACGCAGAAGAGCGTGCCGTAGCGGCGACACAACTGCTGCGCGCCGGGCAAATAGCCCGGGTCGGGCAGGATCACTCCCTGACCCTGCACCGGCTCGGTGAGGAACAGGGCGACATCCTCGCGTTTCAGCTCTCGCCCGAGCGCCTCCAGATCGTTGAACGGCACTGTGACCACATCGGGCAGCAGCGGTCCGAAGCGGGCGCGCTGCTGCTCGCTGCCGTTCACCGACAGCGAGCCGAGTGTGAGGCCGTGGAACCCGTTCTCGACCGTCACCACCCGCGGCCGCCGAACGGCCGCCCGAGCCAGTTTGACGGCCCCCTCGACGGCCTCCGTGCCGGTGTTGACGAAGACGACCCGGTCGGTGGAGGCGGGCGCCACGCCCACGAGCGCCTCGGCCAGCAGACCGGGCAGGTCGGACAGTCCGAGCTGCGGCAGGCTCGGCGTCCGGAGCTCAAGCAGCTCTTCCAGCGCCTTGCGCACCGTGGGATTGTTGCGGCCAACGTTGTACATGCCGAAACCGCCCAGCCAGTCCAGGAACCTGGTGCCGTTGCGGTCGTATAGGTACGCGCCCTCGGCGCGCGACCATTCCCGGTCGAAGCCCAGGATCTTGAGGATCTGTACGAAGCGGGGATTCGAGTAGCGGCCGTAGAGCTGCATGCCTTCTCCGGCACGCTGCGACAGCAACGCCTTGAGGCTGAACTCGCCGGTCATCTCCCCTCCTTGCTGGCCCAGACCCTCCGACTCAGCGCGACTGAGCTTCTGCACGCGACAGTCCTGGTCTTCCCCCCTCGCGGGCAAAGCGCCCGGCCGTTGAGAACGGCTTTCCGTGTCACATCCTATCGCTCGACGTGGCCGTTCTGAACGCCGGACGGTATGGTTGCCGCATGGACCTCTCCGGACGCACTGCACTCGTCACCGGCGCCTCGAGCGGCATCGGCCTGGCCACTGCCCGGGCGCTTGCCCGTCGGCATGTGAGCGTCCTGGCCACCGGCCTCGACTCACCGGAGCTCGCGGCACTCCAGGGATCGGCCGGCGTGCGCGTCCTGGCCGCCGACCTCGGCCGGGACGAGGAGATCGAGCGCCTGCTGGCGTGGGCCGGACCGGTCGACCTGCTGGTCAACAACGCCGGCTTCGGCTGGTACGGGCCGCTCAGCGGCATGGACCCGGGCCGCACCGGTGACCTGCTGCGCATCAACCTCGCCGTGCCGCTGCGCCTCACGGCCGCGCTCATGCCGGGCATGATCGAGCGCGGCCGCGGCCACATCGTCAACGTGGCCTCCATCGCCGGCCACATCGGCGTCCCTCACGAGGCCGTCTACAGCGCGAGCAAGTCCGGCCTCATCACCTTCTCGAACAGCGCCCGCGCGGAACTGGCCGGCACGGGAGTGGGCCTCACACTGGTCGTGCCGGCGGCCGTCGACACGCCGTTCTTCGCCCGCGAGGGCCGGCCTTACGACCGCCGCATGCCGCGTCTGGTGAGCCCGGACCGGGTCGCCGAGCGGCTCGTGGCGGCGGTGGAGCGCGGCACGCCGGAGGTCTTCGTGCCGCGCTGGATCGCGTTCCCGGTGCGTTTCCATGGTGGCCTGCCACGCTTGTTCGAGAGGCTGGCACGCCGTTCCTGGTGACGGCTCGGCAGATGAGGCCGTGCCCCACCCCCCAGTGTGCCTCGTCCGCCCGCAAGGACGGCGCTCAGGGTCCCAGCTTCGCCTCCGGCCCGCTGCCGCCCCAGCGCGGCCGCCGTTGGAGCTGGCCTATGATTCGGCTGACGGGTCGACAGTAGCCCGCCTCTGACCACGGAGGTCGAAGATGGACGATGACCTTTTCTGGGGCGCGCCCGACTACCGTTCGGAGCTTCCCGGAGCGGCCGAGTCGGTCGCCGCACTCGCGAGCCGGGCACTGACAGATGGCAGGATGCCGGCCATCTACCTGGGCCACGGGGCGCCCCCGCTTGTCGACGACGTCCTGTGGGTCACCCAGCTCTCGGCCTGGGCCCGCGCCCTCCCGCGCCCTCGGGCGGTCCTCATGGTCTCCGCCCACTGGCAGGCGGCGCCGCTGACTCTCGGAGCAACGAGCGACGGCACGCCTCTGGTCTATGACTTCTACGGCTTTCCGGAGCGCTACTACCGCGCGACCTACCCTGCGCCCGCGGCGCCCGAGCTCGCCGACCGGGTCCGCGAGCTCCTCGTGGGCGTTGAGCCGGTCGCCCAGCAGCCCGAGCGCGGCCTCGACCACGGCGCCTACGTCCCGCTGCTGGCCATGTATCCGCAAGCCGACGTGCCGGTGCTGCAGATCTCCATGCCGTCCCTCGACCCGAAGCGGCTGCTCCGGATCGGCGCTCTTCTCCGTCCCCTGCGGGACGATGGAGTGCTGGTGATCGGCAGCGGCTTCATGACCCACGGCCTGCCGTTCCTGCGCGACCTGCGCGTCGATGCTCCGCCGCCTTCATGGTCGACCGACTTCGACGACTGGGTCGCGGCGGCCCTGCAGGACGGCGACACCGACGCGCTGAGCGGGTTCCGCCAGATCCCGGCCGCTCGCTACGCCCATCCGAGCACCGAGCACTTCGTGCCGCTGTTCGTCACGCTCGGCACAGCAGACGGTCTCGGCGATATCGCGACGCCGATCACCGGCTTCTACCTGGGACTCTCCAAGCGGTCCATACAGGTCGCCTGAGGCGGCAGCCTCCGGCCCCCGAGCCGCGAAGCGGCGGCGCAAGGCCGGTCCGCGCATCCGGCGCCGACCACATCAGCACTTCGTCGTCCGCGCACGGCAGGACGCCTGCCCGGAGCATGGCACTGCGGCGCGTGTCGTCCGTGCGAGGCAGGGCGGCCGCCCAGCCCCACGTCCGCGCGCTCAAGGCGCCCGCGACCGCTAGGTCCGCGCGGCGGCTACCCGCGTCTCCAGCCAGGCTGCCAAGTCGTCGAAGACGGCCGCCCGGCCCACCTCGTTGAACACTTCGTGGTAGTAGCCGGCGTAGCAGACCTTCGTCTTGTCGGCGGAGCCCGCCCCCGCGAACAACTCCTCGCTCGTCCGCGGATCTGCGATCGGGTCGTCGTCCGCATAGAGCAGGAGGAGCGGTAGCCGCAAGCTGCCGGCGGCGCTCAGCACACTGCGCTGAGCGCCTAGGACCTCGGCCGCCCAGCGCACCGTCGTCACCCGGTGGTTAAGCGGGTCGGCGCCGGCGGCTGCCACCACGACAGGGTCGTGCGACAGCTGTTCATTGCGCAGCGGGTTGGTCATCCGTAGCGTCGGCACTATTCGGGACAGCAGGCGGGCGGCCTTCACCTGGATCGCCGGCACGGGCAGGCGCACGCCGACGAACGGTGAGGAGAGGACGAGACCGGCGATCTTCCGTGTCGCCTCGCCGCCCTGCTCCGCGAACGCGGCCGCTATCAGGCCGCCCATGCTGTGACCGAGCAATAGGACCGGGCGGCCGGGAAACGTCCGGCCGACGCGCGCCAGGAAGGCGCCCGTGTCGGCTACGTAGTCGTTGAAGCGCCGGATGTGGCCGCGAGGCCCGGGAGAGTGGCCGTGGCCGCGCAGATCGAAAGTGACTACCGCATAGCCGCGCGACGCCATCGCGTCGACCAGGAAGGCGTAGCGGCCGCCGTGCTCGCCGTAGCCGTGAACGACGGCGAGCACGGCGGCGGGCTCGCCTTCCGGCGACCAGGATTGCCAGAAGAGCCGGGCGCCGTCCGCGGCCGCGAAGTCATCTGTCTGGTGGTTGATCGCTGCTGCGCTCACACTCGCACCCCCCTGGACCGGCCGGCGCCTGAGGCCAAGCCATCTGGACCGGAGTATAACCGCGTCTGATAGCGTTGCCGGGGACGCAGAACGCCGACCCGGAGGCTCTCGATGAAGGTACTGCTGGCCTTAGATCAAGGCACGACGAGCTCTCGTGCCCTGGTGCTCGCAGCCGATGGCCGCATCCTCGCGAGCGCCCAGCAGGAGACCCGGCAGAGCTATCCCCGGCCCGGCTGGGTCGAGCAGGACGCCCTCCAGATCTGGGAGACACAGCGGGCCACAGCCAGAGAGGCGCTGCGCCTCGCCGGCGTACCAGCAGCGGCAGTGGCGGCCGTCGGAATCGCCAATCAGCGCGAGACCACGATCGTCTGGGAGCGCGCCACTTCACGCCCCATCGCACCGGCCATCGTCTGGCAGGACCGTCGCACGGCCGACACGTGCGAGGAGCTGCGCCGCGCCGGCCACGAGCCGCTGGTGCAGGCCCGCACCGGCCTGCTGCTTGACCCTTACTTCTCGGCCACCAAACTGCGCTGGATCCTGCAGCACGTAGAAGGGGCTGCGGAACGGGCGCGGCGCGGCGAGCTGGCCTTCGGCACGGTCGATTCCTGGCTCATCTGGATGTTGAGCGGCGGGCGGCTGCACGTCACCGACGCCACCAATGCCTCGCGCACCATGCTCTACGACCTGCGCCGCGGCGACTGGGACGACGAGCTCCTGAAGCTCCTCGAGATCCCCCGCGAGCTGCTGCCGGCGGTGGTCGACAGCAGCGGCCTGCTCGGCGAGTGCGAGGAGGACATCTTCGGGGCACCGCTCCCCCTGGCCGCGGTAGCCGGCGACCAGCAGGCCGCCCTGTTCGGCCTGGCGTGCCACACCGAGGGCATGGCCAAAGTAACCTACGGCACCGGCTGCTTCCTGCTGATGCACACCGGCCAGCGGCCGCTGCCGTCGTCGCAAGGCCTGCTG
>Ga0182021_10003315_pt1 | contig 18952 bp, 17 predicted proteins | sample 612E3MmetaG_FD_120493 | JGI IMG/M metagenome (GOLD analysis project Ga0182021, IMG submission 120493) | Permafrost microbial communities from Stordalen Mire, Sweden - 612E3M metaG (Illumina Assembly) | ecosystem: Environmental > Terrestrial > Soil > Wetlands > Permafrost | place: Sweden... | reverse complement strand
GTCTTGCGAATCAATTTGGCACTTATAAAAGAATATCCTTCCAATTATAGCCAATTTTCGTGAAAATAACACTTGTTTAACGAAACTCCCAACAAAATCCGACTCTGTTTTTTCAAAAAATCCAGATATTCAGTGTTTTTAACAAACTTCCAGTTTCTAAACTTTAATCACAACAATTGTCAAGTGAAATATGAAATTCTTGGTTGCATGCAAGAAAAAGTATAAATGTACGGAACCCATGTTCAGTTGGAAAGACGACCCATATGCCTAGACTACTAGCATTTGTTGATATATTTGTAGAAGCGTCAGAAATGGACGACGTTTTAGCTGCACTCACCCAATTAAAACACCTCGAAGAACTATACGAAGTGACAGGAGAATTTGACATTGTCACTTTGGTCTCAGCCGCAGACATAGAAGAATTTCGAGACGTCCTCAAAAACAAGATCATGAAAATAAAAGGTGTAAAAAGTACAGTCAGCTCTATCGTCCTTAAAGCTCATAAAGGGCCAAAATGCATAGACGAAAATAACCTGTCAGCTCAGCCCTCTTCGCCAGTTTAAAAAAGCACCTATTTTTAGACGCATTTCATTTTCTTTTCCGATTATTTAGTTCAAAACATTTTTCGTAAGACATTTATCGATATTAACCCCTGTTTAACTATCTTCAAGTATTCATGAAAATGCAGGCTGCAAGACCCAGTTATCGCATCAGTTTAGGCACAATTAAGCGATTTTTCTTTTTGCTATATCGTTTTGAAAAATAACTTCAGATTAAATGTATTAGAATAACAATTTGACTATAATAGACTATTGCAGACTAATGCAGACTATTAAAGACTATTATTGACTCAATCTGCAAAGGATTCAAGCTCCAATCCAAAAAAGCAACCCAAAACAAACTGAACAAAAATGGCAACACACGTGTTGTTGTTCTAACAGAGTAAATATTTGCCACAAATATCTGACTAAACAACTCTTTTTAGTATTAACCTTCAAATTACGAGCTTTAGTCTCAGCAACTGGAAAACAAAAAAATTGTTTGGAAGATTTTGTTGACTTCTGCTTGGAGCTACATCGGTGATAGTACAATGGATGTTTCTGTTCTGATGACGTTAGGGTCTTTTTCGATTATTTTGTAAACCACTTTGTTTATGTCTTCGAGACAAGGCGCTTCTAATATTACGATTGCGTCATATCTGCCGAAGATTGCGTCGGCAACCACTGTCTCTTTGACTTCTTTTAACCTTCTAACAACTTCTAGGGACGTGCCGGGTTTGGTGCTTAACAGTATATAGGCTTTCAATTTTTTCCACTTCATTTTATTTTATTGCTTAAGAAGAATAATATTCTTTTGCATATAAGTTTTGTTTAGACGCGCGTTTAACTTTTATGAAACATTATGAACAAATCACAAGCATATTTATATTATACTGCGCAAGTAACTAAGTATAAAGGAAAATGGTGAAAATATGTTTGGAATAATCGATATAGCCTCAATAGCTGCAATTGTTAGTTCCTTCGCGTTTGTTATGTACAACATAAGAGTAGAACTCAAAACTAAAGTGTAACGTCAAACTGCTCCAGTTAAAATCTTCAAACGACCAATTGATGATATCAAAATACTTTATTACGTGCGTGTCCTCGTAAAAAAACCAATATTCTCACAAATTTTTAATTATCTTTGAAATTTAACTATTGGTCATTACATACTGTTGTCGTATTTGTTCGTTTTTTTGGGCTGAATTTCTCGTTATTATCTTAGGTTGAGTTAAGTAACAGGTTATTTTCTATTAATTTCAAATCAAACAATAAATAAAAGCTTGTTAAATAGTAGATTTTACGTGAACGCTATGCGGTTTGAATGTTGTGGTTGCAAGAAATCCTTTTCTGGGTCAGCCTTAATCGTGAACATAAACGGTGAAGAACAGGCGTATTGTGCGGATTGCTTATGGAAGCTTCGCAAAGAATATGATTCAAAGAAAACCTGCGAAGATTGCGGCAACATTGATGAAGAGACTTGCAAAAAGACTGGGCAAGCATTGGTGCCTGCGAAGGTTGGGTTTAACACGTACTTTGCTCAGGCGGAAACCTGCAAAGACTACTCTACCGAGAAAAAAGAAAATACCGCGAAAAAGAAAGATACACAATTAACTCAAACGCAAAAAGAAGGAGCTGCTCTTGTTAAAGCTCTCGCAGCTAAAGGACAAACTCTTACATACTATTGCTGCCACTGTGGAACACAGCTAAAAATCGGTGCAAAATCACCTGAAATGCAAAAAACTTGCCCAAGATGCAAAGGCGACCTCGAAATCATAAACCTCTCCAAATTCATCAAACAACACAAAGCATAAACGCGATATATCTCGCTCTGACTTTTTATAGGCTAAGATCCAAATTAAGGGACGCCAATTTAGGCGTAGAGTTGAGAATTAAATCAGAATTCATTAAACATTTTATTAAAGATTTAAAAACTGTATATCCAGATGTATGTGAAAAACGTATATACGTTACTCTAAAAGGCGGACTCAAAAGAGAGAGAAATTAAACAGGCTAACATGTTTGGATGCCAAAACAAAATGCATTACTTTTTCTAAGGTTAATTATATGTGCCTAAAATATTCGATTTGATTCTCACTGCTTCTTCGATGAGCGATCTAACTTTTCCTCTACTGTCATTGTTGCTTCTTTCAATATTGTCTTGATTTTGCATAAAAATAATTCACCTCATAAAACGACGGCTAAAATAACAAGTTACCGTAAGTACGATTACTAATAAACTCAACGGTTGGTTTATGCTAGAAAGAGTTTGTTTGCATCACTTTACCTTGTGGAGCCTTATAATCAAAAGAATATTCTCAAAAATACTTATTTGCTTAATCACATTAAAGTTTTATAGTGAATTTTTTGGTAGATGAAAACCGCGAGGCCAGCAGATCGGCTTTTACTATTCTTTTCCTTGTTGTTTTTCTTGATAACTTAGGATTCGCTATTGTCGTGCCCTACTTGTACTTTTATGTGCTTTCTCTGGGCGGTTCTGCTTTCTTGTACGGTGTGCTTCTGGCTTCGTACAGCGCAATGTCCTTTGTTTTCACCCCGATTGTTGCAAGGCTCAGTGACCGTTACGGAAGACGAAAAATCCTTCTCGTAGCGTTAGCAGTATCCAGTTTCGCCTATTTCCTATTCGGTTCAGCACAGGTAATTTGGCTGCTGTTTGCAGGTAGGATGCTGTCAGGAACCACCGCTGCCACCGTTCCCGTTGCACAAGCCTACGTTGCAGACGTCACTACTCCAAACCAAAGACTAAAGTACCTAGGGCTACTTGGAGCAGCAGCAGGCGTCGCATTCATTTTTGGACCAGCTATCGGTGGAACACTCAGCAGCCTGTTTGGTTATGGGGTGCCATCTTTTTTGGCTTCTGCTTTGGCTTTTGCTAATTTGGTTTTAGCATATTTCCTGTTGCCTGAGCCTTCCAGTTTCAACATAAAGAAAACGGTGCTTTCTATGCGAGCTCTAATCGATGTTCTTAGAAAACGGAAAATAGCGTTGCTTTTGGGGATTTACTTTTTGTTTTTTGTGGCTTTTGTTTTTCTTCAGGCGGCGCTCTCGCCTTGGTTGCAAACGGTTTTTGGGTTTGGCGCATTTCAGACGGGACTAGTTTTCTTTTTTGTTGGAGGTGTCAGCGTGTTTACACAGGCTATCCTCCTACCAGTACTCAGCAAGAAATTTAACCGATTAACTCTAACTTTGTTGAGCATTGGGGTTTTCGATGTTGGGCTTGTCGCTTTGGCGGCTGTTCAGAACTTGGCGTTTTTGTTGGCGGTTACTGCTTTGGTTTCTTTTGGCTTTGGGATTCAGTACGTCACATTTAACACTTTAATTTCATTGAACACTCCTAAAAACGCTCAAGGTGCAGCATTAGGGGTTGCTTGGGCAATTGCAGGTCTCGCACAGACTATTGCGCCTGTTTTTGCCGCGAGCGCGTTTTCTATAGGTGTTTCAGCAGGTTTTGTTGGACTGGTATTTGTTGTTTCAGCTGCAATTTCCCTTGCAACTATACCATTAGTTTTTGCTTTCAAGAAGATTTCTGAATAAGTTTGCAACTTACATTATCTAAGATATGTGTGGCGTAGAATGGGAATTTGAATCTAAAGGAACAATCAACAAAGAAAGTTTTGGCATTTTCTAACTAATTGGAAACTCCACTGTGAATTGTGTACCCTTTCCGATTTGGCTTTCAACAGTTACTTTTCCATTTAATGCTTCAGTTAGCTTCTTTACTATAGCTAATCCGAGGCCTTGACCTTTGGCTTTGGTGGTGAAAAGAGGCTTGAAAAGCTTGTCCTTAACATCGTCAGTTATGCCTTGGCCTGTGTCAGCAACGGTGATTGAAACTTTGTTATCTTTGCAGGTCGCGGTTATGGTTATTTTTCCTCCTTTAGTAATTGCTTGAGTGGCGTTTGAGGTCAAGTTTGTAAGTATCCTCTTCAGGAACAACGGGTCAATGTTAATTTTCGGAAAGTCTGCGCCTATATTGGATGAAACAGTTATGGTCTCTGGAATATTCATTGATGATAAGACATCTTGGACGGTTTTTTCAAGATCTGTCTCCTGAAATGCAGGTTTTGCTGTTTTCGCAAAGTCTTGGAGGTCTTGCACTATCTTGTTCACGTAGATTAGCTGTTCCTCAATGTAGCCTATGCTTTCCTTTACATCTTCCTTTTCATGGGTATCAGGCAACGATTCAAGGCTGGTTCGAGCCAAATAGAGTTCACCGGTGATAGATTGTAGTGGATTACGAATGTCATGCCCAACCATACCAGCAGTCTCGCCGATAGCTGCAAGCCGTTCAGAGTCCCGAAGTTTTTTGGTTCGCTCTTCAACCAGTGCCTCCAAATGTTCAGAGTATGTCTTCAACTCTTTCTCATTTTCTTCCAGCATTTCAAGCATTCGGCTATTGGCTAAGGCAATGGAGGCAATTTCTCCAAACGCCATTGCCATTTCGCGGTCGCGTTTGGTGAATCCAGCCGGTTTATTTGCCAACCCTATTACCCCGACTACTCTCTGGTCAATCATCAATGGTGCAAACAATACGTTCTTGAGTTGCACATGACCATCAGGCATGAATTTCTTCCATTCACTTTGTGAAAAATCATTTTCAACCACCGTTTCCCCAGAGCTGTACGCCTCTGCGCGGAGCCCCCGAATGGGCATAGGAAGCGAAGGATCAACCGTACAGGGAAGCCCTCCTGAATCCAAGAACAAAACCTCGTTTTGTTTTCCATCTTTGGTTAAAAGAGCAACGTAGCCAGCTGTTGCTCCGATTAATTCTTTGGCGCCGTCAAATATTGCTCGCGCTGAATCCTGAAATTCTTTGTTTTCAAGAACGGCTCTTGATGCGTTTAATAGAGCTGAAATCTCTGACCCCCGCCGCTTAGATTCGGCAAGAGCGATAGCTCTCGCTTGCTCCATTTTTTTGCGTTCGGTAATGTCCTCTAAGACTGCTCCAAAATACCCTTTTGCTGGACTATACACTGAAATATTTAGCCATAGGCTTAGTGGTTTAAAGAACACTTCAAACTTCTCTTTTTGACCTGTTAGCGCTACTCTTCCATAAATTTCAAAAAGTTCAGGATTTGCTTCTTTGATTCCAAGTATCGCTTGCGTTACTTTTTTACCAATTACAAAGTCTCTTTTTAGGCCTGTTATTTTTTCAAAAGCATCATTAACTTGAAGATGAACAAAGTCGACAGGCTCGTTTGCATAATCAAATATCATTTGACAATAAATAAAGCCATCAATCATGTTGCCGAAAAGAGAACTATATTCTGCCTCACTTTTCCTTAATTTTTCTTCAGCTTTCTTGCGCTCGGTTATGTCGGTAAATATTGAGGCAAATTGTCCTGTTGTCGGGCAAAAGGAGTATACCTCGTAGCATTTTTTGGTATCTTCGTTATATTTTTCAAATCGTATGGATTGGCCAGTTAGTGCAACTTTGCCATAGATTTCTATCCAACTTGGCTCGAGATTAGGAAGAGCTTGTTTTGCTGTCTTTCCTAATATATCGTTTATCTTTAGACCTGATTGTTTTTCAAAACCATTATTTGCTTCAAGGAAACGGTAATCAACTGGTTTATTATTTTTATCAACTATTGCTTCACCTAAAAAGAAGCCCTCTTCCATATTGCTAAAAAGGGTATGATAGCGCTGCTCACTTTCTTTTAGTGCGTCTTCAGTTTTCTTGCGTTCGGTAATATCACTAAACAATGATATGTTAGCTACGTGTTTTCCATTCTCATCAAATAATGGTGACGCATTACAAGCTGCCCACAGAACGGAGCCGTCTTTGCGAAGGAACTCAAATTCTCTATATTGAATCCTATCATTTTCCAAGCTTTTTCTCATCTGCACAGCTTGTCTTCTTTGTTCGTCTTTAGACATGAGTTCAAAGCTTGATTTCTTGAGAAGTTCATCAGTTGAGTAGCCAAACATTTGAGCCAGCCTATTGTTAACAAAAATGTGGGTACCATCAAGTTTAGCAATGACTATACCTTCCGCCGCGGTCTCAACAATTGTACGATACTTTTGTTCACTTTCAGCCAACGCGTCTCCTAATTTTTTGCTTTCTGTAATGTCTTTGATTAGAGACAAAACTGTCTCGACGTCCCCGCTTTTAACTGAAAATTCGGGAACGATAACATATTGATAAACTTCGTAACCTTCCAGGTACGAAAAGTTAAATTCGCCTTTTTCAATCTTACCAGTTTTGATGACATTCTGAAGGACTTTGTTCCAGTTTTCAACAAATTTTTTGGGTAATCCTATTTCTTCACTTTTCTTGCCCACAATGTTCTTTGGAGAGACACCCGACATTTCTTGAATAGCAGAGTTTACGTACAGGTAACTTAGGTTTCTATCAAATCTTGCGATGACATCGGCGAGTTTTCCGAAAGAGTTCTGAACTTTTCTTTTTCAACTTGTAATTCATCTTCATGTCTCTTCAATAAATCGACATCTACAAATGATAAAACAGCACCATCTACTCTTTTTCCCTCAGTTATGTATGGTCGAATCCTGAGCTCATAAAATCGCCCATTTTTATCGCTGACTTCCTTTTGAAAACTGTTAAGACTCGTAATTACGCCACGGATAGTTTCCTCTAAATCGGGAACAGAAATAGCAAGATGCACGTTAGATATTGGCGACTCCGTATCACAAGTAGCAAAATTCAGAATCCTTTGAGCCGAAGGTGTAAAAAGCCTAATCTTTAAGTCACAATCCACCATTACCACGGCTGAATCGATGTTCCTATTTAGATTCTCAACATTATCATTTAGTCTACCCAGAGCTTGATTTCGATTCTTTAATTCGTCATTCAAAGTGGTTAATTCTTCATTGCTTGATTGAAGCTCTTCTTTAGTAGTTTCCAATCCCTCGTTTGTACTCTGCAACTCTTCGTTGCTTGACTGTACTTCTTCCATGGCTGCTTTAAGCTCTTCGTTGGTTGCCTCCTGAGTCTCAATAACTGTCTGCAAATACTGTTTAGACGATTCCAATTCTTCTTTGAGCTCTCGAATTTGAGTATCTTTAACGTTCTTGCGGCCTTCAGGTGTAGCTGAAAGATCAATAGTCCGACGCAGATGCGTAGCAGCTGAACTGATATCTTCAAATAATATGAGGAAAAAAGGCTCTTCAGATTGTAATGCGCGTATCGGAATTACCTGAATATTAACGGTCTTCGGCTGCTCACCATACTGAAAGCGTATTGCCTCCTCTTTTATGGATTTATTCTCTTTTTTTGCTCTATAAATCGCACTTTGAACTTCTGGCCTCAACTCTTTCCGAATTATCTTCGATACATTCAAACTTGCTTGCCCTGATTCAGGTGAAAGATAAGGCGTGACATTTCCGCGGAAAACAATAATGTCTAATTTGCCATTGACTAGTAGTGCTGCAGGAACATATTCGGTCATTAATAGTCGGTCAACTTCGTCCCGTATGAGAGAAATTGAGTCTTTTTTTCCTGGCTCGTTGAGGACTGTTTTTCCCATATAAGGAGCTGTATATGCAAAGCCGTAATTGACACGAGGCTGAGTTTTCTTTTTTGTGTAAATAAAACTTTTCTTGTTTACTGGTTCAAAAAGGGTAGTGGATTTGCCGATGCTTTCAGATTCACCTAGAACAAGAAAACCGTTTGGTTTCAACGCGTAATGAAGAATAGATACTATTCTTTCTTGAAGTTGAGAGTCGAAATAGATGAGCATGTTCCTGCAACTTATGAGACTCAGGTTAGAGAAAGGCGGATCTGCCGTTAAGTCTTGTTTCGCAAATATGCACTTGTCACGGATGAATTTTGCAATTTGGTAGCTTCCGTTGAAACTTGTGAAGAAACGTTTTAGCCGTTTTTCCGAGACATCAGCTTCTATGCTTTTTGGGTATATTCCTTGGCGGGCTTTATCAACGTTCTTTTCGTTTACATCGGTTCCGAAAATCTGGACCTGAACATCTCCGTTGTCTGTTTCCTCGAGGAATTCTTGAAGTGTAATGGCGAAGGAGTAAGCCTCTTCGCCTGTGGAGCAGCCAGGGATCCATATCCTCACAGGTTCTTTTGATGCCAAGGTTTTCAAAATTTCAGGTAACAGCTTTTCCTTTAAAATCAAGAAAGTATCGGGTTCTCTAAAGAAACTTGTTACGCCGATTAGCATATCGTCAAACAATGCTTCCAGTTCAGTGGGGTGTGTTCCTAAATACTCAGCATATTTCGTTATGTTGTCTATGTGGCTGATTACCATGCGTCGGGTAACTCGCCTATTGATAACTGTTTCTTTGTAATGAGTAAAATCCACGTTGAATGTAGATTTTAATAATGTGAATATTCTTCGTAAACCCGTTTCTTTAGTGTTCTTGGGTTCTTGAGATACTATTTCGGCTCGAACCAATTGTGGGTTTTTAGCGATTTTTGCAAGCTCTTTTGCAATTAGCTCTGGCGAAAGTACGAAATCGACGGATTCGGCTGATATGGCACTTTGAGGCATGCCTGCATACTGTGCTGATTCTGGAGTCTGCGCGAAAGTTATTCCCCCTTCAGCTTTAACAGCTTTGAGCCCTTCGGTACCGTCCATACCGGTTCCCGAAAGAACAATTCCTATAGCTTGAGTTTTTCGTTCGATAGCGAGAGAATTTAAGAAAGAATCGATAGGTCTTAGAGATTTACCCTTTGGGTTAAGCTTAAGAAAGCCACTCTCTAAGGTCATGGTTGACCCGGGTGGAATCACATAAACAAAATTGGGTTCAACATGCATCCCATCCTCAACTTTCAGTACAAGCATTTTGGTGAATCTTGAAAGAATATCCGTCAGCATGCTTTCTTGACCTGCAGCAAGATGTTGAATTATCACAAAAGCCAAACCTGTATCCACCGGCAAACACTCAAGCAGCTCCTTAAACGCTTCTAGGCCGCCTGCAGAGGCACCGACCCCAACAATTGGAAACTCTTGAGGCCCTTTACTTTCAAAATGTAAATGTCTGTTGGACCCCTGTTTCCTTTTTGTAACCGTCAGTGACACATCCAAAACGCATGTTATTTACTTAACATGATTTCCATAAAATATGCGACTGGTAACATTTATGTGTTATCAGCTGAGTGGACAAACGTTCATGGTTGCTTCTGAAAATCAAACTTTTGGAAAGTAAAGTGGTAAAAGTCAAAAACTATGGTGTGCCCTGCTACAACTTTTATAATTTCTAACTTCAGAAATAGAAATAATCGTAGGTTCATAATACCTTCTTCAATAATGGTATTTTGCGGAAGACAAGGTGTGTTGCTGCAAAGCATAACGGAACGCAAATTACGCAAAGCAGGAGCCATTTTACAATGGGATACAATCCAACAGGGCTGAGCAAAAGAGTGACTGGAATGATGATCAGCGGATGAAACATATAGACAGCAAATGAGTTATCCGCCAGTGTTTTAACCAACTTACTTTGGCGGTTGAATTTCTCCCTGAAGACGGCAATCAATCCGATGCTCATGGAGACTGCAACAAAAGATTCCCATACCGAAAATGCCGCGCTTTGCCAGGTCAGTCCTCCCTGGAGCGCAGCCGTGCTTCTTGTCGCAGTGGAGATTGCCACCAGCACAAACCAAGCGAGGAAGCCTAAAGCGATCGCGGTGATTAGCCATCTTTTTCCGGTTCGATAGCTAATCTTGGTGAACAGATTGTTTCTGTAAGCTATAATACCCGCGATGAAAAGGACGATGTAGGAAGAGAAATAACAGAGTTGAAAGTTGAGGATATCTGTCCCGATTGGCTGGACGATTCTAATCAAGAAGGCAAAGACAGCAATTATCAGGATAAGGCTGATTGCCAATCCACGTGTTGGCTTAAGCTGCTTCCACTTCGGTACCTGATTTCCCGTCTCTTGCTTAGAAACAACAGCGGGTTTGCTGCCAATCAGGCGGAACAAACCGTAAATCAGGGAAAAACCGAAGAGCGCCGCTGCAAACCACATTGGACCAGTGCGTGAGAGAAAGCCAACCAGATTAAAGCCCCCAGGTTTGTTGCCAAGCTCCACAATTTCAATGAAGGGCGTTATTGCTATCATGAAGATCAAGGTGGGAATTATCAAGCGCTTGAACCTGTCTCCGACGAACCAGCCGAAGCCTTTTCGGTCATAGCTCGCAGCGACAAAATAGCCTGAGACCATGAACAATAAGCCCAGGAAATATCCTTGCGTAAAGGATTGGTAGAATGCAAACCAAACGGTGGATAAGGTGTCAAGATGCGCGCCGTAAATGTAGTACCAGCTGCCGAAGCCACTGACTGTGACCGCCAAGTGAATTGAGACGACCAACACAATTATCAGCAGCCTTAGATTATCGATGTAGAGTAGCCTTTCCTTAGTGTTTGGTGATTCATTACTGATTAATTCGGTTTCAATCAGTGACCTCATTTCCACTTTGTCAGTATCTCTTCTCGGCGGAAGGTTGACCTGCTCAAGAAGAATAAAACAACATCAACGATCGTTACGATGCCCGCGAAGATCAGCAGGTTAACGATGCTGAAGCTGAAGAGTCCTTCCGCTCCTGCAAAGAAGATGGCGACAAACGGGATAAACATGAGGCCAGCGATTTGGTTTGCACCTCGAACGTCGCTTACTCGCGATGATGCAATTACTGCTATTTCAATACTTAGAATTGCTGCAAGAGGAGCGAGGAGCAACAGCATAATGCCGGCGTTCCAGTTGGGGAAATAATAGTAGCCTAACCCAGCGTTCAACAATAAATAATCCGTTGTTGCCATGAAGATTGATGCACCTGCCCAAGTGGATAGAATAGGCGGTATGAATGCAGCAATGCTTTTCCCGAGGAGAATCTCGCCATCCGTCGTCGGCGTCGCAAGCAACGGTTCCAATGTCTTTTCAACTTTTTCACCCACTATACTGTACGCTGCAATCGTACTGGGGAGAACAGTTGCTAAAACAACGAAGATGTAAATGATTGATTCGGCACCTAGTGATATTGTTGTGGGGATTCCAGAGGCTATTTGGTTCTTAACGACGATTGAGAAAACAATTGATATGAGAAGGGGAAGCCCAACAATATAGAAGATGATACTTCTCTTTCTACTGATTACTTTCAACTCTTTACGGGCTATCTTCCACGGCATCCAGTTAGTCATTGTACGTTCTCCTTCACTATTTTCAGGTAAGCGTCTTCTAGCGAGCTGCTAGTAACATTAACTGTTTCGATACGTCCTCCCGCTGCGACAATTGCGTTTATCATGTCAGGATTCTCTTCTTCAGGATTCACGACGTCGAAAGTCAGCTTGTTACCCGCTCTGACCATGTTCTTGACCTGTAGCTTCTTCAGCGAATCAAGAATCGAGTCAGTCACCTGTCTTACCTGGATCACCGTTTTCCTTCCGTGGATGGACCGTTCAAGTTCTTCAGGGGTGCCTATAGCCATGAGCCTATTGTTCAAGATGCCGATCCTATTGCAGATCCTTTGTGCTTCATCTAGATTGTGAGTGTTTAGAAAGATAGTTTTCTTTTCTTTCTTTAAATCGAGGATGAATTCTCTAACCGTTTTCGATGACTCTGGGTCTAGATTTGCAGTAGGCTCATCCATAAAAATTATCTTAGGGTCGTGTATCAGAGCGCGTGCGATAGCGAGCTTCTGCTTCATTCCCTTTGAGAACGTCCCCGCCAAGACATCTTTCTTCTCCCATAGCCCAAGCAACTTGAGAAAGTATTCGTTGCTCTCTTTTCGCTGAGAATCAGTCCTCCTATATAGCGTTCCATAATAATCTAAGTTCTCATATGCAGTCAGCGACTCGTAGAGCCCCACGTTATCCGGGACGAGCCCGATGATCTTTCTGATCTTCTGAGCATTTTTTTCGTTGCCAATCTCGTAACCGCCAATCATAGCGCTGCCGCTTGTCTTGGATATAAGGCAGCAAAGCATTCTCACCGTCGTGGTCTTTCCTGCACCATTGGGTCCAAGGAGGCCAAAGATTTCACCTTCGTCTACCCGAAGGGTTAGACTGTCAACCGCAGTTAGGCTACCGAACTTTCTTGTAAGGTTCTCAGTCTCAATCATCATGTCAACCCGTCACGATTGAGCTTTAATTCTTCTATTATGAAGCACTCAAGCATGCTATAAATTAATCTAACCAATTTTAGAGCTATAGCTTTTGCTATACGAAATAATCAACGAAATTGAGTATCAACGGCACATCCCCAAAGTTTGTGAATTGAGTTCGCGTGGCCTTGAAACCCTAGCCAATGAGCGTCCAACATAATTTCTGAATAAAATTTAAACGTGATTACCAAAAAAGACTGATAAAAATAGGCTGAATTTAGAATGGCGCGGGATGTTAGTTTTACACCCGAGTTTAAATTCCACGGCGATAGAACAATCTTCTTTACTTTTATTTCCAAAAACGTCACTTTACATTAATGAAATGATCTGAATTACATATTAATTTTCTAACGCATTTTAAAAAAATTAGGGAAATTTTAGATAATGGCCTTGGTCACGTGTTTTCTTCATTGCTTCGGACGTCTGCGTGGATTAGGATCCCGTTTCATGTGGTTTGTCTGATCTACTTGCTTAGCCCAAGCTGTTGCATTAATCCAACAACGTCATAAAATAGTCTTTCTTCAACGATTTCGCCGTTCTTCCATGTGGCTACGGTGCAGAATTCAAGCTTAGCTGTCTTTCCGGTTGGCAGGATCATCTTTCCGTCTGCGCCCTTCATAGATCCCTTCATTGTTACTGTCCAATCGGCGACAGTGCACGTATGGTCTCCATCTCCAAATGCGATCTTGTAGGGGTTATTGACTAGTTTGTTGTCGAACGTTTTGAAAAACTCTGTAGCTTCGAAATTGTGGCTGTGCCTCCCTACTGTGGGAAGGGGTTGAGCAGGCCAGTAGACTTTAACGTCTTCTCTGTGGCGTTTTTTAAACGTCTCCCAAAGAGGGCTGTTTGGACCTGCGTTCCATGCGTCATCAAGAGTTTTCATCAACTCGAGATTTTCTTTTGTTCCCATTTTACATTCACCCAAAATACTTTGTTACAAATCTCTGTCTAGATTCTGCTTTGTTTCCCTTAAAAGCCTTAGCATGAGCTACTTGGAGTTATTTAGCACACGAATGTGCTGCAGTTCAATAGCTTTTCGGGTGCTTCTTCTTTGAAGCGAATTTATTCCTGTGTAAGTTAAAGACTATGCCGTAGGAGGTAAACCATAATTTCAGACTATAATTTGAGCTTAATTATCAAAAATACCTTCAATATAGCCCTAATTAGGAAATGGCGCGGGATGTTAAATTTTCACCCACGTTTAAATTCCACACGAAAACTTTGAATTCTATTGAGTAAATCTTAACCCACACTTCTTAACGTAAGTGACCGTAAATGAGCCGGACCCACTTACCCTGAAAGGGTCTGGGTCTCTTCTGCTTTTGGAGGCTAAAAGGGGGATCCAGCACCATTTTAACAACAAAATATGTTGAAGATAAGTCTGACCGCGCCGGGTATCAAAATAGGAGAAAGTGACGGAATAGATAACTCTAACTATTTTCATTGATAGCTTGCTGGCATTCGTTTAACATCTCGGCAAGTAAGCGGCGTTCAGACCTAAGAAGATGTAAGTTAAGGTAGATTTCACAAGACCGAGCCTTTTTGCAAGCTGCTCAGAACTTATCCTAAGTTGAGCATCAAAATAGCTGTATTCAAAAGCGGTGACTATTGCTTGGCGTTGTTTTTCGGTCAGTCGGCTAAGAGGTGATTCTGGTGAAAATTTGGCGTCCGTTAGCATTACGACTCTAAAATGAACCCCTGACTTTTCGAGAGTTTTAAGAAAGCCTTTGCGCCTTTAGAAGCGCGTTAAGCCTCCCGCTCAAGCGATATGGTTTTGAATGTATATGGCTCTATTGTCCAAACGGTTGTTTTAGGCATTGCTTCTTTGACTTTTTGTTCGAATTGTCGCTTTTGTTTATCTGACCCATGCATGCTTATTGCCACATTTGGTTTGAGATCAGCCACCATCTTGAACGCATTTTCAGGTGAAGCTGTCGGCGACATTCTTCCAACAGGAACAATCGCTACTTGCGAGGGATGTTCTCTTAAGCTTACATACCCCGAGTCGCCCCCGTGGAACAGCGTTATGTCGTCCATTTTTACTTGGTAAAGCATTATTGGACCGCGATGGATTCCTTGAATAGCAGTTACGGTTACATCACCAAAGGTATAGGTTTTGCCTGGCTGGGCGCTCACAAGTTTGGCAACGGGTATTTTTCCTTCGAGTTTTTTTGCTACCTTAGGCTCAGCCACTATGGGCGCATCTGTTGCCTTGAAAATAGCCTCAGTTTTGCCTGAGCTAAAATGGTCCAAATGATTATGCTATAAAGAAGTAGATTGGCAGCTTTTAGTGCTTTTACCTCGTCATCTTTGAGCATGCCTGCGGGGTCGAACAGGACTGTTTGGTTGGCGCTTCTTGCAATGAAACCTGATACGCCCAAATAGAAAACGGCAAGTTCATTCTTCTCCATCGGTAGGGCAAAGAACTTGCCAATTTCGTAAGCTTTACTTTTTCTGAACATCTGGACCCAATTCTTCTTGAAACTTTTAGCTATTAAAAGCTATCCATTAAGCCTGACTTGTTTCTGTAAATTAAGCCTTTACTTAGGTAATTGGTTCAAACAACTTTTGGAATCCGTCGATAGTTTTCTGGAAAATCTTTGCATTCGTATAGTCGCAATGTCCTACCTTGTTCAATGCGGCAACGCGTTTTCAATGCCCGAAGTGAGCCTCTAACGGGCTCATCCCCGCACGAGTCTTCCAAGGTCTGAATTTCGAGTTGAAGAGGGATCCCATAACTAATTTACGAGTAAACGTATGCGTTGAAGTGAGCGAAATAAATGCTGTCCTTGTGAACATATAGACAAAACCCCAAGCGCTCAATGGCATTAGCGCTCAGCCGGTTTAAGACTTCGCATGCTATCGTGTTAAACTCAGGGCTTCATCAAGGTAACATGAATCGGTTCTATTCTCAGAATTACCCTATCGCCGTGCTGTCTGTAATCCATGCCTATATACTTATGCGCTAGCTTATCGATATGTTCCTCAGCGCCTTCTTTTCTTATCTCAACAACCTTGCCCCTAATAAAAAGCGAATCGTACGGGTCGTTCATATTGAATACGCTTATCGCCACACGAGGATCACGCCTAATATTCCTTGTCTTGACCCTGTTCTCAGTCGTGTTAATTATTACGATGTCGCTGTCGTGGTCTATCCAAGTGGTCGTTACGTGCGGGGAACCATCCTTCATCAATGTGGCTACGTTTGCGAAATTTTTCGCCTCAATTAATTTCTTCGCTTTTTCAGGCAGGTTTACCATGCAGCCACCATTACTAAGATAGATGGCACAAAGATTAATAGCTTTCTTGGCTAGCGCGTCATCGTGAAATGCCGTATAGCACGTGGGGCCTGGCGGGCGTACCCTGATTCGTGTCCAACTCAAATGCTGAACAAATTGGATTGCCTAAATGGTTAAAACGTAAATTAAAAGTCAACAGTTTGGGGTTTATTTTTGGGAAATACGTGATGGTAAAGCCTTATTTGGAAAAAGAAGCTTGGCGCGGGATGTTAGTTTACGTTCAGGTTTAAATTCCACGCGAAAAGACAAGCAGACATGAAACTTTCTTATACGGCTACAAGCATTTGAGGTAGTTGATTAGCTGTTGAAATTCTCCGGTTTTTTTCATCTGGTTTTTTTGAAGCATTTCTTCTATGTTGGACTTGATATAGAGTCCCCCAGACGGATACAGCTGACGGGCAACTAAGGTGAAGACTTTGCAGTTTTCCTTTCCAATAATTTCTTCTCTGAATCGCCATTTGTAAGGAGTTCTGGGCGGAAGTAGCGTTTCAGAAAGAACGATAACAGCAAAATTCCTCACATTGGTAGTTGCTTCAAGCTCATTGAATTTAGTGCGTATCACCTTGTTAGTGTCTTCTCGTTTGCCGTTTTCCAGCGTTTTGCCGCCGACAGCGTTGTTTTTAATCTCTATTACCATCTTCACATTATTAGACGGAAAGTTTTTTTGGTTTGGATCCACGCTATTCTTTAAAAGAAGCAGATCATTTTTAATCTTAGATCCTTGAATTGTGCCGTCTGTGATCATTGAAAGGTTAATGTTTCTTCTCAGGAGGTGATTGCGTATTACTATTTCCGTTGCCTTTCCACTTTTCTCGCGAGCTGTTTTGTCGATTTTTTGTTTCTCAAATTCTTCGCTGGTTTCAATTAGCATTGTATATTCTTCATCGCTATCTTTTAGGAATGGTTTGTCGAAATAATTATTCATCAATAGAATACTAAACAGAGAGGGGATACATATTTGCTGCCTCTGTTAAAAATCATAATAAAAGAAATTACTACGCGAAGAAAACTAAAAACAATCTTTTCGATCAGGTATTTCGAGGTTCAGCCGCTTCTTTAGGTCCTTGTATCTGTTTCTAACTGTAACTTCTGTGACTCCGGCCGCTTCTGCGATGTCTTTTTGTGTTGCTTTTTCGGTGTTCTTTAAGCATGCAATATAGAGTGCAGCGGCTGCTAAACCCACAGGGTCTTTTCCCGATGAGGCTCGCTTTTGTCTAGCCTCTCTGAGTATTGCTATTGCATTGCCTTGTGTTTTGCCCGATATTCCAGTTTTTTCAGCAATTTTTGAAACGTATGTCAACGGGTCAGCAATTGGCATGTGAAAATCGAGTTCTTGCAGCAGTAGTCTATAGCATCTTGCAACATCTTTTTTATCAACGAGACTTGCCTCGGCAATTTCGTTAAGGGTTCGGGGTGAGCCACTTTTGCGGCATGCAACATAAAGTGCTGCTGCGGCGATGGAATTGATTGATCTTCCTCGGACTAAACCTTTGTCTAATGCTTTTCTGTAAGCAACGGCGGCTTTCTCTTTTATTGGTGGAGAGATGGAAACTTTGCTTGATAAACGTTCAATTTCAGTCATTGCTTGTGCGAGATTTCGATCGGTGGATGAGTGCACTCTGCTTCGTATTTGCCATTTTCTAAGACGCCACATCTGTAACCTAGTTGAGATGGGCAGTTTTCTTCCGAAGGCATCTCGGTCAACTTGGCTGATGATTGTGGATAATCCTTTGTCAGAAATTGAATATGATGTTGGCATTCCAACGCGACTTCTTGAGGTCTTCTCTTCATGAGTGAAAGCGCGCCACTCGGGGCCTTTATCCATCATCTGCTCGTATAGAACAAGACCGCAGTCACCGCAGATGGTTTCGCCTGAGTCATAATCGTGAACTAGATTTTTGCCTTTACATTCAGGGCATTTATCAGCTAAGTGCTGATCAATTTTTGGGACCTTTTCAGTTATAATTTGGGTTACACTCATTTTTTTACTCCATTTAATTACTATTAATTTGCGAGACATTCTCAATTTTTCTTTCTGAGCTGGCAAAGTAATAATGCTGTAGGTTTGCTGGGGACTATTTTGCAAGAGGGATTTTTCCAGATAGATTGCCCATAACTCTCACGTGAGGATGTTCCAGGCTAACTGGCTTGCCCTGCCTTTACTTAGGCTTCACATAAAATAGTTATCAGGATTTTGAGGAGGCGACTTTACTATTTTGCGTTGATCCATGTTCGTAGTGCTTCTTGGACTGCTTTTGATAAGTCGCCTTTTTTGCCGCCAAATTGCTCCACAGTTTTCAATCTTAATTGTTTTTCTAATTCTTCTGAGATGTCAACGTTTATGCGGCCCAATTTCAGTCACTTGTTTTTACTTTTGAATAAATAAGCGAGTTGCCAATATTTGATTGTTGGTTTATCAGTTTTTTCGATTTGAGTTCGCTTATTATATAAACATATACGTGTTTACGTGCTTATAAGCATATGTGTTTAAGTGCATAAATGTTACGAGCAATTACACAGTTTGGCTTGAATGCCAAATAATAAGACGCAAAGAGAAAAAAGACGAAACCACAATAACAAAAGAATTTGTTTTTGACTGGGTAAACTGTCATCAAAACTCTTTTCTTGGGGAATATGGACTTGAGCATTTAATAAACTAAGGAAGGGAAGGAAAAACGCATATGCCTGCTATGCAATTTGATAGTGAAGGAGGGTTATCAAAAATGAAAAGCAAAGCGAAAAACAAACTGAAAAGCCAAACAAAACAAACAAACCAAACGAAAAACAAAGGAAAAAAAGAGTGGAAGCAAAGATAAAAAAAAGAGAAATTGAAGCGGCAGATTATGAAACAAAATAGCAACTGTTTTTTCATTTCATTATCATTTTAAGAAATAGATGAAAGAGAGAAGTTTTCTTGACCAATTTTTAACCTAAAAGAAACGGCGGAATAGAAATGGCGCGGGATGTGGGATTTGAACCCACGCGGCCTTTCGACCACAGACTTAGCAGGC
>Ga0182021_10003314_pt1 | contig 18952 bp, 12 predicted proteins | sample 612E3MmetaG_FD_120493 | JGI IMG/M metagenome (GOLD analysis project Ga0182021, IMG submission 120493) | Permafrost microbial communities from Stordalen Mire, Sweden - 612E3M metaG (Illumina Assembly) | ecosystem: Environmental > Terrestrial > Soil > Wetlands > Permafrost | place: Sweden... | reverse complement strand
TCGGCGAGCCGTTCGATCATCGACACCGGATCGGCTTCGACGACGACCATGTCGCGATGTTCGGCCCGGATGAAGCGCTGCCTGGTGGCAGCCTCGAACAGCTTCAGCAACGGGTCGAAGAAGCCTCCGACGTTCAAGATGCCGCAAGGTTTGGCGTGTATGCCGAGCTGGGTCCAGGTGAGGGCCTCGAAGAACTCGTCCAGAGTCCCGAATCCGCCGGGCAGCATCACGAATGCCTCTGCCTCGGCGGCCATCGCCGCCTTGCGCTCGTGCATGGTCGCGACGATGCGAAGAGTCGTCAGGCCCAGATGGGCGACTTCCTTGTCCCTGAGCGCCCTCGTGATGACGCCGTGCACCTCTCCTCCGCACCGCAGGGCCGAGTCGGCCAGCACGCCCATCAGCCCGACGCGCCCGCCGCCGTACACAAGACGGATCCCGCGCCGAGCGAGCTCGCGACCGAACGACTCGGCCGCATCCGCGAACGCGGGATCAGCTCCCGGGCTCGAACCGCAGAAGACGCACACGCAAGCAATGTCCTCGGGCAATCTGGTCTCCTTAACCGGAACCGGGCGGCACGTCGCGGGCGACCGGCACGCTCCGCGGGCGCGCCCCGACCTGACCGACGGCCCGGGCCGCGGCGGAGACCGCAGCGAGAGCGCAGGCCTCGAGGTCGCCGTCGCGCATCCAGGAGGCGAGAAAGCCGGCACAGAAGGCGTCGCCTGCGCCTGTCGAGTCCACGATGACCCCGTCCCGAGGGCCAACCTCCACCTTCTGCCCGTCCGTCGAGGCGACCATCGCCCCGGACGGTCCGAGCTTCAGCGCCACCACCCGATAGCGGTCGAGCAACGAGGACACGATCTCGCCGGGCTCGTCCGCTCCGCTGAGAAGGCGGCCTTCGTCAAGGTTCGGGAAGGCGAACAAGGCCCCCGAGGTCCACTCCAGGAAAGGCTCCCGCCCCACCTCCCGCAGACCCGCCACAGAGGCGGGGTCGACCGATGTGGCTATGCCGGCGTCGCGCGCGGCCGCCCACAGGCGGCGAACCGCCGCTCTCGAGCCCGGCTCGAAGAGCTGGTAGCCGGAGACGTGCAGGAGCCGGGCGCCGTCCAGTATGCCCTCGGGCAGGTCGGCCTCCCCGAGGGTGCTGTTGGCGCCGCGGTCGGTGAACATGGACCGTTCGCCGTCTGCGGCCACGAGCACGACGATCATGCCCGTGGCCTGGTCGTCGGCCGATGCGAGCCTTACGTCTACGCCCAGCTGCTCGAGCGCAGCCCTGTGGTACGAAGCGTCGTGCGAGCCGGCACGACCTACAAAGCGCGCCGGCGTCTGCAGCGCGGCGAGCCAAGCCGCCTGGTTGGCCCCGGAACCACCCGGTGACCGCTCGATCTGAGAGGGGGTGTCGGTGCCCACGGCGATCGGTCCGATGGGGCGCACGATGAAATCGTTGATGACATCGCCGATGACCACAACCACCGGCGCGCTCATGGGCGCGCCTCGGCCCAGGCCCGGGCGATGCGCGCCGCCAACGCCACGTTGTTGCGCACGGCCCAGATGTTCGCTTCGAGGCTGGCGCCCCCCGACGCTACGAAGATGTGGTCGAGCAGGAAGGGAGTGACGGCCTTGCCGCGGACTCCCCGCCTGTCCGCCGCCTCCAACGCCTCTTCGAGCAAGGCGTCGTGGGTTTGCGGGTCGAGCTGGTGCTCGAGCGGCACAGGATTGGCGACCACGATGGCGGCGCCGAGCCCGAGCCCGTCGGCTGCCCGCATGGCGGCGACTATCTCCTCGGGCTCCCAAACCGCCCAGTCGATGTCGTTGCCGGAATCGGCGACGTAGAAGCCGGGGAACCGCAACGTCCGGTAGCCGACGACGGTGACGCCCAGTGTCTCGAGCCGCTCCAAGGTCGCCGGTACGTCGAGGATCGACTTCACCCCGGCACAGACGACCGTTATCGCCGTACGGGCCAGCGCCGCCAGGTCGGCGGACTCGTCGAAGGTCTCGGCCGCCCTGCGGTGCACGCCGCCCATCCCGCCGGTGGCGAACACGCGAATCCCTGCGAGACGCGCCAGGGCGGCAGTCGACGCGACCGTGGTGGCCGCGTTGCGGCGGGCCGCAGCCGCGAGGGGCAATTCTCGCACGCCTACTTTGGCCACGTCGTCAGCCGTGGCGAGGATCTCCAGCTGGGCGGGGCTCAGCCCGACCGTCGCCCTGCCCTCGGGCGCGCCCACGGTGGCCGGAACAACGCCGGCAGCGCGCAACATGGCCTCAAGCTCCAGGGCGACCTCGAGGTTTCGCGGACGCGGCAAGCCGTGGCTGATGATGGTCGACTCGAGAGCCACGACGGCGCGCCCGTCCGCGAGCGCCTCTTCGACTTCGAGTGCCACCGTCAAGGACAGTCGGTCATTCATGTCGAACATGATCTCGCGTTCTCGTCCCTGGCCGTGGCCTGCGGACCGTGCGATACTTCTCGCTCGCGGAGCCCTCGGGGTACCGCGGGATCTGGGGGTGCGAGGACATGAGACATCCGGTGGCGACACTGTTCACGGCGGTGGCGGCGGTTCTGGGCGTGGCGGGCTTGAACACCCAGGCGGCGGCCGCGAGCACCGCCTCGACGCCGACCGCGCAGGCCGTCTTGGCGCCGAGGACATCGGCCATCTCGGCCTCACCGTGGTCGACGGGCACGGTGGCAGAGGCGGTGCAGGCGGACCCGACCTCGGTCTCTTGCCCGACGTCGAGCTTCTGCGCTGCCATCGACAGATTCGGCAACGTGGTGACATATGACGGTGTCAGTTGGGGTGCCCCCATCTTGGCCGACCCGGATGCGGCCGGCATCGGTACGCCGACGATCTCGTGCACCTCGGCCAGCTTCTGCGCCGCCGTGGACGATTTCGGCAACGCTCTCGTCTTCGACGGGAAGGCCTGGAGCACTCCTACGCTTATCGACAGCGAGCAGGCGCTGGAATCGGTCTCGTGCACCTCGGACACTTTCTGCATGGCCGTCGACCTCTACGGGAACGCCTTCGAGTACGACGGCACGACCTGGGCAGAGCTGGCGAAGCCGGTCGACCAGGGTCACCAGGTCGCCTCGGTCTCGTGCGTTTCCACCACGTTCTGCCTCGCGGTCGACAGCTCCGGTTACTACGTCACCTATAACGGGACGAGCTGGAGCGCCGCTGTCCAGACCGGTGTCACCGGGGCTCAGCTCACCTCGGTGTCCTGCTTTTCCAAGAGCTTTTGCGCCGCCGTCAGCTCCCGGGGCAACGCCGTGATCTTCGGGGTCACCGGCTGGGGAGCGTCGCAGTCGATCGACGGCACGCAGAGCTTCAAGTCGGTGTCGTGCTGGTCGAACACGGCCTGCATGGCAGTGGACGCTTCGGGCAACGCCCTTTTGTACGCGAGCGGGACCTGGAGCACGAGCTCGGTCGACGCCCACGGCGGGGGCCTGAACTCGGTCTCGTGCGACCCGGGAGGGGTCTGCGCGGCTGTCGACTTCACGGGCAACGCAGCTGTCTACAACTCCACCTGGGGCGCACCTACCTCGATGGACCCGAAGAGCGCCCGCGGGCTCACCTCGGTCTCCTGCCCGTCCACGAGCTTCTGCGCCGCCTCGGACCTCGCCGCCAACATCTTGACCTTCGACGGGACCACGTGGGGCCCGATCAAGGCGGTCCCCGGTTTCACCGCCGGCGGCAACAGCTACATCTCGTGCGCGTCGCCCACCTTCTGTGTGGCTGTCGACGGTTCAAATATGGCGACAAGCTACGACGGCGCCACCTGGAGCACGCCGGTATCGATCGACACGGGCACGAACTCGGTCACCTCCTTGTCGTGCGTCCCGAGCTTCTGCGTCGCGGTCGACAACGCGGGCAACGAGATCACCTTCAACGGATCCGGCTGGAGCGCGGTCGACGTGGACTCCTCCAACGCCCTCACGTCGGTGTCGTGCACCTCTTCCAGCTTCTGCGTCGCGGTCGACGACGCGGGGAACGCGGTCTTCTACACGGGTACCTGGGCGAGCGTGCCGATCGACGCGGGCAACCAGCTCACCTCGGTCTCGTGCGCCACGTCCAGCTTCTGCGTAGCAGTCGACAACGCGGGGAACGCCGCCGTCTACACCGGTACCTGGGCTTCGCCCGTGTCGGTCGACGGGACCAGCCAGCTCACCTCGGTCTCGTGCGTCTCGTCCACCTTCTGCGCAGCTGCTGACATCACCGGCAACGCCATGACATACGACGGCAAGGTCTGGAGCTCGCCGGTGAGGGCCGACTCGCACGCGGCGATGATCACGGCGCTCTCGTGTGCTTCGCCGGGTCTGTGCGTCGCCGTCGACACCGACAACTACGCCTTCTTGTTCGCCCCGACGACGACCGTGATCACGACCACGCCCACGGCGCCGCAACCCCTCGTCGGTGAGGCGGTCAACATCGAGGTACAGGTCACGAGCGCTGTGGCCGGCAGGACGCCGACCGGACAGGTGAAGGTGACCGACGGGTTCCACAGCTGCACGGCCTCGGTCACCGGATCGGGCGGGGTTGCAACCGGGAGCTGCTCGGTCACCGAGCTGGTCGTCGGCTCGTACCCCGTGGCGGCGACCTACGGACCCAATTCGAGCTTCGGGAGCTCCACCTCGGTCCCGGGCACGCTGAACATCGCCGCGGCGTCCTCCTCGACCTCCCTCACGTCGTCTACGGGGAAGGTCACCTACGGGCACGAGCAGGTCGCGACGGTCTCCGTCCTCGTCTCGCCGGAGTTCGCCGTCCTGGCTCCGACCGGGGCCGTCACGATCGAAGCGTCCGCAACCACCATCTGCGTCGCGACATTGCAGGCCGGCTATGCATCTTGCGCATTGCCGGCAAGGGCACTGCCGGTGGGCGTCTTCAGCCTTGTCGCCAGCTACCCCGGCAACACGGTCCTCGACGGCTCCACGTCGGGCACGACGGTTCTCACCGTCGTGAAGGAGTCGGCGAAGACAGCCCTCCGGCTCTCCGCCGGCAAGGTGACCCGCGGCCACGAGCAGTCCGAGACGCTCTCGATCAAGGTCTCCGCCAAGTACGCCGGCTCGACCCCGACCGGGCGGGTCACGGTGAAGAGGGCCTCGAAGACCGTCTGCGTGATCACGCTGTCAAATGGCAAGGGGTCGTGCCGGCTGTCGGCGAACAAGCTCGCTGTCGGGTCGTACCGCCTCGTCGCCTCCTACGGCGGAAGCGCGAATTTCGCCGCCTCGACTTCCGCCAAGGTGACCCTCGTAGTCGTGAAGTAGGCCGGGACCGGGCGGGCCGGGCGCATCTTCGGGCGCGTCTATGGTTGCGAATGCCTCTTCGAAAGCGAGGGATCATGACGAAACGCTGGAACGTAGCCGCGCTCGCGGGCGCTCTGGCAGTGTCCTCCACGGTCTTCCTCGCGGCCCCTTCGCGGGCACAAGCCACCGTCCCGGCCGGCCTCGCCGTGCTGAGGGCGAGCGCCGCCCCGGCGGTCCCGCCACGCTCGGTCGCGCTGGGGCCGCCGTCGCCATCGACGAAGCTCCACCTCGACGTCACGCTCAAGCTGCCCGATCCCGCGGCGGTGACGGCGTTCATCTCCTCGCTCTCTGACCGGCGCTCGCCGAACTTCCGTCGCTTCCTCGCCCCCGGGCAATTCGGCCAACGATTCGGCCCACCGCTGTCCGAGGTCGCCGCGGTCGAGGCCGTGCTGCGCTCGGACGGCCTCGATCCCGGTCCAGTGACCTCCAATCACCTCATGATCCCGGTGACCGCCCCGGCAGGGCTTGTCGACCGCGCCTTTCACGTCGAGCTGCTGGGCTACCGGCTGGCGAGCGGGCGAAAGGTGTTCACCACCTCGTCACCGCCGAGCATCGCCGCCGGCGTGTCCGCCGACGTCCAGGGGATCGTCGGACTCAACAACCTCGTCCAGGCGCACAGCATGCTTGCGCACTCGAGTGCAGCCCCCGTGGCGCCCGGGCACGTCGCCGAGTCGCGGCAGGCCAAGACGGCCGGCCCGAAGCCGTGCAGCGACGCCATAAAGGCGGCCGAGTCGACGTCGGGAAGCCGTACCGCAGACGTGCTGGCCTCCTACTACGGCATGACGCCCCTCTACGACCTCGGGGACTTCGGCCAGGGAGTCCACATCGCCGTGGCCGAATTCGAGCCGAACCTGCCGAGCGACATCGCCGGGTACCAGAGCTGCTACGGCACGAACGCCACGGTCAACTACATCGAGATCGACGGTGGCCCGGGCACCGGCCCGGGCGGAGGCGAAGCGGTCCTCGACATCGAGGACGTCCTCGGGTTCGCCCCCGAGGCGACTGTCGACGTGTACCAGGGGGCGAACAACCCGTCCGGGACCAACCTGCTCGACGTCTACTCGGCCATCGTGACCCGGGAGTCCGATCAGGTCATCTCCACCGGCTGGGGGATGTGCGAGCCGGACACGGTTGCCCAAAGCGGCGGAGGGGTCCTGCTGAGCTCCGAGCAGGCGCTCTTCGCCCAGGCCGCCGCACAGGGCCAGACCGTGTTCGCCGCCTCGGGCGACACCGGCTCGGCCGACTGCTACCTCGATCCGGGCACGACCAATGGTGCCGCTGCGACCGTGGACGACCCTGCGAGCCAGCCGTATGTCATCGGGGTCGGCGGGACTTCCATCGGCGCCAATTCGGAGACATCCTGGAACAACGCGAGCGGTGCGGGAGGAGGCGGCGTCTCGTCACAGTGGTGCATGCCCTCGTACCAGGCCCAGTCGAGCACTCCCGACAAGTCGACGATCCCCGGTCTCGTGAATGCCGATTCGGTTCCCGCTCCTGCTGGCCTGCAGGGGCCGGGCTGTCCCCCGGGCAGCTACATGCGCGAGGTTCCCGACGTGTCGGCAGACGCCGACCCGGCGACCGGCTTCGTCATCTACAGGACCCCCAACACACCTGGAGCCCAAGCGGTGTGGACGCCCGGTGAAGGGGGAACGAGCGCCTCTGCGCCGCTTTGGGCCGCCATCGCCGCCCTGGTCGACGCCTCGCCGTTCTGCACCGGCTACAACTCGGTGGACGTGGCCCCGAAGGGGACCCTGCCGGAGGATGCCACGGGCCTGCTGGACGAGAACCTCTACTACCTGGCCAACACGCCGTACTACACCCTTGCCCTCTACGACGTGACAAAGGGCAGCAACTATTTCGCCCCGGCGGGCGACACAGTCAACACCGGCCGGCTCTACCCGGCGACGACCGGATACGACATGGCAAGCGGCCTCGGAACCCCGACGGTGGGCTACCCCGGCAACTTCCTTCCCGGCCTGGCGGCACTCACCTGTGCCGTCACGGGCACGAAGCTCACCAAGACGAAGATCGCCCATGTCGTACCTGATCTGGGGCCGAGCACCCGCTCGACCAAGGTCACCATCTTCGGGTCAGGCTTCCTTCCGATCGCGGGGTCCGACATGGTGAAGGTCGGCACGAAATGGATCACGGTCTCGTGCCTGACCAACACCCGCTGCACGGGCACTCTCCCGGCGACCAAGGCCGGGACGGAGAGCTTGAGAATGGTGGTCGAGGACATCACGGCCAGTCCTTCGACGCCGTCGGACCAGTTCACCTTCGCAGGCGTGCCGAACATCACGCGGCTCCGCCCTCTCGCCGGTCCCGAGAAGTCGGGCACGAAGGTGACGATCAGAGGGACCGGTTATCTCGGGAAGGTGAAGGTGTTCTTCGGCACGCGGCGCGCCACGCACGTGCATGTCATCTCCCCCTCGAAGATCACCGTGTGGGCTCCGTCGGGCACGGGCAGCGTCTCGGTCTACGTGTCCACCATCGGTGGCAAGTCCAAGAAGACTCCCGTCGGCAAGTTCAGGTACACGCCCCCGCCGAAGAAGAAGAGCCCGCCGAAAAAACAGAAGTAAGTAAGGCCGGGACCTCGCCGCGGCCACGGCCCGGGTCCGTCAGCCGGAGCGCCCTGCCGTGGCCCCCCCCACCTGCCGGTGCACGTCCCCGTAGGGTATTCCGGCCCCACTCTGGGCTCCCGGTCGCGGCTCGCGCACCCAGCCGCGAACGGGCAGCGAGCGACCGTCATGCAACCGGAACAAGTCCCGACCAAAGGGGCCGGACATAGAGCCGAAAGACCCTATTTGGCCCGTGAACAGGGCGTTAACGTTTTTGTGAGACTCGGAAATACGTGGTCAACGAGTCCAAGACCGGCTCGTAAGCCTCAATGAAGAGATGGAGACGCTATGTTGCTTGAACCGCCCACTCTGGTTTCTCAAAATGAGATCACGCTGAACGTGCGAGAGATCGAGCCGCTCCTGCAGGCGCCGCCCATGGACGTCATGCCCTGGCCCGGTGCCACTATTACACTCAAGGACGGCCGGACAATGTACATCCGCGAGGCGACCCTCGCCGAAGCACCGGCAATGATGGGGTATATGAAGCGCGTGATGGAAGTGGATCACGACTTCTACGACGTGGTCGGGGCCCGCGTACATGCGGAGATCGCCGGCTGGTACCGCAAGCGGCTAAAGGACCCCTACACACTCCTCGGACTTATCGACGGTGAATGGGTGGGATTTGCCAATGGGCGGCTGATGAACGAGGACATCAACATCAGCCTGCACACCATGGCCCTGGCCCGCGGAGGGCGCATCGGCGCGATCATGTACTACGTCAAGGCCTACTACGCCTTCGAGATCCTCGGTAGCAAGGAGTTCTGGGCGACATACGAGAGCTACAACGGTTGGCACCGGTGGGGACTCGGCATGGCGCAGCCCTCCTACCCGTGGCCCGAGTACCAGCACGAGCTGGGCGGGGCCCGCGTCTACTACGTGACGAAGAAGTACTGGGACGCCGTCGTGAAGGACTACGTCCGTCAGATGGTCGGGGCCGACTTGGAGTTCGACGTCCCCGCCGAGATCGTCAAGGCGAACGAGCACTTGATCATCCCGACAGACGTGACCGTGTAGTCATGTCCACAGCCGGTCCGGCTGGGAGCCCCCTCCAGGACGCGACGCCTCCGGACGTCACCATCGAGCGTGAGATCGCAGAGGTCATCCGCGGCAGCTATGCGCGGGTGGCCGACCCGCCGGCCAAACGCCGCATCAGTGCCCACGAGCTGCTCTCCGAGGTCCTGGACCGGGACAGCTTCGTCACCTGGGACACCGACCTTGTCACCGTTCCCGCGTCACAGGAGTACCTCGACCAGCTCGTCGAGGCCAGGCAGGCCTCGGGCCTCGACGAAGCCGTCATAAGCGGGGAAGGGACGATCCACGGCCGGCGTGTCTGCGTCGTCGCGTGCGAGTTCGGTTTCCTGGGCGGGACACTGGGGGTGGCGGCGGCGGAGCGTCTCACGCGGGCGGTGGAGAGGGCGACCGCCGAGCGGCTGCCGCTCGTGGCCTCGCCGGTGTCGGGCGGCACGCGCATGCAGGAGGGCACGGTCGCCTTCTTGCAGATGGTCAAGATCGTGCAGGCGCTGGTGCAGCACCGCCATGCCGGGCTTCCTTATCTCGTCTACCTGCGGCACCCGACCACAGGTGGCGTGTTCGCCTCCTGGGGCTCTCTCGGCCAGCTCACAGGAGCCCAGCCCGGAGCGCTCATCGGGTTCCTCGGCCCGCGTGTCTACGAGGCGCTCTACGGGTCGAAGTTCCCAGAAGGGGTCCAGGTGGCGGAGAACCTCTACCGCCTGGGCCTCGTCGACGCCGTGCTGTCGCCTGAAGAACTGGGCGAGATCGCGGCCCGGGCGCTCGATGTCATGTGCACCGGGCCCGACGACGTGCCCGCCGCCGTTGCGCCTCCCGACGAGGTGATAGAGGACGTTCCGGCGTGGGAGTCGATCGAGCGCACCCGGCGGCTCGACCGCCCCGGGGTAGAGGAGCTCTTGAGGTGCGCCTCGCACTCGGTGACGATCATGAGCGGGACCCAGGAGGGCGAGCGGAGCGGCGGTCTCATCCTGGCGATGGCCAAGTTCGGCTCGGCCCCGTGCGTCGTCGTCGGCCAGGACAGGTTGTTCCCGCGCGAAGGCCGCCCGCTCGGCCCGGGCAGCCTGCGCGAGGCGCGCCGGGGAATGAGCCTGGCGGCCGAGATCGGACTGCCTCTGCTCACGATCATCGACACGCCCGGAGCGGCCCTGTCCAGGGAGGCCGAAGAAGGCGGGCTCGCCGGCGAGATCGCCCGGTGCCTCGCCGACATGGTGACGCTGCCGGTGCCGACGGTGTGCCTGTTGCTCGGAGAAGGTGCGGGCGGCGGTGCCCTTGCGCTCTTGCCGGCCGACCGGGTCGTGGCCGCTCAGCACGGCTGGGTGGCGCCCTTGCCCCCCGAAGGCGCCTCGGAGATCCTCTACCGGACCATCGAGCGCGCCCCCGAGCTGGCCGCCGCGCAAGGCGTCCGGTCGGCCGATCTGGCCGCCGCAGGCATCGTCGACCGCATCGTGCCCGAGCGTCCCGACGCCGCCGAAGAGCTCCGGGAGTTCCTCGCCCGCCTCAGCACCGCGCTCGAGTACGAGCTGAGCTCCCTGATCCACCAGGACAAGGCGGTGCGTCTCGCAGCCCGCTACGAGCGGTACCGGAATCTCGGCCTTCATCCAAAGCCATAACGAAAAAGGAGTTTCGGAACCATGTTGCAGCCCATCGAAGCCAGAAAAGTCCTCATCAACAAGGTGACCGACGCCTCAGGCCTGGAGGAGCTGATCGAAAAGGGCGTCTTCCAGGCCGATGATGTGATCGGCGTCGTCGGCAAGACCGAGGGCAACGGAGGCGTCAACGACTACACGCGCCTGTTGGCCGACCGTGCCTTTCGCGAGGTCCTCGTAGCCAAGGGGACTCGCAGCTGGGACGAGGTCCGCCAGATCCCGCTCGCGTGGTCGGGCGGCACCGACGGCGTCCTGAGCCCTCACGCGACGATCTTCGCCAAGATCCCCGCCAACCAGGCGCCCGTCACCGACGAGCCCCGCCTCTCGGTCGGCGTCGCCATGAGCGACCAGATCCTGCCCGAGGACATCGGCCATGTGGCGATGATCGAAAAAGTCGCCGCGGGAGTGCTCCGGGCCATGGAGAGCGCCGGCATCACCGACCCGGCGGACGTCCACTACGTCCAGACCAAGACGCCTCTTTTGACTCTCGACACCATCAACGACGCCAAGCGGCGTGGCAAGACCGTGTGGACCGAGGACACCCTCGAGTCGATGGACCTGTCCAACGGCACCTCAGGCCTCGGGATCGCAGTCGCGCTTGGCGAGATCGAGATGCCGACTGACGAACAGGTCATGACCGACCGCTCGCTCTACTCTTCGGTGGCGTCGTGCTCGTCCGGCGTGGAGCTGGACCGGGCTCAGATCGTGCTCGCCGGGAACGTCCGCGGCATCGGCGGCCGCTACCGGATCGGGCACTCGATCATGGAAGACGCCCTCGACATGGACGGGGTGTGGAAGGCGATCCGCAACGCCGGCCTGGACGACCTTCCCGCCGACTGCCCGCACCCGCGCTACTTGAAGGGTCGGCTCGTCAACCTCTTCCTCAAGTGCGAGGCCGACCCGTCCGGTCACGTCCGCGGCAAGCGCAACATCATGCTCGACGACTCCGACGTTCACTGGCACCGCCAGATCAAGGCCTGCGTCGGCGGCGTCGCCGCCGCAGTGGCCGGGGACCCCGCCATCTTCGTCTCCGTGTCGGCTGCCCACCAGGGCCCGGCCGGCGGCGGCCCCGTGATCGCGATCGTCGACCTCGGTTAGGACAACGCGCCAAGACGGTCGGGCCCGAAGGGCCCGACCGTCCCATTCAAGACAGGAGGAAGAATGCCACTGCCACAGGTCTCGCCAGCGTGGGCGAGCACCGCTGTCGGTGAGCTGCTCTGCGGTCGAGGTCAGCTGGCAACCGTTCTCGCCTCCACCGAGGTGGCGTCCTACCTGAGCGTGCCGGAACCCGGTTCATCCACACCCGTCGTCGCCCTCCTCGCCAAAGGCGCCGTCCGCCTTCCGATCGGCGTCTGCGTCGCCACGGGCGAGCTGCCCGAAGCCGGGAGCACGGTGGCGATCGGCGACGGGGTCATCGCCACCCGCCACCACATCTGGCAGCCGGCACGTTGGTGGGACCCGAGGCCGCACCTTCAAGCCGGCGAGCTCTTCGCGCGTGGATCCGGGCTGCTCGCCCTGCTCGAGGGCGAGCCTGGCTCTTCGTTCGGACTTCCTCTCGCCGAGGCCGTTCGCGTGGCGGCCGCCCTTGCGGAAGGGAACATCGACGAGGCCCTCGGGGTGATCGGCCTCGGCCCGGGCCTCACGCCCGCGGGCGACGACGTCGTGGCCGGGGCGCTGGCCACACTCGCCCTCGGCGGCCGGCTCGACGACGCTCTCAGGACCGCCATCGAAGCTCATGCCTCCTCGCGCACGACTGCACTGTCGGCCGCTCTGCTCGGAGCAGCGGGAAAGGGACAAGTCATTCCGCAGGCGGCGACGCTGCTGAGCGTCGTCTCGGCGGGGTCGCCTGTGGGCCAGCTCAGATCGGCCGCCGCCGAGCTTTTCAGCGTCGGGGCCACGTCCGGCCATGACCTGTGCGCCGGCATCGCCGGCGTGCTTGCCAGCTTCGCGGAGCTGGCGCCGTCCGACACGACCACAGAGCTCGCGACCACCACGAGGAGGCAGCAGTGAGTGTGCGCGTGGAATTGAGGCACGGCGTCTATCGCGACTCGGTGATCCTCATGCAGGTGAGCCAGGCCGTCGCCGCCTGCCGCGGCGTCGAGGCGGCGATCGTTGCCATGGCCACGCCGCTCAACCTCGAGCTGTACGAGCGGCTGGGGTTCGACCCGGCTGAGGTCGCGCAGGCCTCCCCCAACGACCTTCTCGTGGCACTGCGGGCCGACGACGACCCGCTCGCGGCCGCGACTGCAGAGCTCGAGCGGCAGCTGGCGCCGGCGGCGGCGGCGTCGGGCACGCACGGCTTCGGGGCAACGCCTCCTCCGAGGACTCTCGCCTCGGCCCTCAGGCAAGGAGGGTCGCTGGCGCTGATCTCGGTACCCGGCCAGCACGCCTTCGTGGAGGCGATGGACGCGGTCCAAGCGGGCGTGTCGGTAATGCTCTTCTCCGACAACGTGTCCGTCGAGCAGGAGATCGTCCTGAAAGACGCCGCAACGGCCCACGACGTGCTCGTCATGGGCCCCGACTGCGGGACGGCGGTGGTGGGCGGCCTCGGACTCGGGTTCGCCAATGCGCTCCGCCCGGGCCCGGTCGGCATCGTCGCCGCCTCGGGAACCGGCGCCCAGCAGGTCACCTGCCTCCTCGATGCCGACGACATCGGCGTGACGGCGGTGTTGGGCGTCGGCGGCAGGGACCTTTCCGCCGCAGTCGGCGGGCGTTCGACGCTGGCGGCGATGAAGGCGCTCGACGACCACCCCGGTACCGAGTTCATCGTCATCTTGTCCAAGCCGCCGGACCCCGAGGTCGCCGAGCGCGTGCGGGAGGCGGCCGCCCGACTCAACACGCCGTCGCTCGTGGCCTTCGTCGCGAAGGGCCAGGACGATCTGACCGCGGCTACGGGCCGGATCCTGTCCGCCCTCGGAAGGACCCCGAGCGCGCCACCCGAATGGCCGGCGCCCTATGACCGGGAGCCCCGGGCCGGCTTCATCCGTGGCTTGTTCGCCGGAGGAACGCTCTGCGACGAGGCGATGGCCATCGCGGCGGCGCGTCTCGGGCCGATCGCGTCGAACACGCCGCTCGATCCCGCTTGGGTGCTCGGCGCCGACCTCGTGGCACCGGCCCATCTCATGATCGACTTCGGCGACGACCGGCTCACCGCGGGCAGGCCGCACCCGATGATCGACCAGACCCTCCGCCTGGAGCGAATCGCGGCCGAGGCCGCCGACCCGTCCTGCGCGGTCCTTCTCCTTGACGTGGTGCTCGGCTACGGCGCCAACGCCGATCCGGCTTACGAGCTTGCCCCGGCAATCGCCGACGCGCGCGAAACCGCAGGGCGCGCCGGGCGCGACCTCGCCGTCGTCGTGTCGCTCTGCGGTTCGCGCGGTGATCCTCAAGGTCGCGACTCGACCGCCAAGGCGCTCGCCGCCGCCGGCGCGAGCGTGCATCTTTCCAACGCGGCGGCAGCCCGGGCAGCGGTGAGCCTCATCGAGGGAGCAAGCCGATGATCAATCTCGACGAGTCACCATCGGTCGTCACGGCCGGGGCGTCGCTCTTTGCCGACGCGCTCATCGCCCAAGTCGCGACACCGCTTCAGCTGCGGTGGGCGCCCCCCGTGCCCGGCACCGAAGCCGATCTGGCGGCGATCGCCACGGACCCGAGAACACACGCCGCCTCCGCCGAGTCGGTGCGGCGGCTGATCACCGCGAGCCCGCAATGGGTGGACGTCGTCCCCGCCCGGGAGGCACTCGGCTTGGGGCCCCGCGAGTTCCTGCACGCCGGTCCTCCGGTCGAGTGGGCCGACGCCTCCGGACCCGTCCGGGGGGCGCTCGCGGGGGCGATGATCTACGAGGGGCTCGCCGGGAACTTCGAGGAGGCGGCACAGATCGCCGCCCAGGGCGGCATCGCTCTCAGCCCTTGCCACTCGCGCTCGGCTGTCGGCCCGATGGCCGGCGTCGTCAGCGCCTCGATGCCAGTGTCGGTGATCGAGGACTCCGAACGGCGCGGCCGCGCCTACTGCACCTTGAACGAAGGTCTCGGCAAGGTTCTGCGCTACGGCGCCTACTCGCCCGAGGTGATCGATCGGCTGCGCTGGCTGGAGCGGGTGCTCGGCCCGCTGCTCAGCACGACGCTGCGCCGGCGCGGGCCGATCGACTTGCGCAGCATCATCGCCCAGGCCCTTCAGATGGGCGACGAGTGCCACAACCGCAATCGCGCCGCGACCTCCCTGCTGCTCAGGGAGATCACACCGGACCTCCTGGAGAGCGGCGCGGCGAACGAGGACGTCGTGGCCGCCTTCAGGTTCATCAACGGCAACGACCACTTCTTCTTGAACCTGTCCATGCCTGCCGGCAAGCTCGCCGCCGATGCCGCCCGCGACATTCCAGGTTCCACCATGGTCGTGGCCATGGCGCGCAACGGCACCGATTTCGGCATCCAGGTGTCGGGGACCGGCGACGAGTGGTTCACCGCGCCTGCGCCGCAGGTCAAGGGGCTGTACCTGGCCGGGTTCGGCCCGGACGTCGCCGGCCTCGACATCGGCGACTCGACGATCACCGAGACGACGGGTGTCGGAGGCTTCGCCATGGCCGCGGCGCCCGCCATCGTACTGTTCGTCGGAGGCGAGGTGTCCGACGCCCTCGAGAACACCCTGCAGATGTATGAGATCACCCTCGCCGAGCATCCTTTCTACAAGGTGCCGATACTGGGATTCCGGGGCACGCCGACGGGCATCGACGCCTCGCTCGTCGTCCGCAGCGGCGTGCTGCCCGCCGTCAACACCGGCATCGCCGGCCGCGAGCCGGGTGTGGGCCAGGTAGGTGCCGGCCTGGTCGTACCTCCCATGTCGGTGTTCGTCGACGCCACCCGCGCCCTGGCCCGGTGTGCGGCGCCGCGACCGCACGATTCGCGATGAAGGAGAGCCCATGAACGAGATCTTCAAGTACCGTGCCCCGACATCGCGAGCCGAGCTGCTCGCCCTGCTGGCCGACCACGGTGACGGGGCGAGGGTGCTCGCCGGCGGGACCGACCTTCTCGTCGGCATCCGCAGCGGGCTGGTCCAGCCCGAGATGGTGATCAACCTGAAGAAGGTCGAGGACCTGCCGGGCCTCGCCTGGAGCGAGTCCGAGGGCCTTGTCATCGGACCCGCCACGACTGTCAACGAGATCATGTTCGACGCGAAGGTCCGCAACTGGTACCCGCTGCTCGCCGACTGCGCGCTGACCCTTGCCTCCCATCAGCTTCGCAACAGGGCGACGGTCGTGGGCAACATCGCCCATGCCTCGCCCGGCGCCGACATGGCTCCCGGCCTCCTCTGCCTAGGCGCCCATGTCGTCATCGCCTCGCAGGGAAACCAGCGCGAGATGCCTCTCAAGGACTTCTTCACCGGCGTGAAGCGGACGGCCCTGCGGAGCGACGAGATCATCGAAGCGATCGTCGTGCCTCCCGGGAGAGCCGGGGCCCGCGGCTCGTACCGCAAGCTGAAGCGGATCGAGGGCCACGACCTGTCGTTGGTCGGAGTCGCCCTCACCAAGAACGACGGCGCACTGCGCGTCTCGATCGGATCTGTCGCCCCGACTCCTTTGTTGGTCGAGGGGCTCAACGAAGAGGACTCCGCGGACTCAGTGGTGGCGGCGGTGCGAGAGGTGATCAGGCCGATCGACGACCTCCGCTGTAGCAAGGAGTACAGGGAGTACATGGTCGAGGTCTACGTCCGCAGACTGCTCGAGGAGGTGGCGTGATGTGGATGACAGTTGAGGTCAACGGTCACATCTATGAGCGCGAGGTGGCCGAGCACTGGACGCTGTTGCGTTTCCTGCGCGACGACCTGGAGCTGACGGGGACCAAGGACGGTTGCTCGGCCGGCGAGTGCGGTGCCTGCACCGTGATGCTCAACGGCGAGGCCGTCAACGCCTGCATGGTGCTCGCCGTCGAGGCCGACGGCGCCACGGTCGCGACGATCGAGGCGGAGGCAGTCGACGGCGAGCTCTCGGAGATCCAGGCCGCCTTCGCCCGCAACTACGCAGTGCAGTGCGGCTATTGCACGGGCGGAATGGTGATGTCGGTCCGCGAGCTGCTGCGGCGCAACCCCAAGCCGACGATCGACGAGATCAAAGAGGGTATCGAGGGCAACCTTTGCCGGTGCACCGGCTACCAGCAGATCATCGAGGCCGTGCTCGACGTCTCGGGCCAGCTGACCATAGAAACAAAGGGAGAGCTGAAATATGTCTGAGGCCGCCATCTCCGCCGCCACGCACGTGGGCGAGAACGTGCAAAGGACCGACGACTCCGTGAAGCTGACGGGCGGGGCCGTGTACACGAGCGACATGGTGCTCCCCGGCATGCTGTACGCCCAGGTGAAGAAGAGCCCGCACGCCCGGGCGCGGATCGTCGCCGTGAACACCTCCAAGGCTGAGAGCCTCCCCGGGGTGCACGCGGTCCTCACCGGCAAGGAGCTCGACTACCGCATCGGGCTGTACGTCGTGGACAAGCCCGTGCTCGCCAGGGACGTCGTACGGCACTTCGGCGAAGCCGTCGCCGCCGTGGCCGCCGAGAGCCTGGACATCGCCAGCCGGGCCGTGGAGATGATCGACGTCGAGTACGAGGTCCTGCCCCCCGTGCTGGACCAGCTCGAAGCGCTCAGGGAGGACGCCCCCCGGGTGCATCCCGACCTTGGCAGCTACGAGTACGTGAAGGCGGCCTTCAGCCCGCAACCGGGCACCAACGTCCCCAACGTCACCCGGATCCGCAAGGGCGACATCACGGTCGGCTTCGCCGAGGCGGACTGGATCGTCGAGCGCGAGTACACCAACCCGTCGGTGCAGCACGTCCCGCTCGAGACCCACGTCGCCATCGTCGAGTGGAAGGTCGGGGACGAAGTCACCATCTGGACGAGTGCCCAGTCCCCCTTCACGGTAAGGGACCTGTTCTGCCACGCCTTCAAGCTTCCCCACAACAAGGTGAGAGTCGTCATTCCTCACGTCGGCGGCGGTTTCGGGGGCAAAGCGGGCATCCACCTCGAGCCGCTGCTCGCCTGCCTGTCGCGCAAAGCCCACGGAAGGCCGGTCAAGCTGCAGGCGACCCGGGAGGAGGAGTTCAGCCTGCTCCCCTGCCGGAGCGCTCTCACCTACCGGATCAAGACCGGAGTGCGCTCGGACGGCCGGATCACCGCCCAGCAGCTCTCCATGTACTGGGACGCAGGTGCCTACGCCGACTACGCCGTCAACGTCACGCGTGCCTCGGCCTATTCGGCCGCCGGGCCCTACGACATCCCCAATGCCTGGGTGGACGCCTACACGATCTACACGAACAAGCCCTGGGGCACCGCCTATCGCGGCTTCGGGCACGTTGAGTTCTTCTGGGGTCTCGAGCGGCACATGGAGCTCGTCGCCGAGGTGATCGGGATGGATCCTCTGGAGTTCCGCAAGAAGAACCTGCTGCGGCCCGGCTCGACGACGATCACCGGCGAGAGGATAAACGAGCACACGGGCAATCCCCTCAAGTGCCTCGAGGCGGCGGCCAAGGCCATCAACTACGGCACGCTCACCGCTGAGGAGCAAGAGCGCCAAGCCCGCACGGGCCGGAGGATCGGCAAGGGCATCGCCACGCTCCACAAGGCTCCTGCCATGCCGAGCTTCGTCTCGACCGCCGCGATCATAAAGATGAACTCGGACGGGTCGGTGATCATCAATGTCGCCCTGACCGAGATCGGCCAGGGTACGGATACGGTCGTAGCCCAGATGGCGGCCGACCGGCTGCGCTTCCCCATCGGACGCGTCAAGGTCGCCGTCGAGCGCGACACCGACAAGGACCCGTTCGACTGGCAGACGGTGGCCTCAAAGGGGCTTCTGCTCACGGGCAACGCAGTCCTCGCCGCCTGTGACGACCTCTTGCAGCGCGCCTACGCGGACGCCGCTCAGGTGCTTCGCGCCCAGCCGGCGGACCTCGACCACGATGCCGAGCGGATCTTCGTCAAGCAGCGCCCGGAAGAGTCCCTGACGTTCGCCTCATTGTCCATCGGCTACGCCTACCCCAACGGCAATGGCGTGGGAGGACCGCTGATCGGCCTCGGCCGCTACACCGCCCAGGGTCTCACGACCCTGGACAAGGAGACGGGCCAAGGCCTGCCGGCGTTGGACTGGACCTACGGCGCCCACGGGGTGATAACCGAGGTCGACCCCGCGACCGGCGAGTACAAGGTGATCAAGATCGCCTCGGCCTTCGACGTGGGCAAGGTGATCAATCCCGGGACGCTGCGGGGCCAATGCGTCGGAGGCATGATCCAAGGACTGGGCACGGCCCAGTGCGAGGGGTACCTCTACGACGATCAGGGCCACCTGCTCAACCCGTCCCTGACGGACAACAAGATCCTCACC
>Ga0182021_10003313_pt1 | contig 18952 bp, 15 predicted proteins | sample 612E3MmetaG_FD_120493 | JGI IMG/M metagenome (GOLD analysis project Ga0182021, IMG submission 120493) | Permafrost microbial communities from Stordalen Mire, Sweden - 612E3M metaG (Illumina Assembly) | ecosystem: Environmental > Terrestrial > Soil > Wetlands > Permafrost | place: Sweden... | reverse complement strand
TTCACCATAGATGTCAATCTGAGTTTTTCGTTCATATTGCGTCAGATTAACACATCCTGTACTGAATGTCCAGAGGTCACTTCAGCGGCCGGCCTTCCTCCATTTCCATATTGAGAATTGCTGATACCGTCCTGTATGATAGTTTGATCGACTGGTGGGAAGCCAGTAAAAGCCAGCCTTAGGCTGAGCGTTTCTGCTGACGGGCGTCGCCTTCCCCGGTAGAGACGCAAAATCGCCTGCCCCAGCTGTCTTGGGGTGCGTCTCATGCGCATCAACGTAAGGAATTTTAATGGGGTTTGGCGCCCTTATAGACCGTTGAATCAATTGAAATGGCGGCCGTCCCCGGCCGCCATTGTTGGCATGGCCGTCCAAAAAGAGCCGGGCGGGGACGCCCGGCCTACAACGTCCAGGGTGTTAATTCTTGGGGACAGACGGTAAAGTTCCTTCGGTTTTCTTGCGTTGATGTGCATGAGACACAAGGTCTTGCGTCTCTACTATCATCCTCAATTTTTATCCGCCAGGGACATTTTTCCCATGATCCCGGGCGGAGGAAAACATTACGGTCATTCCAGCCAGCAATGCTGGCTGGAATGACCGTAAAAAATTGATTCTCCGCTCCCCCTCTCCACTTCGTGGAGAGGGGGCCGGGGGGTGAGGTCAGCGCGGGCCGTGCAGATTGGACAATATAATGTACTTGGCATGCGACCACAGCAGGGGGCTGGCGATGGGCCCCCAGCGCTTGAGCCACACCGGGTAGTAAGCCGGGTCGTTCAGGTGATGCGGCACCTGCTCGGGCAGGCTGCCGTCTGCCGCCGCCTGGGACTCAATCCAGGCCAGGATGGCGGCAATTTTTGGGCCTCCATCCAGCTGCCCGGTCAAAGATCCCAACTGGTGGTAGTACCAGCCCAGCCAGGCCGTCAGCAGGATCCACTCCCCCCCGCCGTAGTAGCTGTCGGCTGAATAGCGGCGCACGCCCCCGTTGTACAGGCTGCGCTCAATTTCGGCCACCGTGGCCAGCAGGCGCGGGTCATCCGGCGGCACCACCCCGTAGGGCACCGCCAGGCCCAGCAGGCTGGTATCCACCGCCGGCTGGCCTGTAAATTTGACGAAATGACCCTCGAATACGAAGTTGGCCTCGATAAACGCCCGGATGGCCGCCGGGGCCTGTGCGACCGCAGCCGGCAGTGGGCTGGCGGCGATTTCTTGATAGGCTTTTAACCCGCCGTAAATGGCCGCCAGGCTGTGCGGGTGAACCTTATCCGGAAACTCTTCCCAGCAGTCATAGCACGGCCGCCGCCACAGGGCCGCCAGGTAATCGGCCACCAGCCCGGCCGCCGCCAGCCAGTCGGCCGGCAGGGGCGCGGCGCTCAGCTTGCGGTGCTCGGCCAGGGCCCACAGCCAGGTGCCGAACCCATCCAGCTGGAAGTTGCCCCACGCCTCCTGGGTGCCGTCCTGCCCATCCAGGGTCAGGCGGGTGTGCAGGATGTCGGCTTCGGCCAGCGGCTCCCCCCGGGCGGCCTTGGCCAGCCCGCCGCGGATCACATCGGCCCGGGTGTTCACCGCCTGCGCCGCCCAGGCGTGGAAGCGCCCGGCGCTTTCGGGCTGGCCCGCCAGGTCCATGGCGTAGGCCACAAAGGAGGCGTCCCGAAACCAGCAGTAACGGTAAGTGGGAAAATTGGGACAGGCCACGTAGGCCCCGGAGGCATGCTGGTAGGTCCGGATAATCTCAATGCTGCGGTCGTACAGGTCAGCCACAGTTGCTTTACTCCTCATTCCAGATTTCAAGCGCCGGTCCGGTTGTCAAATCCAGGCGCTGGAAAACCGGAATCGATTCCCACGGCGCCGGGCATTCCACCCAGGCCGGGCCGCTCCGGCGCTCCCCGCTCCACACATCCAGCCACTCACCCGCCGGCAGGTACACCCGGCGCTGGCTGGTCCCCTCTTCCAGAACCGGGGCCACCAGCAGCGCCCGGCCGAAGCAGTACTGGTCCTCAATCTGCCAGGCCTGCGGGTCGTCCGGCCAATCCAGCAGCAGCGGGCGCATCAGCGGCTCACCGCTGGCGGCGGCATGGGCCGCCTCCGCTTCGATATACGGGCGCATCCGCTGGCGCAGGCGGGCCAGCTTGCGGTAAATGTCGATCACCTCCGGATGCCCGGTGCGCTCAGCCATGTTCCAGGGCGAGCGGTCGTGGGAAGGCGTGCGGTGATCAAAATAATCCGAATGGTACTGCATGATGGGACTGAAAGCTGCCATGGCGGCCGAGCGCAGGTACAGCTCGGCCCCCGGAATCTCGCCCGCAAAGCCGCCAATATCGAAGCCCCAGAAGGGCATGCCCGACAGCCCGGCGTTCAGCCCGGCCCGCAGCTGGGCCTGGCATTCGCTCCAGCTGGAGCTCTGGTCGCCGGCCCAGTGGCAGGGGAAAGCCTGGGCCCCCAGGAAGCCCGCCCGGCTGAAGGTAACCGCCTCTCCATTCCGCTTGCGGTTGGCAAACTGGTGGTAAGCCCCCACGTACAGGTTGGGGTACAGGTTGATGCCCTCATCAGCCCGCAGGCCGCTGGTAAAGACGGCGTCATCCGACCAGAGGTGCTCGCCGCCGTCGGTTTTGAACCCGTCTACCCCCAGCTCATCCAGCAGGTAGGCCCGCTGCTCCAGCCACCACTCCCGCCCGGCCGGGTGGGTGGGGTCCCACAGGTAGCCGTCGTGGAACCAGAAGGGGCAGATGCGGTAGGCCGAGCCGTCCGGGCTGCGCACGCAGTAGCCCTGGCGCAGGGCATGGGCCGTGTCAAAATCGTGCTGGGGATGGGGTTCCATCTGCTTGAGGGCCGGGATCTGCCACAGCACCAGGCGGATGTCCTGGGCATGCAGGCTCTCAATCATGCCCTTGGGATCCGGCCATTTGCCCTCTGACGGGAAGGTGAAATCGGACAGGTGGAACGGCTGGCCCTCGGGGTGGGGCGTGTAGCGGGCATCGTTCCAGATGTAGAAGGTGGCCTCGTCGCTCCAGGCTTCAATCACCAGCACTGAGACCGGAATATCGTGGCGCCGGGTTAGCTCCAGCTGGCGCGCCACCTCGGCCTGGCTGTTCCACTCGTTGGCGCTCATCCAGGGGCCAAAGATCCAGGCCGGGGGCAGCTTCGGCCGCCCGCTGATGCGGGTAAAGGCGCCCGCCAGTTCAGCCGGGCTGCCGAAGAGCAGGTCGTATTCCAGGGCAGCCCCTGGGCCCAGCTCGGCGGTGCAGCTCCAGCGCTCCGCCTGGGCGGCAGCCAGGTCGTAGTCCACCCGGCGGGCGGTGTTCAGGTACAGGCCCCAGCCCCGGGGGCTGAAACAGTACGGGGCGGGAATGTAGGTTTTCAGGCCCTGGTTTTTGTACTGCTCGTAGACCCGCACGTCGATACGGCTGCCGCGCTGGTTGAGGGCATTGTAGCGCTCGCCGAAGCCATAGAAACCCTCGTCGGGTGGGCAGGGAAAAGACTGGCGCAGCAGCAGCGGGCGGCGATCCTCGCCCAGCAGCCATTCGGGCGGTGCATCCTGTTCAAACAGCACCCGCCCATCCCCGGCCCGGCGCACCACAAGGCGGAAGGGGCGCAAATTCAGCCCCACTTCTAAAGTTTGGGCCGCCAGCAGCAGGCCCTGCTCGTCCTGGCGCACCACCCGGTAGGGTTCGCCGCCTTTAGCCGGCAGTTCAACCTGGCCTGCCCCGGCCTGCCAGGCTGCATGGATCCGGTCAGGGCTCATAAATTGGAGCGCCAGGCTGGCTGCCAGCTGGCCCCCGCCAAACGCCAGGGAGATGCCACCCGCTTCCAGCTGCACGCTCAGCGCCTCACCCGCCGGCACCCAGGCCGCCGCGGTGAACGAAAATGCTTCCGTTTGCAGCTCCTGGCCGCCCTGCCCGGCCGCAACAACGGTGTAGCTCACCCTTTCCAGGGCTGCAAAGGGGGGCAGGTCCACTTTCCAGCAGTCCTGCCCATCCTGCTGCCCGGCCAGAACTCCCTCGGGCTGGCCCGCAGCTCCGCTGGCCGCAGTCCAGCGCCCAAATACCCGCCTGGCCGATCCGGCCGGCCGGGTGACGGCGCCCAGGGTTGTCGCCTGCCCGGCCAGCGGCTGGCGCGGGGTGCGTTCCTGTGCTTCCTGCAGGTAAGGATGCATCTGGCCAAAAGGAGCATGCTCCAGGCTTTGAAGTTCAGTCATATTCGTTTTCCGTTTTAACAGGTTTTTTTGTGGTTTTTGCCCCGCAGAGCGGGGCAAAAACCACACTTAATTTTAAGTGTTTTTCGGCGGCTTCGCCGCCGAAAAACACCCCGATATTATTTGAGCAGCTTCTCGATGACCGGCTTGAGGGCATCCAGGGCCTGCTGGGAGGTCTGCTTGCCCAGCACCACGTTGGACAGGGCGGCAGTAACCGCATCGATCATCTCGCTTTCGCGTACGATCACGGGCTGCTCAACCGCATACTGCAGCGAGTCGAACACCACCTGGCGGCTGGCGGGCGGGGTCTGGTTGAGATAATCCTTCACATAGTCTTTATTGTTCAAGGCGGGCAGCGACCAGCCGGTGGTGATGCGGGTCTGGGCGGCGCGCGGGTCAGAAGTGATGAACTTGACCCATTCCCAGGCTTCGGCCGGATGTTTGGAGGCGGAGAACACGCCCACGGCATCGGCAAAGAAGTGGGTGGCGTGCTGCTTCATCCCCGGTTCCAGGGCGATATCCCATTTGAAGGGGGCATCCTTGAAGGTGGCAAACTGCCAGATACCGTTGACATCCATCGCCAGCTGGCCGGCCTTGAACATCTGTTCATCCGGTACGCCGCCCTTCTGGGCATCGGTGGGCATAACCCCGGCTTTGATAAAACTGACCATCGTATCCAGGGCCTGGACGCATTCCGGCGAGTTGATCGTCACCTGGGTCTTATCCGCGCTGAAGAACGAGCAGTTGTTCTGGGCGGCCTTCTTAAAGAACTCGTAGAACTGGATATTGGAGTTCATGCCCCACACCTTGTGGGCCGGGTCGTTCAGCTTCTTGGCAGCCGTCATCACATCGTCCCAGGTCCAGGTGGCGGTAGGATAGGCCACCCCGGCCTTGTCGAACAGGTCCTTGTTGTAGTACAGCACCACGGTCGAGAAGTTGTCGGGCAGCGCCAGCTGCATGCCGTTGTAGGTGAAGGCCTTATTGGCGGCATCATAGTAATTCTTGATGTCAAACTTGGGGTCGGCTTTTTCCAGGGGGTTCATATCCAGCAGCAGACCCTTGGAAGCGTAGCCCGTGAAGATATCGTAGTTCAGTTCATATACATCGGGGGCCAGGCCGCCGGAAATATTGGTTTGCAGCTTGGTGAAATAGTCGGCAAAGGGGGCACTCTGGACATTGACCTTGATGTTCGGGTGTTCGCTCTGGAAAATCTGCACCAGGGCATCCAGGTCTTTGACATGGTCCGGCGCAGAGGTGTAGTTAAAAAAGGTGATGGTCACCGGCTGCGCCGGCGTGGTGGGCACAGGCGTGGCCGTGATCAGCTTCTCAACCACCGAAGTCTGCTGGACGACCACGGTTTGGGCAACCACAACGGTCTGTTGAACCGTCACTGCAGTTGGGGCAGCGGCGGGGGCGCAGGCGCTCAGCGCCAGGGAGAACAGCACGACCAGGGCAATTACCTTGAAAACAGACTGCTTATTCATCGTTCCTCCTCAAAAAAATTGAATTTTGGTCCACAAAACACTGCCGGAAGACAATTTTTTGTGGTTACAGTTAGCAGCGATCGCTGATTTTTGCAATTTCCCAGTACACCTCCTCAAAATGACTGCCTGGAGTTTTTTGTCAAAATATCTGGTTATCCTTTCAGTCCGCTGGTTACAAAACCCTTCACCAGGTACTGCTGGGCGAAAATATAAACCACCAGCATCGGGATGATAGTGATGACCGACCCCGCCATCACCAGGTTCCATTCGGTCAGGTGCTCGCCGTGCAGCAGCGAAAGGCCCACCGGCAGGGTCATCAGGTTGGGATCGTTCACCACGAACAGCGGCCACAGGAACGCATTCCACGAGCCCATGAAGCTGAACACGGCCAGGGTGGCCAGGGCCGGGCGGGCCAGGGGCAGGATCATCCTGGTGAAGACCGTCCAATGCGAGGCCCCTTCCATGAAGGCGGCCTCCTCCAGCTCGCGCGGGATGGCCTGAAAGGCCTGGCGCAGCAGGAAGGTGCCGAAGGCACTGAAAACCTGGGGCAAAATAAGGCTCTGGTAACTGTTAATCCAACCCAGGTTGCGCATCAGGATGAAGAGCGGGGTAACCGTCACCTGGAAGGGCACCATCATGGTGGCCAGGTAAAGCAGAAAGAGCAGGTTGCTGCCGCGGAAATGCATGCGGGCGAAGGCATAAGCTGCCATTGAGCAGGTCAGCAGCTGCCCGGCGGTGGCCAGGATGGCCACCAGCAAGCTGTTGGCAACCCAGGTTCCCATCGGAAAGAGCTCGAACAGGCGGGCGTAGCTGTCCAGGCTGACCGGGTTGGGAATCAGCTCGGGGACAGGGTTGAGCACATACTGGGTGCTCTTCAGCGAGGTGGAAAGCATCCACACGAACGGCACCAGCATGACCAGGGCGCTCAGGATGAGCAGCAGGTAGACGACGATTTTACCGCCCAGGCCTTTGCGGGCGGCGCCCGCTTGAGCGGCTGCCAGGGGCTTATTCATAGACCCACCTTTTCTGAAGGCGAGATTGGATGACGGTGGCCACGAACACCAGCAGGAACAGGACCCACGAAAGGGCGGCGGCATAACCCATCTTGTTATAGCGGAAGGCGCTGTTGACGATCTGTTCCACCACGGTGGAAGTGGCGCCAGCCGGGCCGCCGCCTGTCATGATCCACACCTGGTCAAAAACCTGGAAGGAGCTGATCAGCGAGATGATCAAGGCAAAAAAGATGGTGGGAGAGAGCATGGGCAGGGTGATGTAGCGCAGGCGGTCCCAGGCGTTGGCCCCATCCATGGCGGCAGCCTCATAGTATTCATCCGGGATGTTCTGCAGCCCGCTCAGGTAAATAGTCATATGATAGCCGGTATCCTTCCACACGCTGGTAATGATGATGGCCAGCATGGCCCAGTCGGGGTCGAACAACCAGGTGGGACCCTGGATGCCAATTAAGCCGAGTAAAAAGTTGACCAGGCCGTACTCTGGATTAAAAATCCAGGCCCACAGCAGGGCCACCGCCACCCAGGCCGAAATGACCGGCATAAAGAAAGCCGCCCGGAAGAATTTCTGGCCTTTCAGCTTGCGGTTGAGCAGCAGGGCCGAGCCCAGGCCGGTCACAAACACCAGCGGCATAAAGCCCAGCAAGTAGGCAAAGGTGTGTCCCAGGGCCGCCCAAAAATTAGGATCGGCAAACAGGTTGACAAAGTTTTCCAGGCCAATAAAGGTAAAGGTGGCCGGCAGGAGCGGGTCCCAGGAGGAAAAAGCCAGGCCGAATGAGGACAGGATCGGGCCGATCATGAAAACGAGCAGTCCCACCAGGCTGGGCGCCAGGAAGAAAATCACCCATAATGTTTTGCGGAACCCTTTTTCTCCAGCCATTGCGATCCTTTTGAAAGTTTCTTTTATGACCAAATAAAGTCTGGCGAAAAAAATTACGACTCGTCGATCACCGGCTCGCGGTGCACCGGCGATTCAAACAGCTCGCGCAGCACCAGGCTGGCCGAGCCCCGGGCCCAGGCATCATCGCCCCACGGCTCAATGCTGATCAGGGTATCCTGGCGCAGCCCGGGCATGGTATGCAGGTTAACCGCGGCGCACATGGGATCAAACAGCCACTTGCCGTAGCGGGCCCCTTCGCCGCTGATAATGATGCGCTGCGGGTCAAAAATATTCACCAGGTTGGCCACCGCCCGGCCCAAAATTTCGCCCGCCTGGGCAAAAACCGCCTGGGCCTGCCCGTTGCCGGCTTCAGCCAGCGCCAGCAGCTCGTCCACGCTGGCCACCGGGCGGCCCAGGGCGGCGTAGGCCATCCGTAAAATACCCGGATCGCTCACAAAAGCTTCCAGGCAGCCGTGCTTGCCGCAGTCGCACAGGGGCCCATCCGGATCAATCACGGTGTGGCCAAACTCACCCGCCCCGCCGCGCCAGCCGCGGTAGAACTGGCGGTTGACCACAATGCCCATGCCAATGCCCCGCCCCACCGTGACGGTTAGAAAATCTTCCACGTCCTGGCCCAGCCCAAACCATTTTTCGGCCAGGGTCAGGGTGTTCACGTCGTTGTCAATGTACACCGGGGCATTGATTTTGGCCTGCAGCAGGTCGCGCACCGGCAGGTCGCGCCAGCCCAGGAATGGCGATTGGCGCAGGATGCCCCGCTCCGAATCGACAATGCCTGCCAGGCCCAGCCCCACCCCCAGCAGCTTGCGCCGGGGCACCCCGGCCTGGCTCAGCAAATCATCCACCATGGCAGCCAGCGTGTGCAGCACCTCTTCCGGCTCAGTGACTGGCAGCTGGACGGTCTGGCGGGCAATGATGGTGGCTTCCAGGTCGGTCAGGGCGCCCACGGCGTGGTCTTCCATCAGCTTGATCCCCGCCACGTAGCGCCCGCCGGGGTTGATGGCCAGCAGGATCGGCCGCCGCCCCCCGCTCGAATCGCCGGTCTGCTTCTCGAAGATCAGCTCCTCGGCGATCAAATCGGCGGTAATGGCGGTGACGGTCGCCGGGCTGAGCCCGGTCTGGCGAGCCGCTTCCGCCCGCGCCACCGGTCCCAACGTCTTGACGGTGTTCAAAATAATCGAGCGGTTGATGGCTCGAATAAGATCGCGGTTGCCGAGAGGGGTTGGGAACATGAGCAAGGACTTTGTTTATTCAGCGAATAAAGATAGTTTTATTATAGGAAATTCCCAACAAATGTCAAGCATCAATTTCCTTGAGAACTTAAAAAGGGCGTTTTGCCCCGCACAGCGGGGCAAAACGCCCTTTTTAAGTTCTCACCCTTATTTAGCGGGCCATCGCCCCGATCATGCCCGACAGGAACGGCACCAGCCAGATGGCCCACACCGCCACGCTGAACTTGTGGAAGCTCTGCAGCACTTTTTCGCGCTTCATCAGCAGCACCACCACCGCCCAGATGGCATGCGCCAGCATCAGCACAATCGCCAGCGCCCCGGTGATGCCGTGCAGGTCAAAATCCATATGGCCCGCAATGACCCCCATCATGGTGGTGCCGGTAGTGTCGCATATCAGCCCAAGAAAGAAGAAAATGAGGTGCCAGGGCTTGAGCCGCCCGGCAAATTTTTCGCTCCACACCCCGATGGTGTAGAAGATCAGTGCGGATACGATTGCAACGATAGCTATTCCTAATTGTCCTGACATTTTAAACCCTTTTGTAATTGATTTTTATATACTAATTAGTATACAGTATACTAACGAGTATATGATCTGTCAAGGGTTTAAACACAGAATGTGTTACTATCCCAGCTTCAGGGCAAAATTGGCATCCATCACCACCCCCAGTAGTCCCCACACCGAACCCAAAATGGCCCCCGCCAGCACATCCCGGGGATAATGGGCGCCGATGTACATGCGGGTCACCGCCACCAGGGCCGCCAGGCCGTACAGCAGCAGGGCCGCCTCAAACCCCAGGTGGAAATGTTTCAGCAGCACGGCCGCCAGGTAAAAAGCCTGGCTGGTGTGCCCGCTGGGGAATGACCGCCCGCGGGCCCGGTAGCCCACGATGCGCGTCTGGGTCAGGCGCACGAAAGGCCGCGAGCGGCGGAAAATGGCCTTGGCCAGCTCCACTACCAGCACCAGGGTCAGCGAGCCCAGCATCACCTCGTAGGCCAGGTCGCTGTCGTTGGTCAGGAATGACCAGCTGGCCAGGGCCGCCGGGGCCACGGCGCTGCCCAGCTGGGTCAGACCCAACATCATCCCATCCAGCCAGGCCGGGCGCCGGCCGCGAAAGTTGATGAAAAGGAAAACCCAGGCATCCAGGCGCTGGCCGGCCGACCACAGCAGCGAGAGGGCCAGCAGGCCAAAAAGCACCAGCATGGTCACAGCGTAAGGCTCGGCCAGGATGCCGCGCAGCAAAGCGTCCCGCACCTGCCGCGGAATACCCACCACAAACAACACCAGCCCAGCCGCCACCGGCACCGACCAGTTGATCTGGCGGAAGCGAGCAACCGAGTGGGCCAGGCGGGCCCGGGTAAAACGATTGGCCGCACCTGGCAGGCGCGGCGGCCGTTTAGCCGGCATATAGCACAGCAGTGCAGGCAGGATTGGGCAGCATAATTCGTTCCGTGCGCTGATTATAACCGGAAAGGATTAAAGAGGGTTTCTACCCGGATTTTACGCGCTGGGCCCAGGGGGGGGGCCATGATGGCCCCCCTGGCACTTATAAGGAATTTTTTTGGCCGGCTTCGCCGGCCAAAAAAATTCCTTATAAGTTCCCCCACTTTTCTGTGGCATAATTGCCCCAATTAAACATTGGAGGCAGGCATGACACTCACAGCAGCAGCAATCTGGGACATGGACGGCGTTCTGGTCGATACCAGCCGGTTCCACTACCAATCCTGGGTCCAGGCCATCGCCCCGGAGGGCATCGACCTCGGCTTTGAGCAGTTCATCGCCACTTTTGGGATGAACAACACCACCATTCTCAAGCTGTGGCTGGGGGATGACATATCCCAGGAGCGGCTGGACCGGATAGACAACCTGAAGGAAGAGCTTTTTCGCCAGCTGATCGTTGGCCAGCAGCTGACCCTGCCGGGGGTGGGCGCCCTGCTGCAAGCCCTGCGCCAGGCCGGCTTCCGCCAGGCGGTGGCTTCCTCGGCCCCGCAGGCTAACATCGACGTGATCATGGCCTCAACCGGCCTTCTGCCCTTTTTTGACGCGGTCGTCTCGGCCTGGGGCATGCCCGGCAAGCCGGACCCGGCCGTCTACCTGGAGGCCGCCGCCCGCCTGGGAGTGCCCCCGGCCCGCTGCGTGGTGGTGGAAGATGCCGTCGCCGGGGTGGAAGGCGCCCGCCGGGCCGGCATGCGCTGCCTGGCAGTGACCAACACCAACCCGGCCGGGCTGCTCTCGTCCGCCACCCGGGTGGTGGACACCCTGGAAGGGGTCTCCGCAGACAACTTCCTGCAGTTATTAAATTAATTGTGTTTTTTCGGGGGCTGCGCCCCCGAAAAAACACAATTAATAGATCGTATCTTAGCCTGGACCAGGCCAGGGATGGCTGCTGTGCCCCTACCCTTTCGATTTCGATGATCACGCCCTGAATGCGGTAAAATCAACCCATGCTCCCAGCACGGGAACCGCTAAAGGATTCAACATGCCTTCTCCATCCCTTGTATATCAAACTTTTGGGCCCAACACTGGCCCTACCATTGTATTTTTGCACGGCGGAGGCGTGGGCTGGTGGATGTGGCTGCCGGTGATCAAGCAGCTGCCCGATTTCCACTGCCTGGCGCCCGACCAGCCCGAGCACGGCGGCAGCCGCGGGGTGGCCCCCTTCAGCATGGCCCTGGCAGCCGGTAAGGTGGCTGAATTGATCCGGGCCCAGGCCCACGGCGGCAAAGCCATAGTGGTGGGCCTGTCCGAAGGCGCCCAGATCACCGTCCAGCTGCTGGCATCCGCCCCCCAGCTGGTGGAGAAAACCGTGGTGTCCAGCGCCATCCTGCGGCCCATCCCAGGGACGAGCTGGGCCACTTCCCGGTCCATGCTGGCCTGGAGTTTCCGTCTGTTCGTCACCCCCTTCAAAAACGCCGACTGGTGGATGCGCCTGAATATGAAATACGCTGCCGGGGTGCCGGATGCGTTTTATCCCTACTTCAAAAAAGATTTTCAGGACCTGAGTGAAGAAGAATACGTCAACCTGATGCTGGCCAACCAGGCCTTCCGCCTGCCGGCCGGGCTGGACAAAGCCGCCGCCCCCACCCTGGTGATTGCCGGGCACAAAGAATACCCTGCCATGCAGCAGTCGGCCCGCGACCTGGTGGCGGCCCTGCCCACTGCCTGCGGCGCCCTGCTCAACCTGGGCCCTAAAGCATCCCTGGCCTCCGAGCACAACTGGGCCCTCACCGCCCCCGACCTATTCGCCCGCACCGTGCGCGCCTGGATCGAGGAGAAACCGCTGCCGGCTAAGCTAGAAGTGTTTTAAATTTTTACAAAAGTCAAAATTAACGTCGCAATCGAGGCGATAATGATCACCACCGTCCCTGTAATCGCAAAATAGCGCTGGAACTTGTTGTTGGTGTATTCCTTCATCAGGCCCTTGTTGTTGGTCAGCTTGATCAGGAAGAAGAAAACCAGCGGCAGGGCCATGGCGTTGATGCTCTGGGTGATAATCACCAGCTGGAACAGTGAGACCCCGGGGAACATGTTGATCACCGCCGCCACAATCAGCTGGCCCAGGAAAATGATGTAAAAGGTGCGGCTCTGGTTGTAGGAGGTGTCCAGGCTGCCCGACAGGCCAAAGAACTCGGAGAAAGCATAGGCCGTGCACAGGGACACGATCACAATGCCCATGAAGCCGGCGTTGAGGATGCCCACTGCAAACAGGGTGCCGGCCAGCTCCCCGGCGAAGGGCTTGATGGCCAGCGAGGCCTGCTCACCTGAAACCAGCACAATCCCGTTCATAAACAGGGTCGAGGCGGTCGCCACGATCATGAAGAAGGAGAAAAAGTCGGTCAGGAAAGCGCCCCAATAGGTCTCGGCCTGCGAGTAAGCCACGTTCTTGGCGTCGATCTTCTTATCGAACGAGAAGCTGCTGACAAAGAACTGGCCCCAGGGGGTAATGGTGGTGCCCAGCACGCCCATCCCAATGATTAAATAATTTTTCAGGTACTCCGGGGTGAAGTTGACCCCGTGCGGGTAGAGTAGGTTGCCAAACGCCAGGCCCCAATCCGGTTTGGCCATCACCGCCGAGATCACGTAGGCAATGTAAAACAGGCACGACAGCAGCATAATGGTCTGAGTGAGCTTGTAGTTGCCGCGGGTAACGAAAATGAAGGTAAAGACCACCATGAAGATGAGGGCCGGTATGGGCGGGATATTCAGCATGGCGCTGGTGGTCTTGATGGCTGCCATATCCCCCACAATGGTGCCGGTGTTGGCGATCAGCAGGGCCACGAACATGAACATGGCCACCTTGACCCCGTAGCGCTCGCGGATCAGGTCGGCCAGGCCCTTGCGGGTGATCAGGGTCAGGCGCACGCCCATCTCCTGGGTGATGCCCAGCAGCACGGTGACGATCAGCAGCATGAACAGGATGGGATAGCCCAGGGTGGCCCCGGCGATGGAATAGGTGGCCACCCCCGAGGCGTCGTTATCGGCCATGGCGGTGATGGTAGCCGGCCCAAACACGGCCAGGATGACCAGCAGCTGGGTCATAGCCGGGCTGCGGGCAATAATTTTCCAGCGGGCTGATAAGATTTCGCCAATTGTGTTCATCAGGCTACCTCAAACGAAAAGATTAAAGTGTTTTCTCAATAGAAGGGCCTGGTGGCTGTCCGAAAAGTACTTTTGAGTGTTGCACAACCCCCTATATACGGGGGTTGTGCAACACTCAAATTCCGATCGGTGCTGTAGGGGTTGTCCAAAAAGATTCTTTTTGGACAACCCTGCCTTATTTATTGAGCTGATACTTAAAAATAGTCCCCTGGTGAGGAAAACCAGGGGGCGTTAAACACAATAGGCGAAAAGCCTGCCCCCACTTAAAGAGGGTGCTGTCGATTAGGCACCCAATGTTTATACTACGCAGGCAGGAGAATGTCAATTAAAACCGGCAGTCAAGTTATGCCCAGGTTGTAGAGACGCACCCCAAAATGATGGGGCAGGTGAGGTTAACCCGCCATTAACAGTCGGACCCAGCCCAATTTCTGCGCCTGGCAATGTCAGACTACCCATGGAATTGTGGCTCACCACTTTACAATTATTCACCAATTTAAGACAATAAAGACCTTTATTATTGACTATTCAATATGATTATGCTATTCTAATTAATACTTATTATCGGATACCCAGGGATCGGCTGAATAAATATCCGAGAAAACAGCATAATACTCGACCAAAAATCTAATATTATGAATCATATTATGGATTGAAGATGGAGTACTTAATGGTTACCAGGAGAACTTTTTTAACAATCACGGTTGTCACCATGCTTTTAATCGGGTTTTTTGTCATGCCTGGGCGTGCTTTAGCGGCAAACACGTGTATCTGGAGTGGAGCAAACCCTGGCAACTGGTCTAACCCTGTCAATTGGACCAGCTGCGGCGGCACTTATCCAGGCGCCAGTGACTCTGCAACAATCAACAGCGGCAGCGTCAATTTAGATATCTCGGCAAGCGTCACCAACCTGACCCTGACTGCTGGAATACTGACCGGTACTCAGAACATCGCTATCTCCGACGCCCTCGACTGGACCGGCGGCTCGATGACGGGGACTGGCGTGACCAACCTGGCAGCCGCAGGCACAATGACCACCTCCGCCATCAACAACCTCACCCTGAACACGCGCACTTTCAATAATTCCGGCACCGTCAACTGGACCTCCACCGGCTACCTTTTATTCAACAGCAATGCCACCTTCAATAACCTCAGCGGCGCGGCCTTCAACGTGCTGAGCACTGGTACGTACCTTTTCTTCGCCAACGCAGGCTCGTTCAACAACCAGGCCGGAGCAACGTTCACCAAATCCACCTCGTCTGACCTGACCGTGTATAACATGGACTCCTTCAACAACGCCGGAACAATGATCCTCACCGGCAGCGGGGTGCTGTCTCTGTACCTTTCGCCAACAAGCACGTCCACTCACTCGGGGGCATTCCAGGTGAACAATGCCAATGCCACCCTCACCTTTCAGGCCGGCACGCATAACCTGAATTCGGGCGCCAACATCTCGGGAGCTGGGCATGTGATCTTTGCGGGCGGGGCAGAGAACATCCACTCCATCTACAACGTGAGCGCTTCAACCCTGGTGAGCGGCGGCTCGGCCAACTTCGCCTCCGACTCCACCCTGACCAACCTGGGCACCCTGAGCATCACCGCAGGTATACTCAATTTGTCTACCGGCAAGCCTCATTCGATGAGCACTCTGACTCAGACCGGCGGCACTCTCACCGGCTCGGATACCATCACAATCACCTCCGCCCTCGACTGGACCGGCGGCTCGATGACGGGGACTGGCGTGACCAACCTGGCAGCCGCCGGCACGATGACCACCTCCGCCATCAACAACCTCACCCTCGACACGCGCATTTTCAATAATTCCGGCACCGTAAACTGGAGCTCCACCGGCTACCTTTTATTCAACAGTAATGCCACCTTCAATAACCTCAGCGGCGCGGTCTTCAACGCCCTGAGCGCTGGAACGTACCTCTTCTTCGCCAACGCCGGGAATCTGGTAAATTCTGGCACCCTGAACCTGCCAAACAACAGCGCAATCTACAATATCCAGTTTACGCAGACGGCATCAGGGGTGATTAATATGCCTGTTTCTAGCACAGTTGCTGGCGCGGGTTTCTGCCAGTTCATCACCACCAGTACCGTGTTGAATGGCACGCTTAATTTGACCCTAAGCGGCGGGTATTTGCCAGCCCTCAGTGATAGTTTCTCGTTGATTACCTATACCACCCGCACCGGCGCCTTCAGTAAAATTTCCATACCCTTCCTGAACCCAGGACGGGTGTGGGGACCATTATACAAAAGCAACCACATGGAGATCGATGCCCTGCATGGCATATTTATGCCAGTCCTTGCCAAACCGTAAAGATTTTTTGGCAGATTTGGAAGCTAAAAACTCTGCAGTTTGGCCTTTTTGAAAAAGACCTTAAAAGGCCCCCAACCCCAACCCCTCCCCGCCTCGGCGGGGAGGGGAGATTCTTCGAGGAGTTCGAGCAACTTCGCTGCTCGAACTCCTCGAAATTCCTCCCTCTCCAAGCCCCGTAAACCCAATTTGGGCGTATGTCCATACGCCCCTACCAATACCCGCTACTCAATCGCCCGCAAATATCCCTCCATCTTCTTCCCCATCTCGTCCCGCACACTTCGGAACACTGCCAGCACTTCCTCCGGCGTGCCCTGGGCTTTGGCCGGGTCGCGGAAACCGATGTGGACCCGCCGGCCCCCGCCCAACCAGATTGGGCACTCCTCGGCTGCATCGTCGCACACCGTCACCACCAGGTCAAACGCCTGGCCCACAAATTCGTCCACCCCTTTGCTCCGGCCAATATGCTCAATGCCGATCTCGGACAGAACCTGCAGGGCCAGCGGGTGAACATACCCGGCCGGGTGGGTGCCGGCGCTGAAAGCCGTCCACTGCTCGCCCAGGTCGTGGTTAACCAGCGCCTCGGCCAGCTGCGAGCGGCACGAATTCCCCGTGCACAGAAACAAAACTCGTTTCATCCAAACCGCCCGCTGACGTAATCCTCGGTCTGCTTATTGGCCGGGCGGGTAAAAATCTGGGCCGTGGCGCCAAATTCCACCAGCGTGCCGGCCCGCTCGGGGTTGACCATTAAGAAGGCGGTGAAGTCGGACACCCGGGCGGCCTGCTGCATGTTGTGGGTCACAATCACAATGGTAAAGCTGTCTTTCAGCGACTGCATCAGGTCTTCGATCTTCAGGGTGGACACCGGGTCCAGGGCCGAGGCCGGCTCGTCCATCAAAATCACCTCAGGCTGCACCGCCAGGGCCCGGGCAATGCACAGGCGCTGCTGCTGGCCGCCCGAAAGCGCCATGCCCGATTCCTTGAGCTTATCCTTCACCTCGTTCCACAGGGCAGCCTGCTTCAGGCTGAGTTCCACGATCTCTGCCAGGTCGCCGGGCTTATGCACCCCGTACAGGCGCGGCCCAAAGGCCACATTTTCAAAGATGCTCATGGGAAACGGGTTGGGGCGCTGGAAAACCATTCCCACCCGCCGGCGCACGTCCGCCACATCCACATCCCGGGCGTAAATATCCTCGCCGTCCAGGGCAATCTGGCCCTCGATGTGGAAATTGGGCACCAGGTCATTCATACGGTTGAACGAGCGCAGCAGGGTGCTTTTGCCGCACCCGGAAGGGCCGATGATGGCCGTGATCTTATGCTCCGGTATTTCCAGCGAGATGCCCAACAGGGCACGGAACTTGCCGTAATAAACCGAGAGGCCTGCAATGCCAAGCTTGTTCGGCTTCAAGGTTCCGGCAGCCGCTTCCCGCTCAGTCTCTCGACCTGGCGCCAGGGCGGAGGCTGCAAGCTTTGGGGCGCTGAACACGCCGCTTTTCTGTGTTGTAACAAGATTCATCGATTAACCTTTCAGCTGTGCCGACCTCTTCTGGGCCCACAGGCGGGCGCCAATGTTGGTCAGCAGCACAATCACGATCAGCACCAGGGCCACCCCCCACGATTCATTGACCCGCTGCACGTCAGGCGTCTGGGTATACTTAAACAGGGTCAGCGGCAGGGAGTCCACCGGCTGCTGGATGAGATTATACAACGCCTCAAAAATGTTCTGCCCAGACTGCAGGCTCCCCTGGACCATCTTGCCCACCTCAAAGCGGTCGTTGCCCAGGGCGGTGAACAGCAGGGGCGCCGTTTCACCGGCAGCCCGGGCAATGCCCAGCAGGAAGCCGGTGATAATGCCGTTCATGGCCGCCGGCAGGGTCACCTTGAGGGCCGTTTTCCATTCCGGCGTCCCCAGCGCCAGGCTGCCTTCTCGCAGGGTGCCCGGCACCAGCTTGATCATCTCTTCGGTCGTACGGATAATGATCGGCAGCATCAGGATGGCCAGGGCCACCCCGCCTGCCAGGGCTGAGTAGTGCCCGGCCGACTTGACCACCAGCACGTAGCCAAAAATACCAATCACGATGGACGGCACGCCGGATAAAACGTCGGTGCCAAAGCGCACCGCCAGGCCCAGGGGGGTATTTGGGTTATAGGCCACATAAAAAGCCGCGATCACGCCCGGCGGGATGGCAAACAAACTGGCCAGCACGGTCAGGATGAGCGTCCCCTCGATGGCATGCAGCACGCCGCCGCCTTCGATTCCCACCGGCCGGGGCGTCTGGGTCAGGAAGTCCAGGTTGATCGACGGCGCGCCGCGGTAAACCACGTAACCGATAATCCAGATCAGCATGCCCACCGTCACCGCGCTCATCAAGCCGGCAATCGTCAGCATAATGGCATTGGTGGCCTTGCGCCGCTGGCGCAGGCCTCGCTGACCGCCAAAATTCTTTGAAATATCGCTGACTGTGCTCATTACCGACCTCTTGCGGGCGATTGTCTTGCCACCCGCCAAACCAAAAAGCGGGCCACTCCATTCAACAGCAGGGTCATGCCAAACAGCACCAGGGCCACTTCGATCAAGGCCTCCGAATGCAGCTGGTTGACGGCCTCGGCAAATTCATTGGCGATGATGCTCGACATGGTGTAGCCCGGGCGTAATAAGGATGCCGTGTTATCCACACTGTTGCCAATCACCATGGTCACCGCCATGGTCTCGCCCAATGCCCGGCCCAGGCCCAGGATGACCGCCCCCAGGATGCCCGACAGCCCGTAGGGGATAAGGATTTTCCAGATGGTCTCCCATTGGGTGGCCCCCAGGGCAAAAGCAGCCTCGCGCTGCGAGCGCGGGATAGCCAGGAGCACATCCCGGGTGACCGCGGCAATGGTGGGAGTGATCATAATTGCCAGGATCAGACCGGCAGCCAGCCGGCTGGAGCCGCTGGCAGATATCGTCCCGCTGAACAGGCCAAACCCGGGAATTTGTCCGAGGGTGGCGCCCAAAAAATCACCTACAGGAGCCACGACCGTGGGCAAAAAAACAAAAATGCCCCACAGGCCGTAGACCACACTGGGAATGGCTGCCAGCAGCTCAACCAGCAGGCCCAGGGGCCCGCGCAGGCGGGGCGGACACAGCTCCGCCAAAAAGACGGCAATGCCCAGGCTGAACGGCAGCGCCACCACAATCGCCACCAGGGCGGTGATCAGGGTGCCGTAAATAAAGGGCCAGGCCTG
>Ga0182021_10003312_pt1 | contig 18953 bp, 20 predicted proteins | sample 612E3MmetaG_FD_120493 | JGI IMG/M metagenome (GOLD analysis project Ga0182021, IMG submission 120493) | Permafrost microbial communities from Stordalen Mire, Sweden - 612E3M metaG (Illumina Assembly) | ecosystem: Environmental > Terrestrial > Soil > Wetlands > Permafrost | place: Sweden... | reverse complement strand
GAAGAAACGCAGTTTTTATGTTTGTATATTACTAAATTTATATATTTCTATCTTATTGTTTTTATTAAAATTTCAAATTGGGAATTGCTGATATACCTACATCCTAAAAGCATTCCTTCACCACAGAGGCACAGAGGCTCAGAGTTAAATCGTTGCGTTAAAATCACCGGCAGGATAGCTATCATCCTTGAAAGTTATAACTGCCCACACAAGTTATCCAGGCAGAAATCTAACACTTTGCTTCTCTGTGCCTTTGTACCTCTGTGGTAAGTAAAGGCTCTTCCAGGCTTACGCTCGGGGATCCTCACGGGTTGCTGCCGCCCATTCCGGCGAATAGCCGTCCATAATCGACAAATCAGGCACGTCCATAATCACGGTTTCCGTGGTCATCAGGGTACTGACAACGCTGACGGCATTGCGTAAGGCCAGACGCATCACTTTAACCGGATCGATAATGCCGATGTCCAGAAAGTTACCGTAACGGTTAGTGTGGGTATCAAAGGTAAAATGGTCGTCATCTTGGGCATCCAGCTTGGCAATAACTGATTCGCTATTAAATCCGGCATTTTGGGTTATTTTTTGCAGGGGTGCAGCCAAGGCCTGTTGCAAAATCTTGAAGCCTTGCTGTTGCTCGGCATTTTCGACGATCACGCCATCTAATGCTTTACTACAACGGAACAAGGCCACACCGCCGCCGGGTAAAACGCCTTCTTCCAGCGCCGCTTTAGCCGACATATAGGCGTTTTCAATACGCACCAGACGTTCTTTTATTTCAAAGTCAGCCAGTCCGCCGACGCTAAGTACGCCAGTCCGCCCATCCAGCAAGGTAATGCGGTCTTCCAATTCTTCAAAATCATGTTTGTTACCGGAAGGCGAGCCATCTCCAGGCTTTTTAGCCAAAATAAAGTTGGCTTCTTTGCGCAAAGTTTCAATGCGTTCTTGGATAGCCGCTTGGTCGCCGACCGCACCGATGATGGTTGTTGAGCTCGCAGTCACCACCACCCGCGCGGCTTGACCCAGCTGATCCAGGGTTACGTCTTCAAGTTTGGGAGAACTGTAATCATCCAAAATGGCCTGACCGCCGGTTAATAAAGCCAAATCTTTAAGCCGGTTAAGGCGCTTATCGCCAAAACCGGGCGGCTTAACAGCGACCACCTTGAAAATACCGCGCACATGGTTCAACAACAGGCCGGTCAGGGCTTTATCGATGACATTTTCGGCAATGATCAGCAGCGAACGGCCTTGCGCTTTAACTTCTTCCAAAATGGGAATCAAATCCATCATGTCAGCTATGTCACGATCGTAAAGCAGAATATAGGGATTTTCCAGCACCGACTCTTCCCTGGTTTTATCGGTCATGAAATAGGGCGACAAGAAACCTTGCGGATATTGGATGCCTTCAACGATTTCCAGTTCGTCTTGCAGACCGTTACCCAATTGAAAACTTAATGAGCCGTCTACACCCAACTTATTCAGGGCTTCGGCCAGCAACTTGCCCACGCCCACTTCATTTTTAGTGGCTACGGCGACAATTTTTTCTATCCAGTCGTCATTAACGCCGGTCAGCGCTTTTTCCAACAAGGTTTTTTCCACCAAAGCCAGAGCAATATCCAGGCCTTTTTTTAACTGCATCGGATGAAAACCGGCGGCAACGCTTTTTAAACAGTCCTGCGCCAGTTTTTGCGCCAGAACTATTGCAGTAGTGGTACCATCGCCGACCTGTCGTGAAACCGCACCCGCGACATCACGCAACATGCGCCCACCCAAGTCGGCAATTCTATCGTCAAAAGTAATCGACCGGGCCACGGTAACGCCGTCCCGGGTAAAAATCGGCATGATACCGTCGGTGCGATGCTGAATCATCACCGCAGGACCATGACTGCCCATCGTGACTATCGCGGCATTAGCCACCCTATCAATACCCGCCATCATTTTCAAACGCGCTTCAGGATTGTAAATAATCTGTTTGCTCATAACGTCGGTGTCTTTTAGCTAATTATAATTTTGAATTAAATCTCATGAATGTTTTACCCACATCAGCACGAGATTGATGTCTGTTTTTTAAATTATCCCAGGTACGGATCAGTACCCGATCCCAATGATCCAGAGTCCTTTCAAGGCTCATTTCTTCTTCGTGGCTTACGCCCTGGTTCCAGAATTCCTTTAATTCCTCAACCCGCCCTTCGCCCAATTTATGTATTAGTTCGCGCTCTTCAATCACCAATTTTCTGATGGTGACATCCAAGTGCAAAGCCATGCCGTCCAGAAACTCAAAATCTGCTGTATTCATCACTACCTCCAACAACTTTTCCTTCCTTCACTTAAGGTACTCGCCGCTATATATACTTCCCCGAAACGGCAAGTAATCCTCCCCTTTATAAAAGCATGGGGAAGTATCGAATAACAGCATACCTTAGATCGCAGATAAACCTTGCATTTTTTAAATATCAATGCTTGGTCTGGAGATACTTTGTTGGTGTAACGAAATACTTATTAGATCTTTTCCCTAAACTATACCTGTTCAGTTTAAAGTTTTGAATTCAGTTTCATAAAGGTTTGCCCGACTATCGCACGGGATTGGTGGGCGCGGCTTAAATGCGCCCAGCTACGGATGAGGATTTTGTCCCAATAATCCAATGTTCTTTTAAAATCCGCTTCTTCTTCAGCCGTTAATTCCTGATTCCAGAATTCTTTTAATTCCAAAACCCTGGCCTCACCCAGCTTATGAGCGAGTTCCTGCTCTTCCACCACCAGTTTTTTAATGGTGGTGTCCAACTGAACAACCATCCCTGAAAGAAACTCTACATCATCGGGCTTCATAACGGTTACCAACAACGAACTTATGAGCCGCTAGGCAGGAATTTTTCCAGGTAAATCCTTTCTTTGGGGATGCCCATTTCCGCGCACACGGCGAAGGTTGCATCCACCATACCTGGAGGGCCGCAGAGATATAAATCGGGCTTGGCGCCGGTTTCCTGTAAATCGCGGCGTAAAATATCGACTACGCTGCCTTTTTCACAGTGCCAGTCATCGCTACATTTCCAAACGCAGTTTCTCAATTCCAGCGTCGGCATTTGCGCGGCCAGCTGATCCAGTTCGTCCAGATGAAAAATCTCGGCTTCGGTATTGACGCCGAAATAAATCACGCATTTTTGCGGCTCGTCCCATTCTTTCATGCGCCGAACCATCGACAATATGGGGGCTAGTCCTGTGCCGCCTGCGACGAAATAGCGCGGCGTAAAGCCGTTTTCTTTTAGTCCGAAAATACCTGACGGCCCTTTAACATGTATTCTTTGGCCGACTTTGGCATCACTCTTTAAAAACGTTGAAAACTTGCCGTCGTCGACTATGCGTATCAAAAATTCCAGATCACCCTGTTTATTGGCCGTATTGGCCGGAGAATAGGAGCGCGTAGTGGTGGTGCCGGGAATTTCCAAATCAAAAAACTGCCCGGATTCGAACTTAATGGTCTGATCATCGCCCGTGCGTTTAAGCTGTAGCTTGACCACGTTAATGGAGATTTGCGACAACTCAACAATTTCGGCTTCAAATTCCAGGCCTTCGGCCGAATATGAAATGCGGTCGAAGGTATAAGGCACTTCGACTTCTATATCCGTTGTTGGAAAGGTACGGCAAAGCAATACTTCTCCGGCTTCTTCTTCTGCATAAGGCAGCGCCTGTGAACTGCATTTGCCTAAAACGTAATCGCCTTCGGAGCAAAAACCTTTGCAGGTTGCGCAACCGCCTTCGCGGCATGACGACATTAAATAAATGTCCTGGCGCACGGCGGCGCTAATGACATCCTCATCGGATCGGCATTGAAAAGAGACCGATTCATTATCCTGGGTAATAATGGTTACTTGGTGCGTGCTTGCCATTACTAAAGACTCCTGTATTATTTATTATTTTGGATAAGGACATTAAAGAATGCCAAAACGTGGTTCACTGCACGTCTGGAGGCATCCAAGGTCAACGAACAACCTTCCTGTACCAGTTTATGATCTTTATAAATTGTCCAACGCCACATAAATTCTAAATCCTCGGTGTAAGCGGTATAGGATTGACTGTCATACAACTGGGTCAATTCTGCCGTGCTTAGTTCGTATTCGCTTTGTTCTTGCAGGTGTTCCTGCTCGCTTGCAATCGCTGTCATGATAGGTGCTGTTTTTTAAAGGTGATTAAAGGTGCAAAAGCACGGTTTAGGTTCGTGCTTTTGCGTTTTGCTTAAGTGCTTATCCCCGACCCATACATGAAGGGAATAAACACCCTAACAAACTGTGTAACTACATTACTGTAGTGTAACAACCCTAACGCCACGTACTTTACGCAATTCCTCTAAAGGCAATGCGTAATAATCCGTGTTTCTCAGCTCCATCAATTTGGTGCCTAACTGACGGTCAGCATCTAAAAAGACATTGACCGGCAAGATAGGCGGTTTGTTAGCCAATCTGAAGTTAATGTGGATGCGTTCTGCTTCGTACATGTCTGACGTTGCGTTGATTTTTGCAACCGCTTCGTCAGCCACTTGTTGTGCATTCACACCGCGAGCAGAATTGTTAAGAAACTGGGCATCGTTAAATTCTTTGCCTTTTAACAGCGCCACTTTTTCTTCGATTTTCAACTCAATCCATTGACCGTCCAATTCCAAAGAAAAATCAGTCTTAAACGGACTTAGGTGTTTAACACGAAAATCAGTCAACAACGCAACGCCTTCCGCCAGTGTGTTAAGCCCTGCGATTTTTTTAACCCACGCATCACGGTTAGGGTTGTCATGAATATTTGGCATTGTAATCTCCTATGCGGTTTCTAAGTCTTTCAGTTTGACATCAAGACCCATCAGTTCTGAAGTGATAGTAAAGGTTTCATCCAGTGTATAAGCACGACCAATCGTAGATGAGACATCCACCAAAAGGTCATAAACACTGTACTGTTTACCCAACAACTCAGAAACTTCACGGCAATCGATTTCAATTTTACCGGTCGCTTTCAGCCACCAAAAACCGGCGCGATCTTCCACGACTAAGCTTTTGTTTTGGTCTTTATGCGAACCCAGCAGAATTTCTTCAACGACTGTGTTGAGTTCATCCGATTTTTTTAAAACCAAAACCACTTCGTTACTTTCATGAACGACTTGGTTTTCTTCAGCGAAATACTCATCAGCAAAAGCTTTACCTGTTTTTTGCATGATGCCCGCGTTGTAGGCATTTTTATTGATAGTCATGACAATTCCTTATTTAAGACCCGTTAAAATGGTTTTAATCAATGCTGCGGTGTCGACTTTGTAGCCGATAGGATCAGCGTAATCGCGTTTCCAGTCTTCAAATACCCGACCTAACGCCGCTTCAATAGCAGGCTTGTCGCTAACGCCTTTGATTTCAGGAATTTTTGCAAATATACCCAAGAAATCTTTCAGCGCATTGACAGTTCTAGGCAACCATTTGTCGATCCAAGCACGCAATAAACGTTGATTGTATTCGCCAAATTCAGGATCAGCAGCCAAACACGTATGGAACATGTCGGTAACTATGCCTTTGGTTTGTGAATGATACAATTGCATTTGATTGACAAAGAAAGGTGTTAAGTTGTCACCGTAGTAAGAAGACAATCTTAAAAAGAACTCCCGGCGTACAAACTGGCCGAACAATGGATCGTAAACCCCATGACCTGAGAACAAAATTTCGTTCCAGTCATACGTTTCTTGCCAAATTTGCTCAACGGTTTCTCTGGCGCTTTTAAAGATAGCGCCTTTAGTCCATTCCGCTTTTGGAATATCGGTAGACTCTGGAAAACCAGGCACCAATTTTGCCAGAAATGTCCGTTCCGCTTGTATCATTTGCGCGTTATCGACTTTATCCAAGCCGATCATGGCGCTGCTCATACGCAGGGTGTCGCCCAAGCAATCACGCACGACAGAAGAGTGTGAGTTGAACAAGCCATATTCACTGTAACCGAAAGCGCCTAAATAATCGCCCAACACTTCATCGCGCCATACTGGATCGATAGAACGCACATGACCATCGGCAGAATAAGCTTTCAGGAAGCGGTCGGTATAACGCCATTCTTCAGCTTTATCTTTAACATACAGCGCATGCCAGCGGTAGGCTGGATCACGGTGTTTGTGCCAGTCGGTGCTGTGCAATTCGGTGGATTCATTGCTCCAAGACGGACGGCCACCGTGGAATTTTTGCGTCCAATCACCCCAATCCAAACCACCTGGAATCCAGTCTGGCGTAGGTTGGGTATAGCAACACAAGGTTTCATACTCATTGATCCGCTTACCGCGCGGCGTCATGAAATAATTCATTTTGCGTTGCGTTTCCAAGGGCTGATCAGGAATGGCTGCTAAAATTACCTTAGCAATTTCTGGGTCAGTCAGGCCGCGTTTACCACCACTTACTACTATTGACATAAGTTAACTCCTTTACAATTAATGGCGGCGTTGTTAGCCCGGTAGTGTATATTTGAAGGCGTTCCGCAACGACCTAAAAACAATGCCACCCAGCTAACAATGCCAAATTATTTAAATGATTACAGTGCCTTCAAAGGATCAGCGAATACGCAACCGATCTTTTTGATGTCATCTAACGTCCACAACTTGCCGTCTTTGCTAGTGTGAGGCTGTGCAATCAATGTAAATCCATCACTACGCACGCCATGTCCTTCGGCAATCACTTCTGATAACTCACGACCTTCGTATTGTTCGAAGATGTTTTGGCATTCATAACGCTCTGGCTCAGACAACCACATACGTTCGCCCCATTGGTCGCTGAACGAATGTTTTTTGCCATTAAACTCAAGCACACGTAAGGTGCTGGCACCTTTGGAATAGCTAGGGCAGAATGGTACTTGTGATACGCGGTCTATATAAACAGGGTGGTTGTTTTCGATAAACCATTGGATTGGTAAGAAACCGCTGTTGGGGTCTTCACAACCACGCGCGCGCCATTCTTCATACACTACGCCGTACATATCGTACCAGCCGGGGTAATTGGCTTCATACCATTCCGCTTCTTCAGCAGTTGGCAGCGTCAAACGGAAGAAACCGGTAGGCCACAACGCATAAGCAATCAAGAATAAATCGTGATGCGCCCAGTAAGCGTCTTTTTTAGCATCGCGTAAGCTGGCAGGTGATTCAACGCCGTATTTGCCTAAACGACCGATCCAGATACCACCCCAATCTTCGTATACCCAACGGTTCCAGGTTTTTACCCAAGGCTCTACTTTGAAATGGCTACCGTACTCAAACATCATACCCAATACAGGCGTAAAGTATTTTTGTTGAGTCCAGAACGCATTGTTCAAATCGGTGTTCAGGTATTTTGAAGCCGCTTCGTCATTGGCAATCGATACCACGGTTTGATAACCGTTGGCCATGTGACGCAATTCGTCAGTTTCAATAGACAAGAATACGGTGGGTGTCATTTCATCGCCGTTGGCAGAAGCCCATTCGGTAACCGCAACGATTAATGGGTTAGTAAAGCAAGCTTCACCGACCAACTGTAAGTTAATGGAACACTCAACCGCATCACCGGAAATAAAACCGTCCGAGAATACGCGTTTCATGCCTTTCCATAATGGACCGATCGCACGAGTACGACGGGCATCATTATGACCGGCAGCGTCTTGACCTTGCTTGGCGAAATAATAGTTGATATAGCCGCATTGGTTAGTGTGACGAATTTCATCCAGCACTTGGCCTAAGTAACCATTTTTTTGCTCAGGCGCAGTCGCAGAATCCCACAACATACCGGTTGCAGCAATTGCGTTGTACTCGCCCACTTCCAGAAAGTTAGAAATAACTTTCATGGACTCATTCCATTTAGGATGTACGCGGTTAGCCGCATCGACACGGGTCAATACGTCTTGCAAACTACCGAATTGACGTTCGTCCTTAACCGATTCCATACGGGCATATTCTTTAGCGATCAGCTTGAATTGCTCTTTGGTATCATTCGCCATTTTGTATTTGGTCGAATATTTAGTCCGGTTTTTGTCAAAATCCCAAGTGAAGCTTTGCATCCATTTGTGAACTTCTTGAGCACCTACGCTGACGGGCGCACGATTAACTGCCAGCGCATCCGTTGCTGCTTTTGTTGCTGTACTTATAGCCATTTGACTACTCCTGTTTATTTTATTAGTTAAAAATAAAGTTTTAATAGGCCATCGTTGCGATGCAGTCTTAGGAAACATGACACGTCTTAATGCGGGTTGCCTAGGCTGAACGAATGGCCTGCAATACTTATAGCAACCGCTGTGCCAAACTTTTATTGCAATATAATGACAATAAAAACAAGGAGATGCGAATAGTCTGGCGTAGTGAGAGAAATTCACCCAGTGTCCGCTTACAAAACAAGCTGTCCGCTTACAAAACAAACTGTCTATTTATCAAACACGCCGTCGGCAAAAACTTTTACGGACTGGCCTGCCATTCGGTTCGGATACCATCGCCAGGTCTGCGACAGCCTGCCGCGCGGCAATTTGACGCGCGGCAATTTGTCATATTTATTAAATAAAAATAATTGGTTAGAATTAACCCACCTTAATAGTGTCTCCTTCCCAAAGGTTTTAAGGGCTCATGCGGCCAATCTTCTGTTGGCCGCTTTTTTTTGCCTGCCGAAAAGCCATAGCCTTAACGGCTTAATTAATCACCCACCCAACAATAAACAACTAACGCCATGATAGATAAAAAATTACTTCATAATCTGAAGCTCGAACTTGACAAATGTGCTCCGGAAAATGAACATCTAAATCAAGACGGTCTCAGTGGCTTTTTTTACGCCTTAACCATTACACCCGTTATTATTGACCCGGCTGACTGGATGGCCGAGTTGTTTTATGGCGAACGCCCAACACTCACCGGCAAGCAATCAAAAGACTTAAAAAAAGCGGTTACTGCTGTTGTTAAAGCGAGTAATAAAGCGCTCTTAAAAAGTGAACTCGAATTCCCTTATGATTTTAGCGCCCTTGATGATGCAAGATTTGATTGTGTGTGGCATTGGAGCGCCGGATTCTTGCAAGGCATCTATTTAAGACTGGCTTTTTGGAAAAGCGGCATTATCGCTAACGAAACGCAACAAGCTTCCGATGTGGTCGCCAACAGTGTGGATATTATTTTCGCCTTGGTTGAAGGCGATCTCTCTGTTCTTAACAACATCGATCAACTTAAAGCGCAATTGCAACTGGCAGGTAAAGAACCCACTGATGAACTCATCATGGCCTCACTACTGCAAGCTTTGCCGGAAGCCTATGAATGTATACGACTCTTTGCCGCTCAGATGTCACTGCGGTTATTAGCAAAGCAAACTGTTTGAAACTGAAATGCGCCAAAAGGGTTTTTATTAACTAATGTTCGGTATCATTTATACCCGCCCCCGCAGTTAAATAATGATGACCCAATAACAATGCCTGTTGATCGATAAACAGTGACATGAGCTTATCCAGTTTCATGTTCAAATCGGCGACATGCTGTCTAAGTTGTTTCACCTCACCTTGCACATCATGAATATTTTCATGGATATGCGCAAAATGCGTCTGAAAATACGGGTTGCTTGGGATCTCGGCTGATGGGCGGGGCTGCGGCGATTCTGGAAAGTTAGCGGTTTTTATATATGCTCGGCCTTGCAGTTCTTGTAAAAGCTTTTGTTTACTCATGATTTTTCTCAATGATTTGGCGGGACGCAGGGCGGCTATAACCCGGCCTGCGGCTTAATGGTGTTTTAATGGTTGAGTAGGTATTGGCTGATTGCCGCTAACTCATCATCACTTATATGCGGAAAGCCCGGCATACTCATGCTGTCCGCACGTTTTTTACCAGGCGACTTGGTCCAGGCGGCAATGCCTGCCGGATCGCCCACGTAAATTGCTTTAATTTCCTGCACGGACGGTCCCACGGTTGGCAAGGTGGCATGATGGCACGCGGCGCAATTCTGGTTAAATTCGCTTTCGCCGGGAATCGTAGCCTTACCTTCCAGCGCCTTTGCCGCCAACTGCGCTGCCTCGCCCGCCTCTTTAACCGCAGCCATATAATTGGCGGTTTTTTCGGCGATGGCCGTTTTGTGGTCAGCCAAAGTGTTTTCCCGATAATCATGTCGGGCGATGCCCATGATGATAATGGCGCCAACAAAACAACCCATAATCTTCTTGAAGTTGTCATCCAGCAGATGATCCGGGCGCGTCAGGTTCTGCCACATCCACCAAATCGCCGGCAACGCTGTTGCGCCGCCCAGCATCAGCAGCAAAGTAAAGCCCCAGCTCATGCCTTGCGCAGGCAAGGTCGCAAACACCACCAATCCGGTCAGGATTTGAAGTATAGTGGCGCCGAAGGCAAACGCATAAAAGAACCGGCGTACATCAATAACCCGCAATTTACTGAATTGCGCTTCCTGTAAAAAGGCTTTACGCCCCGTCCACCAGATAAAAAATAGCGAGCTAAACAGCACGGCGGCCGAGATAAAATGCAGATAACGCTGCAAAACATTGGGCAGCAACATGGCGGAAATAAAGCCTTTGACTTGCGGCCAATACTCAGGAAACAGCATGAGATTGACATTGGTCATGAATATCAACGGGATAAACAGAAACAGCGCCGTTTCCAGGGCGGCAATGCCGATATGCAGTTCGGGGATGTTGATAAAGTGATTCCACCAGAACTTATGCACATAAGCCAGTAAAAATGCCACAGTGACCAACGGAATCACCGCCATCCACATATCGCCGATCAAGGCGCTGGACGCATAAAACTGCGGCGCATAAAGGGTGTTGATAATCAACAGAGGAGCGACGCCCATGACCACGGCCAGACTTTTATTGACTGTGACCGTCTGCATGATACGGTAGGCCAGCTTTTCATAGTCGGGTGTTTTCAGGCCTCTGATTTGACAAATTAGACTGAATAGCGAGCCGCCGACCATTAAATGCACGAATACGATATGCACCAAAAACGACACAATCAGCAAGACTTCCAGCAAGCCTTCAGGCGCAGGCAAGGGTAAGGGAATGTCGCGGGGGATAGGGGCATTCATTATTTTTGTACTCCGTGTGGTGCATCCAAATTAGGTAAAGCGCCGTAAAAGGTGGCGGCTGAAATTTTATCGGGCTTGGGGATGCCGTTGATTTGTACGCCGTTAAAAGCAGTCGCCCGCTTTTGTAGCGTACTCAGATAGACAGCAAGAGCGTTGAGTTCGGCTTTATTGCCCGGAAACGGGGGCATGAAATAACGTGCGCCGTGCATGTTTTCAATGTAAGCGGCAATCACATCGGATTGCCATAACTTATCACCGTACATTTTTTTCAACTGACTGCGTATGCTGTTAATGCCGTTGACAGTATGGCAACGGGTGCAGGTTTGCTCAAATACCTCGCGCCCGGCGCTGACTTTATTGTCGTCGGTGATGTCACGAATACTGGCATAGGTGGCATGTTGCAGAATGCCGTCACGTTGCAATAACGGATAATCTTCAACCCGGATGCCATTGGCATACATATAGTTACCTATAATAAAGGGCTTGCGGATAAATTCCCGCACCCGCTCAAATTGTCCTAGCATCGCAAATAGCAGAAGAACAGAAGCGATGTATTTTGCGCCGTGCACTGTGCCGGGATGTTTGACTGATGACCACAGCACCCAGCCGACAAAGGATAAGCCAACAATCAATAGCCATTTTAAGCTGCTGTTCCAACTGACAAATTCTTGCGTGGTAACGGCAACCGGAATATTGGCGAACATGTGCTGAGGAATGACCTGGTAATACCAGATCGAAGCGAAAACCAATGCCAGCATCCAGGCGATCGACCAGCTAGAAACCAGCCGTAATACCGACGCCCGAAAGCCGAAATCGTTGCGCGTGAACAGATAAGTCAGACAAATCATAGTCATGCCGCCCATCACCATTGCCAAGGTGGTTCTAAATGCCAGCTGAGGAAAATACATGGGATTGAGTAGGCCGGAAATCAACGTGCGTTCGGCCAGCCAGTTGCCGGGATCCATCATAAAGCCAAGGATAGCGACAATAATCGCCATGGTAATCCAAGAGAAGGCCGCCAGAAAAATGCCTAAATGCAGGTGTTTTTGCTTGGCTTCCGCTGAGCGGGCGGCGGATTGCCAGCTTAAAAAATAGGCCATAATCAGGCTGACCTCAGTCACAAACACGATCCACTCGGCAAACCAGCCCCAGAAAAACACCCGGATCAGGCTACCTATCGCCGCCGGATTGACGAGCGACGCCGAAAACCAGATGCCGACGCCGGTTAACGCGCCTACCGTGGTTGTGATGATGAAGATGATTTTTAATAATCGGTATGCCAGCGTATCCCAGCGCGGGTCTTTGAGGCGTATGCCGGTATGCTCCAACAAGGCAATAACCGGCAAAGCGCCGACGGCAAGCGCATGATTGATAATGACATGCAAAATCGCATCGAAAGCGATTAACATGCGATTACCGATAAAATCGATATGAAAAATGGGAAAATCCATAAGTACCCTGTGGTTAGATCAATTAATGAGTCCATGTCATAACCGTGAGCAACTTATGTAGCTAGCGATATGACAACACAGGGTAGTAAAGCAAATATTGAGCCATTTTATAAAAAATGTAAGCTATTTCTTACGATCCCGTATTTAGTGGGGTAAGAGGGGTGGTAAGCTTGATTATTGCGCTGAGTATAGTGAGTAATCGCTAGTTAATAGACGTTTAATAAAGCGACACTATTGTTAATATAGACACTGACCGTCTTTTTCAGACCACCGCCAGACTGCGACAGCTTGTCGCGCGACAATATGTCATATTTTATAAATGAACATAACCGGATAAACTTATTGCAACTCTAAATCAGTGCTACTTCCTAAAGGGTAAAAGAGTTTTTGTGCGGTCAATATCTATTGACCGCATTTTTTTTGCCCGCCGATCAGCCTCCCATCTCGATTGCGACATTATGCCGCGCGGCAACATGTCGCATGTTTAATTTCCTATGGCCCGTCTAAAATCTAGCCCTATTGTTTAGCGCTTTGTCTACAACCTATCTTAATCAAGGAATAACCCTATGTTGAATCAACCGGATTTTTTAACTATTCGCCAGCTTGATCTGGAAAACAAGCTGGTTTTGCCGACCACAAAACTGTACGGTCAAGTCAGCTTTCAGCTTAAAGCCTTGTATCAGGATATTCATAGCGTATTGATTAATGCTCACAGCGTAGTGGCGACCGCCGCCAAACAGGTGTACGAACAGCCCGTTGCGACGCTGAACGCCTGGTATGAGCAGGCCGCGCAGACCGGCGCGGCCTTATATGCCCAGGTTCAAACCTCGGTGTTGCCGGTTTATCAGGATTGGCAAGTTCAGGTGAATACCGGCAAACAAATAACAGGTCGATATTTACAGGCTTTTTGGGAGCATCCCGAACAGGTGACTGTTGCGACTTTTGAGCCGGTGACACGCTATGTGTCCGGCGTTGCCGAACAGTCCGGGCGGTATTGGCAACTGTTTATGGAGAGTCCCGAACAGTTTATGGCGGATGCACTGGCGCCGATAACCGGTTACCTGAGTTCACTTAGCGCAGCGGCCGAAGCAACCTTGATCAGCAGTTACTATGTCGTGGCGGAATTGTTCGGCGTGTTGATGGCGCAGCCTATAGCGGCGCTACAGGCTTTGTATCGCAATACCTTGTCGGCTTTGCTTGATGTTTATTTTGATGTTATTTCGTCTCTATTGGTTATGGCGTGAAATATTGCAGGGATGATAATTGGTTAATATGACCAAAGCAGCAATGAAAGGACGCGTCCATTAGATTAGATATTAATTGACTAGGCTATGAAAATTGTCTTAAATAAATCACCGTTAACGGAGAAGGTATATCAATGAATCACATCTTGGCAGCAACACATTCAACCCCCATAGCACCGGATAAGGGACACATAACAATGGCAGGCGGTCACTCGTCTAAAGGCGAGCTGGTCGTCAAGGGTGTCGCTACGGCGGTGACGGCATCAGCTATCATACAAACCGGTAAAGGAGCCGTAATTACACTTGCCCGACATCCGCTGATCATGTTCAGCCTGGGCATTGCTGCCGGTTATTTGACGCATAAATACCGTAAAGAGATTATCTCTGTTACATGCAAGACCGCCGAACAAGGCAAGGACTTTGTCTTGCGGCAAAAAGAAAATATTAAAGACCTGATTGCCGAAGCCCAGGAAAGCACCGAAGAGACGGACGCTACGCAATAAGTCCTGCCTTTGCAATGGGCGCCGGAAATGCTGTTTTGCTAAATAAAGAGGGCCGGTTTGAAATTTTTTGAACTATCATTCACAGGGACACTGAAATGGCGTCTGCCCATACCGGCGAGCTAACGCATGGCAAAGTGGTTCATGCACTGAACCGGCGGGTTCGTATTATCGCTCCGGTTTTGCTCAAGGATCACGAGCGGGCTTGTGTTCTGGAGATTTTGCTGCAAAAACGGGACGGCATCGAAAAAGTGATCACCGTTCCTGAGATTGCCTCCCTGGTCATCTACTTTGATCCTGAAAAGCTGCCGCGAGCCAAGCTGCTCACTCTTTTGGATGCGTTACTGGCGAATCTGGGCAAAAAAAAACCCACAACCGCTCTCAATAAGCAGCCCGCTGCTGACGGCGATGCCGACCTTGCCGAACAGGAATTTAATCTCATGGTCGATGGCATGAGTTGCGTATCCTGTGCGCTGTTAATCGAAATGCTGTTGAACCGAAATCCGAGCATTACCTCGGCGAATGTCAATTACGCGACAGAAACAGCCGTTGTGACGGGCCGGGTCAGCAAAGAAACCTTGTGTACGCTGATCAACAACATGGGTTACAAGGCGCACAGTCTCGATAGTCTGGCTCAGCGTCAAATCATGATCGTGCGCGAAAAAAAACGCCTGATCGACGCCAGAAGGCGCGCCGTTCTGGCCACAGCGCTAAGTTTGCCCGTTATGATGATCAGCATGGCTGCGCCTGCGTCCAGAGTTTGGCATTGGGCGCAGCACCTACTCGCCACGCCTATTGTGCTGTGGGCGGGATGGCCTCTCTTTGAAAAAGCCGTAAAACTGGCTAAGCAGCGCACTACTAATGTGGACAGCCTGATTGCTTTAGGCGTGGGTTCGTCTTATGGTTATAGCATGGTTTCCCTGCTGAGAGGTACGCAAGGACTGTACTTCGATCCTGCGACCGGGATTATCACCTTCGTCCTGATCGGCCGCTACCTGGAAGAAAAGGCCAAAGACAAAGCCCATGAAGCTATCCGCACCCTGGTTAATGTGCAACCGTAAAACGCGACAGTGTTGTTGTCAATACGATGTATAGAGCCCGAAGCTGGTAAGGCGACACAAAGTACCCTCTCCCTTTGGGAGAGAGGGTTAGGGTGAGGGTATTTCAAATGTCGTTTTACCAGCTTCGGCCCCTATACTTAATGCGTCCTGCAAGCGTTGATAGATACCGCCGAAACTGCCGTTACTCATTAACACAAAATGTCCGCCTGAGTGCGCTTCCACTTTGAGTCTGGCGATGATGTCATCAAGAGACTGGCAGATTTCTATATTATCGGCATGATTTTTCAGGGCGCTTAAATTCCAATCCAGATTTTGCGGCTGATAAATAATGGCCAAATCGGCATGCGCTAACGATTCGGCCAGTGTTTTTGTATGAATCCCCAAGCGCATGGTATTGGATCTGGGTTCGACAATGGCGACAATGCGTTCTTGGCCCACCTGTTTACGCAAACCGTCCAGCGTTGTTGCAATCGCGGTCGGGTGATGGGCAAAATCATCATATAGCGTCACGCCATTAATTGTGGCAATGACTTCCATGCGGCGTTTAACGTTTTTAAATTGACTCAGTGCAGCTATTGCATCCCTGGGCAGAATGCCGACATGGTTTGCCGCAACAATGGCGGACAGGGCGTTGTAAACATTATGCCCTCCGGTTAATGTCCAGTCGACGATGCCTTGCTCATTGTTTTCAAACAACACTGAGAATCGGCTACCGTCGGCTTTGAGCATTTGGGCGTTCCATAGCGAGTCGGCATTAATCGAGGTCTTTACAACGGGCGTCCAGCATCCCATCGTCAGAACTTCATTGATATTGGCATCGCACTCAGGGCTGATGATTAAGCCTTCGCCGGGAATGGTTCTGACCAGGTGATGGAATTGGCGCTTGATGGCATCCAGATCAGGAAAAATATCGGCATGATCAAATTCCAGATTATTGAGTATGGCCGTGCGCGGTCGATAGTGTACGAACTTTGAGCGCTTATCAAAAAAGGCCGAATCATATTCATCGGCTTCAATCACAAAAAAGCCTGACTTATTTTCCGGCCCGCCTCCTAAACGCGCTGAAATGCCAAAGTTTAACGGAATGCCGCCGATTAAAAAACCAGGGTTAAAGCCCTGATGTTCCAGTATCCAGGTCAGCATGCTGGTCGTGGTGGTTTTACCGTGGGTTCCGGCAACCCCAAGCACCCATTTGTCATGTAACACATGTTCCGCCAGCCACTGCGGGCCCGACACATAATTCAGGCCTTTATTCAGCACCGCTTCAACTTCAGGATTGCCGCGCGATAGGGCGTTGCCGATAATGACCAGGTCGGGGTCGCCATCCAGATTTTCAGCGCGATAACCGTCCATTAACTGGATGCCTTGTTGTTGTAATTGCGTACTCATAGGCGGATAAACGTTTTGGTCGGAACCGCTGACCTGATAGCCCAGCTGCCTTGCAATCACGGCCAGTCCACCCATAAATGTTCCGCAAATACCTAAGATATGTATATACAATGTCGTGTCCCAATGAGTGTGAGAGAGAATGTTTTTTTCATCTGTTGTTTGTTGACATGAAATAGTTACTTGCGTTTAACGATACGTTACAATGGATTAATCGAGAAGTAATCTTTATATGATCTAATAATGACCGAAAAAAACAAAATTTTAATTGAATCTACGCCCTATTTTATAGCAGAGCAATCCGCTCCTGAAGAAGGTCGCTATGTGTTCGCCTACACTATCACCATCACTAACGAAGGTACCGTTCCGGCAAAGCTGTTAAATCGTCATTGGTTAATTACCGACTCCAATGGCAAGATTCAGGAAGTCAGAGGCGACGGTGTTATTGGCGAACAGCCTTACCTTAAACCGGGCGAAATGTTTCGTTACACCAGCGGCGCCATACTTGAAACCCCGGTTGGCACTATGCAGGGTCAATATACTATGTGTTCGGATGAGGGCGATAATTTTAATGCCCAGATTCCTCAATTTACTTTATCCATACCAAGAACATTGCATTAGTTAAATGTCTATTTACGCTATAGGTGATATACAAGGCTGCTTTGATGATTTATTAAGGCTCCTTGACGCCGTTTCTTTTAATGAAAATACCGATCAGCTGTGGTTTACAGGCGATCTGGTTAACCGTGGCCCCAAATCACTGGAAACCTTGCGCTTTGTTAAATCGCTGGGCGATTCAGCGATCACCGTACTCGGTAATCATGATATGCACTTGCTGGCAGCCTCGTGTTTGCCCAAAGTGGCCAATAAGAAAGACGCGCTCAGCCAAGTGCTTGAAGCGCCTGACCGGGATGAATTAATTTACTGGTTAAGACACCGCCCCCTGTTTCATCATAACGATGACTTTTGTATGCTACATGCAGGCCTGCCACCGCAATGGGATTTTAAGAGAACCCAAAAAATGGCCATAATCGCGGAGCAAGCCTTAAGAGCTTATGATTATCAGGTATTTTTAAAACAAATGTATGGAAATAAACCCAATATCTGGTCAACCAGCCTAAAAGGGGTTCCCAGATTACGTTTTATTATTAACTGCTTTACCCGTATGCGCTATTGCGATGCCGAAGGCCGTCTGGATTTTACCAACAGCGGGCCTTTGGGATCTCAACCCGAGAACCTGTTTCCGTGGTTTGAGGCGCCCAAACGTAAGAGTGCGGATATGCGCATCGTTTTCGGTCACTGGTCTAGCCTGGGTTATTATGAGGGGCCAAATTGTTACGCCATAGATACCGGTTGTTTGTGGGGCGGCCAACTAACGGCATTAAAACTTGATGAACCCATGCAGCGCTTTAGCATAGAATGTCCGGGCGCTAAAAAACCCGGCAAATCTTATCCTGTCGCCGCAAGACCAGCGCTTGAGACAGAGCTGAATTGCCCGGTCATCGAGATGAGCTGATATTCAATTTTGGCTGCCAACTTAGGAACATGCACGACACACTTATGTATTAAATCCCCTCACCCCAACCCTCTCCCGGAAGGAGAGGGAGTAAGATGTCGAAGTGTGTCATGCACGTTCCTTAGATTTTTGCTAATCTACTGGGCGTTGGTGCGATTTGCGGGCTAAAAGCGGCTTGAAAACCACAGCCGGAGTGAACTGTGGTTGGCTTTAGTCAAAATTATTATTTGATTTTAGCTTCTTTGTAGATAACATGTTTACGAACAACAGGATCAAATTTCTTGATCTCCATTTTTTCGGGCATGGTGCGTTTGTTTTTGGTAGTGGTATAAAAGTGACCAGTGCCTTCGGTAGAAATCAGTTTAATTTTATCGCGCATTTTTTATCTCCTTAAACTTTTGTTCCGTTTTTACGCAAATCCGCCAACACAGCGTCTATGCCGTTTTTATCAATGATTCGCATTGCTTTCGTGGAAACTCTAAGTCGCACCCAACGATTTTCGCTTTCTACCCAGAATCTGTGATGTTGCAGATTTGGAAGAAACCGTCTTTTGGTTCTATTGTTTGCGTGCGAAACGTTGTTCCCGCTGATGGGACGCTTTCCTGTTACTTGGCATACTCTGGACATGACTACCTCAATGCGAGCTTTTATTTCAAAATAGCCGAACTTTATACCAAAAAAACTTTTTAAGGTAAATAACCGCAGCAAAATTAAATTTGATAGAATTTTAAAGAAATGACTCGATTTCAAATAAAACAGCATATTAATGACAAT
>Ga0182021_10003311_pt1 | contig 18953 bp, 20 predicted proteins | sample 612E3MmetaG_FD_120493 | JGI IMG/M metagenome (GOLD analysis project Ga0182021, IMG submission 120493) | Permafrost microbial communities from Stordalen Mire, Sweden - 612E3M metaG (Illumina Assembly) | ecosystem: Environmental > Terrestrial > Soil > Wetlands > Permafrost | place: Sweden... | reverse complement strand
GCACCGTCTTGCGGCCGAGCGGCCCGAGACCGATCTGGATGACGCGCAGCATGTGACCTCCTTCTCCCGGACCGGCCCGGCGGCCGGCCAGTCGAGCTTCACTTCGGGGCGCGCCGGGTAGCCGCTGGCGGCGTGACCGCCCGCACCGGCTTCTCGAAGAAACTGATGCGGTACTCCACCCTCATGCCCAACCGGCGGTAGAGGAGGTGCGCCCGGGTCGTGTTGGCGGCGTCGACGCCCAGCGCGGCCCGGTGCATGCCGCGCGCCCGCAGGGCGTTGAACGAGTGCAGCAGCAGCGCCGTGCCGAGACCGCGGCCGCGCCACTCGGTGCGCACACCGAGCTCGTCGACGAAGCCACGGCCGGCCGGCGGCTCGGCGAAGGAACGCACGGAGCCGGCCACGTCGTCGCCGTGCCAAGCGACGTACCAAAGGTCAAGATCGAGCTCTGGGTTGGCGAAGACGAGACGCTCCCAGTCGGAGAGGGAGAGAGGGACATCGCGGAAATGGTCGCTGAATGCGGCCTGCACGGCGTCGTGGACGGCGGCCTCGTCCCGCCCGCGGCGGAACGACTTCACGCTGATGCCGCTCGGCCAGACCGGCTCGTCATGGACTCGATCCAGGTCGATAGTCATATGCTCAAAAGTTCGGATCTGAGCGAATCCGTGATCCGCGAAGAGCGTCAGCTTGCCCCGGTATGTGTCGACGGAGAACACGCCAAGTCCTGCGGTTCCGTTGGCAGAGAGCCGCGCGTGTTGGGCGGCGCGTGCCTCGGCCAGGTCGAGCAGGACGTCTTCAATGCCGAGGTCGCGATGGCCGGGCAACACGGTGAAGTCGGCTACGAGCTGCTCGTGTACCTGCTCGTCCCACTCCCACGCGTAGGCGACGATCTGGCCCGCCGGGGAGATCACCAGCCAGGAGTCGGTGCGGAGCTCGAAGTGGGGCAGCCCCTGCCAGTCGGCGAGCACGTCGCCGGGCGTCGTGTGAGGCTCGCCCCGGTCGAGAGACTCGGCGGCTGTGATGAGGGCGACCACGCCGTCGAGGTCGGCGAGCGTAGGGCGCCGGACGCTGTAGCCGGCCGGCAGACCGGGGTGCCCGGTGAGGCTGTGGCCGATCTGTTCATCCTGGTCGCCGACGCCCACGTCGTCGGCTACGCCGTCGCCCTGCGACGGGGCGGCGCGCACGAAGATCCGACACTCCACTTGCGTGCCGCCGATGCCGCACAGTCGCCGCTCGCCGGCCCGAAAGCCGGCCTTGACGGCCACCGACGCAGACGCCACGTTGTGGGGTTCGACCTCCAGCCACACGCGGCGGAACCGGAGGCCGAGGGCCCAGTCTGAGACGAGATCGAGCGCGCGGGTGGCGTAGCCGCGCCCGCGCGCCTCCGACCTGACCCAGTAGGCAAGCTCGGCCTCGTCGGGGCCGGAGGCAATGAGCAGTACCGATCCCACAAAGTGGCCTTCCACGTCCAGCACGGCGAAGGCCATCTTCTGACCGCGCCGGCGGCCGTTCTCGTACTCGCGCACAAAGGACAGGGCGCGGCGCTCGTCGATTGGTCCGGAGACCGGTCCCCAGGCAACGTACGCGTCTGGTTCGGCGCGGCTCGCCGCCGCCATGTCGGCGGCGTCGGACGGCGCCAGAGGCCGCAGGCGAACGGCTGGGTCGCGCAACTCCGCGCGCGGCAAAGCCGCCGCGCCGAGTCTCTTTCCCTCGCTCATGCCCCTCCTATCGGCGGGCGTCCCGTCCGCTCGACGCTATGCTATAAGACGGGAGACGACGAGAGTCCAGGGAGCGACGAAGGGAGGATCCGTGTGCAGCCTCATGCGTCCTGCGCCGCATCGCCGATGGAGAAGGCCGTGAGCGGCCGGCGAGGACTCGCGTATCTCAACCTGGCGCTGGCGTGCTGGGTGGCGCTCTGGCTGGCACTTGGGGTCGTGTCCTTCATGGAGGTACGGGCGCTGGGCAGCCTGAGCGACACCATGAACAGTGCCGGTCGCTCGCTCCAGGAGGCAGGCCAGAGCCTCGGCGCCGTAGCCTCCATACCGCTGGTCGGAGCCGGCGTGCGGCCTGCGGCCGAGCAGGTGCAAAGCCTGGCGGCTCAGACGATCAGCGAGGCGGCGGACAGCCGTACCCACATCCGCCGCCTCAGCATCCTCGCCATCGTGATCGCCGGCGCCCTTCCGATCCTCATGGGCGCCGGCGCGTATGTGCTGCTGCGCCGGCGTCTTCCGCGCCCGGCCGGCGCCTGACACGGGCCGCGATCCGGGCGCCGCCGCGTGAGCGCGGCTCGGGCCGCATCGCGTCTCGAAGGCGCGGGCGCTACGCGGTATGGCGGACGTTCATCACATCGCCATCCTTGACGATGTAATCCTTGCCCTCCACGCGCAGCACGCCCTTCTCCTTGGCCGCGTGGAACGACCCCAGGGCGATGAGATCGTCAATCGGCACCACCTCGGCGCGTACAAAGCGCGCCGCTATGTCCGAGTGGATGCGCCCGGCCGCCTCGCGCGCCGTGGAACCCGCCGCCAGTTGCCAGGCGCGCGACTCGCTCGACTTGAAGTCGCCGGTGAAGAACGTGATGTAGCCGAGCACGCGGTAGGCGGCCGTGATGAGCTCGTCCATGCCGCCTTCGGTGGCGCCCAGCTCGGCGCGGAACTCGGCCGCCTCGTCCGGTTCCAGCTCGCCGAGGTCGGCCTCCAGCTTGGCCGGCACGGCGACGACCTCGTCGCCGCGTTCGCGGGCCCAGGACACGAAATCGGCGTAAGGCGCCAGCCGCGCCTCCATCGGCATGCCGGCGGCCGCGTCTGCCACGTTGAGGACGAACAGGACCGGCCGCTCGGTCACCAGCGCCAGCTCGCGGAAGATCTGTTCGTCATCCTTTGTGCGAGCCAGGAAGCGGCTGAGCTTGCCGGCTCGCAGCGTCTCCAGCAGCGGCTCCAGGACGACCGTCTCGCGCTGCGCCTGGCGGTCGCCCGAGCGGGCCGACTTGGCGGCCTTGGCGGCGCGCCGCTCCACGATGTCGTAGTCGCCGAGCACCAGCTCCGTCTCCACCAGCTCCACGTCGCGCAGCGGGTCGATGCCCTCGTGCACAGCCGCCACGTCCGGGTCCTCGAAGGCGCGCACCACGTGGACGATGGAGTCCACCGCGCGGATGGCGGCCAGGAACGCGTTTCCCAGGCCCTCTCCGTGGCTGGCGCCGTCGGCCAGTCCGGGTATGTCCACCACGTCGATGGTGGCCGGCACGGCGCGCGGCGTCTGCAGCACCTCGTTGAGGCGCCAGAGCCGTGGGTCTGGCACCGGCACCACGCCCACGTTGGCGTCGGCGGATGTGTAGGCATACGCAGTCGCGGCGGCGCCGGCGTGCGTCAGCGCGTTGAACACTGTCGTCTTGCCGACGTTGGGCAGGCCCACTATGCCGATCTTCATCCCCTCGCCCTTCCGTGACTGCTCCGCTGCCGGCCCCGGCCCGGTCGTGCCGCTGGCATCTTACGTCACTTACCCGCTCGCCCGGCCCGGGTGACCGCTAGGCTCGTCGGCCCTACCGAGGCGCAGCCACGAGACCGGTCACCAGCAGTCCGAGCGCCGTGCCCAGCACGAGGCCCGCCAGCACGTCGGCGAGGTAGTGCACACGCAGGTAGACGCGGCTGAAGGCCAGCAGCGCCACCAGTACTGCGAGCGGCGCCCACCAGTGTGGGTACAGCGCGGTCGTGGTGAGTAGCGCGACCATGCCCATGCTGGCGTGCGCGGAGGGAAACGAGCGGCTGCGCGGCAACGCGATGAGCTGCGCTGGCTCCGGCTCGCGCTCCGGGGGCCGGCGCCGGCCGAAGATCACTTTCAGCCCGAAGGTGAAGAGCTCGGTGCCCAGCACCGAGCCGGCGATGTAGGCAAAGCGCAGCGGGCCGCGCTGGCCGCCGAAGGCCCACGGCAGCGCGGCCAGCACGAACCAGAGGACGCCGTAATTGGCCGTGGAGGAGAGCGCGGCGAGCGGCACGCTAAACCAGCGAGGGTGCGGCCACCCGACCGCGATGCGGCGTGACGCGGTCCGGTCCCAGGCGGCGAGCCTGGCGAATAGACCGTCGGGACCGTCGGCTTGGGTGGGCGAGGCGAGCATGGTCATCGATTATACTTGCGGCCTGTTCCGCTCATCGCGACCGTCTGGACTCACCCATGCGAACCTCCGTCATCGTCACCGCACTCGGCCCAGACCGGCACGGCCTGCTGGCCGCCGTCGCCACCGCCATCGCCGAGCAGAACGCCAACGTCGACGACGTGAGCCAGACGGTCTCCAACGGCATGTTCACCATGATCATGTTCGTCTCGTTCGAAGAGAGCGAGACCACGCTGCAGCGGCTGCAGGAGACGCTCACCGTCGTCGGCGAGCGCATAGGCCTGCAGATCAACGTGCAGCACGAGAACATCTTCAAGTTCATGCACCGCATCTAGCGGCGTCAGTCGCCGGCGCCCGACCGGTCGAACAGCAGGGAGCAGACCGTGGTCTTCATCACCGCCGAAGAGATCCTCGAGACCGTCCGCATGATCCAGGCCGAGAACCTGGACGTTCGCGCCGTCACCATGGGCATCTCCCTGTACGACTGCGCCTCCCGGGACGTGGCAGAGGTCTGCCGCAACGTCTACGACAAGGTCGTGCACTGCGCCCAGGACCTCGTCCCGGTGGCGCTGAGCGTGCAGCGTAAGTACGGCATCCCCATCGTCAACCGCCGGGTGGCCGTCACGCCCATCGCCCAGATCATGGGCAGCGACGACCCAGCCGACTTCGTCCAAGTAGCACATGCGCTGGACAGGGCCGCCGAGGCCGTGGGCATCGACTTCGTCGGCGGCTTCAGCGCCATGGTGCAGAAGGGCTTCTCGCGCGGCGACGAGGCCCTCATCCGGGCCATTCCCGAGGCCATCTCCAGCACCCAGGCGGTGTGTTCCTCCGTCAACGTGGCCAGCACTCGGGCCGGCATCAACATGGATGCCGTCATCCGTATGGCCGACGTGCTCCTGGACGTGAGCAAGCGCACGGCAGACAGAGATTGCATCGGCTGCGCCAAGATCGTCACCTTCTGCAACGTGCCGGAGGACAACCCGTTCATGGCCGGTGCGCTGCACGGCAGCGGCGAGCCGGAGCTCTCCATCAACATCGCCATCTCCGGGCCGGGCGTGGTGCGCAACGTGGTGCAGAACCACCCTGAGCTCTCGTTCACCGAGCTCGCCGACCTCATCAAGCGGACGGCGTTCAAGATCACTCGCGTCGGCGAGCTCGTCGGTCAAGAGACCAGCCAGCTGCTGGGCGCCCAGATGGGCATCATCGACCTCTCGCTGGCGCCCACTCCCAAGGTCGGCGACTCCATCGCCGAGATCCTCGAGGCCATGGGCCTGGAGCGCGCCGGCGCTCCAGGCTCCACCGCGGCTTTAGCGCTGCTCAACGACGCCGTCAAGAAGGGCGGCACCATGGCGACTACCTCCACCGGCGGGCTCTCCGGGGCCTTCATCCCGGTCAGCGAAGACGCCGCCATGGCCCGGGCGGCCGCCGAGGGCGTCCTCTCCATAGAGAAGCTCGAGGCGATGACGGCCGTCTGCTCGCTGGGTCTGGACATGATCGTCGTGCCCGGCGACATCCCGCGGGCGTCGCTGGCCGGCACCATCGCCGACGTGATGGCCATCGGCATGATCAACCACAAGACGACCGGCGCCCGCATCATCCCGGCGGTGGGCAAGAAGGTCGGCGACTGGGTGCGCCTCGGCGGGCTGTTCGGCGAGGCGCCGGTCATGCGCGTCAGCGCGGCCGGCAGCGAGAGCTTCATCGCCCGCGGCGGCCGTATACCGGCGCCGCTCCAGAGCCTGACGAACTAGTCGACGGAGGCGGCGCAGCCGCCGGAGCGCTTCTGAGCGGTGCCGCTTCGTCGCAGCGGGTCGCTCAACGCGCGGCGTCGTGCGTCCCGCTTGGCCACAGAGCTCCGTCTCTGTGCGCAGGCGGCAGACGGCATCCGTGCGCGCGACGCTCTCAGTTTCTGTACATCATCGGGCGGCGACGCGATGTCGTACGAGAATCGAGAGCGGCCGTTTGGCCCTCCCGCGTGTCTCCAGGCAATGATGGACGGCCGGGTCAGGCGCTCAGCGTGATCGCGCCGGCCGGACACACACGCACGCAGCGCCGGCACAACACGCAGGCGCTCGGGTCGGCGGCCGTCGCGCGGCCGCCGTCGGTCGCGAACACTCCCTGTGGACACACACCGATACAGCGACCGCAGCCGATGCAGGCGCTGCCGTCGACCGTCACTCGGGCAGCCGCCGTTGCGGTCTGCGCGCCGCCTGTTGCGTCCTGCGCGCTGCCGGCGGCCCGGACGCTCGAGCTGCTCGTCTGAGCGCCGGTTTCGCTGGTCGCGGCAGACGCTGCAGTCGCAACCGTCGACGACGTGCCGGCGGCAGCGACGGCGCGGTCGACGAGTCCGCCGGCCACCAGGCCGCCGCAGACCAGGACGGCGCCCTTGATGAAGCCGGCCCGCGTGTAGCGGGCCGGATCGCCCGCCGGCTCGGGCCTGGGCGGCGCACTGGGCGCTTCCGCCCGCGCCGCCCGCACCACGGCCGGGCGCCCGGCCGGCGATGGCCGCCTGGCTGTACCGCGACCGAAGGTGCGGCGCGTCATGCTCACGATCCAGCGCCAATGCAGGGCGCAGTGGAGCAGCACGCCGGCCATCATCATGATGCCGCTCCAGTCGTGGATCGACAGCCAGCTCGCCGTCGGGATGCCGAGCATGGTCGGCATTCCGCTCGCCGAGCCGGCGACCCAGCTTCTCGGAAGCAGGAGAAGGATCCCGCTGACGGCGGTGACCAGGAAGGCGGCGCCGATGACGCCGTCGACCAAGAAGTTCGTCAATGATCTTTTCACGCGAGCCCGGCCCTCCTTGTAGCTCAGGTCAAGTGCCGGGCTTCACTATACGTACGCAGATGTGGTCTGCCCGTAAAGGGGATGTGGAGGTCCTGTGAAGGATTGTTGCGCGCCCGAGCCGCTACACGGGGACGCGGCGGCGAGCCGCCCGGGGCGCGAGCCGCCTACTCTTGCAGCTCTTTGACCATCTGGCGGATCATCTTGGCGTGCGAGGTCATGCCCAGCGCGTCGCAGATTCGCCCCGCCTCCGTGAGCTGCAGGACGGCGTCTATGTTCTGACCGAGCTCGCGGTATTGGGCGGCGAGGTCTATCTCGTCCTGCACAAGGTCCTTGAGCATGCGGCGCACTTCCGGGTCGGCCAGGTCCACCTGTTGCTCGTTGGTCGTGACGATGATGTCCGACAGGCGCACCATGCGGGGCTGTGCGGGCGGCGCGGCTTGCCTCCCCGAGGCCGGCTCGCCGGCCGCTGCCTCGGCCGGAGACGCCGTCACGTCCGGCTCCCCGGTCACGAGCGTGCCGGCGCCGGCCGGAGACGCCGGCTCGGGGACGGACGCGGCCGGCTCCCGCGTGGTCGATCGGTCCGCAAGCGGCTCGGTAGGCGACGTGTCGACGGTGGGGGGAACCGGCTCGGCGAGCGACTCCGCGCGCTCCATCTCGGTTACGGCGACCGCCTGCTCCATGGGCGTCGCGTCCGGCTCCTCGATCGGTATCTCGGCCGTGGTCTCTTCGGCGTCGGCGGCCGGCGGCGTCTCGGATCCCGGGGACGGTGACAGCCCGGGTTGGACCGCCGGCTCGGTGTGGGCGGCTGCCTCTGGGACCACCACGGCGGCAGGTGGTTGCCACGCGGCCGGCGGCGAACTTGCCTCAGCCGCGGGCTGCCATGCGGCCGGCGGCGGGCTGGCGGCCGGTGAGGGCGCGTCCTGCTTGCCGAGCATGTGCAGCTCGTCGCGCGGGGCGGCATCGAAGAAGGAGCCGGAGTCTTCGGCGGGATCCGCCGGCTCCGGCTCACGGCTGGGTTCGAAACCGGCGTCTTTACGGCGCGTGACGACCAGAGAGATCACGAGGACGATGAGGATGACTACGGCGATCGCGATGCCGACGACCTGTACAGTGCTCATTCCGTCTGCCTAGCCTTGCGTAGTCGAGGACCGTGGATGAATGTTCGTGCCGGCGACACGAGCCCCTGCCCGCGTGCCGTGCACACGGCGAAGGCAGGGGCCTGCGCTACAATCGGGTGGTGCTCGACTATTCTACCCTCGTAACGGTTCTGGAGGACCTCGGCGAACCGCGGTATCGCGCCGCTCAGGTCTATCGCGCCCTCACACGCGAGTTCGCGCCAAGCTTCTCGGCGATCACCGTCCTGCCCGCCGGCGTGCGCGCCGCCTTGGCGGAGCGGCTGGCGGCGCATCAGCTCGAAGAGGTCCAGACGCTCACCGGCCGCCGCGGTGAGGCGGCCAAGACCCTGTTCGCCGCGGCGTCGGACGGAGCCCAGGTCGAGGCGGTGCTCATGCGCTACGCCCGGAGCACCACCGTCTGCGTCTCCACTCAGGTCGGCTGCGCGGTGCGCTGCGCGTTCTGCGCATCGGGCCGGCGCGGGCTGCGGCGGGACCTGAGCGCCGAGGAGATGGTCGACCAAGTGCTGCACTTCGCGCGTCTGCTGCGCACCGAGGACCGTCACGTCGGCAACGTCGTGTTCATGGGTATGGGCGAGCCGTTCCACAACTACGAGCAGACGCTGCGGGCCTGCCGTCTGCTCAACGACCCCGAGGGATTCGGGCTGGCGGCGCGGGCCATCTCCGTGTCCACGGCGGGTGTGGTGCCCGCAATAGAACGCTTCGCGCGCGAGCCGCTGCAGCTCAACCTCGCCGTCAGCCTTCACGCCGCCACCGATGCGCTCCGCGACAGACTGGTGCCGCTGAACCGGACCTACCCGTTAGAAGACCTTCTGGCGGCGTGCCGCCGGTACGTGACGCGGACGCGCCGCAAGCTGCTCTTCGAGTATGTGGTGCTGGCGGATGTGAACGATGGTCCGGATCAGGCGGCCGCGCTGGCGAAGCTGATGGCGCGGCCGCTCTACCATTTGAACCTGATCGCCTTCAACGAGACCGGCGGCCGGTTCCGGCGGTCCTCGCCGGAGCGGCTGGCCAGCTTCCGCCACGCTCTGGATCAGGCCGGCGTCGACGTCACGGTGCGCCGTTCACCCGGCGCCGACATCGAGGCCGCTTGCGGTCAGCTGGCGATGCGCGCTCCTGCGCCGGCGGCCGAAAGGACCGGCGCTCATCCCGAGGGCTGAGCCGGCCAGACAGGCGGCAGCGCGCGGCGCAGGTCCGCCGGGCCGGCAAGCCGCTCGAGTTGGCGGCGGCAGCGTGCCGGCGGACCTGCCTACGCTGCGCCGGCAGCCCGGGCGCGCGGGCGGAAGCGTGTCGCGCAGGTCTCTTATTGCGCCCGCCGGTCAGGCGGGCGGCAGCGCGTGGCGCAGCTCCGCTGCCGCCTGTACCGGGTCGACGTCGTCGATGGTCACGTCGGTCGCCAGCTCGAAGCCCGCCGCGACCGTGGTACGCGGCGCCATCTCGATGTGCCAGTGGTAGGCGCCGCGCAGATCGGCCGGCGCGCTGTGCAGCCAGTAGTTGAGCGCCGCGCCACCGGTGACCGCGTCCTGCGCGGCCAAAGTGCGGCGCAGCACCTTGGCAGTCTCGAGGACGGAGGCGTCGCGGAAGTCGGGCTGGTGCTCGGCGGGCGCCAGCCAGAGCTCGTACGGCCAGCGCGCCGCCGCCGGCACCCAGGCCGCCACCGGACCGTTCGCGACCATGCGGGACTCCGCCGCCGCCTTGGCGAGCTCCTCGCACACCAGGCAGCCTCCGTAGCGGTTGCGGAAGCGCTCGAAGTTGGCGAGCTCATCCACCTGCAGCGGCGGGATGACCGGCAGGGCGAAGAGCTGCGAGTGAGGATGGTCCAGAGAGGCGCCGGCGCGCGCGCCGCGGTTGCAGATGATGACCGCGGCGCGCGCGCCGGCTTCAAGATGAACGCTCAGGCGGCGGCGGTACATGCCAAGCACCGCCGCCGCCGCCTCGTCGTCCAAGGCTTCCAGGTCGCGCACGTGGTCCGGAGAATGCACGATGACCTCGTGCCCGCCCGGGAAGGCCGGGTACTTGTTGGGCACCACGCGCACGCGCCAGCCGGGTCCGTCCGGGCGCGTGCCCGGCGCACGGATGGCATCCAGCTCCGGCGGCGTCAGCGACTCGTTGCCGGGGCAGAATGGGCACGGCGTCTGCCTCGCCGCCTCCCCCCCCGTCGGCTCCGCCGCCGGAGCGCCCGGCCGCTTGCGCCTTTCGGGAGCGATCACCGCCAGCTTGCCGGTGACCGGGTCGCGTCGCAGCCGGTCGCTCTCTTCCACGCCTCACTCCTCGGTGCCGTTCGCTGGGTCCTGATGCGGATTATCCCCCAGCTCGCAAGAGGCTGGAGGTCGCTGCGTCCATGATGGGCCTCCGCTGGGTGCGGCGTCCGATCGGTTCGATTTGCATCAGGTGGAGTCGCGGCCCGGGCGCGGGGTCTGTGGTGGCTGCCGGACTTGCGGCCTCAAATGGCTGTCGCCGAAGTGTGGCCGCCAAACCGGTAGTCACCGCGAGGGTAGGCGCCCCGCCGCCGGAGCGCTCGGGAGCAGGGCGGTCGCCAACTCTGAGAGGAGCCCGCAGGGACAGAGCGGTCGCTTGCCCGCGGCAGCCGGCACGCGGGGTCACTGGGCCGGCTTCACGGCCTGCGCGGACTCAGCTCTTTCGAGCTGCCGGCTTCTTCGCGGGCGCCGGATGCGCCGTCTTGCGCGCCGGCCGCATCGGCCGGCGCGTTCCCATGCCGTGATAGACGCCTTCGTCGAGCAGCGCATCGAGGTCGGGACGCTCGTCATCGTCTCGTGAACGGTAGAGCAGGCGAGCGTCCCGCACTTTCTCGAAATCCTCGTCCTGCATGGCGGCCAGCTCGCGCCACAGGCAGACGTCGTTCTTCAGGTAGCGCTCCCGCACGTGCGATGAGCACGTGCGGATGGCCGGACAGGCGTAGCACAGCTCGTTCTCGACCAGCCGCATCGCCTTGCGCGCCTGCTCGCCCTCGTCGATGCGGCGATATGCGTCCATGAGCAGCTCCTGGACGTCGCCCTGGATGTGAACGTGGAAAGCGGGCATCTCGTCGGGCTGCTCGAAGATGAACGTGCCGTTCTGCCAGTGCGCCAGCTCGAAGACCTGGTCGTGCGTCTGCCGGCCCATGATGTCGCAGACGGCCTGCGCATCCGCGTAGCCCTTCTCCACCAGACGCTGGCCGAGCGGCTTGCGCATCCGCTCATCCTTGGTCATGGCGGCGTCTTCCAGCAGCAGTTCGGCGAGGCGCTGTTCGCTCAGCAAGCCGGCCTGGACCAGCCGTGTGCCGAGCTTCTGATCGGTGATAGGCAGGGTGATGCCCTCGACGCGCCCGGCCGCGAGGTAGATGAAGCCATACTCCTCGAAGTCGCGTACCTCGAGCACGCCGGTGGCTCCCTCTTGAGCGAGGAACTGAAGCACATCGGCGAGACGAAACCGCCGTATTGAACCTTGTAGAAGCATCCCGCTGTCACTATCGGCAGCTTCGTCCCAGTGCTTAGACCCGCCGTTTCGCTACCCTTGCCAGGGTGGACGACACCCAGGGTGACGGGATGGGAGACCGCGGCCAGCCGGGGAATGGTCCCGTGCCCATGCGCAGGCGTGCAGCTATTGCTCAGCGAGGCCCGTCGCGGCGAGCACCCGTCTGCGTCGCCACGACTCGTGGCCGCCGTGCCCGGGGCCGCGGCCAGCCGATGTCGCGCGATCTCGCCGTCGCGGACTGGGGCCGTGGGCCTAGATCGCGGCGACCGTTGTCACTCGAGCGACGTGAGCTTCTCCAGGCCGGTCTCGACCAGTTGGGCATTCCGTGCCGCCTGGCCCTCGGCATTCGCGAGATCGTCGCGAGCTTTGGCGACATTACCTATTGCCAGGTACCGCACCGCGGTGAGATCTTGCAGCAGCATGACTGCCAGGCCGTGCACACCGTTGTGGAACTTGGTGCTTCCCGTGTGCAGTTCGATCTTGTCCGCGTGCGTCTTGAACCACGGTGCAGCTCTCTCGTAGAAGTCCGCGGCCTCGTTGATGACGTTGTACATCGCCTTGAGCACGCTGCCGTGAGCGACTTGCTGGTCGAGCGAGGCCATCTCGTCTTCGAGCTGCTTGAGCACCATCTGATCCGTCGGATTGGTGGAACCCAGCAGCGGCTGCATCTCAGTGGCCGTGGCGCTGGCCGTATCGAAGAGTACTTTGACCGAGCGCTTGAACTCGGTCGAGGACTTGTCCCAGGCCATCATGACCTTCAGGTAGTCGACCCTGTGCTTCTTGTCAACGTGGGCGCTCGCCGTGGCAGGCAGGATCGAGAAGCACACGCAGAGTGCGACGAGCACGGCGATGCTCGTCGCAACGACGGACCTCTTCATGACAACCCCCCTGACGTGGTAGTGGCCGCAGCCATCTTGCTCCGAGGTCTGTCGCAGACGGACCCGGAACGCGATCATCGTACGTGCCTTGTGCGTCGCTGACAACGGCGCCCACGTAGGCGTGTCGTCACTGGCGGCGACGGCCGGCACCGGGGACGTCTTGCCGCCGCCTATCGCCGATCCCACAGTCAAATTGACCGTGGCTTCCGGGCACCGCTATACTTCAGCGTCCGACTACCGCCAAGCGAAGAGGACGCTGTGAAAAGGACCTACCAGCCCAACACGCGCAAACGCGCCAAGACGCACGGCTTCCGCAAGCGTATGAGCACGCGCGCGGGCCAGGCGGTCATCAAGCGGCGCCGGCAGAAAGGGCGCAAGCGCCTCACGGCGTGACGGCTGCGGCATGGTCCGCAAGCGCGCCCGCCTCTCGCGTGCCAGCGAGTTCCAGCGCATCTACCGCCAGGGCAGCTCGACCGCCTCACGGTATATCGTTCTTCACTACTTTCAGCATCCGGCCGGCATGGCCGCCACAGGACCAAGACTCGGCCTGTCGGTATCGAAGAAGGTAGGTGGCGCCGTTGTGCGCAACCGCATCAAGCGGCTGCTGCGCGAGGCGTTTGCCATATGCGAGCCCAGCGTGGCCCACGGCTACGATTACGTGCTCATTGCGCGACCGTCGCTCGTCGAGCTCGTCGAGCGACAGCAGAAAGGCGAAAAGGCCATCGTGCTAGAAGCCGTCACCGAACTGTTCCAGCGCGCCTCGCTGCTCTCGTCCGAAGAGGGCACTGATCGACGTAGCGGTAGTAAGACGCCTCGCTCCGCCGATGGTGATGAACGAGGTGTGACGGATGCGTGATGCGCTTGTCCTTCCGATCCGCTTCTACCAGAAGTTCATCAGCCCGGCGATCCCGGCGCGCTGCAAGTTCTACCCGAGCTGTTCCGTCTACGCCGTAGAGGCGATCCGGGTCCACGGCGCCGGTCGCGGGCTGCTGCTCGCCGGCTGGCGCCTGCTACGCTGCAACCCGTTCAGCGACGGCGGCCTGGACCCCGTCCCACCCAAGAGAGCGTGACGTGATCCATCAGCATGTGATGCATTTCCTCTTTGCCGCTTCGTCGTCCAACCCGTTCCACTACGTCATCGACTTCTTCCGCGGCATCCTGCGCACCTTCCACGGCTTCACCGGCAACTGGGGCATCTCCGTCATCCTGCTGACGGTCTGCGTGCGCATCGTTCTCTTCCCGCTCACCTGGAAGCAGTTCCGCTCGGCCCAGCACATGCAGCTTCTGCAGCCGAAGATCAAAGAGCTGCAGGCCAAGTTCAAGGGCGACAAGCAGCGCCTGCAGCAGGAGACCATGAAGCTCTACCAGGAGCACCGGGTCAACCCGTTCGCCTCCTGCCTGCCGCTGGTGCTGCAGCTCCCGGTGTTCTTCTGCCTGTACTACGCCATCCGGGGCACGCCGGAGCTGCGTAACGCGCACTTCCTCTGGCTTACTCTCGGCAAGCCAGACCCCTACTTCATCCTGCTCCTCCTCTACGTGGTCTCGCAGCTCATCTCCACTGAGCTGAGCCTGCAGTACACCACCGACAGCAGGCAGAAGTGGATGATGAGGGCCATGCCCCTCTTCTTCGTAGTCGTGTTGCTGCGCTTCCCGTCCGGTCTGTTCGTGTACTGGGTCACGACCAACATATGGACCATCGGCCAGCAGCTCATCATCCGCAAGACGATGAAAGCGTTGCCGGTGACCGCGCCGGCCAAGCCGCGCAAGCAGAGTCGCTTCCTGCAGGCCATGACCGCGGCGCAGGAGCAGCGAGCCGCGCAGGGCGGTCAGCAACGATCGAGCGGCGGCAAGGCCGGATCCGGCGGCAGGCCTGTCAAGAAGGGCGCCCGGCCTGCCGGGCGGCCGGGCGGGAAGCCGGGTACGCGGCCGGCCGGCAAGCCGAGCGGCCAGGGCGGTGGCCAGGGTACGCGGCCGGCCGGCAAGCCGAGCGGCCAGGGCGGCGGCCGACCGGGCGGACAAAGTGGCGGCTCCGGGCGCCCCAGCGGCCAGCCTGCGCCCAAGTCGCAGGGCTCGCCGGCCGGCAAGCCGGGCGCCAAGCCGCAAGGCTCATCGGGCGGCAAGCCGGGCGCCCGACCCTCCGGCAAGCCCGGCGGGCGCCCGCAGGGCAAGCCGGGCGGCGGCCAGGGCGGCAGACCAAGCGGCCAGCGGCCAAAGCCGAGCGGCGCGCCCGGCGGCCAGAGCTGATCCTCATTCCTTCACGGCGAGGCTTCTGATGGACGACACAAGGTTCACTGAGTTGGACGCTGCCGGCGAACCGGACGAAGAGCCGGGCGGTAACACGGAGTTCGGCGAGCCGGAGGATGAAGAAGACGTCGACGAGCCGGACGACGACGATCTCGAAGACGACGACGAGCCGGACGACGACGAAGACGACGATCTCGAAGACGACGAGCCGGACGACGACGATGACCCCGCGGCGGTAGACGAGCCGGACGACGAGCCGGACGACGACGATGACCCCGAGGCGGAAGACGAGCCGGACGACGACGATGACGCCGGCGAGGAGCTCCGCGAGCCGCTCGACGAGCCGGACGACGACGAGGTCGACGAGACCGATTTCTCCACCGTCGCCACCGGCTCGTCGCTGGAGGAAGCCAAGCGCAACGCGCTGGCGCAGTTGCGCAAGCTGATACCCTTCGTCGCCGAGGCCGACATCGAGTTCGAAGTGGTCGACGAAGCCGTCAAGGGCGGGTTCCTCGGCCGCGGCCGCGTGGCCGCCAAGGTAGAGGCGAGGGTGCGGCCGGCGGCGGGAGCGGCTGCGCCGCGCGCGGAAGAGGCCCTGCCGCCCGCGGCGGAGGAGCTGAAGGTCTTCCTGGAGGACTCCGTGCATCTGATGGGCCTCTCGGCCACGGTCACGGTCACCGAGACCGCCGACACCACGACTGCCGAGATAGGCGGCGACGATCTCGGCCTGTTGATTGGTCGCCATGGCCAGACCATCGACGCCCTGCAGTACCTGTCCGCCATCGTGGTCAACCGCCGGCGCAAGAGCCGCCGGCAGGTCATCGTCGACGCCGAGGGGTATCGCGAGCGTCGTACCTCGTCGCTGCATATGCTCGCGGACCGCGTCGCTCAGCGGGTGGCGCGGGAGCATGAGGCGGTGACCCTCAAGCCGATGACCGCCGCGGAGCGAAAGGTCATCCACCTCCACCTGAAAGACCATCCGCGCGTGGAGACCGTTTCGGAGGGCCAGGAGCCTCACCGCGCGGTCGTGGTCGCTCCGCGTCGCAAGTCGTAAGCTCGCCCGGCGACGCCTGCCGCGCGGCAGGTACGTGTCACCGGGGCGGCGAAGTGGCAGAATAGGCACACGTGGCCGGCGTCCACGAGGGGTCGTGGCCGGCCCTCGGCACAAGGAAAGGGGTCTTTTATGCGCAGGTGGCTTGTGATGCTCGTCGCGGCGGTCGCAGTGGCCATCGTGGTAGCCGCTGGCTGCGGCGGGTCGAACAACTCGAGCAGTAGCACGAGCAGCAGCTCCGGCACCAGCGGCGGGGGTCTCACGGCCCAGCAGATCGCCGACAAGAGCTCTGCCGCCATGCAGGCCGTCAAGAGCGCGACATTCGCGCTGGACCTGACGGCCACCATCAAGGGCGACGCCTCCAAGGCCACGGACGCTCAGACCAAGGCTCTGCTGCAGGCTCCCATCGTTGTCAAGGCCCAGGGAAACGTCAGCAACGAGCCGCAGAAGGCCGACATGACCCTCAACCTGAGCGCGGCGGGTAAGACTTTCGACGTCGGCCTGAAGATGGACGGCGACAAGATCTGGGTCCAGTTCATGAACCAGTGGTACGAGACCTCCCAGTCAGCGCTCGGTGGTCTCACGGGCAGCTCGCCCAGCCCATCGGCCAGCTCTGCTCCGTTGACGCAGCAGCTTCAGGATTCGATCAAGCAGCTCGGCATCGACCCGACTACCTGGACCGAGGGTTACACGGTGACCGGCACCGAGACGCTGGACGGCACAGACGTGTACCACGTTGTCCAGACGCTCAACGTCTCCAAGGTCGTCGACGACCTGCTCAAGCTCTCCCAGACTGCGTCGGGACTGACCGGCGGTCTGGGTGCGTCTGCCAGTCCGGGCACGCAGATCACGCCTCAGGACGCCCAGGCGCTCAAGGATGCCCTGAAGGGCCTGAAGATCGACTGGTTCTACCAGAAGGACAACTACTATCTGCGCAAGATGCAGATGGCCTCGACGATAGACCTAAGCAAAGACACGTCGGCGGCAGCGTCCGGAGTGCAGAGCGTGGACTTCAGCCTCGACCTCACGATGAGCAACTTCGATCAGCCGGTGACGGTGGAGGCTCCTGCCAATCCCAAGCCGATCCAGGACCTGATCACGGCGCTCACGGGTTCCGGAGGGCTTCAGCTGTAGCGCGCGGCTTCACGGTGGGCCGACTGTTCGGCCCCTGAGACGTGCAAGAGGCGGGGCGCCGCGTCAGCGGCGCCCCGCCTCTTGCGTCAGGCGAAGCGTATGCGCGCCGGTCTACTGGCCCCAGTCGAAGTCCCGAGCCGCCATCTGGTCCCAGGCCACTCCTTCGTCGTCGGTGCGCTGGCCCTTGAGCGACTTGGAGATGATGTCGGCGTTGCCGGGCGCGACCGGACGCGCCGCGGCGTCGGGGGCGGCGGGCGGGGCGGGGGCCGGCGGTGGAGCAGCCGGTCGGGAGGCCGCAGGGCGTCGTGTGGGCCGTGCGATCTGCACCGTGCCGTCGGCGCGAGCGGTGGCGTTGGGCTGCAGGTCCGGCCGGTCGTCGTAGCCGCGCTCTGCGAGGTCGACGTCGCCGGTGGAGAGGTCGACCGTGAATTCGTACCAGGCCATCGACCAGAGGAGCACGGCGCTCATGATCCGGCCGTCTGAGGAGAGGTGGACCATGGGCACGCCGAGGCTCTCGCTGGTCTCGGCTATCTTGCGCGGCACCTGACTGACGTTGAGCAGGTCCGCGCCGCGCTGCAGCACCATGAGGGTCTCGGCCTCGGCCGCGAGCTCTTCGGCTGAGTAGACGGGCGCCTCGGCTTCGGGTTGGACCGGTTCGCCTGATGGCGCCGGCTGCTCGCCGGCCTCTGCCGCTGCGTCGGGGGCTGCGAAGAGCGGGGCCGCCCCAGTGGCCGGAGGATACTCCTGGGCCGCCGGGGAGGCATAGACTTCGCCGGCGGCTGGGCCGGCCTCTGCAGCCGCCTCCACGGCCTGGCGGAAGTCTGGCGGCATGGCCGAGTCGCCGAAGGTCTGGTGAGGCGGCGAGTCGAAGAGCCAGGACGGACCGTCGTCCTGGCTAAGCGCGCCGCCCGCCAGCACTGCCGGCGGCAGCGGTATGCCGGCCGTGGCTTCGTCGTCCGGCCGGGCCGGCGCCTGGTCCGCGGCCACCGGCTCTGGCTCCGGCTGCATCGCGCCCGGCGCCGTCATCTCGGCCGTGTCTTCTGGCGCTGCGGCGGCCTTGGGTACCGGCGCCGCCGTCTCGGCCTCGGTGAAGACCTGCAGCGGCTGCTCGGCGGCCGCCTGCTCCGGCGTCTGCAACGGCAGGTCGATGGGCTGCCAGGTCGCCTCGGCACCCGCGGGCGCCGCGCCCTGCGCCGCCTCGATGCCCGGCTTGTCGAACGGGGCGGCCGTCTGCCAATCGGTGACGGCTTCGCCCCTTAGTTGCCGCTGCAGGAGCGCCACCTGGCCGGCGAGCTCCTGGTGCTCGGCCTCGGCGCGCGCCAGGTCTGATCGCAGACGGTCGATCTCCGCGTCTTTGTCCTTGAGCGCGCGCCAGAAGGCGTCGCTTTCTTCGTGCGACTCGCGGCCCTGCCGGGGCCGCAGCGGCTGCGGGCGCCCGGAGACGGGGACGGGTGCGGCCGCCTCGGCCGGCAGATCCCCCAGGGGCGAAGCCTGCTGATCTGCCACGCCGCTCTGGACGCAGAGGGAGCAAATGATCTCTTCTCGCCCGTCGTCGGCGATGACCGTCTGCGCCCACTCGCCCGGCAGCAGCGTGCGGCCACAGGCGGCGCAGGTAAGCTCTTGGCTGTCGTTCTTGTTACGCCCGAACAGGCGATCCAGCATGGTGTCTCTCCGGGTCGTTGGGGAACGGATAGCGTGACGGCGGGTGCGCCGGAGCACGGCGACTATACCGTCCCGAATGATACCACGCGGCTGGGCGGCGGCGACTCATTCGTCCTCGTCGTCGACGCCGTCGACGCCTTCGTCCTCTGCCTGCGCCAGCACCTCTGTGGCTCGCGCCAGGTCTTCGGGGCGCACGAGGATGCGGACTTCGTCGAGCGACGTACCGGGGTACACGCGCTCGGACCCGCCGCTCAAGACGGCCCGGATGCCGGCGGATTCCAGCACGCCCATGAGGATGGTCGCCAAGCCGATGTCATTGGCAGTGGTCACAGTCTTGAGCTCCACGGCGCACCTCACCTTCTTTGGTGACGTGTCAGGGTATGCCCTGGCCTCTGTGATTATAGACCGGCCGCTCGGGGGTGCCGCTGCCACGTGCATTGGAGCATCCCCGCGGTCGTCTGGCGAGGCGCGGTCCGTCAGCGCAGCAG
>Ga0182021_10003310_pt1 | contig 18955 bp, 16 predicted proteins | sample 612E3MmetaG_FD_120493 | JGI IMG/M metagenome (GOLD analysis project Ga0182021, IMG submission 120493) | Permafrost microbial communities from Stordalen Mire, Sweden - 612E3M metaG (Illumina Assembly) | ecosystem: Environmental > Terrestrial > Soil > Wetlands > Permafrost | place: Sweden... | reverse complement strand
GAACTGCCAAGAGTCGTTCTAAAAATTGAATACAAAGTATTCCGGGAAGGCGAGAAGGAATCGATTGCGGAGGGATATACTCTTCACAGCTTTATCAATGCTGCCACTGGTAAACCGACGCGTGCGCCGTCTTACTTTGTCCAAATTTTAGAGAAGGCAATGATTTCTTTCATCGATTCCACAGGGCGTAATTGAAGTTGATGCGACAAGATTTATCTATCATCCACCTGTTATGCTAGAAAAAATTCTTCGTCTCGGGAAAGAAACTGCCATTTATGGACTCAGCACCATTATTGGCAGGATGTTAAATTTTCTCATTGTTCCGTTCTATGCGAATTTTCTCTTGCCGGCGGAAAATGGCGTTATTTCAAATATCTATGCTTACATCGCGTTTACATTTATTCTGTTTTCTTACGGAATGGAACCGGCGTATATGCGGTTCGTTTCGTCTCTTGAACTTGGCAGCAAAAAACAGAATTTCAGCGTTCCGTTTCTGTCTCTTCTGTTGACGTCAGTCTTCTTTGCCCTGGCAATTCATGTTAACTCTTCATCGATTGCTTCCTTGCTTGGTCTGGAACCGTCACACCATCAGTTTATCCAATATGCAGGGTGGATTCTTTGCTTTGATGCATTGACCGTCATACCGTTTGCTTCACTACGCATGGAACAAAAAGCAAAGCGATTTGCATTCCTGAAGCTTTTCAATATTGTTTGCAATCTTTTCCTCAACCTTTTCCTGATTCTCGGTTTAAAGATGCATGCAGAGGGAGTCTTGCTTGCAAACCTGCTGGCCTCTGCTCTCACATTTCTTGTAATGACTGGGATGATTCTTCGGCAATTGACTTTCGATTTTCCTGTTTTATTGTATAAAGAACTTCTGAAGTTCGGCATTCCATATATTCCTGCCGGACTCGCCGGGATTGCAATGCAAGTAATTGATAGGCCAATTGTCAAAGCGCTGACGAATGATGCAACACTCGGCATTTATCAGCTTAATTATCGTCTTGGTATTTTCATGATGCTTATTGTCGGTATGTTTGATTATGCTTGGCGGCCGTTTTTTCTTAATCACGCAAAAGATTCTGACGCGAAACCGCTCTTTGCAAAAGTTTTTACTTACTTTCTCTTAGGGGCGATGGCTGTTTTTCTTACAGTGTCATTCTTTATAGAAGATATTGTACGAATGAAATTCTTCGGGAAACAATTCTTTCCCCCTATTTATTGGCAAGGTGCGGAAATCGTCCCTTGGATATTATTAGCGTATGTATTCACCGGAGCGTATGTGGTATTTGTTGTCGGTATTTATTTGGAAAAAAAAACAAAATATTTGCCGTTGGTCACCGGTGCGGGAGCTTTGTTGAATGTCGGTGCTAACCTTATTTTAATTCCTCTCCTTGGAATTCTTGGTGCAGCACTTTCCACATTGCTGAGTTATATTGTTATGGCCGTAGGAATGTATTTCGCTTCTCAGCGGTTTTATCGTGTCGAGTATGAATGGGGGAAGGTGATAAAGATTACCGGGTCAGCAATGGTGTTATTCAGCGTCTTCTTATTGGTTCATCCGGTGCCGCTTTCTTTTATCGGCAGCGTTGTGAAAATTATTCTTCTCGGTGTATTCGGAGTCACACTGTTTATAACGAATGTAATTGATGCAGAGGAGATTGCAGAAGGAAAGAAGATTGTCCAGAGGATTATTATACGGTCCTCCAGTTCAAAATAATGAGAAGAATTGTTCTCATTCAACGATGATTGTCCCTCGGCTTACGTGGTTATAAGTCTCAAAAAGAAACAATCCTGCACATATCTTCTCGTCGGTGGAACTCCTTTGGAGTTCTGAAAATATTTCAGTTTTCCAGAATCACAAACGTGCACTCCCTGCGGGATTGATATGTAATAGAATATTTCCGAAAAAGACTTCGTAGGAGTCATACGTTTGTATCAATATTCAAAACAGAAAAATAGAACTCTGTAAGGAGTTCAACGATTGGGAAATAGGTGATTTGTTACCAAAAAGGTTGTTTCTTCTTAACTGAGGAGAGGCAATGTGATTGCCACCGTAGTTCCTTGACCTAATCCGCTTGTTATTTCTAATTTGCCATCGTGAATTTTTAATAAACGTTTTGCGATCATCAATCCTAATCCTAATCCCTGTTGTTCATGCCGTTCACGATCAAACTGCATGAAGGCATGAATTTTTTGTATTTGATCTTCAGACATTCCACGCCCGTGGTCTTTTACGAGGATAAGTCCTGATGTATTCTTACTTGCCGTGGAGACGCTCACGATCGTGCCTTCTGTTGAAAATTTAAATGCGTTTTCAATTATTTGACTCATTACTTGTTCGAAATATCTTTCAGAAATTGCGACAGACAAAGGAACGAGGTTGAGGGTAAGATCGGCAGAACGCTTATGAGAGCGTGCTAATTCCTCAGCAAGACGATGGATACTGACATCGATGTTTTTGGTGCCAGTCTGACGTGAAGCAGATAATTTTGCATTATCATTTGGGAGAAGCAAACATTGCGTGTGAATCCAGAATTTCTCTAATGTTTGGTTCATCCTCACAGCCGATGCAAACAATAATTCCGCAAGTTCTTTCGCATCGCTCGGAGTCATTTCGTCAGCCTGGTCTTTCAGAAGTTCAGCTAGACCGAGAATACCCGTCATTGGTGTATGCAGTTCATGCGGCAGCGCCCGTGTAATACTCTCACTAAGATCGGTAATTGTTTTCTGTTTCTCTTCATTATTCCGATCAACTTCTTGCAAACGAACCTGTACGCTTTTGATGAGATCACCCATATCAATGGGTTTCATAATGAAATCATTGGCACCAAGATTCATTCCTTTGCGCAGATATGTGCGGGGGCTTTCGCCTGTCATAAAGATAAAAGGAATATATGAGGTCGATTTGTGCTTTCGCAGTTCTTCCAATGTTTCAAATCCATTCATCCCAGGCATATTGATATCACAGAGAATGAGATCAGGAACAGTCTCCATCGCACGGTCTAATCCTTGTTTTCCGTCCGATGCTTCTTCCATTTCGTAACCTGCACCTTCAAGTGCCATCCCAACAAGGAAGCGCATTTGGGGGTCGTCTTCAATACATAATATTCGTTTTGCCATTCGGATTTTTTCTTTTATAAATTTAATCTTTCTTAAGAGTGCTGGTCGTCGAATAATCTTGATTCATTCGGTTTTCACCTTTTCTTGTACATAGAATATACACACCAATTATGCCAATAAAAAAGGGTTACTTATTCTACTAACAGGAAATGGCCTAGGGATGGCATTTGAGGATAAAAATCAGGTGTCAGGAAGCTAAAAAAGGTTGAAGCAGGCGGAATTGCAGGTGGTTGGTGCTTTTTAACTGGATCTAAAAGCGCCAGGTGATTTACTCGCCTATTTAGGATTGGAGGTTTCTTGACTTTGCTGTCAAGTTTATGTATCTTTTGCACGCAAAATTGAAGAAAACACACTGTTTTTATCAAGAATGGAAGATTTTGAGGCTATAAATGGCATCAACTGCTGATTTTCGTGTTGGTATGGTTATTCGATTCAATGGAGAATTACACCGGATTGAAGAATATATACATCGCACGCCGGGTAACCTGCGTGCATTTGTACAGGCAAAACTTCGCGGTCTCAAGAGCGGGCGCGTGACAGAAACACGATTTCGATCTGGTGAAGAGGTGGAAGAAGTTCGTGTAGAGCAAAAAGAATTCCAATATCTCTTCCATGATGGTTCGAGCTATCAATTTATGGATAAACAGAGCTATGAACAGATGCCGGTAGATGAAATTGCTTTAGGTAAAGGCGCACAATTCCTGAAGGAAGGTGAAACAGTTCAGCTTCAGATGGTGGGGATGGATATTGTTGGTGCAGAAATTCCGCAAAATGTAGAATTGAAAATTATAGAAACAGTTCCCGGTGTGAAAGGTGATACGGCTACTGGAGCACAGAAACCAGCCACTGTTGAAACCGGCGCTGCGGTAAACGTGCCCCTTTTCATAAATGAAGGTGATATTATTCGTGTCGACACAAGAACAGGCAAATATTTGGAGCGTGTAAACAGGTGATGTTGTTCATCCATCTCAAAAAGGCGATATTTCTTTTACGTTTTTTCACATTGGAGACTTCATGGACCTTTCTTACATAAAAAAAATCATTAAGTTGGTCGAGCATAGTTCTATCGATGAGTTGGAACTCGAAGAAGAGGGGACGAAAATTAAAGTTGCACGTAATCGCAACTCTGGGGTTTATGTGCAGACTGCACAAACTACACCGTTACCGGCATTATCATCTCATAACTCCCAGCATGGAGAATCGATTAAGCCTGCAGCATCAAATACTCTTCCGAATTCACAATATCATGAAGTTCGTTCTCCCATTGTCGGAACATTCTATCGTGCCCCGGCCCCCGATGCCGAATCGTATATTGAAGTTGGGCAGTCTGTGAAGATCGGCACAGTTCTGTGCATTGTCGAAGCTATGAAATTGATGAATGAAATCGAATCAGATTGTGATGGAACTGTTGTGAAAATCATTGCAGAGAACGGAAAACCCGTCGAATATAATCAAATTCTGTTTCTGATCGAGAAAGCGTAGTGACTCAGTCTCGTTTTGGAAGCCGAACCTCTTTGTTCAAAAAAATCCTTATAGCAAACCGTGGTGAAATCGCGTTGCGCGTGATTCGCGCCGCCCGTGAATTAGGGATCAAAACGGTTGCCGTGTATTCCGAAGCTGATCGGGACTCTCTTCACGTCAAGTTTGCAGATGAAGCTGTTTGCATCGGCCCGCCACCGAGTAAAGAAAGTTACCTGAACATCCCGCGTCTGATTGCTGCTGCTGAAGTTACTGATGCGGACGCGATTCACCCCGGCTATGGATTCCTTGCGGAGAATGCGAACTTTGCGGATATCTGCGCTTCATCCGGAATTATATTTATTGGTCCGAGTCCGGATGCAATAACTTCTATGGGAGATAAGGCGCTGGCTAAAGAAACGATGAAGAAAGCAGGCGTTCCTGTTGTGCCGGGAAGTGAAGGTGTCATCTCTGATCTCAACAATGCAAAAAAGGTAGCACAAGAAATTGGCTTTCCTGTCATTGTTAAAGCAACGGCAGGCGGGGGCGGAAGAGGGATGCGTATCGTGCGCGCGATGGATGAATTGGAGAATGCTTACTTCACGGCAAGTCATGAAGCGGAAGCTGCATTCAATAATGCTTCAGTATATATTGAAAAATATATTGAAGAACCACGTCATGTCGAAATTCAAATCATGGCCGATCAGTATGGAACGGTAATTCATTTTGGCGAGCGAGATTGCAGTATTCAGCGGCGGCATCAAAAATTAGTAGAAGAATCGCCTTCGCCGGCTCTCACATCGGACATCCGCGAGGCAATGGGCATTGCTGCTATAAAAGGTGCAAAAAGTGTGAAATATCTTGGAGCGGGGACAGTTGAATTTTTACTGGACAAAGACAAGAGGTTTTATTTTATGGAAATGAATACCCGCATTCAGGTGGAGCATCCTGTTTCCGAAGAAGTAATGGGGGTTGACTTGTTGAAGATGCAAATTCGAGTAGCGGCAGGAGAACGGCTGAAAAAAGTACAAACGAAACCGCAGTGGCATGTTATTGAATGCCGGATTAATGCAGAAGACCCGGCAGCGGGCTTCCGCCCAAGTCCTGGTAAGATCACAAGCATGCATTTTCCCGGAGGATTTGGTGTACGCGTTGATACCCACGTTTATGCCGGATACTTTATTCCTCCCTACTATGATTCGCTGATTGCCAAGTTGATTGTCAGAGGTAAAACAAGAGAAGAAGCAGTCACAAAAATGTATTACGCACTTGATGAGTTTATTATCGAAGGAATTAAGACGACGATTCCGTTCCATAAAAAATTGATGTTAGATGAGAAGTTCCGGAGCGGTAATTTCGATACAAAATTTATTGAATCATTTGTGTTTGTAGATTAAATTATGGAACATGTGATAGTGAATGTCGTCATCGAGCATGATGTTTTTCGTTTGGTGAAGGGTCTCTCCAAGAGTTTCATATATTCTATCGCGAGGGTATTATGAATTTTCCTGATAATTTGAAATACACAACCGAGCATGAATGGATTCGTATTGAAGATCGTTATGGCTGGATTGGTATTACCGATTATGCTCAAAGCGAGTTAGGGGATGTTGTGTTTGTCGAAATCCCCGGTGTTGGCACAAAGGTGGAAAAAGGCAAATCATTCGGTACGATCGAAGCAGTAAAAGCGGTCTCCGATTTGTTTGCGCCGGTAACTGGTGAAATTGCCGAGGTGAATGCAGAGGTGAAGGATCATCCTGAAATCGTCAATAAAGATCCATACGGAAATGGATGGATGGTGAAAATAACCATCACCGATCATGCCCAAGTAAGCGCACTTCTCAATGTCCAAGCATACAAATCACTCATTGGAAAGTAGTCTGCGGACTGCATGAATCGAATAGCTGCAAACGATAAGGAAATGCACACGCATCTGCCTTGAGATTGACGGAAGGGATGAATGAAGCTGTGTGGAATCGTGGCACATCAAATGATTTGAAATTTACATTGCCGACGAGACGCAGCATCTCATCGTCCGTGCTTTTATTCAGTGGTATTCTTCTCTTGCTGCTTCTCTTAGCTGCAGGTGGATATTCTATTCTGGAATTCCATCGCACGATTCATCAATCCAACCAAGCACTTGCAGCAAGCGGACAGAGAGATAGTGTTTTTGTCTTCAGTAAAAGTGTTCTTGCCGAGATGGTCTCGTTATTCGAAAAATGTTGCATGAATCCCGCTCAACGATCCCTCCTTCAAATAAGACTCGATACGCACAAGGCACAGTATTTGTCTGCAAAAGCAAAATATCTGTCACTTATTAAGAACTCCAAAGATACGGTTGTGAGCGAATTATTTCCGCTTGCCGAAAAATATTTTTTGCAGACGGATGCACTCCTTCAACGAATTATAGCAGTCCCTTCTCCTCCACTTAAAAGAGGAAGGGACACGATGTTCGATGAACTCTTATCAGTCCATACCACCTACAATATAATTGCGAATGGTATTTTCCAAGATCTCTGGCAGAAAGAGCATCGGCAAACAGTAGAGAGAGAGGCAGGTAAGTCCAAACTGATCCGAGCGTATTACCTCCGTTTGTTTGTGTGGTCCCTAGTACTCAACAGTTTCATTGTTATCCTTGCGCTGCTGTTGATTTATCGAGACCGTAAAATATTTTCTAGTGTGAGGCGATTCAATGCCCTGCTTGATTGTTCCACAAATCCTGTACTGCTCACAGATAGTAATGGTGTTACGAAGTATGCAAACCCGGCATTTGTACATTGGAGCGGGCTGGAGCAATCGTCGCTTGTGGGGAGGAATATATTTGATCTGATGAAAATCTCTCGTCAGCGAGAACAAACAGAAAATTTATGGATGTCTGCTAAACCGATTCTTACATCCGGCAAGCCATGGGCCGCCGAAGTAGAATTTGCACGTTCAGATGGACAAAAGACTGTCTCCGGTATGTTCCTTTCTCCGATTCTTGGTGTACGTGGAAAATTATTAGAGTGTATTGCTCAGTACAATGATCCGTTAGAGCGGAAAGAGTTGACACGAAGAATTGTCGAGACACAACAGGAGTATCGTAGTATTGTTGAAAGCTCACTCGATGGTATAATGATTATTCAAGACGGGAAATTGGTGTACGTAAATCCTTCGGCTGTTTATTTGTTTGGATATGGACAGTCGGAAGACATGCAGAAGCTGAATCTTGCCGATACCATCGCCCCTCCTAATCGAACATCTCTTGAAATTATACAAGAAGGACGTTTATTGGGAGATGAAGTGCTGAGAAATTATGAAATGCGCGGCTTGACAAAACAGGGAAAGATGATTGATCTGGAGGTTAATGCACATATCATTGAATGGAATGACCATTTAGCTGTCCAGGCATCATTCCGTGATATTACAAAAAGAAAAATGCTCGAGCGCGAACAATCGCTCTGGTTATGGGAGCAAGAAACGCTGAGTAACATCGATCGAAAACTCGTAGGTATTATGGACCTGGAGAAAATATTTGCAGCAATTCTCCAACAGACATTGAATCTTACACGTGCTCATTTTGCAGGCGTGCTTTTGTTTGATGAATCGCAAACTTCCGTACACTGGAAAGCAATTTGCGGAAACACGCTCCAGCACACATTGGAATCGTTTACACCTCATAAAACATTTGATGCTATTCTGAAAAATGAAAGACCGAATATTATACACGAATCTAACGCGAACGAACTTTTTCCACTCTCTCAAATTCCAATTATTGGAGAGGAAAGAATTGTTTCGACTGCGTGGATGCCATTGATCGTAGAGGGAAAACACAGAGGAATGATCGTGGTCGGATATCGGCATGATCATGATTTTGTCGGACGTGAAATGCGGCTGCTTCATTCACTTGCCGAGAAGCATTCTATTGCCATGGTTAACGCTCAACTCTATGCAGATCTTCTCCAACGGGAAAAAGAGCTGGAGATTCTTTCCGGGGCACGAGTCCAAGCGCAGGAAGACGAACGAAGGCGCATTGCCCGGGAAATCCATGATGGTCTTGGTCAAATGCTTACAGCCATCAAGTTCAATCTTGAGATTCTGGAAGATATGATTACCGTGGAACAAGAAGGACAGGATCGTATTCATGATATGAAAGGATTGCTCGATGATGTGATGAAAGAGGCACGAGAAATATCCTATAATCTTATGCCGAGCGTCCTAGATGATTTTGGATTGACCCCGGCGCTGCAGCTTCTCAGCGAACAGTTTACAAGCCGGACAACGGTAAAAGCTCAGTTCCACACAAGCGGAATTACGGATCGTCTTGATCCGCAGATGGAAATTGGGCTTTACAGAATTGCCCAAGAATCTCTTAATAATGTCGCAAAACATGCTGAAGCTACAGAAGTGAATCTTCAGTTTATCCGTTATCCAGAGGGAATTCGGCTGGTTATCGAAGATAATGGGAAAGGGATTACCGAAAAGCCTGATATTGTTCGCGCAACCGGCAAAGGTGGCATGGGATTAGTAAGTATGCGCGAGCGCGCGGCATCTTTTGGGGGCATATTAACGATTGATTCGACGCCAAAAAATGGTACATTTATTACAGTAGAGATTCCATTAACAAAAGTTGTGATCCATGAATAAAATTAAAATTCTTCTCGCGGATGATCATCCGATGGTCCGAAGCGGTCTTATAAAATTGCTGGAACCTTTTAAGGAATTCAACATCATCGGTGAGGCAAGCGATGGAGAAGAAGCCGTTGCGATGACGAAGAAACTCGAGCCTGATGTCGTCATTATAGATCTCTCAATGCCAAAACTCTCTGGAATCGAAGCAACAAAAATTATCCGAAAAAACTTTCCCTCTGCGAAAGTCCTTGTGTTGACAATGCATGACAACGAGGAATATGTGTACCAAATTTTAAAATCCGGCGCAGGCGGATACATGCTGAAAAGTAGTGGAAGAGACGAGCTTGCAGCTGCTATTCGTGCAGTGGCGCGAGGTGACCGCTTCTTTAGCCCGCGAGTTTCTGAAATTGTGATGGAAGCATACCTCCGAAAATCAGAGGCGCGAGATGATCTTCCCATGACGGACGATGGCCTTCCATTGACGAAACGGGAAAGAGAAATTCTTTACTATATCGCTGATGGATTCAATAACTCGCAGATAGGAGAAAAACTTTTCATCAGCGCAAGAACTGTTGAAACACACCGAACGAATATCATGCAAAAACTCGATATTCACGATGCCGCGAATTTAGTACGGTTCGCACTGAGCAAGAAGCAAAAGCCTCCATCAGACATATAAGGAGCATGGATGAGACTCATTTGATGTACTGTGTGTTGACATTCCCCCTTAAATCCTTATTTTTCCTTAATAAATCCGACCTTTTCGCTATACGGTAATTTACGTAGACCTCTAAGGTTCTTCCTGTATTCTTCAAATTACGGTAATCAGACGATTTGTCTTAATCACCGCCATACTATATTATACCCAGTCAGAATGATACTGTTGAGAAAAAAAATAATAAAATTCATCCACCAAAGGGAAATAAAATGAATAGAATTAAGGTTCTCATTGCTGATGACCATCGAGATTTTCGAAGAGTTGTCCACGAGTTTCTTGATCGAATGCCGAATGTATCTGTCGTGGGAGAAGCAATAAATGGCGGGGAGGCAGTGGAGAAAGTCGAGCAGCTCTTTCCTGATGTTGTATTAATGGACATTGCGATGCCTCAGATGAATGGTCTCGAGGCGACACGGATTATCAAGCAGCGATGGCCAGAAACAAAAGTTCTCATTGCAACGACATACGATGATCCGACCTATCGTTTACAGGCACTTGAAGCCCGGGCTGATGGATATATTCTGAAGGGATCATTAAAGCCATCACTTGAAGCAACATTTGGCGTTCATCGATTAGAGACACCCGTGCAAGAATGATAGGAAAAAAAATGGGCACAAGGTAGTCATCGTGAAAAATGAAAGAAATATATTCAGATTACAGTGTGAGCCGAGAAGCTTGGTCCCTCGCGAAGATCATCATGCTCGATTGATTGAATATGATGATCGGATGCGGAAAGAGGAGAAAAAGTACTCCCAGCTTTTGATGGAACTGAATAAATCACGCTGGCTTAATCAGTCCAGGCCGCACAAAAACGATGATCTCAATGGTTTCTCAAAGTATGCTGTTGATCAAACCGTAAACGAAGATCAATCGGTTGAGTTGGAAATGACAAGATTGACAGGCGATGAAATTCTCTATGGTGGTAGTCTCACCATGGATCAAGCGCTTCTCAAGCGAAAGAAACCGTCAGAGTTGTATGCTGATGAGCGTTTAGACAGAACCGGTATACAGCATGACATGATGTTTCATTCCACGAGGTCGCTGCAAGAGAGAAATGACATTGGCTCTCCCGGGAAGGAAGTGATTCGGACGGCAGGTTATGATAAGTTTAAATCTCAAGGAAGAGAATCTTTCCCTTGGGAATCTGTTATGGTAGAATCAGTTCGACTTGTCTTGCGGCATTGGAGAGCAGTTCGCTCTTTCTCTTTGTCTGCAGTCTCCACCCGGAATATAGATGATATTAATGTAATATATAATCTGTCTTCCGAAAACCAATGTCGGACTGTTAAATCAATTTTGTTCAGCCGGGGAGAATGATCATGTTTAGATCAAACTCAAATATAGAGAAGGAAATAAACGGCAGTAAGCATAAAATTTTTCTCTAATCGTTAAAGAAATATCACATAAAAAAATCCCTCCAATCACAACATACTCACTGAACAACGAGTATATCCGTACTGTCAAGTCTCGATTGAATCTGTTGGAGAAAAATCTCCAATATCGAAAAATACGTAAAAAAAAATAGCCACAAACTATCCGGTTCAATAAAACTGGGGAAGAAAAAGATGTCTTACCCCAGGCTTTGTCTTTGCATTTCATCTCTCTTCTTTCTACTTTCAAACAGCAAGTTCAACCTTAATTGAAAGCTCGTGCCTCATGAATATTCAATTTCTCGGAGCAGTTCGAACTGTTACTGGCTCTATGCATCTCATCTCTGTCAATGGGGCGAAAATATTGCTTGACTGCGGCTTGTTCCAAGGGAGACGGTCAGAAGCATATGAGCGTAATCGAAAGTTCCCATTCAATTCTGCCGAAATTGACGCAGTTATGCTTTCGCATGCGCATATTGATCATGCAGGGAATCTTCCGAATCTGGTGAAGAATGGATATCGAGGGCCTATTTATGCCACCGGAGCAACACGCGATCTATGCAATATTATGTTGTACGACAGTGCGTACATTCAAGAACGTGATATCGAGTTTGTCAATAAAAAACACCAGAAAAAAAACGAACCGCTTATTCAGCCGCTGTATAGTATTATGGACGTCACAACTGCAATGTCGCAGTTCATCAGCATCAATTATGGACAACCAGTACAGATAGCGAAAGGTGTTAGGGCAACATATCTCGATGCCGGACACATTCTTGGTTCTGCAGTAACGATGCTTGAAGTGGAAGAGAACGGCAAGCAGAAAAAGATCGGCTTCACTGGTGACTTAGGGAGAAAGAATGCTCCTATCATTAAAGATCCACAACCTATTGGCAGCGTCGATGTGCTCATTTCCGAAAGTACATACGGCGGAAAACTGCATGATCCGATAATTGGAATGAAGGATTCTCTCTGTAAAGTTATTAAACAAACATCTGACCGCGGCGGAAAGGTGATTATACCTTCGTTCAGCGTCGGCAGAACGCAGGAAATTGTCTATCTTCTTTCTGAACTTTTTGATGAGGGCAGATTGCCGGTTATTCCGATCTACGTTGATAGCCCGCTTGCAGTGAATGCAAGCGACATCTTTCGGTTGCACACAGAGTGCTTTGATGAGGAGATGTTGAATCACTTGCATGCGAACGAAGATCCGTTCGGTTTCAATCGGCTTATCTATGTACGGTCGGTAGACGAATCGAAGAAATTAAATTCACTGCAATCACCGTGCGTGATTATTTCGGCATCCGGAATGTGCGAAGGCGGGAGAATTGTCCATCATCTTGCCAATACCATAGAAAATCCGAAGAATACAATCCTTATCGTCGGGTATATGGCAGAACACACGCTCGGACGACGGATAGTAGAAAAACAACCGGAAATAAGTATCTTTGGTGAAGTACATAAGTTGAATGCCGAAGTGGTCGTACTCAACTCTTTCTCGGCGCACGCGGATCAAGATGAACTGGTGGAATATATTCAGACTGTGGATCAAAAGCAGTTAAAAAAAATATTCCTTGTCCATGGTGAAATAAATCAAATAGAGAAATTGTCTTCTAAACTGAAAGAAGTTGGCGTGAAGAAGGATATCTACATTCCGGTAACAGGAGAAAAAGCCGAGGTGTGAGCGTGAAAGTGTTGTTAAACGACGCCGGTGATTCGGTGTTATATTCTTTTTGTGTTGCAATTCCCATAAAACTTTTACCTCGTCCTCTGTACGGTTCACATGCAGGCTCTGCTTCAGTGGCATCAGATTTCTCCAGCGGGGAATTCCATAAAATGTCTTATGAACAACCATGGATCTGACGAGTGTGCCTGCGGTTAAAAATTCACAAACATTTCTCTGTTTACTATTCGTTGGATGCGGATGGCTGTTATTCTGTAAGACAATGAATGCTCAGGAAATTATTCATCCTTCTCCTTTGCCAAGTGCAGACAGTCTTCAACTATCATCAATCAGTTTTACTCGTCTGTTGAACACTTATATGTGGAGTGGAGATCTCCAAAAAAAAATGTATGGTCAGATTTGGAACGCTGAAGTTCACCAACAAGTTCGATCGCGCCTCGTTAAGTCTGACCAAAATGCAATTCAAGACGAGTATAAAGGATTTATTTCTCTCAATGCTCGGATTTCGGAAGAGTGGAATCTTCAACTAAAAAATGTGTCCAATGTTCTCGCGGATAATCGTGTTCTCGATCTGGGTCGGATGGCACAACATCAAATACTCGCCGGTTTTGAGTATATTCCCATAGGAAATGTGAAAAGTGAAGTTTCTGGAGGATACGAGTTGAATTCTCAAGAGGATGAAAGGGATCATGGGTTTGCCTATGCCCTGGGTTTTGATGCTCGCAGAGTAAAGCTCGACGAATTTGACGCTTCACTTCAATCATCGTGGACTCAATCTTTTCTTGGTCGTCGCAATCCCAGAACTGGAGATGTCAATCTCATCCTCTTGCGCGACTTCGGTGGTGGTGTCAGCGATTCGCTTGCAATAAATTATAGCACACAAAAAAGTGAATATTACACAGGACTTTCTTCGTCTTATCAAAGATTATTAAGTGTTTACCACAATATTTTTTCCCGCGATGCAAGCGTATTTGAGATTATGGACCAAATAAAGTATAACCTAGATCGGAGCTTCACTCTGAATACTTCATTCGGATTATCGAATCGGTTCATTGATCGGGGTTATAGATTCAAAGATGATTTGAATCCTCCATCGCTGACCGATTCGCATATCCAAGAGATGCAATTCTTCGGTACGGTTTCTCTACTATGGTCGCCATTTGATTGGCTTGGTGCGGATATAAGACTTTTATATATGGAAAGAGACGAGCGATATTCAGTGCCGAATGCTCCAGTGCCCAACATTGAACAACTGCGTGCCCAAGCGAATAAATTGGAGAATACAGCGCAGCGCACGATGCTTACGACAACTCTCAATGCCAGCGTAACCCAGAATGATAGCGTCTGCTTGGTGTCGTCGATCAGTATTCTTCGATATGATACACCGGACATTTCGAACACTGATGATCGCGACGAATTGCTTATAACATCTGGTATCACGATTCTCCATCGTTTTTCTTCGCACGTGCTGTCGACACTGACCGCAGATCTGACACTTTTCCATTTAGTATATCTCTTTCAGGAGCAAAGCGCCAACAATAATTGGAACCGTGTCATCCGATTATCCCCGAGTGTTGAATATGCGCCTTCTTCATGGTTCAGAACAGTTGCGCGAGCCGAAGTACTGGCAAATTACACCATAAGCGACTATGAACAACAAAGTGCGTCGATACGGAGCTTCTCGTACAGGCAGGCAATGTGGTCGGATTCTACTGTTCTGCACCTGACTGAAAGAATTGAGTGTGATTTTTCGGGAAGCTTGCGTATTTTTGAACGAGGAACACTCTTATGGACTGAATTTAAAGAAAAGCCGGGAGAATATTCTATAGAAAAAACCTTTTGGCCTGAATTTATTTGGTCGTCGGTCATGGGATTGAAAGTTGGTTTCGGTTTTCGCTATTTTGCCCAAGATCGTTACAAATACCAAAATAATCAGCGAATCTTTACTCAAGGAATTGAGGCTTCGGGACCCACTGTTTTCATTGAGTGGCTGGGATCGAGGACAGAGAAAATCACTTTGAGCGGATGGAGAGAAGAACAAAAAAATAACGGTGCGACAAATGCAACGATTTCAAATCTTTCTATACAAATTGGGTTCATTCTGTAGTTGAGGAGATAGAATGCAATCATATACAAAACCAAAGAAAAGAAAAAAGACATATCGTAGAACTGTTTTCGAGATGGCCTGTCACAGCAATCCAAAAGAAATCGGATGTATTGAACAGTTCTTGATGCAGGTTAACAAAAAACTAAATATGGACGACGGGACGATGTATCGTTTACTGGTATCCTGTACTGAAGCGGTGAATAATGCAATGATCCATGGGAATGGGTCCGATCCCAATAAAATCGTCGCTATCCGATGTATTGTAGAAAAACAATCTCTCATTATCCGTGTGAAAGATGAAGGCAGGGGGTTTGATCCAAAAAGTTTGCAAGATCCTCGCGAGAAGAAAAATTTGCTGAAAGAGAGCGGGCGTGGTGTGTTTTTAATACGTTCGTTAATGGATTCGATTACCGTTAAACGGCTCAAATCTGGATCAGTCGTAGAAATGAAGGTAAAGCTGCATAAACAGTATTAAAATTAGTAAGGTATGCAGATAAAAGAAGAACCCGCCTCATGAGAGACGGGTTCTTCTTTATACGAACTACTTGGATAAAAACCTTATTGAACGGATGGCCTAAACAGCAAATCTAGTGAATTGAATGCTCCAAATGGAAGCAAAGGGTCGATTTTTCCATTCTTGCCTTTAGAGAGAGGGGCAGACAGCTTCGGCAGAGTGCTCACATCGACCAGTGGAATATTCATGCCGTAATAAGCATTGATTACTTTGATGTATTCGTTTGCCACGATGCCGTAACCGCGATCTGACGGGTGTACGCCATCTAAGCTAAATATATCGCCCGATATATAATCGGCAGTATATCTTTCGCCTGCTATATTGAGGCCGTGAGCTTTCACATTATTGAAAAAGCTGTTGAAATCTACCACTAATGCATTATGAGTCAATGCGGCTGCAGCAGTTGCGATAACACTATTGAAATTATTTACCGCGCTTGTCGCGGTCGCTATTTCATCAGCATCAAGAATCAGAGCATCCGGCCATGGATTCTGTGGATGAAAACCGAATGGTTTAGTTGTATCAATACCCGCCCCAGCTAAGGTAGGATACAATGCTGCGATTGTTGTTCCTTTTAAAGCTGCTGCATCACGCCAGAACTGGCCGGTAGCTTGTCCAAGCAACGCGGCGTATGCTTGTCCTTTGAGTGTGATCAAAGGGGCATTTGCTTCTGTCAATTTGGTCGAATCGAAGGACATGCCTAGTGTTCCATGTTTCTGATATCGCAGATAATATGGTGCGGGTATCTGAGGAGCAGCAAGAGGATTTACAGTTGTGAAGAATGGAATTGAAGTAACATCTGGAATGTTTCCGACAACGATTTTTGCATTTGGCAGGGTGGTACGCAGTGCGTCTAATGCTTTTCCGTACAGAGAACTAAATGTCGCTACATCAGTAGGTGCATTTGGAGAAGTGCCCCCGCTAACAGCGAATCCTAATACATCATTTGCACCAAGCCAGAAGGTTACTAAATCCGGTGTTTGACCCATTGCATTAAGCGTTGCGACTTGTTTGAAAACACTTTTCCCAAGTAATGCATTGGTCGTCCAGCGGAGTATCACATCTCGTCCGAGAGGAGGTGATTGATATGTGCCTGTTGAATCCATAAATCCAGCAAGCGGTATTCCGGGAATACCTAAGTTATCATAAGGCCGAGATAATGTACTATTTGTTGGTGAACCAGCTGTCAGTCCCTTTGGACCAATGACAGGACCAACAAGGCTGATGATCTCATAACGCGAAGCTTTGCCAGTGATAGGGTCTGGTGTGCCAGGATCGGAAAAAATCGGTTGTTCAAATGATCCGATGTTAGCTCCCGCTTTTCTTAATTGTTGTGCAATCAGATTTGGGTAGCTGTAAATTTGAGCCGATTCATATAATCCGGCGGATTGATAACCCGCTGTTAAGCTGTTACCGATGGCTACATATTTTGTAATAGTCGAATTGCCGAGGCCGATAGCAGGCGCTGTAGGTGCTGAATCCGTGCAGCCAATCAGGAGCGCGGCAATCAACGCTGCGAGAGTTATGAAGAGAACTATAAATTGTTTCATTGTCTTTCTCCAATTTTTTTATTTGATGGGTGCATAATAATTGTCGTCTTAGAAAGTGTAACCAATGTCGATACCGATAAGCGTTGCCGTCATATTGTAAATACCATCGAAGTTGATAACAGTATTCACGGCTTTGCGTTGGTCAAACTTCAGGAAGAAGTACGATGCATCCACTCTCCACCGCTCGCAAATTTTATATCCGATGCCGACGTTATACCCATTCCGATTGGCATCTGGAAGCATTGGATCTACATACTCTGTTAATACAGGCGAATGGTCATAGAGATAACCAGCTCGCAATTGGACATTATTTATTGTATACTCTGCGCCTAATCGTAAAATATACGTGTCCTGATAATTTTTCGTCATAACTTCATTTTTTGTCGGGTCTGCCTTGAATCCAATTGCTAATTCTTTATAAGATGACCAGCCGACATATTGGTAATCAGCTTCGACTTCGAGATTCTTTGTTACCCCGCACGCAACTCCAACAAATCCTGTTGCCGGCAATGTAATCGAGGCAGTGGCATCGCCATTGGGAAGTGCCAATATTGTATAGTTAGGATCAAATTTTGCAGTACCGCTTGCATCGAGTTTCACGGAACTGCGGTAAGAGATGCCTAAGGACAAATCCGGAATGAACTTATAAATAAGCCCGGCATTGAACCCTACACCGGTTGCGCTTAAATCGAGATTAACGATTGGAAGAGGTGCGTCAAATGGAATTGGAGTTGCAATCTTCATCGTCACCTTGCCGGTTACATAATTAAATCCAGCACCTATCGAGAATTGATCACTGACTTTATAAGCGATTGTCGGCGTGATGAAGTAGCTTGCTAAGTCAGTCTTTTGTGTTTTGGTCTGGCCGATCCAGTGTGCGGGCCATTCTGTTCCCAACCCGTATGGATTATTCACACCAATACCGATATGAATATTATCAGTGAGTTCGTAAGTACCGTAGATATTAATCGGAGTGAATGTTTGATCCACCATCTTTGTCTCTTTGGTGGTTGAAATATCCGTAGGGCCGTAAAAAGTTATTTTGGGCATAATAAATGTTGTTCCAAGGTATACCGACGAACCCTGAAAGCCCAATCCGGCCGGATTGAAATAAATTGCCGACGGATCGTCAGCTCTAGCAGCGAATGCACCTCCTTGAGCCATTGCGCGCGCGCCATGCTCATTGAGTTGAAAGCCTCCACCTAAAGCGATAAAAACTACCAACGCAGAAAGGACAATAGTCCCCAATAGATGCTGAGAATAAAGTCTCAAAGCGACCTCCTCAAGTGATGTGAATGATTTATGGTTTGATATAAAGAAAAACTGTTTGCAATATTTTAAAACGAAAGAAGTATAATAAATGAATCTATAAGAAGCAATCTTCAGAAGAAAAATGTTGCTATATCAGGTTTTTGGCTCTGATGAAAAATAGTAGGAATGGTACAAAAGAAAGATTTTGAAATATTCTCAAAGTTCTTAGCGGAATTGAAGTGAATGTCATTCTGGAAAAGGAATTAAACTATGACTTTATTCATATTCGTCCTAACATCTTCGGCTGACTTGTTTAGAGCTGCCTGTTCACCGGAAGTAAGCTTGATTTGGATAATTTGCTCCATTCCTTTTCTACCGAGCTTAATAGGAACACCGAGAACGGTATCATGGATACTATATTCCCCCTGGAGAAATACGGCACAAGGAAGAATGCGCTTTTTATCCTTGACAATTGCTTCGACCATCTGAACGGCTGAAGCGGAGGGAGCATAATAGGCACTGCCGGTTTTTAGGAGATTTACAATCTCTATACCGCCATTGCGCGTATG
>Ga0182021_10003309_pt1 | contig 18958 bp, 16 predicted proteins | sample 612E3MmetaG_FD_120493 | JGI IMG/M metagenome (GOLD analysis project Ga0182021, IMG submission 120493) | Permafrost microbial communities from Stordalen Mire, Sweden - 612E3M metaG (Illumina Assembly) | ecosystem: Environmental > Terrestrial > Soil > Wetlands > Permafrost | place: Sweden... | reverse complement strand
TTATAAATGTTAATATAATCCCCGGTTATTTTATCCCAGTTTAAAATATTATAAATGTATTTAGCTCTTGCAGATACATTTTCTTTTAATTCGTTATCATTATTCAGTTCAATTAAAATACTCTTTAATTTTCCGCAATCTCCGTAGTCAAACACAAAGCCGTTTCTACCTTGTTCAATTGATTCAGATGCGCCGGTTTCTTTTGTAACAACGGGAATCACGCCGGCGGCCATGCATTCCACGGTTGTTATGCTGAAGGGCTCATAGCTGCCCGATGAAATAAATACATCTTTATCTGTTAAATACCCTGCAAGTTCATCCGGCTTCATTTTCCCGGCATAAAACGTTTTTATGCGTTTATTAATAAATAATTCATTTTGAACGGGCTCGCTTTTATCAATAATGTATAGCTCTATATCAATATTTATCGTTTCCAGTGCATCCTTCAGAAAAGAGAAGCCTTTTTCTTTTCTGTCTGTATCTGCTATATAAACAATTTTTAACTGATTATTCTTACAGGGTTTTCTTAATTTTCCGGCTTCTGCAAATTCAGGGTCTATACCGTTTTTTATATATCTTATCCTTGAATCATTAACCGTGTAATAATTCTCAAGTAATTTTCCGAAATTTCCTGACAGCAAAATGAGCGCATTAGAATATTTTACAAATATTCTTTCGGCAATTTTATCTTTTAAATTAAAAAACCGGTTTACTTTCCTGAAAAATTTATTCTCGTGAACAATCAGTCCGTGCAGGCTGTAAATTATTTTTGTTTTAAAAAACATTTTATAAAAATATGCGGCAAATGCAAATCTTTCAAATGTAATAAGATGTATTATCTTTGGTTTTAGCTTAAAAAGTGCAAAAAACAGAGAAAATATACCCATTCTGCAAACATCGCTTCCATTAATGGTTTCAACAGTTTCTTTACCAAATAATTTTTTCAATATTCCGTATTTTTTCCCGTCAAAATAATATTCAATAAATAAAGACTTATGATTTACGGTGTAATTATTAAATATTCTTTTAGCGACCTTTTCGGGTCCCTTCAATATTTCATCTTTGCAATATCTTCCGATATATATTAAATCCATCTTAAATTATTTATTTCCTGACAGCATTTTTACAAGCCACCCGAGATTCAATTTGCCCGACAAATAATTCTTTACAAAAATATATTTGCCGTACTTTTTCTTGTATTCGGATATTAAATCAATTTTACCGTTTGATATCAATATCACGCTGAATTTTCTTGAAATATAATCCCTGAATTTTTTAATCTTTCTGTTAGGATATTTTCTAAAATCGGAATTATACCAAATGCTTTTGTGAACTTCGAATTCATTGTTGTTTATTACCCCTTGTTCCCAGTTCTTTCCTATGGGAATATTAATCATCAGATACCTGCTGTGTTTCAGGCAGTCTTCAATGAATTTTTCTCCCTTTTCTTTTTCAAAGTGTTCAATCACGTCTCCGCATACAATCAAATCATATTTACTTTCATTGTTTTTAAAAAAATCGGCTGCATTTTCTATATAAACGTTATCATAAAAATAGCTGTGATATGGCTTCACATAATCCTCGAAAATCTCGACAGCATCGATTTTCCTGTTCCATTTATCCGAATAATTACTGTCATCCCAGATTTCAAGGAATTCCCTGCCAAGAATTCCCCACCTGCCGAAGCCCGCGCCAACATCGAGTATGGAATTCGGATTAATCCTTCTTATTAACTCAATGCAATATGAAATATTTTGCCAGTTTGAAGTTCCCATATTATTCGGGATTCAGAAATATTTTAATGAAATAATAGTCACCATAAAAAATAAAGTATTCGGTAATAACTGAAATTACAGCCGCTGCAACAATACCGTAAAGCGGTATAAAAATTATATTCAGAATAATATTAATAATTAACCCCGTAAAAGTAACATACATATTTTCCCTGAATAACCCCAGTCCGTTTAAAATCATACCCGTAAGGTTATTCAGAGCCAGTCCGATTACTGCGAAAGATACAATCTTCAGTATAAAAACAGAATTTGAAAATTTATCAGTATAAATCAATTTTATCATGAAATCAGAAGCAAAGAATAAAATTACATTTAGTATTATCCCGATAAACAAAAACCATAATGCATACTTTTTAAAAAACAATTTAACAGCACTGTTTCTACGGCTTAAATAAGACACGTGTGTAAGTCCGCTGATCAGTAAAAAAGAAAATGCAAAGGAAGAGGCCTTGTAAATTCCGTAACCAATGTTATAATAACCTACCTGAGAAAAATCCGTGAATTTGGAAATCAGAAGAATGTCAATTTTATCGTACAGAAAATTAAAAATCACTGCCAAACCAAGCGGTAATGATATTTTAATAATACCGGTTAGAACTTTTAAATTAAACGAAAACGCAAATTTCCCGTCTGCTTTCACTATATTCACTGCCAGCAATATTACGTGGTACAGAAATCCGAGAGAGTATATTACTAAAAGTAATTTTAACGAAGAATTATAGAAAACCGTAAAAACAAGAAACGCCAGAATAGTAATTACACGTGAGTTCAGCAATAATTTAAACTGCACTTTATATTTCCGCAAACCCGATAAAACAGAGTTAAGTAAATTGATATTTGAATATAAATATACCGGTATTACAGTAACCATGTAAAGCTTAAAGGAAACAGAGCCGTAAAAAAGTTTATAATATAATAATGTCAGAATTAAATAAAAAAACAGTACAAGTATATTCAAGGAAAGAATGCGGCTTAGCAATAGCGTGGGATTTTCATTTGATATCGAGACTTCCCTCTGAAGATAAACCGGCAGACCTAAATTAAAAAGAGTGATAAAAACGTTCGCAAGAGTGAAAAGTGTAATTAACTGTCCGTATGATTCGACAGAAAATTTCCTCGCAAAAACCAAAAACACTGTGAAGAAAAAAAGCTGTTCCGTGACATTAAGAAGAAGCAAATACCTGCTTTCTTTTAAAAACCCGAAATTATATGTTAGTTTTGGCGTCAAAGGAAAAATTATTGATAAGTTAATATTTTATTACAAAAAAATAAGTAGATTATTTAAGGCAAGAATGTATTTATTATATTGAAATGAGGCTAATATTATATTAATTTGTTTAAAATCAAGGATATGGAAAAAACAAGGAAAAATATTATTCCTGTAATTATTTTATTATCCGTTTACACTATCCCGCTTTTCTTCGATAATAATCTTATTAACGTAAATATTATTCACTTTTTTTTGTTTTCGGCACTATCCCTTTTACTGTGCTTAAGCTTTTTCTTTTATAAGTTTTCTTATACCTACAATTCCAGAGTTAAAATATTATTCGGAACATTTGCATTATTTATATTATTTATCTTTATTACTTCATCGGTAAACAACAGGTTTCTGCTGGCATTAGAGCACATAGCAATATATATAAATGTTTTTGTGTTTTCTTATCTGTTATTTCTCTGTTTCCGGTTATTTGACAGGGAAAAACTGATATATTATATTTCTTTTACAATCACAATAATCTGCACATTGGTTTCTTTACTCGGGTTATTCGAGTTCTTTAATATATTCTTACTTAATTTTCATATAAACTCCAGGCCGGGTTCCACATTGAGTATAAGAAATTTCGCTTCAGAGTATTCGGTAACGGCAATACCCTTCGTTTTAATGTTTTACCTCAGAAAAAACGGTATAGCCGTGAAAATATTTTCTTATGTTTCATTGATGATTATTCTTTCATTCATCTTTTTTTGCAGAACAAGATCTTCATTCGTAATTATTTTATTTTACCTGCTGTCTGTTTCGGCATATTTTTTTTACAACAGGTTTTTCTATGAACAATATTTAAAAAGAGCTTATTTAAGTTTCGTTTTTATACTGGTTATATCTTTTATAATCGGAAACTTCACGGCCCCAAATATAGACAGGGAAAGGGCAAGCCTTGTAAAAACAATTACAACCATTGTTGACAAAAATTATCCCGAAAACGAAGCCCGGATTAACTACTGGAAGACTTCCCTTAAAATATTCAGGGATGTACCCATAACAGGAATCGGAACAGGAAGCTGGTTCGGGATTTATCCGATATATAACGGGAATATATACAATGACGAGAATATCTTAAAAACATCCGAATTAAATCCGCACAATGATTATCTGGAAGTATTAAGCGAAAATGGTATATTCGGATTTGTTTTCTTTGTATTCTTCCTTTTCCTAATCGGGAAAAATTTATTTTATGAAACCCGTGATGATTTGATAATCTTTCCGGTATTATTGTCTTTTGCGGGATTTTTAATAATATCTTTATTCTCTTTCCCCAGGGATAATATTGCCATAATGACTTTAGCCGGAACGGCAATCGGAATTTCCTTTACGAAAAAAGATGAAGGAAAGGAAGCGGAATTAATTAATTTAAATGTCAATAAAATTAAGACAGCTATATTGGGAATAGCAACAATTGTTTTAACGGCATCGACTGTCTTTTGCTTTTACAGGTACAGGTATGAGGTAACATATTTAAATGCCATAAAAGATAAAATCTCCGGGAATTACAATTCGATGCTCGATAAAATAAACGATATAAATGATGACATTTATCCTGTTGATGCAAACTGCATGCCCGTAGAATATTACCGCGGAATCGGGTATTTCGAATTAAAGAATTACACTGAAGCTATGAAATCTTTTAATAATGCCCTTGAATTAACGCCTACTTCTCCTGCCATTCTGAACAACAAAGCATCTTCCTTTTATATGTTGAACGATACCGAAAATGCGGTTAAATTACTTCTTGATTTAAAAACCAGAAATCCTTTTTTGATTGAATCACAGATTAATTTACTTTCAATATATTCGAATTCGGGACAGGACTCACTTGCAATGATACTGTTGGAAGAAATAGAACATAAAACCGCCGAGCATCAATATATTAAAAACTATAATGTTCTGGGAAAAATAAAAGATTACTATAATGAAAAAAAGTCTCATTAGTTTTTTTGCAATTTTTATTATCTCTTCAACTTCTCTGTCCCAGTCTGTCAAGCAGGTTTATCCGGACAGCGGTTACCAGGGAACAAATTTTCCCGTTACAATTATAGGGGATGGTACTCAGTGGCTGGTATCACCATATTTTCAAATATTTTTTGATTCAACAGGTGTAACAGCAAATTTCAATGCACTGGTAAATGACACGACTCTGACTGCAACTGTACATATTAACGGCAAAGCAGTTACGATTCCAAGAGCTGTTTTTGTTCTGGACAGGTTTTCGAATGTTTATGGAAAAGACAGTGCAATGAGAGTTCTTTTAACAATTCCCGTTGTTCCGGTTTTAATTCTTCCGCCAAAAAATGCTACAAATCAATTACAAAACGTGACATTAGTATGGGACAGTAATGCATATGCAAATACTTTCGAGGTGCAGGTTTCGGATGACTCTTTATTTTCGAATCCTGCTTTTATGTTCGATACCGTTGTTTCAAATACACCTCTGCAAATGCGTCCTGATTTTCTTCAGCTTGGAATGAAATATTTTTGGAGAGTCAATGCGAAAAATCAGCTCGGAACAAGTGACTGGTCATTAATTTCTAATTTCAGAATAAGAACGACGGGAATTAATTTGATTTCATCTGAAATTCCATCATCCTGTAAACTACTGAACAATTATCCGAATCCGTTTAACCCGGTCACTAAAATCAGGTTTCAGATACCGTCAAAGAATTATGTAGAATTAAAGATTTTTGACATAACCGGAAAGCTTTTATCAGTATTAGTCAAACAGATTTTAAAAGAAGGTGAATACGAAACTTTTTTTGATGCATCAGGGCTCCCTAGCGGAATTTACATTGTAATGATGCAGACCGAAGGATTCAGGGGAGTTCAGAAAATCGCCCTTATAAAATAAAAATAGATTTGCGGCATTATAGCAATGCCACAAATCCATATAAAATTAAATTGCAAAGTCATCTGCAGTTTATTACGTGAACATGCTGAATACAAAGGTTGTAAGAAGCAGCCACGCTATCCACAATCCGAATACAACAGAATATGAAATTGCGGGTTTTATTTTTGCCACTTTTACAAGCCCGATTGCGACTAAAATATAAAACCAGACGGAAAACACATCGAGTTTCATTATCAGTCCGTGCAGAGTTTCCCCTACTACATCTGCTTTCAGGAAAAGTGCAAGACCGACTGATGTAAGGTCTCCCATAATAATCGAAAGCACTATACCCAAAACACCGCCTACCGCGCTTATTGTGAGAGCCAGCCCGACCACATTTAAGATGTTCGTAAATTCAAAATTTACTTTAAACATTTTCAGCATAAGCATATAAATTACTGCAAGAACAAAAAGCATTATGAACGGGGCAACAACAGCTCCCGCAAATCCGGTAATCTTAAAGAATAATCCGTTCGGATCCATAAATTTTTCGGCTTTTTCAATTGCGTCATTTGCCTGTTCCTGGGACATTTTACCCTGCTTCACGTTTTCCATCATTCTTTCCCTCAATTTTGTTTTCTGCTTATCCATCATTTTCCCGACAAGTTCAGCATCAGAAAAAAAGAGAAAAGACGAAACTACGCTGGTAATAACCAGTATTAAAACCGGCAATAGCCAGAAATTCTTTTTTGGAAATTTCATAATCGTTTCGAATGTGTTTCCGGGTTCGGTAAATACACCTGAAATTGCATCCATCTGCGATAATTCCTGCGGTTCTTCGGCAATAATATTTTGTTCTTCCATATGATTTAATTATTTGTAAAGGTTATTTTGTGTAATATATTTTTCTATTTCGGGTAAAACAAGAGATTTAATTGACTTATTATTTCTTACTTTTTCACGAATCATAGTTGAAGAAATATCCAGTAACTCTGTATCTATGAACCTGACTTTTTCCAAATATCCGGGTTTAATTTTTTCTTTTGAAAACCCGGGCCTGTTAAGAATCACTACTTCTGCAAGCTCGAATATTTTTTCAGGATTCTTCCATTTCGGAAAATCAATAAGACTATCCGCTCCGATAATCAGGTAAAATTTTACCTGTTCTTTCTTATATAATTCGTGCAAACACAGCAATGTGTCAACTGTATAAGATTTTCCGTTTAAATTGTTAATTTCAATTTCGCTCACCTCATAATCAGGATTATTACCGAATGCAATTTTGGCCATCTCGAGCCTGTGCCTGATTTCAAGGACTTCTTTTTCATCTTTCAAAGGAGGTACTGCTGAAGGTATGAAAATCACTTTATCAAGATTTAATTCTTTTCTCACTTTTTCCGCAAGTACAGAATGCGCTAAATGAGGAGGATTAAATGTCCCGCCGAAGATACCATACCTTTTCATTCAGACATCACCCCTGTATAAATTTCTTCGATTTTCTTAATCGTAAAATACTCGCTGTAATTTTTCACGGCTTCGTGAGCATTCCTTGATATTTCGTTCATCAACTTTCTATCGGTAAAAAGTTTTATAATAGCGTCATAAAGCTCTGACTCGCTTTGCGGGTTTATTAACAGCGCAGAATAATTGTCTTTCACAATCTCCTTTAAAGACGGGATATCGGAACATATAACCGGCAGTCTGCAAGCCATTGCTTCAAGTAAAACGTACGGCATTCCTTCCCAAAAAGTCGGGAAAACAAACGTATCAAAAATAGAATAGTAATCCAAAAGATTTAACTGCTCACCTGTAAATAACAGGCTGCTGCCGAGATTTAATTCTTCAGCAAGTTTTTTTGATTGTTCGAGAAGCTTACCGTTCCCGACAAGAATAAATTTCATTTCGGGATATTTATCCTTCAACCTAACTGCTGTTTTTATTATTAAATTCTGATTTTTTTGCACATCAAATCTGGAAATATTGCCAACGATAAAATCTTCAGGTTTCAGATTTAACTTTGCCAGAAAATCCGGATTCTTTTTTTTCAGATTATGATATTTACCCAGATTTATTCCGTTAGGAATAATGAAGGTCTTATCCGTGTTTATTATTTTTAGTTTTTTTGCATTTCTGAAGTCTGAATTTGTTTCACAGATAGAATAGTCCGTGAACTTAACAAGATACTGCTCGATTGATTGCGAAACAAATTTACGGATATAATTCTTCGTGTTTATATAGTGTATTCCGTGAATGGAGTGGACGGTTTTAATTTCAGGGTAATATTTTTTCACAAGTCTCCCGTAAAAACCCGAAACGCCGCCGTGAGAATGAACAATATCAAATTTTTCTTCTTTGCAGAATTCAAGCAGGGGATTCAGATATTTTTTCCTTAATATTTTCGGCTGGTAAATACTTTTAAACGGTATTCCGCTGTCGTTTACTATTTCTTCGAACACACCTCCTCCCATAGCCGCTATTACAGGATTGAAAAGTGTTTTATTCAAACCTTTTGAAAGGGAAAGAGTATGAATCTGTCCTCCGCCGATAAAGCCGCCGTCAATCAGCTCAAGTACTTTTATCATTTTTTTTACCCAATAAAAGTTTTAAAATAAGAACATTCATTCTAACCGGATTAACAAGACATTTCCCTGAAAACTTCAGAATCAAATATGCTCTTATCAATAACCTCTGCATAAAACTGTTATGCAGTTTATAATACAGCAATTGCGATTTCTTCGAAAAATAATAAGTAATATTATTAAATTCTCTGTTAACATTTTCCCCCTTTAAATGCACAATATTGCTTTTCGGATAGAAATAAACAGGATTCCCCGAATCATTCAGCCGCTTGCATATATCAGCATCTTCATAAAAGAGGAAAAATCTTTCATCGAAACCGCCGATTTTAAAAAAAACATCTTTTTTTATTATCATAGCCGCACCGCTTACCCAGTCTTCCTTTTGAACGATTGAATATTTTTTTTCTATTTCGAGTCTTTTCGCAGTATTACCTGATTTATAAAATTTTTCCAGTTTTTTATTTTTTATCTCATTGAAAAAATTATTTTCGAGATAACAGGACGGCTGGAATGTGCCGTCATTAAAAAATAATTTCAGTCCGACAGCCCCGAATTCTTTTCCCGAAAACTCATTATCGAAATCTTCGAGGAAATCAGACTTTACTATTGTGTCGCCATTCAGAAAAAACAAATATTCTCCGTTGGCATTTTCAGCGCCTATATTGTTCGCATTTGCAAAACCGTAGTTTTTGGTTTCAATTAATTTAAAATTCGGCAGGTTAAATTTCGGCAATAAATTATCAGGGGAGTTATTTATAAGTATCACCTCAAAAGAAGATGATTTAAAAGTATTGTAAACCGAACTTATACAATTCTTTACAAGCTCTTCCTGTTTGTAGTTAATTATTATTATCGAGTATTTTATCATTTTATTTCAATCACTTTTATATTTACTATTCTGCAATAGAGTAACGAGAAAAAGTTAAAAAACCTTCCAACAATGTGTTCCCCGTTAAACACTTTCCCGCTTAATAATTTTATTACATCCTTTTCGTTAATCCTTTTTATCATATCTTCTTTTTCCCTTTGTTCTTTTATCCATTTTCTGTTTTTTATAAGCCACCAGTATGCCCTGCAAACCCCTGAGAACGAGTATTTCCCGGAAAATAGCGACATAATAAGTTTTAATTTCAGGTTAAAAACAAGTATGGGAAAATATTTAAGCCTGAAACTCCTTGAAAAAAATATAAGAAAATTCAGCAGCCTGTTTCTTTCCTGAAGGAAAGTCCGGAATGAAGATTTATATTTTTTAGTTGTTGCACTTCCCTTATGGATTACGATTGATTTGGACGTGTGCATAATTTTCAGTCCTGCAAACTTCACTTTAAAAGAGAGGTATGAATCCTCTGCATAAGCAAAATATTCATCCAAAAAAAGTCCGCCAAAAGAATCAAGCAATTCTTTTCTGATAATCATCGAGCAACCATTCGCCTGAAATATTTCGCCGGTGCCATCCTCATTTATATCAAATACCTCCATTATATTATGTCCGAGTAAATTAAGAGTACCGTTTTTCAGGTAATATTTTTCCGGAACTCCTTCTGTCCGCACGAGTGATTGTGCTATCCCGATATTTTCATCGGGATTAATGATATCATATAAATATTTCAGCCAGTCTTTATCAACAACCGTGTCATTGTTAAGTAATACTATATATTCCCCTCCTGAATGTTTAAGCCCAAGATTATTTCCGCCTGCAAAGCCAAGGTTTTTTTCTGATGTTACAATTATTATTCTTTCATCTTCGAAATTCTGCTTTATGAAATCCACGCTCCCGTCTTCCGAGCTATTGTCGACAAAGATAACTTCGAAATCAGTGAAAGTCTGCACCAGAACTGATTTCAGGCAGTCATACAGATATTTTTTTCCGTTATAATTTAATATGATGACGGATATTTTCAATTATTATATTTATCTTTTCTGTAAGTAAAAATAGAATTTATATATTTATTATCCATTTTTTTCAGAGACTGAACTTTTCTTCTTTTTAAAAGCGATCTTGGATATTGCAGCAATCCAAGCAAATACCCTTTTATTGAACTTCTAAAAACTTTATAATTTCCTGCCCTTAATAATCCATAGTACCTTTTTAACCTGCCGACAAGAAAAAGAGGATTCAGCTTTATATAAAGTGAAAGCGGATAATTTTTTATTCTTAGCGCTACGAGATTTTTTTCGCATAGCATCGTCTGCCAGCCCGATGTATAACCTGAAGTTGCACCGCGCTTGTGATAGCAAACTGCCTTCGGATTATAGTAACACTTAAAACCTGCAAGCTGTGACCTTAGACTAAAATCAACATCTTCGTAATATGCAAAAAAGTCCTCATCAAAAAATCCAATCTTATTAAAAATTTCTTTCCTGTACAAAGCCGCTCCGGCACATGCACCGAAAATATATTCGGGGGTATCGTACTGACCTTTGTCCTCTTCAGCGTGGCCTCTTGCATAGGGTGAACCTATCAGTTTAATAAAATCCCCGGCATCATCAATAATATTCCTGTTGTAATAATTCATCATCTTGCAGGCAACAGAGCCGACAGTGTCATCTATGAATCCTTCCAGCATTTCTTCCAGAAAATTTTCACTGCATTCGATATCATTATTTAATAAAAGAATATGTGAAATATTCTCGTCTTTCAAAGAAAACTTTATTCCTTCATTTACAGCTTTGGCAAATCCGTAATTTTTATCAAGACTGATTAATTCAACATCAGGGTAATTAGTTTTCACAAATTCCCGCGTACTATCCGAAGAACCGTTATCAACAAGTACAACTTTTACCTGAGTATGCATGCGTATTGTCTGATTCTTTAATGAATCAAAACACACCTGCAGGTGCTGAAGTCCGTTATATGTTGGTATTACTGCCGATATCAAAATAAAATATTTTTAAAATACATTTTCAATATATTCTGCACTTACTTTCTTATTCTTTTGAATGATGTTTCTTTTTTTCAAGGACTTCGGAATTTCCGACAGACCTTTAAAATAACCTTTCAATGCATATTTGAATGTTCCTTTCTGATAATTATTCCCAAAGTATTTTAAAAATCTGCTTACCCTTGCAAGGAAAAATAAGGGGGAATATTTTAAATAAAGAGACAAAGGGTAATTCTTTAATCTCAATGCAACCAGATTCTTTTCGGTATAATAAGTCTCCCATCCTTCGAACCTGTTAGTAGTCTCTCTCCTTTTGTGATAGCATATAATTTCAGGATTGTAATAGCATTTATATCCGCTCATCTGAAACCTGAAGCTCAAATCAACATCTTCAAGATATGCAAAAAAATCTTCATCGAACAGGCCTGCGTTTTTAAATAATTCCGGTTTGTAAAATGCTGCACCTGCGCAGGCACCGAAAATATATTCCGCCTTCTCATATTGCCCCGTGTCCCTGTCCCCGTGGCCTCGTGCCATAGGTATTCCGCCTGTCCTGCGCATGAAATCCCCTGTATCATCGATTACATCCCGCTTAAAGAAATTAAGCATTTTTACGGCTATAAAATCCGCATCTTTTATTTCTTTGAAAGTACTGATGCCCTTTTCAATGAAGTTATTTTCCAGTTCAATATCGTTATTTAATATTAAAATATATTCCGCTATTTCCGAACTTAACGAATGCTTTAATCCAATATTTACAGCTTTTGAAAATCCTAGATTTGTATCGTTTTTAATTAGAACAGCATTTTTATAATTATTCTCAATAAACTTAGCCGAATCATCCATTGAACCGTTATCAACTATAATAATCCTGAAATCCCTTACAGTCTGGCTATCCAGTGATTTCAGGACACAGGCCAGATTTTCAAGACCGTTATAATTCGGAATTATTATATCAATCATTTATCTTATTCATAGATTTTTCAAAATATACTTATGGACTTTAATGACATTCGGATGACTGCCTCCATAAATCTTTTTTGCATTTTCCAAAATTATCTTTAATATTGCATTAAATAATACTAAATATTTCAGGTAAAAATATTTCGATTTACTGTAATTATTTTTAAAGAAAATAATTAAACTTAAAATAAAATATCCGTATATCTTATAGTTCGTATCCATCATCATGCTGGATGCACCAATGTGTTTCACTTTGCAATCGGAAATATACAATTTGTATTTCTTTGCAATTCTGTAACTTAAATCAACGTCCTCGAAAAAAAGGAAATACGATTCGTCGAAGCCATTTAATTCATTATACAAATCTTTCTTCATAAGTATAAATGCTCCGGGTATTTGCGGGACATTAATTAATCCTTTTCCCTGTATTTCCGTTTCAAGATGTTTTTTAATTAATCTTCCGGAATTTATAAACGGCTTTGAAAAAATCGAATAAAACAACAAATACTGGAGGATTGACGGGTATTTCTGATAGTATTTTTTTTGAAATTCACCGTCCTCCCCGTAAAGTCTCACTCCAAGCGCACCTATATTTTCATTTTCCCGATATTCAGTTAATTTTAAAAGAATACTTTCCGTAAAAACAATATCGGGATTCAATATCAGAATAAAATCACCATTACAAATTTCAACCCCCCTGTTATTTGCATATGCAAAGCCCTTATTTGAATCCAGGAAAAGACATTTTAAGTTTTTGTGGGTATCCGATAAACGATTTAATATTTCCGTGTCACTATCACCTGAATTATTATCAACTATAATAATTTCCTTATCAACTTCCTTTTCGAAATTGTTAATTGAGTCTATGCAGGAATCCAGATAACCCGCAGTGTAATAATTCACTATTATTATGGATATTTTCAAATCAACTGTTCGGTTAAGAAAAATCTTTTTAATCTTTTTACTTTCCTGTTCAGGTTAAGACTGCTTTTCAGCTTTCGCAGGATTTTATACGAAACCGGTAAAGGTTTCTTTGCGTCCGAATACTTTGTCGGCAAAGGATTCCCGAAGACGGAATTATAATGCTCACCTGTAGCGTGATATACTTTAGTATCCTTTAATATTCCCGAAAGAAGTCCTGCATTCATGACTCTTAACCGATAATCAGCATCTTCAAAAATAAATTTTCTGTTTTTCAGAGTTAACAGTTTTCCGATTTCATTATATATTTCCCTTGATATCATATAGCACCAGCCGCCTGCAGGTCCTGACTGAATAATAATTTTTCCGTTGAAATATTCTTTGTTCACATAATTACTTTCAGGATATTTCGCACCGTTTGTTTTATCATCCTGATGTACATCCGCAACAAGATAACCCATGTACGGAACGGATTTATAAGCTCTTACCATATTCTGAATCCAGTTTTCAGGAAAAGATATAACATCATCGTCAATGCCTATTATAAAATCTCCCTTTGCAAGTTCAACAGCTTTGCTTTTTGCATTATTACCGATATTGATTTGGTTATTTATTACCTTTATAAAACTGTTTGAAGAAGCAACTCCCAGTAAAAAATCTTTTGTTCCGTCTTCGGAATTGTTATTCCATATTATTATTTCCAGATTTACATTTTTTATCGTCGCAAGCAGTGAATTAAGACAAAGTTTCAGGGCTTCGATTTTATTATATGTAATAATAACAATGCTTATTAATTCACCGCCATATTCCTTTAGTAGGAGTTCCTGACCCTTAAATCTTTTTTTAGGGAAAAACTTCAGAAATATTTTGCCAAGTACAATTTTATTTCTTTCTGTAAGGTACTTAGTATCCAGCATAATAAACATATAAACCATGAAAAACAGGATTCCGGATATTACAAGAAAAATTACACCTTCTATACGGCCTTTTATAAAAATACCGTTTTTATTTAACATTTGAAGTGAAAACCAGATTAAGAATCCCGTTACTGTGCTGACAAATAACGGCAGGAAATATTCTTTTACTAATATTCTAATATACTTTTCCTTAAAATATTTTATTGATGCGATAAAAACATATACTGAAGAAATTATTGTTGCCATTGTATTTCCGTATGCTGCGCCAATCAGACCGTAGGTCCTGATAAGCACATAACTTACAACAACATTAATAATGAGATGAAACAATCCTTCATACATCTGGTATTTTGGAATTCCAATATTTGGCAGAATCGAATTCCCGGGAGCGGATATCACAAGATTAATCACCATTCCGGTAATTAAAATCCTTAATATGTAAGATGATACATCATAACCGCTTCCCATCCAGGTTGAAATGATTTCATTCGAAAAGATAAATACGAAAACCGATATGGGAATAGAAACAAAAGACAAATATTTTATTGTATCCTCAAATAATGTGCTTAATTTCTCTTTATTCAGCTGAAGTTCTGCCGCAACGGGTGCTACCTGCACAATAAACTGCATCGGAATCAGCTTTGAAAACCTGATAATCCTTGAGCTCAGATTAAAAAAAGTTACACTGCTAAGCAGGCTGAATATGCCGAGTAAAAACTCATCGTATTTTTCCGAAAAAAATCCGGCAAGCTTGGAAACCTGCATCTGTACGCCAAAATTCGTCATTTTCTTCAGAAAAGAAATTTTCAAATAACGAATTCCGAATGACATTTCGGGAAGTGATTTTTTCGCAAGTATAATGTTAAATATCGTTCCGAGCGCAACTGTAACCAGCTGGCAATAAAGCAATCCATATATTCCATAACCCAGATAGAGAACAATAATTATAGAAACGAAATTGATAAGCCCTGTTATTATGTTTAATAAACTGTTGACATACATTTTCTGCAGACTAATCAAAACGGATACAAAAATATTCGAATTTGTCGCAACAAAAAATATGAATAAGCTTATATGAAGCGCAAATTTTCCTTTTTCATAAGCTTCTGCCGGTATGTTTATGTAGTTTATTATTATATCCGAAAAAATATAACCGATTCCCCAGAAAACAACGGTAAAACAAAAATAAAAGAGCGACCCGATGTTTATAATGCTGTTTAAGCTGTCATATTCTTTTTTATAATAATATTCCGAAATGAATTTTACAAATGAAGTCGAGACACCGAGGTCAAATAATGTAAAAGCACCTATAAAGCCGTAAGCAATGGCATAAATTCCGAATTCAACCTGGCCGATTTTACCTATAATAATCGGAATCAGAAAAAACGGGAATAAATACCCCACAATCTGGGAAAGAAAATTGTAAAACGTATTTTTTATGACCTTATCAATCAGACTCAAAATATACCGGCTTTATCTTAAATAATTAATTTATATACTATTGTATAAATTTAGGGAATTTAAATTAATACTTATATCCTAAATAAGTTCTACATAAAATCCAGGCTGGTAAGAGAAACTAATGAAACTTGAACAAGGAAACAATCAAAAACCTGACTAATAAAACAGGAAACAGCAAATTAGCTTTAAATCCGAAGTTATCTCTGAAATACCTGTATATATCGCAATACATAACTCGTCTCACTTTAAAATTTGCCCTGTTTGTCGAATGGCTTCCTGCGTGAATCACTTCTGCGGTATGAATAAAAAATATTTTAAAACCGTTTTCATAAATTTTTCTGCATAAATCCACATCATTATATAATATTCTGAATTGCTCATTAAAATATCCAATCTTTTTTAATAATACATTTCGAATCATTAAGAATGTTGTGGCAATCTGGTCAACTTCAATTGTGCTGTTATAATCGAACCATGCCATATCGTAATCACGATTAAGATTATTTAATGACAGGTATGTATAAAAAGCATTTTTTAATTTCGGAAATCTCTTGCAGTTACCCTGTAACCTGCCGTCGGGATACACCAGCCTGCATCCTGCCGCTCCGCAGTTTTCATTGTTTTCGAGAAAATTAAAACAATCCGATAATGCTCCGGGTTTTAGCGCTGTGTCATTTCCGAGCAGTAATACATATTTTCCTTTTGCAATTTTCATCCCGCTGTTGCAGGCGATTGCATATCCCTGATTTTCTTTATTGGATATTAAATTAACGGAAGGAAATTTTCCGGATATCTTTTCAACTGAATTATCTGATGAATTATTATCTATTAATATAATTTCAGTTTTTTCGGAATTTTTGCCGAAAAATGGGTCTGTGTAAATCGACTCAAGACATTCTAAAGTAAGTTTTTCGGCGTTCCAGTTTACAATTACGATTGAGAGTATTTTATTGTTGTTTTCCAAGTGTCTGGTAATACTTCACATTTGCGTTATAAAACATCATTTGAATTTTGTACCTCAGGTTTTCAACATCAACAAGATAACTTTTTTGGGTTTTTCCTTTTGTGTTTTTATACTGATGCTTTCTTAATGCAAGCTGAACAGATGTCTCTATATAATCTTTCTGATTAACACCCTGAGGGCACCAGCCGTACCTCTTCCGTTTTGAAACATACGGCAGGTAATTCAGATGCTCGGAGGGAATTATTCCAATGCTTGATTCTTCGTGCAATTCCTTTGTAATGGTCCTCCCTTCGAGGTACAGTGCAATCTGGAATAAAGCAATTATCGAGAGAGTATAAATTGCTAAAAATGCCATGCCTAATAAAGAAGTATCCTCAAAGCTGACCGTCAAATTCCAAGTAAAGTGAAGCAGCATTGCGATGAATAGTCCCACGGGAATTAATATAAATTTAAATACAGCAGGTTTGAATTTTGCATACCCGATGAACCCGCCTAAAGTTGCCTGTGACATGCAGTGCATTACTGCTGAAAACATTGTACGTATGATTACAAGCAAAAACCACGATTGCAGGTCGGTTCCGTATGACATGAAATACAAAAAATTCTCAGTCATTCCGAATCCCAGCCCGATAGCCCCGCCGTAAACAACACCGTCTACAACTCCATCGAATTTTCTTGTAAGAGACATCATAACTAGAAAAATTCCTTTTGTTGTTTCTTCCACGACAGGAGCCGTAATTATTGCTCCCGATAAGTCTATCAGTTCGGATGACCTTGAACCTGTAAGAAATACTATTCCTTCCGATAAAGGAATCTGGAAAATAATACTTCCTATGATACCAAGTATAATTGCACCGGTCGCGCCCCAAACGAAATTGAGAAGTAAAATCCAGAAGGGTTCCCTTTCGTTCCTGTCCATCCACCAGATAAGAAGAAGGTAAATAAACATTGGAATAAATGCGGCAAACAAAGATGCTATTGCAATAAATAATGTCATCCGTTTAAACTGTTAAATTTGCACAATTAAGAAATAAACTTATTTTATATATATTTATACGTTAACTGCAGGCTCGAGTTTTAAAAGAATCTGACCTTTCTCGACCGATTTTTTTTCTTCTGCAAAAACTTTCTGAATAACACAATCGCTGGCAGCTTTAAGTTCGTTTTCCATTTTCATAGCTTCGAGTACAAGAAATACTTCTCCTTTTTTTACTTTTTGTCCTTCTTTTACGTTTATTTTTACAATCGCTCCGGGCATCGGTGAAGTTATATCTGTTTTTATTTTTGCATCACCCCTGCTCTTCGAGAATTTTTCCATCAATACGTCGAGTTCGCTTTTACACAGTACTTTTGCGACACCTGATTTTATATCTACATCAAAACCGGTACCCTTCGTTTCTTCCTCGCTGTCGTTTTCAATCTTTACCATGTAGTTTTTGTTATTAATCCTCAGTATCATCACATTTTCGGAGATGAATTTATGCTCATATTCAAAGTTCTTATCCCCTATCGAAATATTCTTTCCGTCTTTTAAGTCAGCTTCTACAGGGGATTCTGAGCCGTTTATATTAATATAAAATTTTTTCATCTGTATGCCTCCGTTTTTCTTTTTAACCAGTTGTTCGAATTCTTTGCTTTTGACGATACCGATTTAACAACCGTTTTATCCTGATGTGATTCCTTGAATAATACCGATGCAAGCGCTGATGCAGTTTCAATATCTTTTTCTGTTTCGACGGGTTTTTCTTTTAATTCCGGCAGAAAATATCTTTCCACATACTGAGTGTTATACTCTCCTTTAATAAAAGCATCACATTCAAGCAGGCTTAAAAGGAAATTTATATTTGTTTTTACGCCTACCACTTTATAATCCCTCAATGCCCTTTTCATTTTTCTTATTGCCATATCCCGGTTTGCACCGTAAGAAACAAGTTTCGAAATCATTGAATCATAAAATATCGAGATTTCGTTCCCCTGTTCTATACCCGTGTCTTCTCTCATCCCGTTTCCCAGCACCCTGAACATATAATTAATTTTTCCGGTAGAGGGCAGAAAATTATTGTCGGGGTCTTCTGCGCAAATTCTGCACTCTATAGAAGCGCCCTTGAATTTAACATCATCCTGCGAAAATGAAAGCTTTTCTCCTGATGCAATCTTTATCTGCTCTGCAACAAGGTCAAGGCCTGTACGCATTTCCGTTATCGGATGCTCGACCTGCAGCCTTGTATTTACTTCCAGAAAATAAAAATTCCTGTTGTTATCGACCATAAATTCGACAGTTCCTGCGTTTGTGTATCCTGATGCGAGGGCAATCCGCTTTGCGCATTCTCCCATTTCGTATCTCAAATTTTCATCCATTATAACTGAAGGTGTTT
>Ga0182021_10003308_pt1 | contig 18960 bp, 13 predicted proteins | sample 612E3MmetaG_FD_120493 | JGI IMG/M metagenome (GOLD analysis project Ga0182021, IMG submission 120493) | Permafrost microbial communities from Stordalen Mire, Sweden - 612E3M metaG (Illumina Assembly) | ecosystem: Environmental > Terrestrial > Soil > Wetlands > Permafrost | place: Sweden... | reverse complement strand
TATTGTTTTCTTCACGTTAAAGTATGGACGATTGCTTGAGGAACAAAAACAAGAGTTGCTTGCATTAAACACATTTGCCGAATCTGTAAATCGTGCTATTGGTGTTCAATTTCTCCTGCACAACGCTCTTTTCGAAATGAACCGTTTACTTGAAGTAGAGTACGGGTGGATATATAGTGTGGAAAATAATCACCTTGTGCTCAAAGCCCTACGTGGAGCTGAAGAATTAAATTTTTCTATAGTAGATACTTCTTTTGGAGTCAATCACGAAAAAACGAAATGGATTCATTCTTCTCGTATTGTGAGAAAACCAAAGAAACCTGAATTACGCAGGGATTCTCAATGGACATTTGGCATTATCGGATCGTTTGCATCAGTACCTATTATGATGAAAGATCAGCTATCCGGACTGATAGTTTTAGCAAGCCGAAATCGCGAAGCATTCTCCCATAAACAAATTGCTTTAATGATGGCTTTTGCGAACCAAATTGGTGTTGCTATGGAAAATGCAACGCTCTTTGAACGTGTCCGCAAATCGGAAGAGCGCTACATCGATCTTTTTGAAAATTCGCCGGATATGTCGCACATTTTCAATAAAGCTGGCATCATTATCAGTTGTAACCAAACAGAAGCGGCGCGATTGGGATATAGTAAAGAGGAACTCGTTGGCAATTCTTTTCTGAAACTCTATCCATCGGAATACCACAAAGAAGCACAGCAGAATCTAAATAATATCTTTCATCAGAACAGGAAAATCGAGAGAATAGAGGAAAAATTTACAGCAAAAAGCGGTGAATTAATTGACGTGAGCATTAACGCGTCTATCATTCTGGATGAAGGCGGACAGCCGTTGGTGCGCGCAGTAGCACGTGACATTACAGAGCAAAAGAACTTCGAAGCTAAGATTATTCATGCGCAGCGCATTGACAGCATTGGAAATCTTGCCGGTGGTATTGCACATGACTTTAACAATATTCTCACATCAATTCTTGGCTCCACTTCAATTATGAAGCGAAAGATGAAACAAGATGACCGTTGGTATCGCTTCGCAGACATCATTGAGACTGCTGCGCGGCGCGGCGCCAGCTTGACACGACAGCTGTTAACCTTCGCACGCAAGAGCAATATACAATTCCGCCCTATTGTTGTAAACGATATTATCGAAGAAACGCTGCGGCTTTTCGAACGCAGTACCGATAAAACGATTATTCTGGAGAAAAAATTGACTGATGAAGTGTGCATCGTCAATGGAGATGACGGACAACTGCAGCAAGCGTTTCTCAACCTCCTCATCAATGCTCGGGATGCTATGCCGGATGGGGGTACTATTATAGTTCAGAGCAAACAAAAACATTTAGAAGAGGATACAACGGCTACACCTGAAATTCGTAAAGGATTATATGTTGCCGTTTCCGTCACCGATACTGGTATTGGGATGGATAAAAAAACCCAACACCATATTTTCGAACCATTTTTCACAACAAAAGATATTGGAAAAGGGACCGGTTTAGGACTTTCCGTAGTGTACGGTGTTGTTAATGCTCACAATGGTTTTATTACCGTGCAGAGCGAACTTGACCATGGTTCCGAATTCACTATGTATTTTCCCTTACTCGCTGCAGTAGAAAATTTCCATCGGCAGGTGCAGCCTTCAAAACTCGAGCGCGGAACCGAGCGGATGCTGGTGATTGATGATGAAAAAGATGTTGGTGAAATTATTAGCGGGATGTTAGAGAGTCTCGGATATCAGGTGACATATGCCGATAGCGGACAGAAAGCAATCGATCTCTTTCGTAAGAAAAAAAGATTCGACGTTGTTATTCTTGATCTCAATATGCCAAAGATGAGCGGGAAAGAAACTTTTATAAAATTGAAAAAAATTGATCCCAATGTCAGAGTAGTTATTTCCACCGGTTATGGTGATCGAGTCATAGATGCTTCTTTAGGAAAGGCTGCTGGCGATACATTCTTACAAAAACCATATCAGATTGAAGAAATTTCCAAGATAATACGCCTTACGTTAAACCGTGATAGAGGAAAAACACCTGCTAAATAATGTATTGAATGGTGTTTGAATTATTTCCGAACAATTTCGTCGATACCCAAGAACGGCCTCTGATTAAAGAAATTTATGAGAATGAACTCCCCAGAAAAAAATGTTGTGAGGGATTTCTTCCTCCGGTCTTGGCGTCCCTATGTTTGGATTGCACTTATTGCATCTTTACCTTATGTGCGGATTCTCACCTTCTCTGAATACACGCATTACGATGATTACTTCTTAATAGTTGAAAACTTTTCACACATTAACACATTGTCTCAAATAGGTCATGCTTTTTTAGAAGATGTGAGTCATCAAGCACTAGGGGGAAATTTATATCGCCCGTTATTAACAATTTCTCTTATTGTCAGCGCACAAATAAGCGGAACATTGCCGTTTGGGTACCATGTCATTGACATCCTCTTGCATTGTATCAGCTGCTGTCTTCTGTTTGCTGCTCTTCAAATGATCGGTTTCAAAAGGCTCCTCTCGTTTTTTGGTACATTGATTTTTTGTGTTCACCCTGTATTAACACAAGCAGTTGCATGGATTGCAGGCAGGAATGATTCTCTTCTCGCTATTTTTATTTTGCTTGGTTTTATATCATATATAAAATTCTTTTCGACTTTTCGTACTCGGTGGTTTTTTCTTCATCTTCTCTGTTTCGGCTGCGCCATGTTCACAAAAGAATCCGCCATTATGTTTCCTCCTCTGGCGTTATTGTATTCTCTTGGTGTGAGAAAAGAAAAAATCCTCTCATCGTATACGCTCCTCTTTGTTGCAGGCTGGGGAATCATTCTCGCCAACTGGCACGTTTTACGGTCTGCCTCAATGGTAGTACCAATTGGAAACAAGCTTACGGCAGCATCGACAGTTATTTCGAATCTTTGGATCGCGATATATTATTTCGGGAAAATATTCTGGCCGTTTGACCTTTCTTTCGCTCCTATTGCAAGCGATATCCACATCACCGTCGGACTTGTTTTTGCCGGATTGCTTTTCCTTGTCATTCTTTGGTCCGAACGAGAAGATTGGAAGTTGATTATCTTCGGCTTTGCGTGGTTTATTGCTTTTCTTATTCCCACTTTTTACTATGATTTAGTAGTTCATGTACCACCCAAATTTTATGAACACCGCATATATGTTCCTTTGATAGGAATATTTTTTAGTGTCCTTTCTCTTTCTTTTACAAGCATAGAACGAATTTTACAACGCATCATTCCATACATTATGTTTTTCATTGTCTGCGCTTTGGGCTGGTTCAGCTATGCTCACACAATCGATTTCAAGAATTCAATCACACTCGGCGAATATGATGCTGCCACATCACCGAATGATCCAAGACGGTATAGTGATATGTCGCGAATGAATATTCCTAAAATCCTAGATCAAGAAATAAAAACAATACAAGGCAGATTGCAGCCACAAGAAAGCAGCAGTACTCCAGTTTCTCATGAGGAACTATGGAAAGTTCTTGATGATTTAAGAAGCGAACTGCAATTAAACCATAATGCTCCCGAACTGCATCATGCCCTCGCCGTCGCTTATTTTGCAAGGGGATTATTTCTCTCATCTGAAAAAAATTTTCTTGCGGCAATACAGAGGAATCCGCAAAATGCAATCATTCATTACAATCTTGGTATCCTCTATTACAGTGCCCATGTTGAAATAAAAGCCGAGGAAGCCTGGCAAGAAGCTCTGCGATTAGACCCTACCATGGGTAATGCGCATCTTAATCTTTCATTCCTTTATTATGAGTCGGGTCAATATTACTCGGCATGGGAGCATTGCCAAAAAGCAATACAACTTGGAATCACAGTCCCTTCTAGTTTAGTCAGTGAAATTCAAAGAAAAATTTCCTAGAAAAGATACAATCGTTAGGTTTTTTATTCTTCCCTATTTCCTCGTTGCTTGAGAAAAAGTCTTTTCTTGAAAGTGGTTGGAATAATTGCTACTATTTTGGCAGAGTAAAACCATCATTCTATTAGGCGGTACCTAGCTTAGGCTTTCATGTATGAACCTTGAACAATTCGGCGAAGAGTTAAAACAAGCCCGCGTGGAGAAAGAATTATCCTTAGTAGACATTTCTGCCGAAACACGTATCAGTTTAAAATTTCTCGATGCAATAGAGCATGGACAATTTCAAATTCTTCCTCAGACGTATGTACGCGCATTTCTTCGTGAATATGCCTTGATGACTGGTCTTGATCCAGACGATATTATGAAGCGATATGAATCTGCCAGGCAGGAATCTTCTTCCCGAAAATCGGATGATGCTGCACATCAACGAATTTCTCCTCAAGAAAAAACACATGAGGAGGACGGCAAGAAAAAACAATTTTCTTTGTCACCTCTTCAGCGTAATATTGCCTTTGGATTTTTCATCGCAGCAGCAGTTGTTCTGGTTGCCATTCTGGCTAATGTGAACAGAAGTTCGAACTCCGGTAATCCTGTGGAAGAGGTTTCATTCGATCGTGTAGTGCGTGAAAGTGAAGCAGCATCAATTCCCCAGCCAGCTCCTGCTCCTGATTCTGTCCCAGTTGTTACTGCAGCTCACCCAGACAGCTTGCGATTAGAGATTACCACACGGGATTCAGTCTGGATTAATATTCTTATCGACGGCAAGATTGGCCATACATTTCTCTTTGGAGCAAAAACGAAGCGCGTGTGGGCTGCAAAAGAGCGCTTCATTGTAACGATGGGAAATGCGGGCGGCGCAACTTTTCAGTTAAACGGTAAAGATATCGGTCCTCTCGGCAAACGCGGGGCAGTTGTACGCAATGCTGTCATTACTGAAGCCAACCTTAAAAACTAACAGCCGGCAGGGCACAGCTGGTATGAGTTCATCTATACAAAAAGAAATTGAAACACTGATCCGGAAAATTCTTGACCATGATTATCGGTACTACATTCTTGCCCAGCCAATAATTTCGGATGAAGACTACGATAGATTGATGCTCCGGTTACAGGAACTTGAGCAGCAGTATCCGGCACTTGCTCCATCCGACTCCCCGACCCAACGTGTAGGCGGTCAAATCACGAAAGAATTCTCAACTGTAACACATGCTGTGCCCATGCTCAGTCTTTCTAACACCTACAGTGAAAGCGAAGTACGGGACTTCGACCGACGTATATATGAAACACTGGGAAAAGAAACGTATCAGTACGTATGTGAATTGAAATTTGACGGCATCGCAATCAGTCTGCGGTACGAGGATAGCCTCTTCGTGCAGGGCGCCACGCGAGGTGATGGAACACAGGGTGACGACATCACACAAAACCTCAAAACAATCCGCTCGATACCTCTCCGGCTTCGATCTCTCCGGAATGGTCCGCGTACGTTAGAGGCACGCGGTGAAGTATTTATGAAGCGAATGGATTTCCAACGCATGAACGAAGAACGCCAGCTTGCCGGCGAAAAAACATTTGTGAACCCGCGTAACTCGGCGGCTGGCACATTAAAATTACAAGATCCAAAAATAGTGGCACAAAGACCGCTGAATTTTATTTCTTACTTCCTCCGCACGAACGACATCGAATTAACAAGTCAGCATGACAACTTGCAACTCCTCCGCGATCTCGGTTTTCCTACCAGTGAGCACATAAAGGTCTGTCGGTCGATTGATGAGGTTATTGAATATTGGAAAGAATGGGAGCGCCGTCGCGACGAGCTCCCTTTTGATATTGATGGTGTTGTCGTAAAAGTTAATTCACTTCACCAACAGGAAAAGCTTGGCGCTGTTGCAAAGAGTCCCCGGTGGGCAGTGGCATTCAAGTTTGCTTCCCGGCAAGCTGAGACACAATTGAAAGCCATTCGCCTTCAAGTAGGACGGCTGGGGACCATCACGCCTGTAGCGGAATTAGAACCGGTATTTCTTGGCGGCAGTACTGTTTCCCGTGCAACACTCCATAACGAAGAGTATATACGAGAGTTAGATATTCGCCTCAATGATATTGTGGTTGTGGAAAAGGGAGGCGATGTCATTCCCAAGGTCAGCGGTGTGAAAATTGATAAACGGCAACCGGGTTCAAAAACTTTTCGGTTCCCGAATTTTTGTCCCGAGTGTCATTCTAAAATATTTCGTTCTGAAGACGAAGCAAATTACTACTGCGAAAACAGTGAATGTCCGGCACAAGTGAAAGGACGTATTGAGCATTTCGCAAGCCGTGGAGCAATGGATATTGAAGGACTCGGGGAAGCCGTTGTAGACCAGTTTGTCCATCTTGGCTTGCTGAAGAATTGTGCCGATCTCTACGACCTTAACACTCGTCAAGAAACTATTCTTTTGCTTGATCGTTGGGGAAAGAAAAGTGTTCAGAATTTGTTACATGCCATAGAAGAAAGTAAAACACGCCCTTTTAGCAGGGTAGTCTATGCACTTGGCATACGTCACATTGGGGCAAGTATTGCGCAACTTCTAGTTGATAATTTCAATACAATTGAGCAACTTATAGCGGCAACGGAAACCGATCTGCAATCTCTACAGGGTATTGGTCCGCAGATTGCAGAAAGCGTTGTTCGATTCTTTGCAGATAATCACAACCAGCGCATTGTCAATCGTTTAAAAAACGCTGGTACGCAGATGCGAGAAAAGAAAAAGCGCGCTCGTACGTCTCAACAATTCTCCACTAAAAGTTTTGTACTGACAGGTGCACTCACAACATTGACGCGCGAAGAAGCAAAACAAAGCATTGAGGCGCGAGGGGGAAAAGTTGTTTCAAATATAAGTAAGAATACAAATTTTGTTGTCGTCGGGAATGATCCGGGTTCAAAATTGGAGAAAGCAAAAACGCTCGGCATCCCCTTGCTTGATGAACAGAAGTTTCTTAATATGTTGCAGAATGAATTCTAAAATCACCATTACCCACTTACTTATGAGGATATCATGTCGAAATCTTCATTTAGCTGTCTGATATCATTGCTCCTTGTCTTCATTCTCGTGGTTCCAGGGTTCGGGCAAACACGGGCTGGAAAACTAGGTGTTGGAGTTGACGGCTCCGCGCAATACATTTTCGGTGCTGGATCTGTAAATACATCGCCGGCAATTGGCTATGGATTAAACATGAGTTATTCTATGATGGAAGGTCTTGGAATCCGATCCAAATTTACTTATAACCAGCTCTCATGGAAAACTTCCGCAGGCGTTTCAACGACAACAGAATTAATGTCGATGAACTTCTATTTGTCCGGCGATTTCATGCCGAACAGTCCGTTCAATATCTTCGTTGTGGGCGGAGGAGGATTTGCGTTTTTTGATCCCAAACAAGCAGATGGATCATCTGTAACAAGATCAAATTTCGATTTACATTATATCGGAGGGTTGGGCGCGGACTACTTCTTGAATGAATTCTGGTCCATAACGGTGATGGGCGAATTCGTCTTAACAAACTCAAAATGGTATAATGGTCCCACGAATTCCGACAATGATAGTTTTCTCCGTGGCAGCATTCAGGTTCGTTATTATTTTTTCGATCAATCATTTATCGTAAAGCTTTTAGAAGCCCAACATGACCGATCGAAAAACAAATAACACATGCAGTACAGAATAACGATGTTGGAGGGTTTTCGGCTTACCATCGGACTTTTATACTCACGGCTGCATTTTCGGCACAAGCATGACCGTATAATGAATTTCACTGGCGCACTAACGCGGTCACGCCGTGCATTAGTGATCTTTCCAGAATCATCGCTCGACCGTGAAGCAGTTTCATTTTTTCTTCGATATCTGCTTCGGAAATTTTCTTCAGAAGGAATGATGGTAATGATCCGAGACGATCAGCTCTATGCGATGGCATCTGCCCCGCCGCTGAAAACTCTTACATATTCAGCACGTGATATTAATAAGTGGTTCGTGCCTCGCCGCGCACTGCTTCAAAGGATGGAAAGTAATAACTTTGATGTCGCATTGGATCTCAATCTCAATCTCTCTCTCACATGCGCTTTTCTCTGCAAAGCATCGAATGCACCTTTACGCATCAGTTTTTTAAAAAAGGACGGCGATCAATTCTATAATTTTCAAGTAAAAACCAAAGGAAACCCTGGTAATAAGTATTCTTATCGGAGTATGCTGAAATGTCTCGATATGTTTTAATGCCTTTGTTGGAGTCTTCATATGCGTTTTGAAACCAAGAAAATGGGGATTGCAACGATCCTCAAAGTCCAAGAGCGAAAGCTTGATGCATCTACTTCGCCGGAACTCAAAGGAAAATTTCTCTTACTATGCAAACCGCAACTGAAGGAATTGATTATAGATCTATCCGATGTTGAGTTCTGCGACAGCACAGGCTTGAGCGCGCTGCTCATTGCCGAGCGCCGGATGCGCGAGAATAGCGGCAGAGTTAAGTTGGTCGGCGTACATAAAAAAGTACTTTCCCTTCTCAAGATTTCTCACCTTGACCGCACGTTCCAGATTTTTGATACTCTGGCAAAAGCAGTAAAGGGATAATTTTCACATCGTTTCCACCGATGAACAGAACGCATATGTCCTGAGCTGCGAGCTCTTTCTGTTTTTTCTTCTTCTGTGCCATCTTGCGCATTCATAAGAATGAATGTAATTTATATCCGGCATTGCTCTTTGTTTGGATAAAGATTTTTTATGAAAAAAATACCGCGCATCGTGAAGCAAGCGGCAGAACAAAAATCTGCCATAACAACTATTGACCGCCAAATCCGCAGCTATTGTGATTTCCTTCGCCTCGAAAAAAACCTTTCACAAAACACCCTGACATCTTATAGATTTGATTTCGCAAAGTACCGCAGTTTTCTCGTCTCTGCCGGCATTGAGACAGCATCTGCTGTGTCGGAAGACCATATCAGTAAATTTTTGGCTTCGCTGCATCGAGAAATACTTTCGCCGCGCAGTATGGCACGCACGATCTCTGCCATCCGTGGATTTCACCGTTACCTTCTTGGCGAGGAAGAAGTGAAAGACGATCCGACGCAAATGATTGACACGCCAAAGCAGGAAAAAAATTTACCTGACGTTTTAAGTATTTTCGAAGTAGATGAAATCTTAAAACAGCCGGATACGTCCAACCGGCTCGGTATACGCGATCGCGCAATGCTTGAGACACTCTACGCCACGGGGATTCGTGTATCAGAATTGGTGAATTTGAAGCAGTCAAATCTTATGATAGAAGACGGACTCATTCTCGTTTACGGCAAAGGATCAAAAGAACGGTTAGTCCCGATTGGACGTTCGGCAAGGCAATGGATTGAGGAATATCAAAAACAATCACGCGTACATCTTGCTAAAACCGGCAAGTCGCAGGATGTCCTTTTTCTGAATGTACGCGGTACAAAATTAACGCGCGATATGATCCGTAAATTAGTGGAAAAATATTCCCTGGCGGCAGAAATTGGAAAAAACGTCCACCCGCATACATTCCGTCATTCGTTCGCGACACATTTGTTAGAAGGGGGCGCTGACCTCCGCGCTGTGCAGGAAATGCTCGGTCATGCCGATATCTCCACAACACAAATTTACACACATATCGATCGTGAATATTTGAAGGAAGTTCACCGCACTTTTCATCCGCGCGGATAAGAAGTCTTGAGTTTCCATGACTCTTGCAAAGATTATCATAGTTTGCACTATGTCATCTTCGCAAGGATATTTTTTTACTGTACAATCTTTCCTGCGCGCAATTCCTTTACTATTCTATCAGCTTTATAGATTTGTTCCAGCCCTTCAAGCAATCCAGAAGAATGGACCGCAACAGACCTATTATATGTATCGTCAAAGATAACGTCTCCTGGCAAACTTTCGATATTACCGTCAAAAATTAATCCAACAACCTGCAAATTTTTATTGATCGCCGGACTTCCGGAGTTCCCACCGATAATGTCATTTGTCGAAACGAAGTTCATCGGTGTGTTCATCTTAAACGTTGACGGCGGATTCACCCAGCGATCAGCTAATTTCCACGGATCTTTCATACCAAACGAATAGAACCGATCGTACAATCCATAGAACGTTGTAATAGGCGGGGCGATTGTGCCATTGTACTCGTACCCTTTTACTATACCATCTGCAATGCGAAGTGTGAATGTAGCGTCCGGCGGAATTTGTGTCCCGTAGACCTCGTACATTGCATTGCCGAGTATTTGTTCACACGCCTGGAGTTTTTCGTTGATGTTGGTATATTTCATTTGAATTTCGTTTCCATGTGTTTGTTCTGCAACAATAAATGCAATTAAAGGATCACTTGAATTAAGAATGGCGTCCGGTGTTCCGGCAAGAAGCATTTGTGTTTTCTCTTTAGATGCAATAGTCGAGTGCGCACTTAAATCTTCTGCCGCCTGTTCGGGTGTCCGTCCCGCCATCAGTTTGTCAAACGCTTTATCCATCCCCGCTAAAGCGCGTTCCATAATACTCAATCGAAATGCAAGCAATCGTTTTTCAACTTCTGCAGTTAATTTAGAAGGATAGAATTTTATTCTTGTCGAATCTGCTATTGCACCCTTAGATTGATTCGCTAAATTTACAAGGTCAGCCGTTAATGATAAATACCTGGGGAAATTGCGGCCGCGAAATCTCAGAGCGTCAAATTTTGGATAGAGCGCTGTGAGCTCAATTTGGTACCGCGCAATATCACTCCATGGATCGCCATATTTCTTGTTCAATTCTGGTTTGTCAGACAGTGCTTTTTGAAACTTCTTTTCAAAATCTTTTTTCTTCGCCATCAGTACAGGATCTTGCAGACCATTTAAATACCCTGTAATAGCTTTACGCGAGTTTTCCAATCCAAAAATTGTGTTGAGATATTTCAACTTTGCTTCCGGATGCGCTGCAATGTACGATGAATAGATTGTTCCCACCTTCTCATATGTTTCTATACTTGACGGATACACCATATCGCGCAGATATTCTAACTGTGCCACTGTTTTTAAACGATTGGTCCTGCCGGGATTTCCAATAACAAACACGGCATCACCTTCCTGGGCGCCATTCTGGCTAAATTGGAAAAAGTTTGCAGTTTTCAACGGTTTACCGTTATCATACACGCGGAAAAATGCACAATCAAAATCGTATCTGGGGTACGTGAAATTATCCGGATCGCCGCCAAAGAATGCCGTCACCTCTTCCGGTGCGTACACAAGACGCACGTCTGTATAACGTTTGTATCCATACACCGAATAGCGGCCGCCATTGTAGAACGAAACTACGCTGAACACCATTGAGTCTTGCGGTGCACTGGTTTTATAATTTGCCGCATAACGTTTCTGGATTTCCTGCATTTTCGTCATGCGATATGCGACTTTCATATTATCTGTCGTACCGCTTTCAAACGCTTGCTGCACTTCCTTTGTTACATCTTCTATCACAAGCAACTGGTCTATAAAGATGTTGGATGCTCTCCGTTCATCATTCAATGTGGCAGCATAGAACCCGCCTTCTGCCAGCCGTTCACCTTCCCTATTGACACTATCCAAAGCAGAGCGGGCGCAATGATGATTTGTCATGACCAAACCATCTTCCGAGACAAACGATGCCGTACAATTTGGCAGTCGCAGTGAAGATAAACGCGCTTTCTCAAACCACTCTTTTGACGGGGTAAAATTATACGTCCTGGAGAAATACTCCATGGGTGGAAAATCGAATGTCCACATTTTACCTGTATCAAATTGGCCTGCTTGAACTTTTTCAAGATCGATGTGACGCGTCAAATCACTTCGGATTGCCTGCCGAGTCGAACAGCCCGACAAAACCAATACTGCAATAGTACACACGAAACTATACCTTAAGAAAAAATGTTTCATAGAAGCTCCATATAATTATTTTTTTATGGTTTTAAGGTATGAAGAACTGTCTGCCGATGCAATAAATTCATGTGAAAAAACTTAAGCGCACTTTTTTCAGCTAGAAATATTCCCTACATTCAGCACTAATGGTACAAAAACGAACACCATGGTACGTAAGCTTCTTTTTTCTTGTCGGAATACTTATTCCTGCAGGCTGGCAGAAAGCTACCGCGCAAGAGCACGAACAGAGAAGCGGGATTTCGAATTCATGGATGTTGATGCAGGCTGTGCCCAGTGTTTCCTGGACAAGCTTTCCGGCACAAACGCACTTTGCTTTTGAATGGGAAGCGACACCGGTTTTATATTCGTGGGGAATGACGAAACTTGACAGGCCATTACACTTCTTCTTCGTCACACAGCCTGAACGTTTTACGGGTTCGGTCGAATTCAACATCTCTGCACAACTTTACACGAGCCCGATAGGGACAAGTCATTGGGGATTTTCCGGACAACTGTTGGCTCATGTACCTTTAGTGGAATATGGTGAATATGCCGGACTGAATCTTGGTGGTGCACATTATACTATAGCCGGCATATCGTCGAATTATATTGTTGTGGGATTTTCAACTCTCTTTGGTTTCCTGCATTATAATTTAAAGTACAGCCCTGCCGATAAAATCTGGATGCACGCAATCGAGTTTCGCTTCTTCTAACATACTATTATGACTAATAAAAATATTTTCCTGCGTCTCACTTTATTATTGCTCATCGTTCTTCATAGCTCATTGTTTACGACGGGATGCAGTTCTTTTTTCACCCGGTTTATCACAAAATCATTTGAGAATCTTCCAATTTCACCCAACACCGTGGCAGGAAAAATCGCACATCCGATTTTTCAAAATGTCGGATTATCGGTTTTATGGGTTGGCCATGCTACGTGTCTCATTCAAATCGGTGATAAAATCTTTCTCACTGATCCAATTTTCTCAGAGACAGCAGGAATGATATCCAAACGCAGAATAGAGCCGGGCATTGTAGCGTCATCAATTGATAAGCTGGATTATATTCTCATCTCCCACATTCATTTCGATCACTTGAATTACGGAAGTCTATCAATGCTGCCCAAATCTGCAGCAATGCTTTTACCTGCAGGCGGTGCAGAGTACATGCCGGAATTTGGTTTTTCGGAGTACCGAGAGATGAATCCTTGGACGGCATTTGAAGCAGATGGCGTGCGCATTACCGCTGTGCCTGTGAGACATTTTAACGGACGATACGGATTCGATGGCGCCTGGTTGAACTATAATACATTCACTGGTTATGTCATTGAGTATAAAGACAAAACAATTTTCTTTGCCGGCGATACCGGATATGATCCGGAAAAATTTAAGGAGATCGGAAAAAAGTTTGCAATTGACGTCGCATTCATTCCAATCGCACCTATTGAACCGCACGATTTCATGAAACGTGTCCATGCCGATCCTGAAGAAGCCCTGCAAATTTTTCATGACGTACGTGCGAAGATCATGATTCCTATTCATCACCGTACATTTGTACAGGGATTAGATTCCTCGCTGACTTTTGCACAAGATCAATTGAAAAGGTTGGTGACTGAAAGACAACTGGAAGATCGTGTGCTCATTCTTAAGATAGGCGAGCAGCGAATACTTGTTCCCTGAACCTTCTTTTCTAAAATAAAAGCAGCTCTGTTTCCAAAGCTGCTTTCTTTTCATCTGCACATTTGCTTTACGCCCATCTCCTTATATAAGTATCTACTCTTGTGCTTATTTCGTTAATTCCATAACCGCTGTTCCGCCGCCGGCTTGTGAAGGCAATTTGGATTCAGTTTTAATAATTCTCCTGCTGTCTTTCGCTATCCACAATTTAGAGCCGCCGGGTTCTCCATCTTTCGGAGTAAGTTCGACTTTCCATGTCTCGAAGTTTTTTGCTGCCGCCATTACTTTTTCCGAAGCAACAACAGCCAAACCAAGGGCTTTTTGTTTTTGCGCCATCATCTCGAATTGGTATAGCGTTGTTTTATATCCTTCAGCAAGTGGAAGCGTGCTCAAAGGAAGTTCAATGCCTGCACCATCTGGAAGTACCGTGTTTGTTGTTGTCGCTTTGACCGGCATTTCCTGGGGACCCATGACAATCTTCCCCTCCACAGTGTTGGCAGCATAGGTGACGGCCATTTTTACCTGCCCTTGAGTTGCAGATCGACGTACTGGGAGCAATGTCGCTGCATCCATATCCAGCGTGTCTATCCCAGATCCCATCGCTCCAGAAGCATTCTCCACAACCCTCCATACATCTTTACCCGCAAATGTTGCTTTTGTAATTATCCGGGTGGCATTGATGGTGAGTTGCTGGCCGCGAATTTCCATTTTCGTTGTGTATTGAAGTGTGTCCGGTTTCAAGAGTGATCCATTGAATGCCGGCATCGCTTCATGAACAGTCTCGGTAACTGGTATTGGTATCGTTACAGTTTTCACATCGACCGTTATGTCATTGAGTTTTCTCTGAATCACATCCCGCACATCTTTTTGCACTCTGCCTTTTAAATATTTTGCAAAGAATTGTTCCATCGCAGTAAACATTGCGATACGGTTTTCTTTTCCGGCAAAGCCATGTCCTTCATCCGGTGCAACGATGTACTCGACCTGCCTGCCGAGATCTCGCAGAGCAACGACGATCTGATCTGCTTCAGCTTTTTTCACACGCGGATCATTCGCCCCTTGCACCACAAACAAAGGCGCTTTGATATTCTTTGCTGAATTGAGCGGTGATTGCTTTTCCAGCATCTCTTTATCCTTCGGATCATCTTTATCGCCAACGCGGATGGCGAAAGTTTTTTTCATTGGTGCCCAGTACGGAGGAATAGAATTCAATAGTGTGATGATATTTGATGGACCTACAATATCGAATCCGGCAGCGTACAAATCCGGTGTAAATGTCAATCCTGCTAATGTTGCATATCCACCATACGATCCACCGGAGATGCCGACACGTTTTGGTTCGGCAATTCCTTTCTTGATGAGATATTGCACAGCGTCGGTAATATCATGCTGCATCGAGCCGGTACCCCATTGCTTATTACCAGAGTTCAGGAATTTCTTTCCATATCCCGTTGAACCGCGGAAATTGGGAAGCAGAACCGCATATCCTCGATTGGCAAGAAATTGCGCCGTACTATTGTATCCCCAGAAGTCGCGTGCCCATGGTCCGCCATGCGGGAAAATTATAGTTGGTAAATTCTTGGATGGAACTCCTTTTGGAGACACGAGATAAGCAGGGATTTCCATGCCGTCGCGTGCCGTGTAACGCAACGGTTTCATTGGAGCCAAATTCTTGGATGGCAAGTTCGGCCGCGATCTGTACAGTAATTCTGTGTTCCCAGTCTTCCGATCGAAGAGATACGTTGAGCCTGGATCAACATCGCTGCTCACATTTATGAGCCATAGACTTTCATCATTGGTTGTGCTTACCAAACCTAAGTTACCGTTAGGAAATTGGTTTTTCAGTTGTTCGTAACTCTTTGCAAATTTCTTTTCCTTTGGATACACACGTATAACATCTCCTCTGTACACTGTTGCCAGTAACTCGTTGGTGACCTCGGAGAAAATCGCAGATCCAAAATCCACTTCGCTCTTCGGATCCTTTTCAATTAACTTTGTGGTCCCTGTTGTCAGATCAAAAAGTTCGAGCTGTGTTTTATCGAGAGCGTCACTCTTGTTTGTTTCCAGATAAAAACTGTTCCCATCGGGAGTGAAGCGAATCGGGTCAACCGACTCATCTGCTGTAACCGAATAGATGGACGTAAATGTTGTGTCGTGCAGTTTTAGAATTTCCATGCCGCCATCATTCGTTTGCCGAATGCCTAGCCGCAAATCACCATTGAGATCCGCCATCCAACCGGCGATATTATCTTTATTCACTCTGATAAGCGTGCGTTCGCCGTTTGTAAGATTAATTCGATAGACATCATGAAGCGATGGATCACGATCATTTAATCCCACAATAATTTCATTGGGCTTGGTGCGTGGAACATCAATAATCATTGCACGGATTTTTTCCTGCGGCGTTAAATTACGCGCCGGAGGAACCGGATCGCCAGCAACCTTTGGATCGATTGCATAGACTCGATAGTTCTCATCTCCGCCTTTGTCCTGAACATAAAGAACGTATTTGGAATCCTGCGACCAGAAATAGCCAGGAATGGGACGTGTGGTATCGGCTGTTAACGGGCGGACTTTATCAAATGCTTCTTTTCGTTCTTTAATCCAAATATTACGAACATTCTTGAAGGGTTTGATGAAGGTGATATACTTCCCATCAGGTGAAAGTTGCGCCCCGGAAATTTCCGGGTCACCAAAAAATATCTCTCTATCAATAATCGGGGGCAATTGTGCTAAAAGTGTATTGGAAGAGAGCACTAAAAATATAGACCAACATACAATGGAACGAATCATACTATGACTCCTCATTTTGGTGGATAATGATTGGTTTGATTGCAAGGATTGAGCTGCTTTCTTGTCCTAACCTCTCGATTAATATATCAGAGAAATCTTTTATTTACAAATGTATACCATAGAACTACAATCGGTCATTCAGTCATTTGATACATAGTTATACATGCAGGTACGAATGTCATTCCGCTTAGTGAAATATAATGATGAAAACACGTGCTTTCCGTTGATTATCCTTCAACTTCTCACTACATTTCCAAGTAATCTTGAGGTACACACTCTGGCACTCGTTGAATGAACATCGCAGTCTTCGCCTCAGGGCGCGGCTCAAATTTCCAAGCAATTCTCGATGCAATTGACGCTGGGATTCTTCCAGCGCGGGTCGTCGTACTCATCAGCAACAAATCTGAGACAGGCGCGGTGGAGATTGCACGAGCACGCAATATTTCGACACACTGTCTTTCCCAAAAGATGTTTTCGTCGGAAGAGGCGCTCGCTTATGCGATGCTGGAAGTGTTGGAAAAAAAACACGCAGAATTTATTGCACTGGTGGGATATTTAAAAAAAATTCCGCCACATGTGATTCGACAATATCGAAATCGTATTCTCAATATTCATCCGGCACTGCTGCCGTCGTTTGGCGGTGAAGGAATGTATGGTCATCATGTTCATGAAGCGGTCATTGCACGCGGCGAAAGAGTCTCCGGCGCAACGGTACATTTGGTAGATGAAGAGTATGATCACGGTCCAATGATACTGCAAAAGACTGTCGACATTATACCCGATGAAACACCGGATTCACTGGCAGAAAAAGTCTTGAAGGTTGAACATGAAATTTTCCCGCTCGCGCTGAAAGCCTTTGCTGAGGGACGGGTAAAAGTTGAAGGAACAAAAGTTTGGATAACGTAATAGTTCTCGATCCATTTTCAAAACCAACTTCATCGGATACCGACCCGATGCTCACGATTAAGCGCGCGTTGATCAGTGTTTCCGACAAAAAGGGAATAGTCGAATTTGCCAAGGCGCTTCGGGAATTCGGTGTAGAGATTATTTCCACTGGAGGAACATTTACCGCGCTGAAAAACGCCGGCATCGAAGTAAAAGCAGTCTCAGATGTGACCGGTTTTCCAGAAATTCTTGACGGCCGTGTCAAAACTCTTCACCCAGTTATTCATGCCGGCATACTGGCTGTTATGGATAATCCCGAGCATCGCGATCAATTACAAAAGCACAACATAGAATCGATCGATCTTGTTGTCGTCAATCTTTATCCTTTTGAACAAACTATCTCGGCTGAACATGTGAAGTTAGAAGAAGCCATTGAGCAAATCGATATCGGCGGACCGGCAATGGTACGTTCGTCGTCCAAGAACTTCAGGCACACTGCTGTTGTCATCAATCCCGATCTCTATGGCATTGTGTTAGAAGAAATGCGCGAGCACAACGGTGCGCTCACGTTGCAGACGCGATTCAATCTTGCATCCCGTGCGTTCCAACATACCGCACATTATGATTCGGTTGTCGCATCATATCTTGCCGGATTCACACCTCAAAAAACTCTTCCGGATGCCATTACCATTTCGCTCAAGAAAGAACAGCCGATGCGTTACGGTGAAAACCCCCACCAGGCAGCGGCTCTCTACGGAACATTTGGCAGCCATTTCCAGAAACTGCATGGTAAAGAACTCTCGTACAATAATATTCTCGACATCAACGCAGCGGCACTCCTGTGCGCAGAGTTTAACGAACCAACTGTCGTTATCGTGAAACATAATAATCCCTGCGGCGTCGCTACAGATACACTCCTTGTTGACGCATACAGAAAAGCATTTGCAACGGACACAAAATCTGCGTATGGTGGAATCGTTTGTGTCAACAAACCCCTTGATCGCGCGACAGCAGAAGCCATCAATGAAATTTTTACAGAAGTAATTGTCGCACCGGAGTATGAACGCGGCGTTCTGGAATTTTTGACAAAGAAGCGGGACCGTCGATTGATAAAACAAATATCCAACTTGCGAAAGTTGTGGGAGTTAGATGTACGAAAAGTGGTTGGCGGCGTTTTGGTTCAGGAACCTGATCACCACAGAATTCATCCAAGCGATTTACGAGTCGTCACAAAACGTCAACCGACCGATGAAGAAATGCAGGCGTTATTATTCGCATGGCGGGTCGCAAAGCATGTCAAATCCAATGCGATTGTGTATACACTCGGCGACCGGACACTCGGTATCGGCGCCGGACAAATGTCGCGCGTTGATTCCTCAAAAATTGCAGCTATGAAAGCGGCGGAAGCCGGATTGAATTTACAGGGCTGTGTCGTTTCCTCTGATGCATTCTTTCCATTTGCAGATGGCTTGTTGGAAGCAGTGAAAGTAGGTGCAGCAGCAGTTATTCAACCGGGCGGCTCTGTGCACGACGAAGATGTTATCAAAGCCGCAGACGAGCATAACGTCGCAATGGTGTTCACCGGTATCAGACATTTTAGACATTAAAATAATTCATTTTTAATTTTTCATTCATCATTTTGTCATTGGATTCTCATGGGACTCTTTTCAATGTTTTCTGCCGACCTTGCCATCGACCTCGGCACGGCAAATACAGTTATCTGGATGAAGGGCAAAGGTATCATCCTCAACGAACCTTCCATTGTCGCATTCGACCGGAACACGAAGCGCATCATCGCCATCGGCAATGAAGCACGTGCGATG
>Ga0182021_10003306_pt1 | contig 18962 bp, 15 predicted proteins | sample 612E3MmetaG_FD_120493 | JGI IMG/M metagenome (GOLD analysis project Ga0182021, IMG submission 120493) | Permafrost microbial communities from Stordalen Mire, Sweden - 612E3M metaG (Illumina Assembly) | ecosystem: Environmental > Terrestrial > Soil > Wetlands > Permafrost | place: Sweden... | reverse complement strand
CGCCCTCAAAAGTGACTCGGCCCCTGACTCGGCCCCTGACTCGGCCCCTGACTCGGCCCCGCCCGGAACTAAAGGAATGATGGTTGTAAACATGTCGTCTTCGATAAAGGAGGGAGGCGGGGCCCCTGGCGCATAGAAGGGATGGTAATGGGTCACTTTGTTGATCCCCGACCCCAAGGACTCAAACTGACCAAGCTGAATCATGAACTGGCAGATGGTCGGGTTCTTCGGATAAGGTGTAAAATTCAAGGGATCAATGGGCCCATGCCCATGTGGAACATTCGGATTCTTGAATTCAACCCTGTCTTGGTAAATCTTGATGGTCGCGGCCGACGCATTAACGTATTCACGGTGAGCGATGATATTCGCCACCAACTCGCGGAAGATCAAGGAACGGAGACTGACCCGTATCACGCCCTCAAGATAGAAGGGATCGTTGAGATGCTTGTCAATGAACCCCATAAGAATATCGAAGGAATCAATCAGGTTCGTGCATACAAGTTCCCGGTCATCATACCGCTCGGTGTCGCGCCGCCTCAGTAAGGCGTCAAACTTGCAGCCGGGTGCAACGCTCTGGATGATCGAATCTGTCCCGAACATGAGGGCCGCCGCCAGCGTATACCCGACCTTCCCCGTGAAGACATCACGCCGGACAAATCCTGCAATGTTCAACAGGGCCTCGGGGGACAACTTCACCCATGGATGCTTGGGCTTGCGGGCCTCCATCAACGCCTTGGCTTTCTCAAAAAGATCAGGCCGCAAATCAGACATCTCCAAATACGGGAGAACCCGCTGCTCGGTATACGTCCCCAGCTTGCGGTTGACCAAGGCGGCAATACGGTTTAGGCCGGAAATCCTGTAATCCCCGTCCTGGCTTCGAAGATAGACATGCCCTGCAGTCTGGTGAACATTGGAACTGGCAGGCACCTGGATCTTGATAACCCACCGTTCATTGATCTCCAAGGCCTGTGGAAAGAGAAGACGGGGCGGGTCCAACTTGGAGGGATTGTTGGAGAGGCTGGCGATCTCGGCGGTCAATTGTTCCACCGCCTCAGGAGCCACTCCCGTCACCGTTCCGACGTCCGCAACGCCAAGCACCACCAGTCCGCCATCCATGTTCAGGAAGGCGCAGATGGTCTCGAAGAGGTTCTTGGGCAGGGCATGCGTCGCCTCCTTGAACTCCAGGTCGATCCCTTCCTTCCGCCCGAAGGGAAAACTTTCAGGCTTCGGCTGATTCTGGTTCACCGGCGTCTTCATGGGTTCCACGCTATTCATTGAGCCTTTCCCCGTCAAGGCAATCCCCTGTCGGATTCTGTTGTCATCCCCCGTCCTTTTCCCTCGGGTGGAAGCGTGCATGCTCCTTCTTCAGGTCCGTGATCGTGAGCAAGACGTAGGGCTTGAGGGTGTCGAGCGACTCGTGGCCGAGCAGTTCCTTGCAGCAGCTCGGTGGCGCAACTGCGCCTGAACGTGTGGGGCGTGACGTTCACCTTGATCCCGGCCCACCGGGGGCGTAAAAGACGCCTCGAAGGCCGTTCCAATTGGAACGGACGACCGGCGGCACGAGGGCATTAGTCGGATGTGAGGCTAGCCGACAAAAGGAAACGCCATCAGGCAAGTGGGGGCCAGCCTGATGGCGTCGGCGTCGTTTAGACGCCTGTTGAATAGGCCGCCACCCTAGGGCATCAGGGTCTGGACGTCCATGCGCCAACGGATGAGCAGGCGGTTCGAAATCCCTTGGGTATTCGGCTTCCAGGACGCCTCTTGATCGCCACACTTAACCGCCACCCTGGCCTCTGGTCATGTAGGGCTGGCGCTTGCCCCGCTCGGCCCCGTTGCCGCGGCCAACGCGGCTGTCGTGACGCCCCGCTCGTGTGCCGGCACGCCGCAAGCGGCGGCCCTACGAAGGAAAGAATGCCCCCCCGCGCCCGCTGGCGGCTGAGGGGATACAAAGCGACCGAAACCGGGGTTGACAGACGGCGGCGCGGTTTGATATCTAGCAGCCTCTTTTTGAGCCGGTAGGCTCAGTCCGAACGGCACTCGATGCGGAAGGTGGACGCAGTATGGTAACGAAATTGGCCAAACAGAAGACCGTCAAGAAACCCGCGGCAAAGACAAAGGCCGCCAAGAAAACGCCTGCGAAGAAAACGCCGCCGAAGGCCATCCATCCGGCGATCCGGGTGAAAACGGCCGTGAAGCCGGCGGCGAAACAAACCGCGAAAAAGACGGCCAAGACCGTTCAGCCGCCCCCTCGCCGAAAGACGAAGTGCCCGGTTGACAAGAAGAGTCTGGATTCGCTCAAGGACGCCCTGATCAGGATGAGAGAGCGGCTCTCGGGGCAGGTGTCGGCGCTTTCGGACGATTCGCTGAAGTACATTGACGACCAGTCTACCGAGGATCGGACCGACGATTTCGACAGGGAATTCGCCTTGAATCTCGTGAGCAGCGAGCACGACGCCATATTCGAGATCAATGAAGCGCTGCGCCGGATCAAGGAGATGACCTACGGGATTTGCGTGTCGTGCAACAGCGCGATCGAGAAGCCCCGGCTTCAGGCGCTTCCGTTCGCCCGCATGTGCATGCGGTGTCAGTCCGAAACCGAAAAGGGCCGATCCCGCTACCGCCCGTTCGGCGAAACGATCGCCCAGGGCGTGGAACAGGTTCCTGAAGGCCCTGAGCCCGAGGAAGCCGAGTAACGCCCCGCCTCCCGGGCGGGTGGCGGGCGCGCGAGGTTCGTCCGCGAAGAACGGCGAGACGGCATGGTAGCCCTCATAGTGAGTTTCGTCATCGCGATCCTGGACCAGGTTTCCAAGTATCTGGTCTCCTGGCAGTTCTATCCCGGAGAGCCGCTCCCGATCATCCGCGGGTTCTTCAATCTGACGTATGTTCGCAACACCGGCGCGGCGTGGGGCATCTTCGGCGGGTGGAACGCGTGGCTGGCCGTTCTTTCGCTGGTCATTCTGGCGGCGCTTGTCGTCTTCCGCCGGTCGTTTCTCGTGGATTGCCTGTCGCACCGCCTGGCGCTCGGGTTGATGATCGGCGGCATTGTCGGGAACCTGTTCGACCGCGTGCGGCTGGGGTACGTCGTGGACTTCCTCGATTTCCGTTTCGGAAGTTATCCGTTCCCCGCTTTCAATGTGGCCGATTCCGCCATCTGCATCGGGGTGGCGATCTACGCGCTTTCGTCCCTGCGCCTGCCGTCGCATCCCCTGCGCGATTTCAAAGGCGGGGGCGGCCAGGACGCCGGCACACGGGAGGCGGACAAGTCGTCGCCGGCGCCGTGACCGGAGGAAGACGGGGTCTCGATGCAGTCAGGCGCAAGGGGATACGCAGGCTTCTTTCTGGTGGGTCCGACGGCCGTCGGGAAATCGGCCGTGGCCCAGCGTCTGGCTGAGGCCGGGGGCTGGCACATCCTGTCGGCCGATTCCATGCTCGTGTACAAGGGCATGGACATTGGCACCGCCAAGCCATCCCCTGATGAACGGGCCAGGGTTCGCTACTGGGCTGTGGACCTCGGCGATCCGGACCAGCCCTTCAGCGTGGCGCCGTATCTGGAGGAAGCGCGGCGCGCATTCGAAACGGCCGCCCGGCTCCGAGCGCGCCTGATCGTGGTGGGCGGCTCGGGCTTGTACGTCAAAGCGCTTCTCCACGGCCTGTCAAAAGGCCCCGGCCCGGCGGCCGGCGCGCGCGCGCGCTGGACCCGGCTGCTGGAAGAGCAAGGCCTCCCCGCGCTGCAGGAAGCCCTGCGGACCGGTTATCCTCCGTGGTACGAGGCGCTGGCGGACAAGCAAAACGGCCGCCGGCTGATTCGCGCGCTCGAACAGGCCGAGGCCGGCGTCGAGGCTCCGCCCCGGACGTGGACACAAGCCGGTGAACCGCATCCCCTCGTGGGGTTGAACCGGCCCCGCGCACAACTCCACGAACGGATCGAGGAACGGGTGCGGCTGATGTACCGGAACGGGCTGCTTCAGGAGACGGAACGCCTGCTCGCGGCAACGCCTGGCCTGGGACCCACGGCGGGCCAGGCCATAGGCTACGCCGAGGCCGCGGACTGTTTGCGCGGCCGGTGTTCGGAGGCGGAGGCGATCGCCCGGACGATCGCGCGGACCCGGCAACTGGCCAAGCGCCAGATGACCTGGTTCCGACGCCAGTCGCAGGTGCGGTGGATCGAGGTGGAGAAGGGCATGACGACGGAGGCGATGGCCGGCCTTGTGGCCGCGGAATGGGAGAAGATGGGCGCAACGCCCGTTGAGCTTTGACATGAACGACAGCGACCTTACGACCCGCTTTTACACCGTGCACGATCTGCCGGAACGCCTGCGGCCGCGGGAAGAAGTCGAGCGCCGGGGTATCGAACACGTATCCGACGCCGTGCTGCTCGCCATCATCCTGCGAAGCGGCGCCAAGCGCATGAACGTCGTTGACCTGGCGGGGGAACTCATCAAGAGGCACGGTTCGCTCACGGCGCTTTCCCGGGTATCCGTGGAGGCGCTGGCGGCCGATCCCGCGTTTCCGGGACTGGGCAAGGTGAAGGCGCAAGTGCTCAAAGCCGCCTTGGAACTGGCCCGCCGCATGGCGGAAGAGGCGCGGCCGGAAAGGACGCCCCTGGTGCGCTCGCCCGGGGATGCCGCCTGCGTGCTGCGCGAAGCCGCGAAGCCTCTGGATCGCGAGCGATTCTGGGCCTTGCTCCTGGATTCGAAAAACAGAATGAAGGGCGAGGCGGAGGAGATTTCGAGCGGAATCCTCGACGCCAGCCTGGTGCATCCGCGGGAAGTCTTCAAGAAAGCCGTTCAATCCGGTTGCGCGGCCGTCATTCTGGTGCATAATCATCCGTCCGGCGATCCGACTCCGTCGGCGGAGGACGTGCGGATCACCCGCCAGCTCGTGCAGGCCGGCGAGGTGCTCGGCATTCGGGTGCTCGACCACGTCATCCTGGGCCAGAAGACGCCGGAGCGACCGAACGATTACTTGAGTCTGAGGGAAACCGGAATGGTGGAGTTTACGAAATAGAGGGACAGCCAAAGTGAGCATTCATTCGACGGCGGTCGTTGACTCCCGCGCCCTCCTGGGGCGGGGCGTAACCATCGGTCCTTTTTCGACGATCGAGGACGGCGTCGAGATCGGCGATCACTGCGTGATCGGAGCCCATGTGACGGTGCTGCGCCATACGGCCCTGGGGGAAGGCTGCCGGATTCACGCGGGCGCCGTTCTGGGCGATCTGCCCCAGGACCTTGGGTTCAAGAACGACGCGGCAACCTACGTAAAGATCGGCAAACGGTGCACGATCCGCGAGCATGTGACGATTCACCGCGGCACCAAGCCGGGCACGGCAACCGAAGTGGGCGACGATTGTTTCCTGATGGCGGGCGCCCACCTGGCGCACAACGTGAAGCTGTGCGACCGGGTCATTATCGCCAACGGAGCGATGTTGGGCGGTTACGTCCAGGTTGGGGAACGGACGTTCATCAGCGGAAACGTGGGCATTCACCAGTTCGTGAAGATCGGGCGACTGGCCATGCTGGGAGGCAACAGCGGGATCAGCAAGGACGTGCCGCCGTTCTGCATGGTGGCGACCGTGGCGTTCAACCGGATTGCGGGGCTGAATACCGTGGGAATGCGCCGGGCCGGCCTTTCGCCGGCCGATCGCGCGGTGGTCAAGGACGCGTTCCGGCTGCTCTATCGCTCGGGACTGAACGTGACGCAGGCGGCGGAACGCATCAAGGCCCTGGGCTCGCCGCTGGCCTTGGAATTCTCGGCGTTCATCGAGCAATCCTCCCGGGGGCTCTGCCCCTTTGGAGAAAAGGACGACGCCAACGGGGATCCCATCCGGCGTCAGTGCCCGGAGGGCGAATAGACGGCGTGCCTGCGTCCCCGCTTGACCGTTCACGCGGTTCCGACTACGGTTTCGCCGTTCACACGAGAGCTATCATGTGGGTTGCCATTCTCAAAGGGTTGTCACGCGTTTTCGGCGCTTTGCCGCTCCGGGCCGCGCTTGCCGTGGGCCGGGGACTGGGATGGGTTTACGGCTCCGTCCTCCGTTACCACCGCCGGGACGCGGTCGCCGCCCTGGCGCGCAGCCTGCCGGAGAAGACGCCGCGCGAACGCCGCGCCATCCTCGACCGAATGTACCGGAACCTCGGCATGAATCTGGTGGAGGAGTTCCGCCTCGGACGCGTCGGAGAGGATTACCTCACGGACTTTGTCTCGTGGGAAGGCGAGGAGCACGCCCACGAGGTGTTCGCCGCGAAGAAGGGGTTGCTCGTGTTGTCGGCGCACCTGGGAAACTGGGATTTGCTTTGCACGATCGCGCCGCATTTTCATTATCCGACGACCGTAATCACCAAGAACCTGCGTAACTCCGCGCTGAACGCCTACTGGATGGAGACGCGAGCCCGATTCGGGCTCAAGTTCGTGCCCGCGCACAACTCCTACCGGCAATGCCTGTCGGCCTTGCGGAGAAACGAAATCGTCGCCTTTATCCTCGACCAGAACATGATCCACACGGAAGGCATCTTTGTGGATTTTTTCGGCAAGCCCGCCTGCACGTCGCCCGGCCTGGCCTACATGTCGGCCCAATCCGGCGCGGCCGTGGTGCCTGCGTTCATGATCCGGCTCGCCAACGGAAGACACTTGGTCAAGGCGCTGCCGCCTATTCCGCCGCCACCGGACCGGACGCCGGAGACGATTCGCGCGTACACCCAGCTCTACACCCAGGCGATCGAGAACATGATCCGAGCCTATCCCGATCAGTGGATCTGGATTCACAGGCGGTGGCGGACCGTACCGCCGGCGCCGGGACATGACGGATCCCTCGGCGAGTGTCCTGCGTCTCAGCAGTCCGCGTAGAAGGGATAACGTGACGGATCGAACCCCGGCTTCCGCCGCTTCCATCGCTTGTACATCCAAAGCCACTGCCCCGGATCGTGGCGGATCTCTTCCTCGATGATCGCGGCGATTCGTTGCGTGATGTCCTCCGCCGAGAGCCCCTCAAGGTCGGCGGGCATCAAGGCCGGACGGGCATAGCACCGATAACGCCCCCGGGGTTCCTGCCGGCAGAACACGGGCACGATGGGGACCTGCATCTTGACGGCCAAAAGAGCGGCCGCGCTGGACACGGGTGCGGGGACCCCAAAAAATTCCACAAACACGCCCCCCGCCGACACCTTCGTATCCTGATCGAGGGCAAAAGCCGCGGAACCTCCGTCCCGCAGCCTGCGAAGCAGAGCTTTCAAGGCGCCTTCACGCGGCACAATGAGCTGACCCGTCCGTTGCCGGAGCAAAGTGATGCGCGCGTCTACCAAAGGATTCTGAACGGGCTTGGCGACGCTCGCCAGCGAACTCCCCTGCGAGGCCGCGAAGGGTCCGATGATTTCCCAATTGCCGTAGTGCGCCGTAACGGCCAGCAACGGACCCACCCCTATCCACTTCCGCAGGGACTCTTCCATGGCGATGCATCGTTCGTAACGGGTCTTCGTGTGGCGGGACATCCAAAAGACGTCCAACCCAACCCGCGCGAAAGTGCGGAACGACTGCCGGACGATGCGTTGTTTCTGCGACGAGCTTAACGCCGTCCCGTAAGCCAGGTTCACGTTCGCCGTCGCGATGCGGCGGTCCCGCCGGTCCACGAGCCACGCCACCCAGCCGGCCAGACGGGCCAGCCCATTCACGACACACCGCGGCAAACGAGGAATCAGCGCCAGGGCCGCGTCAAATAGCCAGGCTTCCGCACGTTGCCTAAAACGGAGTTCTCGATTCATCCCATCGTCCGCCGTTCGGAAAAGTTTGACAGGCTAACAGGATCTCCGGAAAACGAAAAGGACCCGAAACACCGACGTTCCGGGTCCTTGAAACCTGCCGGCCCTCTTACGGCGCCGGAGCGGGCGCCGTCGTCACCGGTACCGGCGCGGTCTTTCCAGCCGGGCCCGTGGCCGGCGGCAGTTCCACGGGAACGATCGGCGCCGCCGGAGCCGGAGGCATCCCGGACTTGCGGATATAGACCTCAACGCGGCGGTTCTCCGGGGTTCCGTTGATCAGGTCGACCGGTTTCTTGGGCCGGCTGAAACCATATCCCACAGCCACCATGCGATTACGCTCGATGCCGTATTTCTCGGCCAGATAGTCCAGGCTCGCCTTGGCCCTTCGCTCCGAGAGCAGGTCGTTATGCTCCTTTGTGGACAACTTCAACCTGTCCGCGTGCCCCTCGATGCGGGCCGTCGAGCCGGGATCGCGCTGCAGGGTCTTGCCCAGCTTCTCAAAATCCTTGAAGTACTCGGGCTTGATGATGGCCTTGTCATAGTCAAACTGAATGTTGAGCGTAAAGAGGATCAGGTCGTCGGACCCGTCGAGCGGATTCGTGCCGTCTTCCCGAACTTCATGCCCATCGTACACGCCGCCGCCATCCGTATCGGGATTCCTCGGGTCGGTCTTATAGATGAAGACCTCGACGCCGTCCTTGAGCCCATCGTAGTCGGTATCCGGATTGAGCGGGTCGGTGTGGTACACCTTGACCTCATCGTAATCGCTGAGTCCGTCATGGTCCGTGTCCGGGTCGAAAGGATTCGTGCCGAGTCTCAGTTCCTCCTCGTCGGTGAGTCCGTCGGCGTCGCTGTCCTTCGGGCCGCCAGAGACTTGGTAGCCCGGCTGCACGTAGGCGCCGAACACGTACCGCACGCCCACGTCCAGCGTGGAGTTCACGGTGCCCTTGTCGCTCACGTAGGCGAACGCCCCGCGGAAGTCGGCCCGCACACTCCACTGGTCGTTGTAATTGTAAATCACGCCGCCGCCGCCGCGCGCACTGGCGTCGAACTGATCGTGTTCGTTGTCCTTGAAGTCCTCCGTGAATGCGATGCCCATCACGCCCAGCGACAGGTAAGGATCCACGCGCTTCCAAGGGGTAAAGTGGAACAACGCATCCAACGTCGCGCCGTAGCCGGTGGTCTGGTTGGAATCCAAAGGATGCTTGTACTCGAAAGTGCCATCGGGATTCTGGTGCCCCTTTATGGTTTGCGCCTTCAAATCGGGCGCGACGAACAATCCACCTTCGAACGTCCACCAATCCGAATAGTCGTAGCCCAAACGCAGGGACGAAAAATAGCCGTCTTTCGTCGGGAAGTCCCCCTCCATATCGATGCGCCCCGCGGACCAGGTCAGATTCCACGGATGTTCGTCTCCCTTTTCCTGCGCCGCGGCGGGAGCGGCTTTGAATCCCAGTCCCGCGGCAATAGCCGCACACGTGACGAACGCCAGCATCTTTCTCGTTTTCATCTCGCTATCCTCTCTTGGAACGAATGGTTGCGAACCCGGAGCCCCGAATCCGACGACATCCGCTCTAATAGCAAAACCCCCGTTACCAACAAAGCAAAAACGTCAGGGCCGCGTTTCCCCTCAGCCGCCATCGGGCGCGGCGCCCGATGGCGGCTGAGGGGAAACAGGGCCGCGCCGCGACGCGTCCTTCCGCGCAACACCGCCTGGACCCACAGCGCCGCTTCCCGCCCAGAAACCACAACCCCATGCCGGCTGGGACGTTGTGGATGGGCGGTCCAAATCCTCATCGGCGGAGCGCCGCCGCGGCGGCGTCCAGGAACACATCCACGTCGGCGTCGGTGTGCGCCGCCGAAACGAATCCGACCTCGAACTGGGACGGCGGCAGATAGATTCCCCGTTTCAACATTTCGTGGAAGAAGGCTGCGTAGGCGTTCGTGTCGCACGTCTTGACTCCGGCCAGCGACGTCATCGGCGCCGGCCCGAAGAACGGCGTAAACAGGCTCCCGAGCTGGGCGCAATGCCCCGCCCCCGGCCGGAAAGCGGCGTTCAGTCCGGCGGCCAGCCGATGGCCCAGCCGCTCCATCGCGGAATAGGGATTCTCCGCGCGCAAGAGTTTCAACGTGGTCAGGCCCGCCGCGACTGCCACGGGGTTTCCGCTCAACGTTCCCGCCTGGTACACCGGCCCCAGCGGCGCGAGAAGGTCCATGATCCCGGCCTTCCCGCCCACGGTGCCGACGGGCATTCCGCCGCCGATGATCTTGCCCAGGCACGTTAGATCGGGAACGATCCCCCGGATCCTCCCGTACGTCGTCGGGCCGAACCGAAAGCCGGTGATGACCTCGTCGAAAATCAGGAGCGCGCCGCACCGGCTCGCCGCGTCGCGAAGGCCCTCCAGGAATCCTGGCAGGGGCGCCACCAGCCCCATGTTCGCGGCCACGGGTTCCACGATGATCGCCGCCAGTTCGCCGCCGAACTCCGCCGTGATCTTCCGAACCGCGGCCAGATCGTTGTAGGGCGCGACCCACACGTCGGCGGCCTGGGACTCCGGCACGCCCGCCGAAGACGTCACGCCGCCGGTCAACAGGCCGCTCCCGGCCGAGACCAGCAGGGCATCCACGTGCCCGTGGTAGCCGCCGTCGAACTTGAGGATTCGGCGCCGGCCCGTGGCGCCCCGGGCCAGGCGCAGGGCCGTCATCGTGGCCTCGGTTCCCGAACTCGTGAGCCGCACCTTGTCGAGATCGGGCGCCAGCTCGCAAAGCAACTCGGCGAACTCGACTTCCGCCTCCGTGTTGGCCCCGAAACTCGTGCCCGCCCCCGCGGCCCGGCGGATCGCCGCCACGACTTCCCGCCGGGCATGGCCCAGGATCAACGGTCCCCAGGATCCGCAGAAGTCGAGCAGGGACGCGCCCTCCGCCGTAGTCATCCGCGCTCCGGCGCCGGCGCGCATGTAGACGGGGGTTCCGCCCACGCCGTTGAAGGCCCGAACCGGGCTGTTCACCCCGCCCGGCATCACGCGCTTCGCCCGTTCGAAAAGTTCAGCCGAAGATTTCGCCATACCGGTTCGCCCAATACGAGATGAGGAGGTCCGCCCCGGAGCGGGCGAGCGCCATCGTGGATTCGCGCACCAGGCCGCGCAAATCGCCCCAGCCCCGCTCGGCGCAGGCGATCAGCATGGAGTATTCGCCGCTCACGTTGTAAGCGGCGATCGGAAGGCGCGTGCGCTCGCGCAATCGGAACAGAATGTCCCCATAGAAAAGCGAGGGTTTCACCATGAGAATGTCGGCGCCCTCCGCCTCGTCGAGTTCCGACTCCAGAAGCGCCTGCCGTGGGTCGGCATACGAGGCCTGATAGCCCCGGCGGTCGCCCTTCTTCGGAGCCGACGCTTCGGCCTCCCGGAACGGCCCGTACAGGGAAGAGGCGAACTTCGTGGAATAACTCATGATGAGCGTTTGCGCGAACCCCTCCCGGTCGAGCGCCTGGCGCAGGGCCGCCACCTGCCCATCCATCATGGCGCTCGGCGCCACCACGTCGGCCCCGGCCGCCGCGTGGGTCGCTGCAACGCGCGCGAGAATCGCGTTCGTGGCGTCGTTATCCACTTCGCCGCGCGCGTCCAACACCCCGCAGTGGCCATGGTCCGTATACGCGCACAAACATACGTCGGTGAAAACGACCAGTTCCGGAAACGCCCGCTTGACCGCGCGCACCGCCTTCTGCACCGCGCCTTGCTCGTGAAAAGCCCGGCGGCCCGCCGCGTCCTTCCTGGATGCGTCCGGAACGCCGAAGAGCAGAAGTCCGCCGACACCGGACCGGACGACCGGTTCCACATCGCGAATCAATTCGTCAACGCTCAGGCGGCACTGTCCCGGCATGGAGGCGATCGGCTCGCGCCGACCCCGCCCCTCGACCACAAACGCGGGCCAGACCCATTTCTCCGGCCCAGGCAGCGCCCCGTCGAACATGGCGCGCAGACCTTGCGTCCGGCGCAACCTCCTCAATCGTGTGGCGGGAAATCCACTCATGCCAAACTCGCATTCACGAAATAAGCGGCCAGAGCCTCGATGGCGCCCTCGGCCGTGGACTCGGGACTCAACACGTTCACCGGGATCCGATGCGACGCCAACGCGCGCGCCGTCGGCGTCCCCAGGGCAATCGCAATCTTCCCGGCCAGCGACTCCGCGGCCCACAGCCCGACATACGCCTCCACGGCGGACGAACTCGCGAAGAACACGGCGTCGAAGGACGGGGGCGCATCATACGGCACCGCCTTGTTCTCGTACAACACACAATCCGTAACCCTGGCGCCCGCCGCGGACAACGATTCCGACAGCGCGGCGCCGGCCCTATCCGATCGCAACCGGAGAATCCGTTCCCCCGGCTTCACCGCCGCCTTCGCGGCCCTGGCCAGTCCCTCGGCGCCAAACCCGGAGTCCGGCTGCAGGTCCGCGCGAAGGCCAAGCGCGGACTCCAGTTCCGACGCCGTGCCCCCGCCGCAAACCATGACGCGCGGAATGCTTCGCGAGTCAACCTTCGCCGTCCGCAGCAACTTCGCCAAGCACCGGACGGCCGACGGAGACGTCAACGCCACCCAATCGTGCCGGTCCATCCGCGCGACAAGCTCCGCCGCCTGACGAACGGGAACCAGTCGGATCAAAGGACGCCGTACCGGAACCCCGCCGAAATCGCGGACTCTCGCGGCCGCCTTGTCCAGCAACGATTCCGAACACGTCAACAGGATGCGGCGCCCCGCCAGCGCGCCGCTGTCCTGGCGAAAGCCGTGTCGGGCGGCTTCGCCGACGATCAACAGGCCGGGGCGCCCTTGCGGGGCTGCCTGGACCGCGCTCCCGGCCAGTTCCGCCAGCGTCGTCCTGACCACCGTTTGGCCCTCTCCGCCAGCGTCGAAGACCCAAGCGGCGGGGGTCTCCGGCGCCATGCCGTCGGCGATGAGGTCGGCGGCCGTCCGCGCGGCCACGGCCGTCGCCATGAAGAAGACGACCGGCAGATTCCCCCGGGCCCCGCGGTCCACGGGCGCCATTGCCCCCCCTTCGGCCCGCGGCGTCATCGCGCAGAACCCGCGCGAAACGCCCCGCCGCGTGAGCAACAGGCCCGTCGCCGTGGTCGCGGCCTGAAGGCTGCTGATTCCGGGAATGACCCGATAGGGCAGTCCGCGCGCGTCCAATGCCTCCGTCTCCTCGGCCAGGCGACCGAAAATGCCCGGATCGCCGCCTTTCAGCCGAACGACCCGGCGGCCCTGCCGCGCGTAGCGAAGCAGCAACGTCGTGATCCGATCCTGGTCCAGCGTGGGCGCGCCGCACCGCTTGCCCACGTCCACCCGAAGGGCGGTCTCCGGCGCTTCCGACAGCAGCGCGGGGTCCATCAGGCTGTCGAACAGGCAAACGTCGCAACGCCGGAGCGCCTCGACGCCGGCCACGGTGCAAGCCTCCGCGCTCCCCGCGCCGGCGCCGGCAAACGTCACCGCGTGGACGAAAAGGTTCCGCAGGGCCCGCACCCGCCGGTCGTCCTGGCGAAAGGTCAGAGCCAGATGCCCCTGCCCCTCCGGGGGCGGCAACGATTCCAACGGAATCCACTCGGCGATGCGAGCCGCCAGGCCCAGCCGAAGCAGGCCTGCCGCCGCCAGGATCGTCAGGTCGAAATCGCCGGCGTCGAGTTGGGCCAGGCGCTCTTCGATGTTGCCGCGGATCGGCCTGAGGACGGCGCCGGGAAACCGTTCCCTGCCATACGCGGCGCGGCGTTCGCTGCTGATGCCGACGACCGGAGCCGCGGGCAGTCCGGCCATCGTCCTTCCCGCCGGCAACACAATCGCGTCTCGGGCATCTTCGGCCCAAGGCAGCCAGAACCAGTCGAGATCGGGGGACACGGGATCGGGCAGGTCCTTCGCGCTGTGAATCGCGCCATCCACCGCGCCGGAGCGGACGGCGGCGTCCAGGTCGCGCGTAAAGAAGTCCGGCGGGCTGTCGCGAAGGTCCGTGACGCGGTCGCGGTCGCCGGGCGTCTCCACGGCGACCACGTCGAATCGCGCCCGCGGGAGGATCTTTTCGATCCGGACGACCGCCTCACGCGTCTGCGACAACGCCAGCCGGCTGCCGCGGGCGCCAACCCTGAAAACTGCGGATGAGTTTGTCATACAACGTTCTGTGTTCGGCGACCGTGTTCCGACCGATCTCGATCGCCGGAGCCATCGCCGCCGGATCGTTCCGTCGCCAGCGTTTCAGATCGTCCAGGTCAACCACCCGAAACGATTCGCCCGCGGAACCCTTCAATTCCGGAGCGACGTTGCGAGGCACGCCCAGGTCCACCACGATCGCCTTTCGTTCGCGATCGAAGAGCGCCGCGTGCTCCGCGTGAAGCAGGGGCTCGGAGGCAGACGCCGCGCAGAGGACCAGGTCCGCGCGGGCGAGCGGCGCCTCCATCTCTCGAAACGAACACACCGCGACCTCGGCGGAATCGGCCTTGCGGCCGGCGCCGGCGGGGCGGTTCGTGTGGTAACACCACGTGCAGGACGCGCCCTTGCGCCGCAGCCGATCCACGAGTCCCTTTCCGACGGCCCCCGTGCCAAGAACCACGACCCGCCGGCCTTTCAAACCGGCGCCTTCGGCCTCCAGATAGTCGAGGCACAGATCCTCGACTTCAACGGGTTTCAAGAGCGGCGCCGTGCGGTCCCTGATATGTCGCGACACGTGCAGCGCGGAATGGATCCATTCCTCGATCATGGCGTCGGCCCAACCCGCTTCAGTGGCCGTTTTCAAGGCCTCCTTCACCTGGCCCGCGATGTGTCCTTCACCGGGCATCTGGGAGAGCAGCCCCGCCATGAGCAAAGCCACGTGCCGATAGGCATCATAGCCTGCAGGCTCATAGAATGCCGCGGTTGGCAGGTGATCGAACCCCATGAGGCGGCGGAGCACTTCGGTCGTCTCCGGTTGGCGTGAAACCACGGAGATCAGTTCCGAGCGGTTGCACGTGTTCAACAGCATGAACTCGTGGACGCCCCAAACCTGCCGTACGAGGCGGCCTGTTTCCGCGAGCCGGGCGCCCGCCAGATGGTAGGACTCCCGGTCCTCCAAAGACAGCGAGGCGTGGCTCACGCCAAGCACCAGCAAGTCGGCGGTTTCGACCGTTTCGACGTGGCGAGCCAGCGCGTTCTTGATGGCTCGCGCCTGGCGGCAGGACCGCCCGCCGGTCGAAACCGCCACGGTCAAGTCGTCCTTCCGGAAGATCGCCGGCGTCACAAAACTGCTTTGCGGCCACCCGTCGTCCACAGCGCAGCAAAGAACGCCATGCCGCCGGCACGCCTCCAACACCTGCCGGTTCACGCAACCGTCGTCCGTGGCCGCGAAGACCAGGAAACAGGGCTTGACGTCGCGCTCCACAAAGGCGCGGGACTTGAGCTGGATTCGCTTCCGCTCCGCCAAGGCTCCGATGTCCGGACAGGCGCCCGGGCCAACGACCGTCACCTCCGCCTCGGCGTCGAGCAAATGAAGGACTTTGCGAAGAGCCACCTTGCCGCCGCCCACCACCAGGCACGGCTTCCCGGCGGCCAGCAGGCCGGCAGGGAATACGGGGACTCCGCCGGACGCTCCTTCAACTCTTCTGTGAACCTTGTTCTTCATCGGCGAAATATCTCATGCTCGACTTCTTGAACTCCCGAAGCGAGCATAACATTCGTCCGTCCGTCAATCCAGCGGCCGCGGAGATCCGCTCGAAAAGGCCTCGAGCGCCGGGCCAGTCCGTGCCGTGAATCATGGCATACAGGTTATAGGGGAAGGCCGGCGCGGGCGGCCGTTCATAACAATGCGTGACTTCGGGGCAGGCGGCCAGCGCCCGCCCCGCCCGGACCACATCGCCCTCAGGCACCGTCCACACGCACATGCCGTTCGCCTTGAAGCCAACCGGACCGGATCGGACAATGAGGCCGATGCGGCGCAGGATGCCCCGGGCGGCCCACGAGCGCAACATCGCCAGCAAGTCCGCCGGGGCCACGCCCAGCGCCGCCGCCGGCCGCGAGAAGAGGTCCGGGCACAGCGAGAGGTTCCCTCCCAACAGCCGGAAGGCGGCGCGCTCTTCGGACGGAAACTCGCGGGCCTCTTCCGCCACCGGCCCCGCCGGGTCGTCCGGCGCCGGGATTGGAACGCGTTCGTCCCGGTCGCGAGTCCGCGTATCGAAAACGACGTCTATCTTGAAACGCCGCGTCGCCGGAAAGGCGGCCACCTCGAAAGGACGGAGCGCGCGGGAGAGGGCGGCGAACTCCGCGTCGAATTCGTGTCGCAGGACCGCAAAGGTGAACCATAGGCCGGGCCATTCCACGCCCTGGGGACCGCCCGGGCCCCAAGCGTCGAGTTCCGCCTGCCAGCCCCGCTCATAGCAATGGGTCACGCCGGACCGGGCCGCCACGGCCAACGCAACGCCTTCCAGCGCCTGCCGGCCGGGCACCGGCACGGCGCACAAGACGCTGCGATAGCCCAATCGCCGGGCGTCAAAGACCGCCCCAAAGCGCCGGGCGGCCCCGTCCTCCATCAACCGGCGGATGAACTCGATGACGTCGCTCTCGGCAAATCCACAGGCCGCCCCGAGGACGGCAAAAGGGCGTTCAACCAACGGCACGCCGCGCTGGAGTTCGTAGAGCAGACCTTTTTCCCGTTCCGCGAGATTCATCGCGCCGCGCCTCCCGATCCTCGCGGCGCGTAATCGCACGCGGGTTCTTCCCCCAGATAGTCGCCCGAGGCGGCGAAGGCGCGCGCTCTGCACCCGCCGCAACTCCGGAGGTACTCGCAAACCCCGCACTTGCCCCGATAGGCGTCCACGTCGCGCAACGCTTGAAACACGGGCGACTCCGCATAGAGCGCCCCGAAGTCGAAATTCGAGCGCCGCAGGTCGCCACACGCGACGTCCAGAAATCCGCAGGGCTGGAGTAGTCCGCGGTGCGAGATGAACACGAATCCGCGGCCGGCCAGGCATCCGGCGGAGGCCGGTCGAACCGTTCTCTCCCCGGGGAACGGAGGCGGTGGAGTTCCGCCGGCCAGCGCCGCGACCCGGGCATAGTGCGGCGCGCAGGTGGCCTTGACCGGCAACGGCCCGGCAGCCGCCACGCCGGCCAGCCAGCGCAGCGTCCGTTCATAATCGGACGGCGAGATCTCCAACTCCCGCAGGTCCGCGCCCCGGCCGGTGGGAACCAGAAAGAAAGCGTCGAACGCCGCCGCTCCCAGTCCAACCGCCAGGTCGAGAAGAGCGGGAAGAACGTTGACGTTGTGGCGGCTCACCGTCGTGTTGATCTGGAACTCGAGACCGGCCTCGCGAGCATGACGCAATCCGCGCAGCGCCGCCTCGAACGCGCCCGGAACGCCCCGAAACGCGTCGTGCGTCTCCGCATCGGGGCCGTCGAGGCTGACGCTGATTCGCCGGACGCCGGACGCGATCAGTCGCCGGACCGTCTCCGGTGTCAGCAGCGGCCCGCAGGGCGCCAGGACGGCGCGCAGTCCGCGGTCGGTCGCGTGGCGGACGAGATCGTAGATGTCCGGCCGGCTCAGGGGCTCCCCGCCGGTCAAGATCAAGAGGGGATTCCCTGCGCGGGCCAGCGCCTCGATCAACCGCAGTCCCTCGGCGGTCGTCAGTTCGCCGTCATACGGCGTATCGCGGGCCGCGCCGCGGCAATGCCGGCAGCGGAGCGCGCAACGCCGCGTCGTTTCCCACGCCACGACTTTGGGGCCTTCGTCACTCAAGGCCGATCTCCGTGTCGGTTAGATAGCACGCGGGATCGGACGCCCAGGGGTCTCCCGTGGCCGCCTCGGCCCGCGCGCGAAGATTGCCCGCGCACACCGCCAGGAACCGGCAGTGCGCGCAACGCCCCGTCACGTGCCTTGCCTTGTCCTTTAACAACATCAGGAACGCGTTCCCGCGATCGGTCCAGAGGGAACTGAAGGGCTGTTGCCGCACGTTGCCGAGGGAGCGGGTGCGCCAGAATGGGTCCGGATACACGGCGCCATCCCAGCTCACGCACCCGATCCCAACTCCGCTGCTGTTGCCGCCGTTCATGCGCAGCAATTCCATGACGGCCTCGGCCCGCGGATTGGCTTCCCGCTTCATCCGCAGATAGAGATAGGGACCGTCGCAATGATTGTCCACGGTGAGCACCTCCGTCTTCAGTCCGGCCCGCCAATGCGCGGCCGCGCCGTCAACGACCGCATCCACCGTGGCCCGGGCCTCGGAGTGGCTCAGATCCTCCTGGGCCAAGGTCGCCCCGCGGCCGCAGTACACGAGGTGGTAGAAGCAGACGCGCGGGACCTGCTCCTCCCGCATAAGGTCGAAGAGGCGCGGAACGTCCGCCACATTGCCCCGACAGATCGTGAACCGCAGACCGACTTTCAGCCCCGCTTCGCGGCACGCGCGCACCCCGGCCAGCGCCGCCTCGTACGCGCCCGGCTGGCGGCGGAAGGCGTCGTGCGTCGTCCGCGTTCCGTCGAGGCTGATCCCCGCGTAGGACAGGCCGGCTTTTTTCAGCCGGTCCGCCAGGCCGGCCTTCATCCGCGTCCCGTTGGTGGACAGCACCGCGCGCAGGCCGACCGATACCGCATACGCCACCAAGTCCGGAAGATCGGGCCGGAGCAGCGGCTCGCCGCCGGAAAAGAGAACCACCGGACAGCCGAACGCCGCCAGATCGTCCAGAAGCGACATCCCCTCCTCCAGCGTCAGTTCCGGACCTGACGAAGCGTGGCTCACGGCCGCATAACAGTGCCGGCACCGCAAGTCACATCGCGCCGTAACATTCCACACGACCACCGGTTTCTTGTCGGCGGAGAACTGCAACAGGGCGTTGGGCAAATCCCCGCTGCGCCGCCCGTATCTCAACGGGTCGGAGGGTTCGACGGCGCCCAGATAGAGTTTTGAGATGCCAATCATTGGACCCTGCTCCGGCACACCGGTGGCCATGAAATGTTCATTCTTACCACGCGCGAGCGTCCGGCACAACCCCGCCTGCGACAACGACAACAGGAGTCGCAAACGGGGGCCGACGGCAGCAGACGCGGGCCGAATCGTTGCCGGACTTATCCCGATCGTTCACCTTTCCCTTTTTTTACCTTTCTCCGGCCCCCGTTTCCCGCTTAGAGTCTCCCGCGTCAATGAGGTGATACAGCCCATGATTGCGGCGCACGAAGAACAAGATCGGGCGGACGGAAGGCCTTGGGGGTGGG
>Ga0182021_10003305_pt1 | contig 18964 bp, 14 predicted proteins | sample 612E3MmetaG_FD_120493 | JGI IMG/M metagenome (GOLD analysis project Ga0182021, IMG submission 120493) | Permafrost microbial communities from Stordalen Mire, Sweden - 612E3M metaG (Illumina Assembly) | ecosystem: Environmental > Terrestrial > Soil > Wetlands > Permafrost | place: Sweden... | reverse complement strand
GAGCAGCGGGTCGAGGGCGTCACGCTTGCCTGGCCGCTCTGGGTCGCCGCCGCGCTCTGCGAAGAGCTCGAGCATGGTCGGGCGGTCGAGGTTGCTTTCCTGGCCGAGGTGCCATGGCGAAGAGACCGCAGCCGCGGCATTATCGAAGTAGATGTCGTCATCGAGGCGGTATGCCGTGCCGCGGTCGAGGAGGCGGCGCACGGCATCCGAAACCTGCGCGATCATCTCGGTCGCCGCGACGTAATGGTCGGGCGGGATGACGCCGAGGCTCTCCATGTCGCGACGGAACAGTTCGGTCTGCTCGGCGGCGAGGGTACGCCAGTCGACGCCGGTCGCCGCTGCGCGCTCGAGGAGAGGGTCGTCGACATCCGTCGTGTTCTGCACGTAGCGCACGTCGTAGCCGGCGTCGAGCCAGAGACGGATGAGGATGTCGTAGGCGAGGTAGGTTGCGGCGTGGCCGATGTGGGTGGCGTCGTATGGCGTTATGCCGCACACATACAGGCCGGCGACAGCGATCGGCCGCGCCTCAACGAGTTGTCTCGTCGCCGTATCGTAGATGCGGGGAACGGCGCCATGCCCTGGCAGCCGTGGAACCACGGGCCGGCTCCAGGATCTCACCGCACAAGTCTAGCGGTGCATGATGGGTTGTTCGACTCACTCGACTCGGAACAGTCGCCGCACGTACCGACAGTCCGATCCGACGCCCTCGAACGGCCCACCATTTGGTCATGGTGTTGCTTTCGGCAGCGGTCTGAGTGAGTCATGTGGGCGTCCATCCCGCGCCCGAGGCGCCCACCATGACCGCTCAACCCTTCCCCGCCCTGACCAGTGGGGACCCCTCCGCGTGGGACCAGGCGCTCTACGCGTTCCTCATCGAGAAGGGCAACCGCTCAGGGTCCCGCCGCACCGTCGAGTCGTACTCCAGGATGCTCTGCCCGTTCTTCGCCGACCTTGTCAAGACCCCTGATCGAGTGAAATCGGCCGACGTGCTGGCCTGGGTACACGGCATCGGGAAGTCGGGCCGGACCCCTTCGGCGACGACGGTCGGTGCCCGGATCGCTTGTCTATCGAGCTACTTCCGGTTCCTGATCAGGATGGGCTTGGTCGTCTCGAACCCTACCGACGCGGTCGAGCGGCCCCGACCGATCCAGTCCGTGGCCCGCGGCTATTCCGCCGACGAGGTTCGCAGGCTTCTCGCTGTCGTCCCCGACTCGGTCGCCGGCCGGCGCGACAGGGCCATCCTGCTGACGCTGGTGCTAACCGGGCGCCGTCGGGCCGAGGTGATCGGCCTGCGCGCAGGCGACCTGGGTCCCGAAGGCGAGACGGTCTTCTACGCCTATCGGGGCAAGGGCGGCAAGCGAGGTCGACGAGAACTCCCCCACCCCGCCTACGAGGCCATCTGCACAACGCTCGCCGATGCTGGCAAGGAGCTGGCGTCAACCGGCGAACCATCCGCTCGATGGACGGAACCAGACAGCGAATGGCCAACCATCAGCACGGCATCGATGCCCGTGACCGGCGAAGTCGCGGCGGTAACCTTCTTGGCGAGGCTGCTATCCAGCGTAACGCCGGAAGTCGCGTAGGAGCCGCCGGCATAGACGCTCAGCTGGTCGCTGAACTGGACGGTCTAGTCGCCGGCGCTCAGGTTCGGAATCAGGTAAGAGCCGTCTGCGCCCGAAGATCCGCCGGCGCCCGACCCTCCACCAACCGGCGACGCGGTAACGGAGATACCCGTGATACCCGAGCCCCCCGCATCACGAACATGACCGCCGATAGACGGCCCGCTGATGGTGGGGGCAGGAGATGCGCTCCGGGAAGCTTGCGGCGCGAGGGTCGGTGTAGCGGACGAGTTGCCGCAGGCCACCATGGTTCCGGCGAGTGCCAATCCAAGCCCCAGCCTCAGCGCACTCTTCACGGTACTTCCCTCCCCTGTGTCGTCGACCGTGCGACCACTCTACAGGGGACTTCGGAATAGGAACTGCAGACACGGCCACCAGGAGCTCACGAACAAGCCATCGTGCCGAGTCAGCGGCCGCAACCTCGCCCCACGATCCGGCCGGTTCGGTCCGAGGTTCTGTTCCTGACCGGGCTGGTGCTCGATGCTTGCTCCCTACGGCCCGACCCACACCCACTTGACGGCATCAAAAGCGATCTGATGGGTCGATGTCTCGTATGTCTCGTTGCCCAAGAAGACCTCTCCGTTCGTCCCTCCGCCTGACGGGAAGTAGTAGGTGCCGATGCCAACCCACACGTTGGAGTAGGCGTTCTGGTTTACCTGGACCGTGGACTGGGAACCGTTGTGGTCAACCCGATACCGGGCATTCGTGGTCGTCCCGTCAGGAGCCGGGACGAAGACAAACACCTGCCAGTTGCCGGCTGCCGGCAGGTTCGGGGTCCACATTGCGCGGTTGTCGACGCCGCTGGTCCTCGTGTTGGTCCACCAGAAGTGGCTGTTGTAGCCGCCGGAGTACTGATTCCAGTTCGCCAGGGTGCCGGCCTGGGCAAAGCCGCTCGACTGGTCGTCGACGATGACATCGCCATGGGAGACCGGGACGCTGTAGGTAACTGAGCGCGTGCCGTTGGGCGCTTGATGGACGCGCCCGGCGCTGTCGTAAACGTCGAAGCTGACGGTGTAGGAGCCATTGCCGGCGCCGAAGGAAGCCAGGTTCACGTCGCACGAGTAGACGTCCCCGCTGTGCGAGGACTGCGTGCAGAGGGTCTTCCAGCCGCCGATGTCGGCGGTGAAGTTAACGTAGCTGATGGCCGGGTCGCCACTGTTGGTCGGGTAGGCGTGAGCGGAGAATGTGACGGTGCCGCTGAGCGAAGCGCCGCCCGCCGGACTGATCCACATGCCACCGGGAGCAGTTGCCCAGCTCGTGGTACAGCCCCACGACGTCCAGGCCGAGCTGCCCGCGCTGTTATACGCCTGGGTGGAGAAGCACTTGTAAGTCGAAGGGTCCACGCCCCAGTCGAACGAGGTGGCGTTCGCTCCCAGCAATACCGTGGAGACCCCGTCGGTGATCCGGTAGCCGGTCTCGTTGGTCGCGTTGTCGTGCCAGGCTACGTGGATGTTCGTCGGGCTCGTCGCAGTCGCGGACAGGTTCGATGGTGCCGCAGGCGCTGACGCGAGGGTTGTCGCCCCGGTGTAGTTCACCGCCCAGCTATCCCCGGCACTGTTGTGGGCGTAGATGGTGAAGTAGTAGGTGTGCGAGGGCAGGAGGCCGACAACGGTTGCGCTGGTGACGTTGGCCCCAAGGTAGCCAATCGTGACCCACGAGGAGCCGTTCCACCATTCGACGACGAACGACGTCTCGTTGTTCGAGTTGTCTTGCCACTTCACCTGGATCGACGACGAGGAGAGCGCCGTGGCCGACAGGTTCGAGGGCGCCGCGGGCAGGGTGACCGGCGGCGTCAGTGTCGTCGCCCAGGTGTAGTTCGCGGCACAGTTCGTCCCGGCACTGTTGTGAGCGCAGATCTCGAAGTTGTAGAGGTGCGAGGGGGCCAGGTTCGAAATGGTCCAACTGGTCACGTTGGCGCCCGCATAGGCAATCGTGACCCACGAGGAGCCGTTCCACCATTCGACGACGAACGAGGTCTCGTTGTTCGAGTTGTCGTGCCACTTCACCTGGATCGACGACGACGAGAGCGCCGTGGCCGATAGGTTCGAGGGCGCCGCGGGCAGGGTTTGGGTGACCGCCCGTCGGTAGAACGCAATGCCCGACGCGCTGGCGCTGAATGATCCGCTTGATGGGATCTGAGCGTAGGTGACGTTGTTGCAGCCGTTGTCGGTGAACGGAGTCCCGACCTCCCAGTTGGCGCTCTCGAGCTGCAGACTCATTGAGCCATCCGAATTGATCTGCCAGTTCGATATGAAGCCGATGTGCCCGGCGGTGGCGTCGGCTCCGGCAAAGTTGGGCTGCATGATCACGATGTCACCGCTCGTTGGGTGAGCACCGGAGTAGCTCGGGTAGTAGCGGGCGTGTCCCATGTTCTCTATTGCCGGACCCGCGTCCTTCGCGTACGTGGCGCCGGTATACCCGATGTAGTTCTGTACGTACACGAGGCACGAGCACGCAACCGCCGCATTGGGGGCCGGCGCCGCGACAGACGGCGCAGGTGCCGAGCCAGAGGCAGCGGCGCCGTTTGGCATGGCAGCCAGCAGCGATAACACAAACGAAAGTCCGACACACACACGAGCTATGCGCTTCATTGCCCTGCTCTTCCCCTTCCAGCCCAATGATCCGTTTCGACCGCTCAACCCCGACCAGCTGGCCCACGGAAAGTCCTAGCTTTTCGCCTTGCGCGAGGTCTCAGGGTGACCGCGCAAGTATGAGTCGTCAGTCACCGCGCCGCTGACTCATGCCGTCACGACCCCTAGGGAGGTTGAGCCCGACAAGGACAGGACGGGTCGCGCTCCGCGCTGTGACCGGGCCGATGCCGGACGACGGTGAGCGAGCCAGCGAGGCGGCTGCCCCAGGCGTCCCGACCCGATTGTCTGTCGGAGCGGCAGGACAGGGACCCTGGGCGCCGACGACTCAGCCGGCCTCTACGGACGTGTGGACGCCACCCGCAAGGCCGTTCTTCGAAGAACAGCTTGGTACCCCCAAGCGGATTCGAACCGCTGATCTCAGCCTTGAAAGGGCCGTGTCCTGGGCCTCTAGACGATGGGGGCGAGGCGCGAACGGGAGTGTAGCAGGGGACGGGGCGAGCGCGGCGCGGGGCGAGCGGTGGACCGAGGACGGTTCAGAAGCCCAGGGCGAGGACGAGCAGCAGGCCGCCGGCGAAGGACATGGCCGCGACGATGGCCGCGATGCCGCCGACGAATGCCAGGAGGAAGGCCAGCCTGGTTCGGCCGTCCGAGGCGGCCCGGTACGTGGTGACGGCGCAGACGATGGAGATCAGCAGGTAGCAGATGCCCGTAACCATTGCGGCAGAACTCAGGACGGCGATCGGCGCCACACGGGTCGACAGCTCGTAGGCCAGGAATCCGCTCGATCCCACCGCCGCGAGGGTCAGGATGACGAGCGCGGGCGACGTCCTCTTCAGGCGCTCGGAGAGTGAGAGCTTGGGTCGCGCGGACTCCTCGGGTTCGTCGTCGAGCAGGTCATCGCCGAGGGAGTCGTCGGCGAGCGCCTCATCCTCGGGCGGCTCTTGGGCGACTGGAGCCTGGGGTGATGGCGGCGCCACAGGGGCCGGCGCAACGTGGGGGGGCGCCACAGGGACGGGCGCAACGTGGGGCGGCGCAACGTGGGGCGGCGCAACAGAAAGCGGCGCGACGGGAAGCGGCGCGACAACGGGCGACGCAACGGGAAGAGGCGCCACGACGGGCGGCACCAATGCGCGCGGCGCAACGGGAGGCCGTGCCGGGGCAACAGGCGCGAGCCAATCGGTCGGGAGCGGTGGGGGCGCGAGCCAATCGGTCGGGGGCGAGACGACGCGCTCGTCGGGCGCGACCGGCGGCTCACCGGCGGGCGGCTCAGCCGCAGGCGACACGACGGGCGGCTCACTGGCGGGCGGCTCACTGGCGGGCGCCTCACTGGCAGGCGGCTCACTGGCGGGCGGCTCAGCCTCGGGCGCCTCACCGGCAGGCGGCGCGACCGGCGAGTCGGCGCCGGATTCGTGCGAGCCGGCCGGCTCGGGGACCGCCGGAGAGTCGCCGGCCCGAACCCCATCCTCAGTCATCGTGCGGGAGAGCGTACCAGCCCGGCCCCGGCATCGGCAGAATCGGCTTCCGCGTCGCCCTCCCCGGGCGTGACTGCCGGCGCGGAGCGGTGGTAGATCGCGATCGAGTACTCGAGGCGCGGCCGCTTCATCTTTTCGGCCGTCTCCTCGCCAACCGAGCCGAAGACCGTGCCGAGCAGCTCGCGCGCGTGTTCGACCGACTCGAAGGTCCACCAGCAGTGGATGACCCTGATCCGGAATCCCGCGCCCAGGAACGGTCCGTAACGGTGGCTCCACGCCACCGCGCGCTCCTGGTTTTCGGGCCGCAGACTCCAGACGTCGTCGCGACCGTAGTCGTGGATGACGAGCAGCCGGCCACATGGACGCAGCAGCGCGTTCGCTTCGGCGAGGAACCGCGAGCCCGGAGTGGCCATCTCGGACCACGGGACGACGACCGCATCCGCCCGACCGACCCAGCCGGCCAGTTCAGCCATGGCGGCCTCCGACAGCGGAAAGGCGAACGAGGCCACTCGCGCGCCGATCTCGGACAGCTGCCGGGCACGGAAGCCGTTGCCGCAATCCAGAACGACGACGTCACGATCGGCGATCGGACCGAGGGCCTCGAGCGCCGCGGGCAGCTTGCCGTCGGGATCCACCACACGGAGGAGGTCTTCCTCCAGTTTCGGCGACGGAAGCGGGATCGACAGGTCGGGCATCGAGCCTCCTAGAAGTCCGGGCGGGCCTTGAGCACCATGCCCGCTCGAGCCTCCATTTCCAGCGCGAGAGTTCCCTCGCGAAGGGTGGTCGGGGCGAAGGCGGCGGTCCAATCGCTCCCCGGCCAGCTTACCTGCTCCACCCGGTGGCCTGCGAGGCGCGGAACCTGAAAACAGATTCGATTTGGTACGTCGGCGGCGTTGACTGCGACCACGATCGAATGGCCGGCCGGGCGACTCTCGACCGAGAGCCTTTCGGTCGGACGGCCGGCGTCGGGGCGGCTGCCGGCCGAACCCCGGGCACCGCGCGAGCTTTCATCTTCCGTCTGGCCTTCGAAGTCGTCGGCGCCTTCGAAGTCGAGCGCGTATGCGATGGTCGATCCGGCGGCCGAATCAGCGGCCGAACCTTCGGCCTGCAGCAATCTGAATCGGCCGCGCCGCAGCGCCGGTTCCGACTTGCGAAGAGCGATCAGGCCGGCGACGAAGGACCGAAGGGCCGCGTCCTGGCGGGCCGGATCCCAGGGGTACGAGCGGCGGCAGTCGGGATCCTCGCGGCCTTCGAGGCCGATCTCGTCGCCGTAGTAGATGCACGGCGCGCCGGGAAGCGTCATCTGGATGAGTGTCGCCAGCCGCAGCGCCGACCGATCGCCGCCCGCCAGAGAGAGAAAGCGCGGCGTGTCGTGGCTGTCGAGCAGGTTCAGCTGCAGCTGGCTAACCGCCGGTTCGTAGGTCGTCATGATCCGCTGGAGCTGGCGGCCGAATTCGGGGCCGTCGATCGGGCGGACGTTTCGCGCGTACTCATAGGTCTTCGCGACCAGCTCCTCGTCGAGTCGGCCCGCGCCGACGAACGAGAGGATCGCCTCGGCCAGCGGGTAGTTCATCAAGCCGTGGAAGCGGCCGGTCGCGGGGTCGGCGGCCAGCCACTCGGGGGCGGGGTTCCAGATCTCCCCGACGAGATACGCATCGGGGTTCACCGCCAGAGAGCGGCGCCGGAACTCCTCCCAGAAGCCGGGCTCGTCGATTTCCTCGGGCACGTCCAGGCGCCAGCCGTCTATACCGAAGCGGAGCCAGCGCTCGGCGATGCCGTAGATGTAGTCGCGCACGGCCGGGTTCGAGTGGTTCAGCGTGGGCAGCGCCGGCAGGTCCCACCAGGCCCGATAGCCCAGACCGGCGTCCGTGTCGGCGTGGCCCGGGTAAGCCGTGAGGCCGCGGCGGCCGGCGAGGACGTCGGGGTCCAGGTGGAACCAGTCGCGGTATGGCGAGTGGATGCCGTTCTCCAGGATGTGGTGGAAAGGCCAGAAGCCACGGCTGGCGTGATTGAAGACGCCGTCGAGGATCACGCGCATGTCGCGCGCGTGAGCCTCGTCCAGGAGTTCGCGCAGGGCCGCGTCGCCGCCGAGGAGCGGATCCACGGTCTCGTAGTCGAAGGTGTGGTAGCGGTGGTTCGAGGCCGACGCGAAGACCGGGGTCAGGTACAGCGCGGTGACGCCGAGCGCCCGGAGGTCGTCCAGGTGCTCGGCGATGCCGAGGAGATCGCCGCCCTTGAAGCCGTGGATCGTGGGCGGGGCGTCCCACGGCTCCAGTTCGCCCGGCTTGCGAACCCGGGCGCTGGCCGCGAAACGGTCCGGGAAGATCTGATAGAACACGGCATCGCGGACCCAATCGGGGCCGGCGGCGCGGCGGCTGACGTCGGCGCTGGCACGGCTACCCGCGGCGGCGTTGCGGCGGCCGCCCGCGGCGTCGCGGCTACCCCTTGCGTCCTGGGCCCGCTCGGGGCCGGCGGCGTGGACCGGCTCGCCCTCGTTCGCCGAGCCCGTCAAAGCGCGGCGGCCTTGGACTTGGCCGGCGCGGCAGCGGTCGAGGCCCGGATGATCAATCGCGTCTCGAGAACCCTGTGTTCCGGCCGCTCCAGATCCGGGCTGGCGATCATCCGCAGCAGCAGCTTCGCCGACTCCTCGCCTTTCTGACGGATCGGCTGATGCACCGTCGTTAGCGGCGGGTTCGCGTGGGGCGCGATGTCGAGGTCGTCGAAGCCGACGATGCTCAGGTCCTCGGGCACGCGCAGGCCGGCCTCGCGCGCGGCCCAGATCACTCCGATCGCCATGACGTCGCTCATCGCCAGGACGGCCGTGGGCCGGAGTTCGTCCTCCCAGACGCGGCGGAAAGCGGCCACTCCGCCGTCGAAGGTCGCCGGCCCGACGACGATGCGCTCGTCCGCAAGAGCGATGCCGCCCAGTTCGAGGCCCTGACGGTAGCCTGTCAGGCGTCGCGACGTGACCGTCTCGGTCGGACCCGGGGAGTGCTCGAAAAGGCCGGGCATGTTCGGCGGCTCGATGCCGACAACGACGAATTCGCGATGGCCGAGCCCGACCAGGTGTCGCGCAGCGGCTCGGGCGCCCAGCTCATCGCTGGATTCGACGGATCCGTGCTCCGGAAAGGCGTCTCCATCGACCAGGACCATCGGGATCCCGGCGCGGCGAATCTGCTCGATCTCGGGGTGGTCTTCCGAGAGGCCGACGGCCACGAAGCCGTCCACGGTGGCACGACCCAGGGCCCGCACCAGTGAACCGTGGAGAGGTGACACAAAGAGGAGCCCGTAGCCGGCCTGATCGGTGACGGCTGCCACTCCGCCACACAGCGTGGCGAAGAAGGGGTTGGCGAAGACCGCGGAGAGGACCTGCGGCGTCAGGAGGCCGATGGTCATGGTGCTCTTCTGGGTCAGCATCCGAGCTACGGGATGCGGGCGGTAGCCCAGCGCGTCGGCCACTTCGCGGACACGAGCGGCGGTTGCCACGCTCAGGCGCTCCGGACTGTTGAAGGCGAACGAGACCGAGGTCTTGGAGACGCCGGCTTCCCTCGCCACGTCGGCGATGCGAGCTCGTTTCGTCCTGGCCACCACGGCTTCCTCCACGGTTCCGCGTCCCCGGCGTTTGTGCGGGTGGCGCCGGAGTTGCGGCGGTTCGCCGGGCCGGAGGCGCCGGCGCCCGGCTTGCGGCGTGTTCGCCGGGCCTCGATGTGTCGATGCGCGGCGCCAGCGTCCGGCACGCTATCCGCGCCTGGTTCGGCTGTCAACGTGGGGCGGTTTTGGGGCCGGGCAGTGGCGCGGCGCGGGGCAGTGGCGCGGCGCGGGGCGGTGGCGCGCCGTGGCGCGGGGCGGTGGCGCGCCGTGGCGCGGGGGCAGTGGCGCGCGGCGTGGCGCGGCGCGTGCGGCGCGGGCAGTGGCGCGGGGCGCGCGACGTGGGGCGTGCGGCAGTGGCGCGCGGCACGGGGCGCGTGCGCGGCGTGGCGCGGGGGCAGTGGCGCGCGGCGCGGCGTGGGGCGTGCGGCGCGGGCAGTGGCGAGGGGCGCGCGACGTGGGGCGTGCGGCGCGCCGGCTCGACAGCTGGTGGCCCCCGTGTCCGACCCGTGGCAGAATCGGATCGCGTTCGGCCTGCGGCAGGTAATGCCTTGAGAAGACCGAGCTGGAGGTCCGCCATGCGACTGGTGACGTTCCGCCCTATGGCCAGCGGCGATGTCGGGGCGCCGGACCATCGGACTCCGGACTATCGGGTGGCAGTCGTCCTGGACACGGGCAACATCGTGCCGCTCAGCGCTCTCGCGCAGCTCACGCCGTCGCTGGACGCCAACTTCGGCCGCATGGAACTGACTAGGATCATCGCCCGCGACCCCGGATTCCTCAGGATTCGCGAGGCCCTGGCGCTCACCAACCCGGGCGTGCTCGACGCAATTGCCCTCGCACCTGCGGACGTCCGGTTCGCGGCCCCGATTCCACGGCCGGGCAAGGCGATCGGCGTGGGCTACAACTACCTCGATCACATCGCGGAGCAGGGCCTGGAGCGGCCGCTTCGGCCGGTCCTGTTCTCGATGTTCGCCAGCGCCGTGACGGCGGACCGCGAGCCGATACGGCGGCCGGCCGGAACTCATGCCCTCGACCTGGAGGCCGAGCTGGCGGTCGTGATCGGCGCGCGCGCGAGCCGCGTCAAGCCGGAGGACGGCCTGAGCCACGTCGCCGGGTACACGTCCGCGAACGACGTGACCGCCCGCGACTGGCAGGGCCAGGCGAAGGCTCTCCGACCGGGCGAGAAGGGCGACGGCCAGTGGCTCAGGGCAAAAGGCTCGGACACGTTCCTGCCTCTCGGGCCCGTGCTGGTGACTGCGGACGAGCTGGGCGACGGCCGCGGCCTCCACGTTCGAAGCTGGCGCATGGCGGCGACGGGATCTGACGCCGGCAAGCCCCTGCAGATGCAAGAGGGCAATACCGCCGATCTGCTGTTCGGTGTCGCCGAACTCATCTCGATCATCAGCCAGGAAGTCACGCTGGATCCGGGCGACATCATCGTCACCGGCACGCCGAGTGGCGTCGGGGTCTTCCGCGATCCGCAGGTCTTCCTCGAACCGGGCGATCTCGTCCGCATCGAGGTGGAACGCATCGGTGCCCTGACGAATCCGATCACCGACGAGGACGGGTGGGCGCCCGACGGTTCGCCGGCGGCGCGGTTCATGACCGAGCGACCGGCCCGGATTGCCGGATTGCCGGACGCCGAACTCGCCCGGGACGCGCCGGCTCTTGGTCGAAACAGGGGCGGGGGCAGGCAATGAGCGAGCCCGGCTCCAACGCCGCCATCGCCGCCGCCACCTCGGTCGACCTGCACATCCCCAAGACGATGCGGGCGCTCGTGAAGGCCAGGCCGCAAGCGGGCGCCGAGCTACGCGAAGTTCCCGTGCCCCGCCCCGGCCCCGGCGAGGTGTTGATCCGCCTGGAAGCGGTCTCCCTGTGCGGCACCGACCTGCATATCTACCGCTGGGATCCGTGGGCACAGGGCCGCATGAGCAAGTTCCTGCCGCGCATCTTCGGCCACGAGATGGCCGGACGAGTGGTGGCGCACGGCCCGGGCACCGGCGCCGTCCCGCTGGGCACGCGCGTCGCCGCCGAAACGCACCTCGTCGACTGGACCTGCTACCAGTGCCGGACCGGCCGCGAGCACGTCTGCGCCAACCTTCGAATCCTGGGCGTGGACGCCGACGGCGCCTTCGCCGAGTACATGTGCCTGCCGGAACGCAACGCCTGGCCGAGCGAGGGGCTGTCGCCTGAGATCGCCGCGATCCAGGAGCCGATGGGCAACGCCGTCTTCGCGACCTTCGTGGAGGAGATCACCACGGCCACGGTCGCGGTCCTCGGCTGCGGACCGATCGGCCTCATGGCCGTCGCGATCTGCCGCTTCGCCGGGGCGTCGCGCGTCTTCGCCACGGACATCATGCCGCACCGCCGCGAGATGGCCGCCCGCATGGGCTCCGACTGCGTCCTGGACGCGGCCGGCGACGTGGTCGCGGAAATCCGGCGCGAGACCGGCGGAACCGGCGTGGACGTGGTGCTGGAGATGAGCGGCGCCGAGTCGGCCATACATCAGGCTTTCGAGATGACGACCAACGGCGGGCGCGTCTCATTGCTCGGTCTGCCGTCGCGGCCGGTGACGATCGACCTCAACGACGCGATCATCTTCCGCGGCCTGCGCGTGTACGGGATCACCGGTCGCAAGCTCTGGGAAACCTGGTACAAGACCGCGGCGCTACTGCGCGAGGGTCTCGACGTCGGCCCGATCATCACCCACAAGCTGCCGCTGAGCCGCTACGCCGACGCCTTCGACCTGCTCGCCCAGGGAGTCGCCGGCAAGGTCGTGCTGCTGCCCCAGGAGGGCTGATTCGATGTCGAACGAAGGCGCCCGATCGAACCCGCTCGGCTTCCTGGCCGACGAGATCGAGGAGCTCAAGCGCCAGAATCTCTACCGGCCGATGCGGGTGCTGAGCTCGCCACAGGCCGCGCTGGTCGTGGTCGACGGCAAAGAGCTGATCGGCCTCTCGTCGAACAACTATCTGGGACTCGCCACTCACCCCAAGCTCAAGGAAGCGGCGATCGCCGCGACGCGCGAATTCGGGGCCGGATCGGGCGCGGTGCGAACGATCGCCGGCAACATGACGATCCACGAGCAACTCGAGACGGAGCTGGCGGAGTTCAAGCACACCGAGGCGGTGCTGACCTTGCAGTCGGGCTTCGCGGCGAATACGGGTGTGATCCCGGTCGTGGCCGGCGAGAAGGACCTGATCGTCTCGGACGCGCTCAACCACGCCTCGATCATCGACGGGATGCGGATGAGCAAGGCGCCACGCGTCGTCTTCCCGCACAAGGACGTGGCCGCGCTCCGCGAGCTGCTGCGCGAGGCACGGGACAAAGGGCGCGTGGACGCCGGCGGTGCGCCGCATCGGCTGATCCTCGTGGTCACCGACGGCGTCTTCAGCATGGACGGCGACATCGCGCCGCTGCCGGAGATCGTTGCGGCAGCCGAGGAGTTCGGGGCGGCGGTCATGGTCGACGACGCCCACGCCTCGGGCGTGCTGGGCAAGAACGGCCGCGGAACGGTGGATCACTTCGGCCTGCACGGCCGGGTCCACATCCAGGTCGGGACGCTGAGCAAGGCGATCGGCGTGCTGGGCGGCTACGTCGCCGGCAGTCAGGCGCTTCGCGATATCCTGATCCAGCGGGCCCGCCCGTTCCTCTTCTCCACTTCCCATCCACCGGCTGTGGCCGCAGCGTGCCTGGCCGCGATCCATGTCCTTCTGGAGGAACCCGAACTGATCGACCGCCTCTGGGCAAACACGACCTACTTCAAGGGTGAGCTGCGCGGGCTCGGCTTCGACACGGGCGCTTCGGAGACGCCGATCACGCCGGTGATGATGGGCGACTCGGCGACGGCCGGCCGCTTCAGCCGGCGCCTGTTCGAGGAAGGCGTCTTCGCCCAGGCGGTCGTCTATCCGACGGTCTCGCTCGACAAGGCTCGAATTCGAACGATCGTCACGGCCGAGCACACGACCGAACAGCTCGATCGGTGCCTCGAAGCCTTCGGAAAGGTTGGCCGAGAGCTCGGCCTGATTTCGGCCTAGTGGGCGGTGCGACGGGGACAACCGGGGGCGGCCCACGTCTGCCCGCGCAGGCGTTCGACGTCCCGCTGGACGCTCACCTCCATACCGATCTTTCGCCCGATTCGGCCGTGCCTTTGGAGCTCTACTGTGCCCAGGCGGCGGAGCGCGGCGTCCGCGAGATCGCCATCACGGACCATCTCGACTTCATGCCCGGTGCGCCGGCCTACCAGTACACCTCGTACAAGCACCGCGAGCAGGTCGTCCGGGACGCGGCGGAGCGCTGGGCCGGCAAGGTCACGGTCCGCTTCGGCGTCGAGCTGACCTACGAAAGCCGCTACGAGGACCAGATCCGCGAGCATCTCCGGACGCACTCGTACGACTACTCGATCGGGTCCGTTCATGGCTTGTCCGACGGACCATACGCCAGGGATCGGATCGCTTCGTTCGTCACCGGCAAGACGCTGCCTGAAGTGGTGGCGCCGTATTTCGCGGAAGTCGCCCGGGCGATCCGGAGCGGCCTCTTCGACACGCTCGGTCACATGGACATGTGTAAGCGCTGGCTGGTGCCGTGGTTCAAGGCCGCGGACTTCGCCGCCGCGCCGGAGATGTACGAGCCGCTCCTCGTGGCGCTGGTAGAAAGCGGCACGGCCCTGGAGGTCAACGCCTCCGGGCTGCGGCATCCGACCGGCGAGACGTATCCGGGGCCGTGGGTCGTGGCCCGATTTCGCGAGCTGGGCGGGCGGCGGGTCACCGTCGGCTCGGACTCGCACCTTCCCAATTGCTTCGCGTTCGGGATCGAGGAAGCCTGTGAGATCGTGGCCGCCGCGGGCTTCGACCGGTTGGCGCTTCAGCGGGCCGTGGACCGCGGCGATCTCGTGCTGCCGGAGCGATTCCGGCGCTGAGTCGCCTGGCCGACAGCGGGCCCTCGACGGCGCGCTTAACCTGACCCGATGGAACTGATCGTCATCGGGGCCGGGCCCGCATACACGGATCGCCGCGGCGCTGCCGGCGCGAGCTACCTGGTTCGAGCCGGGGACGCTGCACTGCTGCTCGACCTCGGCCAGGGCGCCTTCCCGAACCTCGCTTCCACCATCGAGCCGAGCGGGCTGGCCGCGGTCGCGGTCAGCCACCTCCACCCCGACCACTTCGTCGATCTCGTGCCGCTTCGCCACTACCTGCGCTTCGAGTTCGATCCGCCGCGCCGGGTGCGGGTCCTGGGGCCGGCCGGTCTGGCGGATCGTCTGGACGCTCTGCATGCCCACCCTGGATTCTCGGCCGCCTCTCTGGACGTGGAGCAACTCGCGACCGCGCAACTGATCGGGCCGTTCGCCGTCGAGGCTCTGCCGGTCCACCACACCGACGAGAGCTATGCGATCCGCGTGTCCGTCGCCGGCGCCCCGGGCGCGCCTATCGGCCCCGGCCTCGTGTATTCGGGCGACTGCGGCCGTGCCGACGACCTGATCCCGTTGATCCGACCCGGCGACACTCTGCTCTCGGAGGCTTCATTCGGGCCGGGCCCGGTTCGGGCGGGCGCCGAGCATCTCACCTCCGCCGATGCGGCCCGCGCCGCCACTGCCGGCCACGCCGCCCGCCTCCTGCTGACCCACGTCCAGATGGGCTACTCGCGCGCCGATACCCTCGCCGCCGCGGCCGCCGTCTTCGCCGGCCCCGTCCAACTCGTCACCGAAGGCGACCGCTTCGAGGTCTGAGCGGGCCGGCCGACTTGTCGGTCAGCGGGGATGCCACTCAATGGATAAGGAGAGCCAGAATCCTCGGCTACGCTGGGATTGCGCTGGACGCCACCTTCACGGCACTCGAGTGTGGCAAGGTGCCTCAAGGCTATTTCATGGCAGTCGGAAGGACGGCAGCTGTTGACACGGCGGGGTTGGCTGTGGCTGGAGCGGTGGTAGCTGCCTGCGCAGAGGGCGCAGTGGCGGGTCCAGTGGGACGCGCTCTTGGCGGATTTGCCGCCGACGTCATCACGAGCGGGGCCCTGATCTACTTCACAACAAGCCATGGGCCCTCGCCCTCTGACCTCTCGGAAGCCGTCAAGCTGCTGGAGCAAGATCCACAATGGATCCAAGCTCATCACCCGGACTGGGTCGTGTACCCATGAGTGCATTGCTTCGTATCGCGGCGGCGGGCGGGTGGCTTGCCTACGTAATCAACCAGAATTCCCCATACCAGCCCGACGCATCCCGAATCCGCTACCCGGGGATCGTTTCAGTCGGTGTGTTCGTTGGCGGGTTGTTGTCCGCTATGGCGGGATCGCAGCTGATCCTCTTCTTGATAGGTGGCCCCGTGGCGCCGGCGGACATCCCGGGCTGGATCGCCTCGGAGATCGTCGCAGGTGGGTTCACGCTCCTGCTGATCGTGGGTTGGTTGATCCACTTCCTGCCGTTTGAGGGACAGGCGCAACCTGAGCTGCCTGACTCCGGGGGTCTTGGGCCGGGTGATGAGATACGCGTCCACGTGACCGGGACTCTCAGGGTCGCTCGCCCGCCGGTGGTCCTCCGCCGGCGCAGAGCGGTTCTGCTGCGCGACGCCAGGGGCCTTCTTCTGCTGCCGGATCGATGGCACGCGAACCCGAAGCTGCCAACGCCTGACCGGATACTGATGATCGCGCGCCTGACACACGAGACCGTCTCGGCCGTCCGCGTCGGTCAGGCTTACCTGGTCGGCGGCCCGCGGCCGGGCATTCGGTTCCGATCGGAGTTCGGGCCGGTGATCCTGGACTTCGACGACGAAGCGACACGGGATCGGACCTGCTCGGAGCTGTTGAGACTTGACCGTGGGTGAACGGCCGGGCGCGGGCGCATGTGTACTGGTGAACCCTCGATACCCAGAGGTATCCATGGACGACAATGATTGACTTCAGATGCTGAGAGTCGCGGGAAGAATCGCACCGGAACGAGGCCGAGTCTCTGCCCAGTGGTATCTACCGCTTGAGTTCCGAGTACCCGGCAGCGTGTTCTATACCTGGGCGGTCTACGCTCCCGGAGGAATCTTGGAGATGGGGATCAATCCGACCACCGCCAGCGTTCGCAAGGTCGCACTCGTCGATCCCGGCCAGCGAGTAGGGACGAACATTCCCGCTGGCTATGCCCAAGCGACGCAGGTCCCTGGGCTACCAGTCATAGACGTCAGCGAATTCGCCGCACTCTCGCATGAGGCCGACCCACCCGTCCTCAGGGAGGCGCGACTGTTTGGCGTGTCCGGCGACGGACGCTCCGTCGTCATCGCTTTGAACGAAGTCGTCGTGCCCGATCTTTGCATTCGATGCGATAGGGCAGGGTTCTTTGTCGGGTCCGGCTTTCTCTGCGGCTTCGGGTTCTTTGACCTCACCGCGGATGAGTACGCGCTGGTCGGGAGCGAGGCGGATCGCCGCCAGCGACTGCTTGAGGAAAGGCGGTGAGTTCATGCTGAGAGTCGTCGGGCATATCGCTCCGCCGCCAGCTTCTTTGATGGTAGGTGAGGACTCAGTTCAGTTTCAGTTCCGTGTTCCGGGGCCTGCCCTCTACACGTGGAAGGACGCCTTCAGGCCGAACGATGGGCCGGCACAGCTCCTTACAGTTGGCATCGATTCCGAAAGCGCTAGCATCCGTACCGTTGTCGTCGCCAAGGGTGGGCGCATGTTGACCACCCTTGCTTCCGAGCCGCCGGTCGTCCCAAATCTTCCGGCCATCGACGTCACGCCGTACTACCTCGGCGTACCTCGCGTCCCCGGGCTGCCGGTCATCGATGTCAGGGAGTTCGAGCTCTTTCTTGACGCCGCCGACCCGCCTGAGATCGTGGAGCCTCAGCGCTTCTTCGTGCTGGGGGCTGATCGGTCCGTGTTCGTCGCTCTCAACATCATCCTCAAGCCCGAGATCTGCTACCAATGCGACCGGGTCGGTTTCCTTGTCAAGTCTGGCTTCCTTTGCGGCTTCGGCTTCTTCGACCTGACCCCGACGGAATACGCGTCGATCGAGAGGATGACTTCCCGGTGACGCGGGTGCCCGGTTCTGCTCCCCGGGCCTCGGCACCTTCACGCAGTTCGACACCTTGTCGTTGATCGCAGGCCCTGACACCGCGGCCGGACTCGTTCAAGATTGACGGACTGCGAACGAAGTGCGGATCCACATCGACTCCAAGGAGACGCGACCATGGCCGACAGTGGAACTACGGCAGGACAGGCCAACACGGCCAGCGGACCGCTCAGCCCCGAAGAGCTCCGGCTGATCGACGCTTACTGGCGTGCGGCCAACTATCTCAGCGTCGGCCAGATCTACCTGCTCGACAACCCGCTGCTCCGCACGCCCCTCGAACCCGCGGACGTCAAGCCGCGGCTGCTGGGCCACTGGGGCACGACGCCGGGCCTCAACCTGATCTACGCCCACATGAACCGCGAGATCAAGGCCCGCGACCTCAACACCATCTACATCATCGGACCCGGGCACGGCGGCCCCGGCATCGTCGCGAACACATACCTCGAGGGCAGCTACAGCGAGGTCTACCCGAGCATCACCCGCGACGAAGACGGCATGCGCAAGCTCTTCCGCCAGTTCTCGTTCCCGGGCGGCATCCCGAGCCACGTTGCTCCGGAGACGCCGGGCTCGATCCATGAGGGCGGCGAGCTCGGCTATTCGCTCTCGCACGCGTACGGCGCCGCCTTCGACAACCCGGACCTGCTGGTCTGCTGCGTCGTCGGCGACGGCGAGGCCGAGACCGGGCCGCTCGCGACCGGCTGGCATTCGAACAAGTTCCTCGACCCCAAGGGCGACGGCGCCGTTCTGCCGATCCTGCATCTCAACGGCTACAAGATCGCCAACCCCACGATCCTGGCGCGCATCCCCGAGAACGAGCTGCGCGATCTGATGATCGGCTACGGCTACAAGCCGTACTTCGTCGAAGGGGACGTTCCGGAGCTCGTCCACCAGCAGCTCGCCGAGACTCTGGACACGGTGCTCGACGAGATCCGCGAGATCCAGTCGGCGGCGCGCTCGGGCAGGACGACGGCCGGCCCCAACGGCGCCGGCTTGCGCCCGACCTGGCCGATGATCGTGCTCAAGACGCCCAAGGGTTGGACCGGGCCCAAGATCGTCGACGGCAAGCAGGTCGAGGGCACGTGGCGGGCCCATCAGGTCCCGATCACCGATGTCCGCACCAACGCCGGCCATCGAGCCTTGCTCGAAACATGGATGCGCAGCTACAAAGCCGAAGAGCTGTTCGACGACAACGGCACGTTCCGGCCCGAGCTGGCCGCTCTGGCGCCTGTAGGCCCGCGGCGAATGGGCGCCAACCCTCACGCCAACGGCGGTCGGCTGCTGCGCGAGCTGGTCATGCCCGACTTCCGCGACTACGCCGTCGAGGTCAAGAAGCCGGGCGGATCGAACGCCGAAGCCACCTACGTGGCCGGCACCTTCGTCCGCGACATCATGAAGAACAACGTCGACAACTTCCGCATGTTCGGGCCCGACGAGACGGCCTCCAACCGCTTCCAGGCCATCTTCGAGGTGACCGACCGAGCCTGGGACGCGGAAACCATCCCCGGCGACGACCACCTGGCCACAGACGGCCGGGTCATGGAGGTCCTCTCGGAGCACCAGTGCGAGGGCTGGCTGGAGGGCTATCTGCTCACCGGCCGCCACGGCATGTTCAACTGCTACGAAGCCTTCATCCACATCATCGACTCG
>Ga0182021_10003304_pt1 | contig 18965 bp, 19 predicted proteins | sample 612E3MmetaG_FD_120493 | JGI IMG/M metagenome (GOLD analysis project Ga0182021, IMG submission 120493) | Permafrost microbial communities from Stordalen Mire, Sweden - 612E3M metaG (Illumina Assembly) | ecosystem: Environmental > Terrestrial > Soil > Wetlands > Permafrost | place: Sweden... | reverse complement strand
TCGAATCTAAGTTTCGTAAGGAGGGAAAAGTCGTAACAAGGTGGCCGTAGGGGAACCTGCGGCCGGATCACCTCCTAAGTAAAAAGCATGAAGAGTGCTTAACTGGAGGAGCAAGGAAAGCATACGAACCCACAAAGGTACGTCAAAGCCCAATTAAGCATTAGCAATATAGCTCCTAAAAATCGGGTTACAAACAACATCTTTTCTCTTTTTAATCCTAAGCTTAACCTTCTATTGGAATATTTTTAACTCTTTTTTATTGTATTTTAGCATTTTTTAGACTTTTATTTTCAAGGTTAGAGCTTATGGAGACTTTGTTATTTCGTATATTCTGCCGTCTTGGGCGCATATATAGAGTTCATTTTTCTCATCTATGCCAAAAGATGTTATGTACAGGTTGGTTTTCAAGAGTTCCTTGTTTTCCGGGTTGTTTGTGCCTTAGCTGTTAAGTGCCCATATTCGGCCAGATACGTAGTCTCCATAGATGTAGGATCCAGTTAATTCTGTTAGTTTTGATCCATAGTACACGAAGCCTCCGATAGTGGCGTTGCCTTGGCTACGTCCATACGTCCAAATCGGGGGTTTCAGGCCTGTTTGGTTGCCACCGGCATAAGGTAAGGTTCCCTCCATTATGTTCCATCCGTAGTTTCCACCCTTCTCAACTACATCGATTTCCTCCATACGGTCCTGTCCAACATCACCTGCCCAAAGTTTGTCGGTGGCGGAGTCAAAGCTGAAGCGCCATGGATTTCGAAAACCATACGCATAAATCTCCTCTTTGTAACCTGCAGTGTTGCCTACGAATGGGTTGTCTTTGGGAATTCCGTAGTTTCTGCCTTGGGAGGGATTGTTTACGTCGATGCGAAGGATTTTGCCATACAAACTAGAACAGTTCTGGGCGTTACCAGTATGGTCGCCATATGGATTTCCGTCGTCCAACGCGATGTAGAGGTAACCGTCTGGTCCAAAAGCTAATTGTCCGCCGCCATGACTGTCAGAAAGTCTTGGGATCTCTAAGAGGATTTTTTGGCTGGTTTTTTTGCTTCATTGGGGTTGTTTGGCGAAACTGACCACTGAGCAATGATGGTTCGTAAGGGGGTATCTGCTATATAATTGACATAGAAGTGTCCGTTATCTTTGAAGTTGGGGTCGAATGCTAAGCCCAAAAAAGCTCCCAAATGCACTTGAGCTTGGATGTCAAGGAAAATGTTGGCTTCGGATGCGTTTCTTTGGTTTTCAAAAACGTAGATCACACCTAGTTGTCCAACTACGAAAAGCCTGTTTGTTCCATCTCCTGAATTGTAAATTCCTGCGGGATGATCAAAAAAGAGGTTTGGAAATGCAACCTCGATGGCGTATTTATTTGTGGTGTGAGGTTGGGTCTGGTTTATAATTTGGTTTAACACAACCGCGCTTCCAAATACGGATATTATCAGAATTGTTATTGTAGCAAGTGTTTTGTGTTTCATTCAAAAAGCATCTTTTAACTGTTTTCTTTTTTTGATAAGTTTTACTTTCGGGTTGCCTTAATTAGCAGTTGTTTTCTGATGAGATAACGCTTTAGAGGGTGGGCGTCTTTTTTTCAGTTGCTCCTATTTTAAAATCTTTTAAGATTATTATTTGTTCCAGTAAAATCTTTTTAAGATTATTATTTGTTCCAGTAGGCTCATCCTTGAGTAAAACTTTCACATTGGAATTACCGATAAATAGTTATTCATTCAAGGTTTTGGTGTAGTCCCAGATTTTGTCGCTTACATAATGCAGCGTTTTGACTATTGGTCCTTTCTTGGTTTGTTTTGCGGTTTCTGTGTCCATGAGGCTTTCGCCCAATGCCAATGCTTTGCTAAACTTCATATCCACCACCAAAACAAGGTCGCCTTTGCTAAATTCTCCTTCGATGCGCACGATGCCTGGAGCCATAACTGTTGCGCCCTTGCAAACATACGGAACGGCGCCCATGTCAACCACTATTTTGGGTGCTTTGGAGGTGAACTCTGCAAAATGTAGCGTGGGCAGAGCCTTGTTGTCGGTTTTGTAGAGTAATGGTTTTCCGCCTATAAGGTATATTTCGCCTACGTCGGATTCTACAACTTCCACGGTTGATTTACCGAAAAGCGTTTCCATGTCGAGTTTTAACGTTTTTGAGGACTCATCTAAGATTTGTTTTGCTTCTTTTGCCTTTAGGGCGTATCGTCTTTGTTTTGTCGGCATATTAGTCACTTGTTTGTTTTTTATTGCCTCTTAATTTCTTTATTACCTTATCTGTTTCCTTGCCCAAATCCACTTTGAACATTATAATTGTGATGATGATTGTTAGGGCTATTGAGATGGCAACCATTTCTATAGGGTTCAATAAACCTGAAAAGTTGGCTTCTACCCAACTGCCCAGAAACGCTCCTGCAACGGTTATCGTTATTTTGCCTAAGAAATATGATAGGAAAAATTTTGGTGGACTATACTTCATTAGCCCCAATGGTATGACAACGGGTTCGTCAGGAATGGGTGTTGCAGCAACTAAATAGAGCAGCAGAAAAGCCCAGCGCTTGATCTTTCCCGCTTCTAAATCAAGTCGCTTTTGACTTTTCTCGCTTAGGTGTCCGCTGACAAAGAAAGTGATTAAGTAATGGATCCCTTTTGCCAAGGCTGCTGCCAATGCGATAAGGAAAGCTATTGTAAGTAAGGCGGTCGCGTCAGCGTTTACCATGCCGATAGCTGCTGTGGATGCTATTAAGAGGTTTGAGGGACCAAAGAAGGGTATCAAGTTTAAGCCAAAAGCAACAAGGAAAGTAATTAAGAACTCAACGCTAAACAGCATATACCCTACCTATTTTTCCCAGAAAATAATCCATTAGCATGCTTATAAGTACAAGCAAAATGAAACGGGAACTACGTCCCGTGGCAAACTAAATTTTCACCTAAACCAATTGTTTTCGAGCCTTCCCAAGTTTATTTTTGGGTCAGGTATCTTTCGGGGATAATGTTCAGTCGCTGGCACACTTCTCGGAAAGTTGTACTGCTAAAAAGAATCCTTTCAGAAAAATCAACTTCACCTTTCAGTAAATTGGAAAAGAAATCGCCAAATATTTCCGCATATTCAAAAGAGAAACCATATTGTTTCTATTAAAAGTCTGTGAGATAGGTTTAATAGACCTGCTAATCAGCAAGAACGTTACCATCTGAGGCAGAAGTTTGATTGCTTTAAAAAAGATGTGGAAAAACAATTACTTCAAAACTGTGGTCGCAATCGTTTTGATTATTGCAGTAGTTCTTGGCTTCTTCTTTGGTTTGCAACTAGCACTTCATGCTTCTAATCCCGCGTTGACCGTGGAAAGCGGCAGCATGAGCATTCCTTATGATTCTTTGGAAAGTCAAACCTGGCAAGGCTTTTGGTTAAGCATAACGCACCCGTTTGATCGAACTCTCAGTGTGGGCGACATAATAATAATTCAAGGGGTAAACCCTGCAGATTTGAACGCGAATTACCCCAATAGTGACATAATTGTTTATCGTGATCCATCTGATCTATCAGGCACACCTATCGTTCACCGAATAGTTTCAAAACAAGAAATAAACGGCACATGGTACTTCCAAACGAAGGGTGACGGCAACGGGAAGCAATGGCCAGCAATATCTTCACCAAGCGAATATGACAGCCAAACTATTTGGCCCAATTCTCAATATAGTAATACAGGCGTACCTCAAAACTTAGTTGTTGGCAAAGTGATTATGCGTATTCCATGGTTCGGATGGATAACACTCTTCGTGAGAAATAATGCATTAGGTTTGCCAGTGATAATTACCCTGATAATCTTGCTTGTAATAATCGAATTTGTAATTCCCCTCTTAAGAAAAAACCTAAAGAACAAAATGAAGTAAAGCAGAGTCTAACATAACCATTTAGTAAACAACATTTCTGCTTACTAAAAAAGCAATTCTGCGAAGTATCCTATGATTTGTTGTTTTCAAGTTTTCTTTTGGCTTCTTCAATCGCTTTAAGTTTTTGCTCACTTACGACTGGAAATTTGATACCCAAAGATAGTATGCTTGTGGTCATTATGTCGGCAACTAGTGAGCGAGCTAGCCATTTGTAGTCTGCTGGAATAATATACCAGGGCGCCCATTTAGTGCTTGTATTGTTTATCATGTCTTCATAAGCTTTCATGTAATCATCCCAACAATCCCTTTCTTTAATGTCAGCATCTGAAAATTTCCAATATTTGTCAAAGTTGTTTAAACGTTCAGTGAAGCGTTTTTCTTGTTCATTTTTGGAAATATGCAAGAAGAACTTTAAAACCACTGTTCCATTTCGAACAAGGTGATGTTCAAAATTTGATATATCCTCAGCAGTTTTTCTAAAACTCGTTGTTATATTTTCTCGCAGGAAGATTTTGGTTTTCTAAAAGATTTCTATGAACTTTAACAATCAAGACTTCTTCGTAATATGATCTGTTAAAGATTCCAATCTCGCCTTTTTCAGGTAAAGCAACGATCTGTCGCCATAAAAAATTATGCTCCAACTCCATAGAAGAAGGCTGCTTAAAACTTGTTACCTGACAACCTTGCGGGTTAACTCCATACATTACATGTTTGATAATGCCATCTTTGCCAGCTGCATCCATACCTTGCAAGATCACAAGCAAAGCGTAACTGTTATTTGCATAAAGCAACTCCTGCGCTTTCGTTAATTCTCGACGGTTCTGCTCTAACAGTGTATTCGCCATTTTCTTTAATTTGCCTTTTCCTAGAAATTTGGCTTCCTCATTTTGAGCCCACCCGGTATCAAAGTCTTTAAGCTTCATTTTTGAATTAAAGGAAACCTTTCCTTTGTAACAGGCGTCCGTGGTGATACAAGCCATTTCTTCAATTTGGGCGCTTGGCTTCCTTACCATATTAATTATCATCTCTTAAGAATCACGTGATTCTTGTTGATTGAACTAGAATCCAATGGGGCTTAAAAGGTGTGCTAACCTAGAAAACATATTTAAAATAATTATTTGCACAAAAACTGCGGAAGAGCAATGGAGCGAAAGTGCGCTCGATTTTCTGATGCCTATTCATATCAATGGAAACAAGATTAAATACGTCCGAGGGCCTGTCGTTCATGCAAGAAACAACTAACATTTCCACTTCTTTGAAATGAGAATTCGCCGGTGTTTCTTTTCTGCACTCCGTGAGATAGGTTTAAATTGGGAGAGATAAAGTATAGAAGACATAAAGCTACATGAGGATTCCAATATGAGCGAAATGACAACCGAAATCCTTGAACAGAATCTTAGCAAAGTTGTACTTGTAAGACTTAAAGGCGGCAAGAGCCTCAGAGGAAGACTGAAGGGGTTCGATCAACACTTAAACCTTGTTTTAGAAGAAACAGAAGATACAACGCAAGTTGAAAATCAAAAGAAACTGGGACTAATTATCGTTCGAGGAGACAACGTAGTCCTTATATCGCCTCCGCCTAGGTGAGTGCCGTGGGTAAAGGTACTCCATCAATGGGCAAGCGCCAAGGCAAAACTGTCCATATTAAATGTAGGCGCTGCGGGAGACGAGCATACCACGTGCGACACAAGCGTTGTGCAGCATGCGGCTACGGCGAAACAACAACCATGCGACATTACACATGGATGCGCAAGACTCTTCAAAGAGTACGCGTAGTCTAACCATTTTTTAAACCCAATAAAATAATTTTATTCTTCTAAAAACCAAAATAATTATGCTTAGCTTCCACTTTCCAAGTTCTAAATTGATTCATTTAAAATAAAAAATTAAAGAAAGAAAAGATGCAAGCTTTCTACTGGCTTGGAGTGTTGTAATAACCTTTGTCTATCTTGACAAAGATTAGCGGACCCTTGCTTTGAGCCATCTCTCGAGCCTTGCGCAATACTTCATTTAACACTGTGAAAACCCTTTCCTTGTCGCTTAGGTCTTGAACGCGTTTTTCTCCCAGCTCCATTTTGATAAGGTTTTCAGACAAAATTTCTGTGCCGCAAATTTCACCGTTCTTAACTAAGGTTGTCACCACGATCTCTAGAAGTTCCTGCTTGTTTTCCAACTTCTTCCAAAACGGTTCAGCGTTACCGATAGTCTTTGAAATTTTATTCCATCTGCTAGCATTTTGATCGCCTATAAGCAGCTTGACACGCTCTTTCCATTTCTTGAACCAAATGCCAATCCAAATTGTCAAAAACGCGTCTAACTCAGATGAGTCTTCTTTGAAAAGATTCTCAAGCTTTTCAACGAGTTCGCATTGATTTGATTCCTTTCCCATTAAGTTCCAATGGAATTTAAGGTAGTTAGTGAAGTCTTGACAGGCTACCTGCAAAACTTTGCGGTCCGACCCCATAATATCTAAGGCCGGATCCGATTCCTTCAATTTCTCCCCAATCATCAGTTCAACAAAGTTCATCCTGATTCCCGCTCCGAAGCCCTCTCCAATATTGATTAAAGATTAAGCTTTTAATTAAACTTTGTTTCTCACGATCAATATAACTTGGTAAGGCAGTTTATGCTATATTGCAAATTTAGATACATACACGACTCATCATTTGATGTATTCTGGGAGTACGGTTATGTCCTTTAAAATTAAATCTGGGCATTCTTTGATTAGTTCTTCACATTGGAACAGCCCTGATAATAAGGCCACGGTGCCCGCTCCAGCAGCTTTTCCAGCCCGTATATCATTAACTGAATCACCCACGATAATGCAATTGCACATTTCAACATCTAATGCTTTCATACATTCTATCAATGCTTCAGGAGATGGCTTTGGACAAGTGCCGAGGGAAGTTACGACATGGGTAAAATATTTTGATATGCCAAAACACTCCAGTTCTTTTATGACGGTTTGCGTTGGGACATGACGCATGGTTATTAAGGCAAGTTTCGCTTTTTGTGACAATGCTTCAAGTGTTGCGGAAACGTTAGGTATAAGCTTGGTTTTTTCGTGACTGATTGAATACCACGTTTGAAAGTACACTTTTAGAAACTTTTTGGTATAACCATTTGTTAGGTCTCTGATTGTTAAGCCTTGCTCAAGCCTTTTGGGAATTTCCAAGGCAACTTTATTTTCTGGAGCCCTCTGTCCGACGGCTTGGAATGCTATTTTAGCGGCTTCTATGTAGGCTTCTTTAGAGTCAACTATTGTGCCATCAAAATCCAGGAAAATACCCTTTACTTTTAATCTGTTTTCACACATGAGCTGTTTCTTGCTCTTGAAGTTGCTCTTTGTTTCATAAATGTTTCTTAAAATTTTGAAGAATTAACCTTACGTAAAGACTCTATATAGACTATGAAGAGAATCTCTATAGGTGCCTATGGACAATCTCTATTTTGAACATGTGGAAGAGGTGAAAAAAAATGCTCTCACGAGATTGTGATGGCTGCTCCAAACTTAAAGAATGTAACAAACGCTACCGAAAAACTGTAAAGGGTGACAAAGTATACTGCCCTGACGGAACCGCTCATCTGATTGACAGTTACAGTATCAATCCAAGCGCCGAAGTAATATGCTTCTCAGAAGCAATTCAGTAATGTAAAAGATAACAATGATCCCATCAAACAGCATTAGTTGAAAGGACCCAAAAACTCAATATTTCTTTTCATTGATAAAAGCAAAATTTTCATCATTTTTTATTTTGAACTTTAAAATTACGGCAAAAAGTTATTTTAAAGGAAGAAATTAAGTGAGGACCGAATCAACGTTTAAGTTGAGCACAACTTCGGAAATGTCACTTGCATATTCCGCTGTTCGTCTCACACTTTCAATCACTAGACGCAAATTAACCACTTCTTCAATTTTGGCAGTTTGCAAGCAAATTACAGTTTCTTTTTCTAATTTATGAACCTGATTGAGCTTTTCAATGACGCTTTCTGCCAAATTAAAATCATTCCTGAATAACGCATCCATTGAATTCTCAAACATCGAATTAGCTAAGCTACTTAGTTGATCCAATTTTTGTTGAAGGTCTTCACTTACCTGCTCTTTTAATAAAAGTGTATTTTCAGCAATTTTCGTTGCATGATCGGCCGTTCTTTCAACAGCTTTTCCAATAAGCCTATATCCCAAGCAGTCTTTTTGGCCATTTAATCCGATTTCTTTAACAATTCTTGGGTTAGAAACTGCTAACTTCAAAAGACGCACTATGTATAGACCGAATCTGTTTACTTCACGATCTGTCTCAATGACTGATTTTGCAGTTGAATAATCTAGTTTTTTAAGTGCATTTATAGCCTCTTTATGCATGGATGAGGCAATTATGGACATTCGGCTAAGCGCGTTTTGAACGGTGAGTTCAGGATAATTTAGTAAAACCTGCAATGTCAAATCTGTGGGAGTATCAATAACAATTTCTGTTCCAACTAAGTAATGCCTGGCAAAGTTTTTAAGATGGTTTCGAAGTTTTGAGGAGAGAACTTTTTGTCCTTGGGCTTTAATATGCAAAATGTTGTAACCATCTAAATAGGCAGAAATCGCAGTTCTCATAATGGCATCAGGATTATCATTTACTGATGCTTTTATGAATGCTTCATCTTGTTTTTCTTTTTTCGGAAAACTTGAGGGCGTAATTGATAGTGATCCGTCATCCTCTTCACGAACTAGCATTGAGCTTCCTTTTTTTAGTTCATTTCGGATGGCCCAATCCTTGGGGAGTGAGAGTATAAACGTGGATCCGCCTGTTACCTGCAGTTTGCGTTGCTCTTCGTTTATTTTTTCTATTTCTTTAGTCACGCTTGACCTGACTCCGCTTAATGTTTCTACAGAATACTCATTATATTAGGTATGTCTATATAGACTATTGATAATATTGAGTTTTTCTATATAAAATGTTGTGTCTTTAACTAATATGAAAAAGCAAATAGAAATATGAAAACTAAATATCTGGTGATGCAACAACTTTGAATAACTGTAAAACTAATCCTCTTCTTGCTCATCAGAAAACTATCATAACATTTGTTCTTTGCCTGCTGCAAACGTCCTGTCAATCGATAGTTGATAAGGAATTTCTTGATTAGCTTGCGATATTCTGTTGATTTGACCATGAAATAGCAAATGTGTCCCATTGGATGTTGTTTCCTTTATTCCTTCTTTCCTGCTTTCTATTCATCTAATATGTAGGGTTTTTTGTAAAGTGTGTATATGTTTTACTGTTAATTTGCTCTTTTTTTATGATTGTGCTTTTACATTCAAGTTGTACATATTTACATTGAATAATATATAGTATATATTGTTTATGGAGAACATCCTCATATAACAAAGTACTAAATAGTTATTTTATTGAAGGTAAAAAAAATGAAAAGTACCTATATAATAATCGCAGCCGTCGTCGTAATTATTATCGTAATAGGCGGCGTTTTTGCTTACATGTCTCTTTCATCCACATCTACTCCATCGCCTACACCTACAGCGACAGCAACAGCAACACCTATACACTCTCCAACTTCATCTCCCACCTCGTCTCCAACATCACATCCAACTTCCTCCCCCACAGTTACACCAACGCCAACACCCGTTCCAACTCCGACACCAACAATATCGCCTGCAACCCTTAACGGCGCAGGAGGCACGCTTGTAGCTCCGTTAATGTCTGTTTGGCAACCAGCTTACCAGCAAGTCACCCCCCAAATAACAGTTAACTACAACCCAGTTGGCAGCGGAGCCGGAATTACTCAATTCACACAACAAGTAGTTGATTTCGGCGAATCTGATGCACCAATGACAGCAGCCCAATACTCGGCACTTCCATCAGGAACAACCGCCCTTACCATACCAATATCTGCTAGCGCAGTAGTACCAGCATATAACTTGAAACTTGTTAACGGTTCAGCTTGTCAGAACGGCCTCAATTTCACAGGAACAGTCTTAGCAAATATTTTCTTAGGAACTATAACCACATGGAATGACCCAGCTATCCAAGCACTACAAAGTCCATCAGTAGCCGCTCAATTGCCTGCTACAGCAATAACTACAGTTCACCGATCTGACGGAAGCGGAACTATGTTCGCCTTCGTAGATTTCCTCGGTAAATCGAGCAGCACTTGGCTATCAACAGTCGGGGCGTCAAGCACGTCTCCAAGTTGGCCATCTGCTCCAGCTCAAATTGCAGCTCCCAAAAATGCTGGTGTAGCAGGAGCAATTTCTACTAAAGATGGTGCAATCGGTCCGCTTGAAATTGCCTACATACTTGAAAACACAGGTCAAACCTCAGTCTTTTACGGAACAGTTCAAAATTCCGCAGGCACCTACGTCTTAGCAAACGTAACAAACATTCAAGCCGCGCTTGACGCAGGAGCCTCGGTTGGTCTTCCCGCCGGAAATGCTTCATGGACAGGAACTTCAATAATCGACAACATTTACGGCAATACAACAGCCACCACCGTCTACCCAATTGTTACAATGACTTACGCTTTGGTATATCAAACACAAAATAGCATAACTCAAGGTGCAGCTATCGTCAACTTCATGTCATGGATCGTGAACTCAGGACAAAACTTAGGAACAGGATTAGGATACGTCCCATTGCCAGCCAACATAGTCGCCGTCGACAACGCCACACTCAAACTAGTAACATACAACGGAACAGCAATACTACACTAGAGCTTAATATGATATTATTCCCATATTTTTTTTATATTAACCCAAATATTGAGGCACTATAGAGTTGCGATTCAGACTGCCAAGAGGAGACACAATACTAAAAATTGTACTCGTTGCTGCAGCTGTGTTCATTATAGCCATTGTTGTTGGACTTGCGATTGAACTTTATCTTGGCTCTGCCCAATCCATCAGAACATTTGGTTTTAGTTTTTTGGCAGGAACAAAATGGTTACCAACTCAGAATGTACTTAGTGCGTTGCCTTTTATATATGGAACATTGTTAACATCGGCGATTGCAATCGTCATAGGATTTCCAATTAGTCTGGGCGTAGCCGTCTTTATCTCTGAGAAATTAAAAAGCCATCAAAATTTTGGGTACGCATTAGGCACAGTTGTTGATCTTTTAGCAGCGGTGCCTAGTGTTATCTATGGTCTATGGGGCGTGTTTGTTCTAATTCCCATTTTACGTGATTATGTTGAAGTGCCTTTGCATAAATCTCTTGGTTTTATTCCCCTATTCTCGGGGAATCCTTTTGGATACGATTTTTTTACCGCTGGAGTAATCTTAGCTATAATGATTATTCCAACAATGTCGGCAGTTACACGCGATGTGTTGAGTGTAGTCCCGAATAGTCAACGAGAAGCAATGTACTCACTTGGCGCTACAGATTGGGAAGTCACACAAAAAAGCGTCTTGCCTTATGCTCGATCAGGAATATTTGGAGCCTTCGTTTTGGGGCTAGGCCGCGCTTTCGGCGAAACGATGGCTGTAACCATGGTTATTGGCAACATTCCAAACATTACTACCAATTTGTTTTCGGCTGGCGCCACTCTATCTTCGCTAATTGCAAACGAATTCGGCGAATCTTCAGGAGTTTATCAATCTGCCGTAATCGAAATAGGACTAATCCTGTTTTTTGTAGCTTTATTAGTCAACTTTCTTGCTCGATTTCTGCTTTGGAGGATGACTCGTGGAACACGAGTTAAGAACTGAAAGGGGTTGACGCAATGAAAAACTCTACTCTGCCTACCGGTATTTCACTCTGGCGAAAAATTCTCAACAAATTAATGACAGTATTGATAATTGTGACTGTAGTTCTAGCTGTAATACCCCTATTGCTCATACTTGGAGACGTTTTCATTCGAGGGGCACCAGCCATAAGCATAGGGTTCCTAACGAAATTACCTACCGCGCCAAATGTTCCAGGTGGAGGAATAGCAAATGCCATAGTTGGATCTTTCACGATGGTTGGAATAGCATCCCTAATCTCTGTTCCAATTGGTGTTGGAGCAGGCATCTACTTTTCCGAATGGTCTTCGTCTAAACTTTCCACAGTTTCAGGTTTTATGAATGATGTTCTTACCGGTTTTCCTTCAATTGTGTTAGGACTATTCGTTTTTGTTGTAATTGTCTTAACTACCAAACAGTTTTCTGCTTTTGCAGCCGGTGTTGCTCTTAGTCTTGTAATGCTTCCCATCATCGCAAGGACCACAAGTGAATCTCTGAAGCTTGTTCCGACGACCTTAAGAGAGGCGTCACTGGCACTAGGAATTCCCAGATGGAAAACTGTCTTGAGAATAGTTATAAACACGGGGAAAAATGGACTTTTAACTGGTATTTTGTTGGCTGTGGCTCGAGCAACTGGCGAGACAGCTCCTATCCTATTAACAGCTTCAACAAGTGTCTATTTTGCAAAAAGTATTTTTCAGCCAACAGCTTCATTAACAGTCCTTATCTATAATTATGGCACTTCCGCTTCCAGAATTTGGCAAACTCAGGCATGGGGAGCGGCTTTAGTCCTCATACTTATAATGCTTGGGTTGAATCTTCTGGTAAAGTTTACAGTTGGCCGACATCTTTCAGGATCAAGAGTGGAGACATAGAATATTGACTAAGAAATCAATAGTCCTAGAACCAAAATATGTTGGAGAACAACAAAAATGAGCGACGATAAAAATGTAGATTTATCAGAGGTTAAATTAGCAACAAAAGATTTGAAAGCCAGATTCGGAAAACTACAAGTTCTAAAGGGCATTAACTTAACATTTCCTGAAAACAAGGTAACAGCTATCATGGGGCCTTCTGGATGTGGAAAAACCACTTTGATAAGATGCCTCAACCGAATTCATGAATTAACTCCAAATGCAAAAGTCGAAGGAGAAGTCATCTTAGATGGAGTAAACATCTATTCTCCTCAAGTTGATCCCGTCACTATACGTCGAAGAATAGGTATGGTCTTTCAGAAAGCCAATCCTTTCCCGACAATGTCTATTTATGACAATGCAGTAGCGGGCTTGAAGCTTGCTGGTGTGCGAAACAAGGAGCTTCTTGATAGTATGGCGGAAAAAAGTCTTCGAATGGCTTTCCTTTGGGATGAAGTAAAAAATGATCTCAAGAAATCAGGCACTAACTTGTCTGGGGGCCAACAACAGAGACTATGTATAGCTCGTGCTCTTGCTGTAGAACCAGAAATTATTCTGATGGATGAGCCCTGCTCAGCTCTCGATCCAATAGCAACAGCCAAAATTGAAGAATCTATTGCATCGCTTAAGAAGGACTTTACGATTGTTATTGTTACCCACAATTTGCAACAGGCTGCACGTGTTTCTGACTACACAGCTTTCATGTATTTAGGTCAACTTATGGAATTTGGGTCTACGAAAGACATTTTTGAGCGTCCTAAGAATCCGTTAACAGAGAAATATATAACGGGAGAATTCGGTTAAGGAGATGGATGGCTATGAGCAGAATAATTGACCGTGGGCTAGAAGAACAATCAGTACTCATCACGAAGATGGGCGAATTAACCTACGAAACGCTTGCACTGTCTATTCGAGGATATCTTGAAGGAAAAAGCGTTCAACAAGACGTGCGTGAAATGTCCGACATGTTAGGTGCCATGGCCGATAAGATTGAGGATAAAGGATTTGAGTTAATTGCTAGGTTTCAGCCAGTTGCAACTGATCTAAGAACAATAAAATCTTACAGTAAAATTGGCAATGATTTTGCAAGGCTTGGTAGGTATTCACTTGATATATCCTTCATTAATGATAAGTTTAGCGGCTTAAGAGAATGCGCTGATTGGTGCAAAGATTATGTCGAAGAAATGAGTAAAAACGTCCTTTCAACTGTTGGTATTAGCATTGATTCACTTAGGAAACTCAACATAACCCTTGCTAAATCCATCTCGCAAACAGAACGTGAAGTAGACAGAATGTACCTTGACTACCTCCAAAAACTAATAGGATCAGAAGAAGGTAATAGTAAATGCGTAATTTCCAGCGTATTAATGACGAGATATTTGGAGCGCATAGCCGACCATGCTGTCTACGTTTGTGAATCAATCGTATACATAGTAACAGGAGAAAAAATAAGCTTAAGCTAACAACTCTCTTTCTTGATGGACTAAATTCAAGGCTTCATGCAAATTTTGAATTCTTCATCGTTATTTTCTTACCTGATTAGGGTAACCTTCAAAAGCAACAGTTTAACCAATGATTAACGTAATGATTCCTCTTCTGAATGTTAATTGGCAAAGCTTTCCGGCCGACTACTCCCTCAGCGAACGCGATGCTGACGTGTTGGCGCTAATAGAAAACGAAGACTTAGCCATATTCACATTCGACGGGTTAAAAAGAAGAACAGGCTTACATTCTGAAACGCTTTCTCGCATTCTTAACCGACTCGAGCAAGAGGGAATTGTTAAGAAAGAATCCCAAGGTTACAGAGTAACCCCAAAAGTAACTAAACTTAAACTTCATCAAACGCATAATGAAAAGCCGACAACACCGCTTATTCAAACTTTTCTTCCGTCAGACCTCATGACGCAACAGCTTATTTTGGCGCTTAAAGGCAAATGGTTCGGTATCCTCCGGTGGCTTGGCATATCAGAAAACAATCAAGGTGTCACGTTGAAATGGATCACAGAAGATGGCGGCATCCAAATATCTGCAAACATTCAAGGCACAGCACTAAATATTGAAGCCAAATTCTTAACTAGCACTAACCTAAACCTTGCGTTGAAAGCTTCCTACCAGCTTATGTCAAATATCGGCAAAATTTGCCAAAGCTCCCATGCATCTAAGGGTGCTTTAGCCCAGAATGTTGCTTACTACGGCAATTCACCTTTTATGCTGCCAGCCTAAGTTTTTGTGACTAACTTTCACTGCTCCTTAGTCAACAAATACCATTTTGACATATACTCTTTTGTGAATAAAATGACTCAAATGGTTAATCCTTTAGAGGTTCTCAAATCGCTCTCAGAAGCAACAAGCATCTTAATCAAGAAAACTTCGGAGTCAGTAGTTAGCGTTAAAGCGCAAATGTCACGCGGCACAGGCGTCGTCTTAACTAAAGATGGATACATCGTCACCTGCAACCATGTATTGCAAGGATGCAATGGAGTAAAAATTGGGCAAGGCGACAAAACATTCAACGCAACAATCGTCGGAACAGACCCATATAACGACTTAGCTCTGCTAAAGGCTGAGAAAGGCGAATTTACACCCATAGAAGTGGGTGATTCAGAAAAACTAAGCGTAGGCCAATACGTTTTTGCTCTTGCTAACCCATTCAATAGAAACCAGTCAACAGCCACAACAGGTATCGTAACAAGCGTAAACAGCACAATCAGAGGCTGGCGCGGAATGACAGCAATGGAAAATGTAATCGCAACCGACGCACAACTAAACCCCGGTTTTAGCGGCGGACCCCTCGTAGACGTCGAAGGCAAGATAATTGGCATAAACACAGCTTACGTTTGGCAAAGAGGCATCGCTATCCCAATAAACAAAGTAAAAGCAGTGGCAGACAGATTAATGACGGGAAAAATAGCACAAAAAGGCTACCTTGGCATAATCGCAAACACCGTTGCCATTCCAGAAGAAATCGCTGAACAAGCAGGCTTAGAACAGGAAAGCGGAGTAATGATTTTCAGCGTTGAAACAGGCTCCCCAGCACGCAAAGCAGGTTTAGCTATGGGCGACGTACTAGTTAAATTCAACGACAAACCCGTCACCGACTTCTATGACCTACCAAGACTACTATCAGAAGACGTAATCGGCAAAGAAACCAAACTAACAATCATCCGAAGAGAAAGCCTCATCGAAACAACAATCTTTCCAACCGTTCACGGAGGCGACGAAGACTGATAAAACAAATACCGTTAGAGCTTGAACCGCCAACACCGATGCATCCGCCGCCACTTCGACGCTCACCTTACCCGATGCCACAACTCAGCAACGCAAGCGCAGTTGCTTCAACTGCTCCTTTCCTATTAATTTGTGATTAGAGCAGAAAAATAACAACTTTTTCTTTCTCTATTTTTTGTCTAACGTTTACTGAGAAATCAAGAAATAGCGTTGCCGGAAAATCAGATAAAACAAGAGAATAATTTGTGAAGTCTTTATTTTCTTATGCCTGGGCGGTGCTCCTTGTTTGAGTTATGCATTATCTAAAAATGTCAAATTGTGTCAAATCATGTCAATTTATGTCAAATTATGTCAAAAAATGTATCAACCTGCAACTGATCTAAGCCCCGATTCAACAAAGCAACTCAAAACAAACCCTAAAAAAATTGCGGCAATCTGGGCAACAAGAGCCTTATAAGCAGATTTTAACACTTATCCTAATTAGGGAATTTGCATGCACGCTGGGTTAGCTTTTCTCGTTGGGATTTTAGTAACAATTGCGGTTTTCCTATTTTACGCTGCAATTTCAGGAACATCGTTTTATGGTCTTGCCGTTCAAGTGGAAGTTACCATTGCAGTAACCCTAATTATTGTCGCTTTAATTGTTGGGTTCATATTTTATGTAGGCGTTAAAGCTCAGTTTCGTCGTGTAAAAACGGGTAAAGAAGCCTTAATCGGAGCCAAAGGAGTAGCAATCAGCGACCTTAAACCTAACGGTGAAATCAGAGTTATAGGCGAGTTCTGGGAAGCCACCGCCAAAGACGGCGACATAGCAACTGGTCAAACGGTAGAAGTTGTAGGCATGGACGGCATGTTTCTTGTTGTAAAACCCGCCGAGCAAAAAGCTTAATTCTCCAAAGCACCGAATACCATAGTTGAAGGTATGAAAATTGGCTGATGTTTTAACTCCAATTATAGGTTTTATAGCTATTGTAGTTGCACTCTTTCTGTTAAGCGGTATTCGTGTTCTAAAAGAATGGGAGCGAATGCCCGTATTAAGGCTCGGACGCTACGTTGGCTTGAAAGGCCCAGGAATCATCTATCTTGTTCCATTAATTGACCGCGCACCATTAAAAATCTCAACCCGACTAGACACTATTCAATTCCGAACCGAATCAACCCTAACCAAAGACAACGTACCAGTAAACGTTGATTCAGTATTATACATGAAACCCGTGGATTTAGAAAAGGCAGTGTTGCAAGTTGAAAATTACTATCAAGCTACCCAATTGGCTTCGCAAACAACTTTGCGGGAAGTCATCGGCAAAGTAAGCCTCAATGAGCTACTTGCGGAACGAGAAAAAGTCGGAGCCCGCCTAAGAGAAATCATCGACGAAAAAACAGAGTCCTGGGGTATAAAAGTAACATCCGTAGAAGTCCGAGACGTCATCATCCCGGCCAACCTACAAGACGCCATGAGCCGCCAAGCACAAGCCGAACGAGAACGCATCGCAAGAGTAACCTTAGCCACAGCTGAATTCGAAGCATCAGCAAAAATGATTGAAGCAGCAAAAATGTATGAAGCGAGCCCAGAAGGCCTAAGACTCAGATGGATGAACATACTCTACGAGTTAGGACAGCAATCACAAACAAACACAATAATGCTAGTCCCAGCATCTATGCCGGAAGCAGGCTGGCCTCCAATCGGAACCTACGGCTTCAAAGACCTAACCCAAGCACAACAAGCTCAAGCAGCAAAAAAGAAACCAATGCCAAACCAGGAACTGCCACCCCAACCTGAACAAACAGAATAAACAAACCTAACTTTTCTTTCCCTTTTTTAGAAGAACTAAGAAGAATTAACCGTTTTTACTGCTTTTACTGTACGCTCCAACAATAACGCGGCTGCTTCTTGACTAGGCCAACTTCCTAAACCGCAGTCAGGACCAGTAAACGTCAATCGTTCTCCATACTTTTCTTTCGCGAATCGGTAACGTTTCCTTATGGTTTCCAACGGTTCCACAATTTGCTCAGTTGACGGTTGAGTTATGCCTTTCTCGTAGAGTTCTGCCCATATTGAATCGATATCAGTTCGGGAGATACCGACACGAATTTGCTTATCAGCTTTTTCCAGCATGGTTTTGGGGACGGCATCTATATTTTTTGGGGACGCTGCATACTCAAACGAGAGTACATCAAGCCCTTTTACAGCTAACAAATCGTATATGCCTGAAGCAAAATGCAAATGAATTTGTCGGATTGGTCCTTGGAAGTCATAGGCTTTCGCAAGTGTTTCCTGAATCAACTCGGGTGTGCCTGCGAAGCTGCTGTGCCCAAGGCTGGGTTCATCAATCGAAATTACCTTAGTTTCGATGTATTTGTTGTTTAGGATGCTGTTTTTTGCAAAACGGTTTATGGTTTGGGCAAACCCGTCTAACACGTCTGGGTAAGCGGTTGCGCCGACCTCGTTGAGGTATTGCTCGATGGGACCAAAAATTGAAACCCGCAACTGAATTTTTTTTCCATATTCTTCGCTCAGACGTTTTGCTTCTTGGTTTAGGACGTAGATTTCTGGTAGGATTGCGGTTTCTTGGTCGACGACAAAAGAGCCCTTCTGCATAGCAGCATGGATGACGTCGCCAACTTGTCTAAGTCCATCAAAATGTTGTGGAAAGTTTACTATATCTAAACCTGAGGCAAGTTTTTTCTTAAATGACTCAACAACCACTTCGCAGAAAGTTTTCTCTACAAACACATCCTTTGATGGATCTTGTCCCTTGATTATAGCTTCACGTGCCAATTCATACGCTTTAACGTAGTCTTCTCTTTTTGTTCCCGCTGGCAAGGGGAAACTGCCGACATCATCAACATAGGGTTCCATAAAGTATTACTCACTGGGAAATTCTATTAAAGCTATATCCTACTATCAAACCGTCTTAAAGGTATGAGTTTCGATGACAGAGAAATGTATCTTCTGTAAAATAATCCTTAAAGAGGCACCAGCAAACGTAGTATATGAAGTGTCTGCGCATAACGTCTGTTTCTTTCCCGCATAGCGCTTTTCAGATTTTAACATGGGGAGGATTCGGTTTTTTTGAACAACATTTTAGGGGTGGTTTAGGCGAAAAGGTTTAGTTTAGGCACACCTATAAAAGAGGGAAAAAACATCATTGCCTACATCAAAAAGCGGAATAAACATGAGCGAACAACCAAACGAACCAAATACCAATAACGAACCAACATC
>Ga0182021_10003303_pt1 | contig 18965 bp, 18 predicted proteins | sample 612E3MmetaG_FD_120493 | JGI IMG/M metagenome (GOLD analysis project Ga0182021, IMG submission 120493) | Permafrost microbial communities from Stordalen Mire, Sweden - 612E3M metaG (Illumina Assembly) | ecosystem: Environmental > Terrestrial > Soil > Wetlands > Permafrost | place: Sweden... | reverse complement strand
GACTCGCCGCCTGCTGCCCCGACAACCCCTGCCGGACCAACACCAACGCCTCGTCCCGCACCTGCACCCGATACATCGCACCACCCCTGCCTCAAGGCGTTGCGACGACGACCTGAGCCCGCCGACCAATACGCGCGACTGTGCGGCCATTTCCCGGATCGTGACGCCGTGCCGGACCGGCAACCCCGGCGTCGCCCACCAGCACTAGCGTGGGCGTCATGGTGGATGAAGAGCCCGAGGTCGACGAGCACGAGTACGAGGACAGGCTCGAGCCGCTGCACCTGATCCGCCGCTCGCACGTGGTCCTGCGCGCTGGCACGCTCATGCTCGGATCTGGCACCAGCGGCCTTCGCGTCCGCGAGGTGATGAGCGCTGTCGCCAGTACCGTCGGCGTCGAGCAGCTCCACGCGCAGGTGACGTTCACCAACATCGTGCTGACGGTGGGTCGCCGCGGCATCTTCCGTACCCAGGTGGCTGAGACCCGTCCGAGCGTCAACGCCGACCGGATCTCGATGCTGCAGACGTTCGGACATGACCTCCCGGCGCGCGCCACGGTGGCCGAGGTCGAGGAGCGCCTCGACGTGATCGAGCGCACCCCCCGCCACTACCCCGCCTGGGCCCTCGTACCGCTCGTCGCTCTCGCCTGCGCCTCGATCGCGGTGCTGTCGAACGGAGGTGTACGAGAGGTGGCGGCGGTGCTTCCCGCATCCGCGATCGCGTACGCGCTCCATCGCACGTTCACACGCCTCCAGCTCAACACCCTCGCCGTCGTGCTGACCTCGGCGGCGATCGCCTCGGGGGCGTACGTGGGCTTCGCCGCGATCCTCATGGCGATGATCGGCTCCCCCAGCCCACGGTTCGCGGCCGGCTTCATCTGCGCCTCGATCTTCCTGATCCCCGGATTCCCCCTTGTCACCGCAGGGTTGGACCTGACCAGGATCGATCTCGATGTCGGCGTACCGCGCCTCGTCTACGCCTTCATGGTCATCCTTTCGATCGCGATCGGCGTCTGGCTCGTGGCGGCGCTCGCCGGCGTGTCCCCCGATCCCGTGGCTCCCCTCGCCGGGTCCGCGGCGCTCATCTGGGCGGCCCGTGTCGGGGCGAGCTTCTTCGCGGTGTTCGGGTGGGCGACGATGTTCAACGTGCCGTTCCGTACGGCGCTGGCGTCGGGCGTTGTCGCAGTATTCGGCAACGTCCCGCGGCTGATCATGCTCGACAACGGCGTGAAGGCCCACGTCGCGACGTTCGTCGCCTGCGTGATCTTCGGGCTGCTGTGCGCGGTCGCGGCTCGGTGGTTCTCGATGACGAAGATCATCATGACCGTACCGACTTTGCTCGTCTCAATCCCGGGCTCGTCTGCGCTGCGGACGCTGATCTACTTCGACCGCGCGGACGTGACGAGCGCCATCGAGTCTGGCGTCTCGACCGTCCTCGTGGTCATCGCGATGATCGCCGGGCTCTCCGGGGCGCGCATGCTCACCGACCCCGAGTGGGCGTTCACGCGCCAGGATCCCCTGTTGCCGGATCCTTCCCGGGTGCCGACACGGAGCCAGTTGTAAGGGCTGTACGGTCTGGCCGCTCCCGTGTCGCATACGCGTGGACGAGCCGGTGGGCGACGATCACGACTGAAAGCCAGGCGAGCCCGAGCAGCCACGCGCCCACGACGTCGCTCAACCAGTGGTGGCCGAGGTAGACGCGGCTGAGACCGATGGCGATCGCGTACACGGCGCCGACGATGACCGTGATCCACCGAGCACGGTTCGTACGGACGATCAGCAGCGTGCTGTACACGAGGATCCCCGTGATGACGATCGCGTTCAGTGCGTGGCCTGACGGGAAGCTGGCCGACGACTCGTACGGCGGGACCGCTTCGGCGAGCGGCGGCCGGCTGCGGCCGACCAGCGACTTGACGGCCAGCGTCATGGCGAGCGAGCCGCCCGCGGCGACAAGGGTGAGGATGAGCGGGCGGATCGCGTGCGAGACGCGCATGAGGATCACCGTGACGACAAGGGCGATGATCGGCATCCCGATCGGTCCCCCGGTCTGCGTGAACCAGTTGACGAGCGTGGTGACGACAGGCGTACGGCTCGCGACCATCGCGTCGAGCACCGGCTGGTCGAAGCCTGCGATCCCGTTGTTCTCCGTGACGGCCTCGTACACCTCGCCGAAGGCCCAGCCCAGCAGCGTCGCGAGGCCGAGTCCGACGGCACTGATGACGAGGAGCAGGATCAGCGGGCGGCGCAGCCACTCCACGAGGCCGGTCCAGCGCGATGTCGTCGCGGTCATCGGGCAAGTCTGGCAGGTCGACCCGAACCCGCGCGGACGCCGACGGCGTGTGGTTGGCTCTTGCCGTGGCCGTGGCACGCGCTGTTCGAGGTGAGGGACCCGTCACGCTGCGCGAGATCCGCCTCGCGTTCTTCCGTAACCTCAACCTCGGCCAGGCACGCAGCCACAGCCCGACATCGGCGCAGCTACTCGACGCGTTCGTCGAAGCCGGCGCACGGTCTCCGAGCCATGTCGGTACGAACGGGACCGTCGTCTACTACCACTCGACAGGGCCCACCCTCGTGCGCCGCGTGGCGAAGCTGCTCACGCCGATGTGCGGCTATCGCGACATGGTGACCGTACGATCCGGGGTCGCGCTGATCGAGCTCGACCGCCAGCTGCGCGGGCTCGGCGACGGCGAGGTCGTCCTGTTCGACCGGGAGCCCGGCTTCGACCTCCCGACCCCCATCGAGAGCGAGGACGGCCTCATCGTGATCTCCTTCGATCACCGCCGCGCCATCACCCAGCACCGCCCCGGCACCCGCCCGACGAGCGCCACCACGTTCATCGCGTCCTTGGTAGACGTACCCGTCACGACACGGTCAATCACCACGATGCGCCGAGTCGCGGACCGCGTCCGCGAGTACGCCGAAGGCCCGGTGCCGACGGTCCGCGGCATCAGACGCGGCTGATCACGAAGGCCCCCCTGCGACCGGACAGGCATCCGGATGCCTGTCCGGTGGCGCTTTGAGCGAGTCGCCCCCATCAGGCGGTAATGATCGAGACCGCCCTCGCCTCGTACGGGCCGAGTGGGATGGTGAAGCCACCGAGGTCGTCGACGGTGTCGAGCTCGTCGCCGGTCTTGAGGTCAACGACGACGCCGACCGGGATCTGGTCCGCCTGAACGCGCGCGGAGAGCTCCTCGCCGCCGAAGTTGCAGACGGTGACCTGCGTGCGGCCGGACTCGAGCCGGTTGACCATGACGAGCAGACTCTTCGCGGACACCTCCGGTACAGCCACCAGCGATCCGGTCGCCAGCCCGTGCACGCTCCGTACGGTCAGCAACTGCGCCAGCCGCGACGCGAACGAGGTCGGATCCTCGAGCTGCTCGGGCAGCGACCCGTACAGGCATCTCGCCCGTGGCATCCCCGCGGCCGAGCTCGTGGACTCGATGGCGTGGCCGAGCAAGTCGTACGCACCCCGCTCGATCCAGCGCGTGTCTCCCGTCGCGACAAGGGACTTCACGTCGGCGGGGTCCAGCGGCAGCGCACCCGTGAGGTCCCAGCCGGACAGGGCGAAGACGCCGGGCTGCCACGCGTTGTACGCGGCGAGCAGCAGGTGCGCCGACGTGATCTTCTCGACGTCGCCGGGCGACAACGTTGACAGGTCACGGATGCCGAGGCTGGCCGCCACGATGGACGCGGTCGTACAGGCGATGCCGTTCTGGACGAACGGCAGGTTGTACGGGGCCGCGTCACCCGTGATCGTGTCCCGCAGCGTCCCTCGTATGATCGCCGCCAGCTCGTGGCCGGTCATCTCCACCCCGCCGAGGAAGTACGAGTCGTCGCGGTGGCGGGTCTCGAAGTGCACCAGCTCGTACGTGAGCTCGTCGTGGTTCTGCAACGCATGTACGAGCGAGCTCTGGTCGATGCCCGCGGCGATGGCCTGGTTCAGCATGAGCCGCAGGAAGTCTGTGTCGCCGGTGGCCATCGCGTACTGCGCAGCCGGCCTGGTGATGAAGTCGTAGCTGAGGTCCGGCCCGATCCTGCCGGTCTGGAGGATGTCCTCGATGGAGAGGTTGAGCTCCTGGAACGTGAAACCGCCGACCTTGCGGACCATGGAGCCGATGAGCTGGTTCGCCGCCTGAGACAGCGGGTGCCCCTCCGACCACGCGGGTGCGTCGACGGTCTTCTCGATACCGAGGAATCCATTTGCGTCGAGGCGGAGGCCGCCGGAGCCGAGGTCGAGGAGCGAGTGGAGAGCGTCGCCCATGACGAGTCGCATGCCGGCGAACGTCGGGTCGAGCCAGTTGATCGAGGGCTGGCCGTCCTTGAAGTAGTGGAGGTAGACCCAGCGGTGCGGGTGGCCCTCGACGTCGTACACGACGTTCGTCGCAGACCAGTTCGTCTCCTTCCGGCCCGGCTTGTAGAAGATCACCCGCTGGAGGGCGCCGATGATGTAGCCGGCCTCGGCGAGCGCCGCCTCGGTCGCGGGGTCGAGATTGGCCGAGTCGGCGCCGTCCGGTACGTCCGGGAGCAGGCCCCACGCCTCCTCGGGGATGTCGACCATGTGGTACAGGCCGGGGAAGTCGCGGAAGGCCATCTCCGCGAGCCGGAAGTCAGCGCCTTTGCCGGTGTGACCAGGCACGATGTCGTCGATGACCGTGCCGCCGTGGGACAGCGCCACCTCCGTCATCGTGCGGAACTCCTCGTCGGTGCCGAACAGCGGGTCGATCGCCATGCTGATCCGGTCGAAGTGGCCGTCGATGCTCGGCGTGTGGTCCCAGCCGGAGATGCCACCGGCGAGCTTCAACGGGCCGGTGTGGAGACCGTCGATGCCGATCTTCTCGAACGCCTCCCACAGCGCCTCGGACCCGAGCGCTGCCAGGAACGAGGTGCCGCGGCCGGTGATGTGCGACAGGGGGTACGCGGTGTACCAGACCGACGTCTTCTGTACGGCCGAGCGCGGGTCCGGCTCCGCGTACGAGTTCGACCACATGAGGTGGTTGCCCGCGAGCTGGCGAGCCATCATCTTCGCGTCGATGAGCATCGACTGCTCGAGCAGCCACGTCACGTACGCGGGGTTGCGAGCGTCTGCCGCGAACGGAGGAGGCGGTACGACCTGCTGCAGCGCGCGCCGCTTCGCGCGCGGCCGCAGCTTCTTCGGCCGCGCCGGGTAGCGCTGCGCCTCGTAGCTGATCTCGGGCACGGCGTCGTCCTCGATCGCCACGGTTGGATCGTTCACGGTCATGCGGCCAACGGTAGTGACTTCCCGTACTGGGGGACCGAACTTCTCGGGGTTATGGAGCGGGGGGAATGCTGTTCTTGCTGCCGCCGAGCGGGGCCGGGCCGTGCACCGTGACCGCCAACGTGCCGCGGCGGACCTCCACGACCGCACGCTCCGTGAGCGGTGTTGCCGCGTCCACCGTCCACTGCGTCGAGGTGACGACCACAGAGCCCGGGCGCTCGGCGAGCCTCAGCACGTACGTGTCGGGCGTGGATTCGGGCTTGAGCTTGGCGGGCTCGGACTGGCTGTAGCCGTACAGCGCATCGGGCGTCAGGAGCAGGCAGTTGAGCGCCTCGGGGTTGTCGTTCGGGTCGTCGACCCAGAGGTCGCGCGTGATGAACCCGGCGGCCTCGACGATGGCGTCCGGCCACGAGCCGCTGAAGAAGTGGAGCACCAATCCGAAGTACAGCTCCGAGTCGGTCGTGCCACCCACGGCGCGCAACCCGTTGTCGGCGTAGTAGGCGCGAAGACGGTCCGTCATCCGGAACTGTCCGTTGTGCTCGAACGCGACGTCGCCCTCGGCGAACGGATGGCAGTTGCGGAGCTCGACGGGGATGCCGACCGACGCGCGGCGCAGGTGCACCATCGCGATGTCGCCCTCGACCGCGGCCAGCGCCGGCTCGTAGTCAGGATCCGACCACGCCGGCAGCGCACCCTTGACGACCTCGAGCCCACCGGCCTCCCCGTACCACGCCACACCCCAGCCGTCCTGGTGCTTGTGGGACAGCTCGCAGAATCCGTCGGACGCATCCAGCACATCCCGCAGCTGCTGGTGGGTCGGCGCGACAACTCCCAAGAGACGACACATTCTCCAACGACTCCTTCTACTGCGCCGGCTCGAGATCGACCGCGACCGGCGCGGCGGCCGCCTTGCGCGTACCCATCCTGACCTGCAAGTAGGCCGCCAGGCGCGTCAGCAGCCAGTTGATCAGTACATAGATGAGCGCGATGACGAGGTACGTCTGGATCATGTAGTGGTAGTACGCGACGAGCTCCTTGCCCTGCTGCATGAGCTCGCCGTAGCTGACCACGTAGCCGAGCGTCGAGTCCTTGAGCAGCGACACGAGCCCCGTCAGCAGGTTCGGCAGCACGATCCGGAACGCCTGTGGCAGCACGATCTGGGCGAGAACGAGTCCTGGTCCCATTCCCAGCGACTGCGCCGCCTCCCACTGGCCCCTGTCCACTGCCTTGATGCCCGCGCGGAACACCTCCGCGGTCGACGCGCTCGACACGAGGATCATCGGCACGACGAGCATCCAGAACACCGGCAGCACGACACCGAATCGCGGCAGGGCAAGCAGGAACGCGTACACGACGAGGATCATCGGCATCGACCGGAAGAACTCGATCCACGCGGTGCTGACCTTCGACAGGACGGGCTGCGTCGAGAGCCGTCCCAGCGCCAGCACGAGCCCGAACGGGAACGCCACCACCGCGGCCACGGCCGTCGCGAGGAACGTGTTGCCGATGCCGTCGATGATGAGCGTCTTGACGATGGCGCTGTACGTGAAGAACTGCCACTTGTACGCAGCGAGCTGGCCGTGGACGGCGAACTGCCAGACGGCACCCGCGACGAGCAGCGCGACAAGGACCACAGCCACGATCGTGGCGAGACGGATCGTCGCACGGCCTCGTGGTCCGGGCTCGTCGAACAGGACGCGGGTCGCGGCGTCGGCGGACATCAGCGGGCGCTCCCGATCCGTGACGTCGACACGAGCCCCTCCAGCCAGGAGCCGATGCGTCCGGCGCCGAGCGCGAAGACCAGGTAGACAGCGCCAGAGAGAAGGAACAGCACGACCGCCTCGGCGTACCGGATGTTCAGTTGCTGGGTGACGTTGGTGATGTCGGACACGCCCACGGCCGCGGCCAGCGAGGATCCGATGAGGATGCCGATGAAGTTGTTCACCAGCGGCTGGACCATCGTGCGGAACGCCTGCGGCAAGATGATCAGCCGCAGCTGCGTGCCGAACGACATCCCCAGCGCCCGCGCCGCCTCCGACTGGCCGACGCTGATCGTGTTGATGCCCGACCGTACGGTCTCGCAGATGAACGCGGACCCAGCGAGCACCAGCCCCAGCACACCGCACCAGAACAGCGGGATGAGCAGCCCGATGTCAGGCAGGCCGAACACGATGAGGATCAGCAAGGTCAGCAATGGCACGTTGCGGAAGAACTCCACGTACGCGGTGCCCACGACGCGCAGCGGCGTGATCGGGCTCACCCGGAAGACCGCGACGACCGTCCCGATGAGCAGCGCACCGACGAACCCGAGAATCGTCAGACCCACGGTCGTCAGCACGCCGTTCAACAGGAACGAAAAGTTGTCGGCCAGCATCTGCCAGATCTGGTTCACGGCGTCCTTCCACCGGCGTCGGTCCGGCGCGGGCTGTACGGACCCGCGCCGGGCGTCACGTGTCCTAGCTGCCCGCGACCGAGCCGAGCGCCGGCGGGGTCGGGACGGCCTCGACATACACGCCGACGGTCGCCTTCCAGAGCTTCAACCAGTCGCCGGAGTCGAAGATCTTCTGCAGGAACGTGTTCACGAACGCCTTGACGGCCGGGTCGCTCTTGTTGACGCCGACACCGTACGGATCGGTCGTGAACGGCGTGCCGACGACCTTGAGGTCGGTGGCCTTCACGGCGTTCCCGAGCAGGATCGCCTCGTCGAGGATGTACGCGTCGGCGCGGCCCTGCTCGACGGCCGCGACGCAGGAGTCGTTGTCGGCGAACAGCGTCGGCGTGTTGCCCGGCACGAACTTCTGGAGCGCCGTGATCGCCGTCGAGTTCGACTCGGTGACGAGCTTCTTGCCCGCCAGATCGGTGACCGACTTGATCGTCGTATTGTCGGACTTCACCTGGATCGAGTCGCCCGAGGAGTAGTACGGGCCGGCGAACGCGATCTTCTGGGCACGCGCGGTGGTGATCGAGTATGTCGCAACGACGATGTCGACCGTGTTGTTCTGCAGCATCGTCTCGCGGGTATCGACGCTGGTCTGGGAGATCTGAGTGAGCTTGCTCACGTCCGTGCCGCCGGTGATGTAGTGCGCGAGCAGGTCAGCGATGCCGATGTCGAAGCCGGCGATACGTCCGGTTGTCGGGTCCTTGAGCGAGAAGATGGCACCCGTCGTCGTACCGCCACTCTTGAGGTAGCCCTGGCTCTTGATCTTGGTCGCCCAAGAACTCGCTGACACGACCGAGCCGTCGGCCACGGGACCGCCCTTGATGACCGTGTCGTACGCGTCCTGGGAGATCTGACGGTTGGCGCTGGCCGAGCCGGACGCGCTGCTCGTGCTGGTCGAGGTCGGCGGGGCGCCCGACGAGCAGGCTGCGAGGGCGACGGCGGCGGTGGATCCGGCGGCTACGTAGAGAAGGCCGCGGCGGCTGAAGTCGTACATCAGGTGGTTCCTTTCAGTGGTGGAGGAGCTTTGAGAGGAAGTCCTTGGCTCGCTCCGACTGGGGGTTGTCGAAGAAGTCGTCGGGAGCTGCCTGCTCCACGATCTGGCCTTCGTCCATGAAGCAGACCCGGTCGCAGGCATGCCGAGCGAAACCCATCTCGTGGGTCACGACGAGCATGGTCATGCCCTCGTTGGCGAGCTCGCTCATGACGTCGAGCACCTCGGAGATCATCTCGGGGTCGAGGGCCGAGGTCGGTTCGTCGAACAGCATCAGCTGCGGGTGCATGGCGAGGGCGCGGGCGATAGCGACCCGCTGCTGCTGGCCGCCGGACAGCTCGGCCGGATAGTTGTCGGCCTTGTCGGACAGTCCGACGCGGGCGAGCAGTTCTCGGGCTTCGGCGTCCGCGTCGGCCTTCGCCAGCTTCCGTACGCGCATCGGCGCCAGGGTGACGTTCTCGAGCGCCGTGAAGTGGGGGAACAGGTTGAACGCCTGGAACACCATCCCCACCTGTGCCCGGTGCTCAGCCAGGGCCTTGCCCTCCTGCGGGAGCGGCTGGCCGTCGAACGTGATGGTGCCGCTGGTGATCGTCTCGAGGCGGTTGATGCAGCGGCACAGGGTCGACTTGCCAGAGCCGGACGCGCCGACGAGCGCGACCTTCTCGCCTCGCCCGATGTCCAGGTCGACCCCTCGTAGGGCTTCGAAGGTTCCGAACGCCTTGTGGACGTCTCGGACCTCGACCAGGGGTGTAGCCATCTTGTCAAGATAGACGAGGATGGCGAACCCGGCGCCTCTTCTCGAAAAGCGCTCTTGTCGATACACGGAAAGGAACGCGAGCCTCTCCGGCCCCACATGGTTGACCCTGCGCCTGATCTACTTGCACCATGACCGACCCGCATGCCGCCCCCGCGGACGCCGTCCCCTTCGACTTCGACAGCTCACGAAGGTGGCACACTGCCAGCGATGCGGCAACGATGGAGTCTTGGCCCGCCCCGTACGCATTCATCGGTGGCGGCAGTTCCTTCAGGGAGGGCAAGTGACGACTGAACGCCAAGTTCGCGGGTTGTACCTACTGGCCGGGGTCATCGCCCTGGTGGGGTTGGTTCTGGGCGTGCTCGCCATCGTCATGGGACACCCCGTGGAGGGTCTTCTCACAGTGCTCGGCTTCTGGGTGGCTGCGGGTGTCGTCGCGGCGACCACCACCTGGGCGAAGCGTGCCGACCGCGCCAAGGCAGCGCAACGCGCTCACCGCGACGACGGGTCCCCCGGCCACTGAGAGGGCCTTCCAGGAGCTGACGGCGTCGCCAGGACTCAGGCCTGCGCGGTGAGCAGTGCGCGGTAGAAGTGGACACCTCGGACGAGCGAGTCGGCCGCCACGCGCTCGTCGACGCCGTGCACCGAGGCGCGCTGGGCGGCCGACATGTACAGGGGGCTGAACCGGTACACGGCCGGTGCGATGCGGGCCGCGTGACGGGCGTCACTGGCACCGAGCATCGTGTACGGGACGGTCAGGGCATCCGGGTACGAGCCGGCAACGGCGGCCAGGATCGCGTCCCAGCGCTCGTCGAACGGCGACACCGGAGTCGGTTCGTGCCCCTCGAGGACCCGTACGTCGACCGTCAGTGACGACCCCGCCGCGCGCGTGACGACCTTCTCGACGTGACGGATGGCGTCAGCGAGGGTGCTCGACGTGGCGACACGCATGTTGACGATCGCCGTCGCCTTCGCCGCGAGCACGTTGGGCGCCGACGAGCCGGTGAGCATCGTGGCGGCCGTCGTCGTACGGACCATCGCCGCCATCTCGGCACCCAGGTACGGGAAGACCTGCGCCAGTACGGGGCGGAGCTGGTCCGCTCTGCCGAGCACGGCCGAGAGCGGCCCCGGCACGTACGGGGCGAGCTCGGCGAACATCCGTACCGAGATGTCGTCGAGCTGTGCCGGGTGCGGGTGCCGCTCCAGCGCGGCGATGGCTCGGCCGAGCGCGGCTGTTGGGCTGCGGCGTGGTGGCGTCGACGAGTGGGCCGGCGTGCGTGGATCGGCGGACACGCTGACCTCGAGGTTCACCACGCCCTTCTCGGCGACCCCGACGACGGCCACCTGCTTGGTGAGGCCAGGAACGAGTCCGGTCGTCACCGCGCCACCCTCGTCGACGACGAGCACCGGCTTGACGACTCGCCGCTCCAGCTCGGCGATCGCCGCGACGGCCGACGGTCCGTCCGACTCCTCGTCGCCGCCGAGCGACAGGTAGAGGTCGTCGTGGGGGCGCCAGCCCTCGACCAGGAGATCCTCGACCGCCTCCAGCAGTACGAGCAGCGCGCCCTTGTCGTCGAGCGTGCCCCGCCCGTACACGGTCAGCCCGTCCTCGCCGTCGGCGATGATGCCGTCGAAGGGAGGGTGCGTCCAGCCGGCGGCTTCCCAGCCCTCCGTCGGCGCGGGCACGACGTCCTGGTGAGCCATGAGCAGTACGGTCCCGAGCGCGGTCGCGCCCGTACCTTCACCCGTCCCGGCGAACCGCAGCAGCAGTCCGGCCCGGCCGACCGTCGCGACCTCGGCGACGGCGAACAGGGTCGGGTAGAACTCGCGCAGCAGAGCCTGGAACGTCGAGAAGACCTGTGCTCTCTCGGGAGTCAGAGGCCCACCGTCTGGCGGCGTGACCGTCGGGACCTGTACGAGCTGCGACAGTCGTCCGGCGAGGGCAGGTGCGTCGTGCGTCACGCGACCCCACCCGCAGTCGGTTTCACCAGGGATGCTGGGAACTCGTCACATCCCGTACCAGATTTGCCACGGGATGTGACGGCACTCCTACATCCCAGGTGAAACCGACCAGGCGAAGGGCGTCCCTCGGGGCGGGTCATGCTGTGACCTCTTCTTCCGGTAGCGCGTGTGAATCAGGCGATGTGGTGAAGGCGACCTTCGGCACCGTGAGGAGCGTGATGAGTGCGACCACTGCCGTACCGCTGCAGATCAGCCACACCGTGATGTAGCCGGACATCGGCGCCGCGGTTCCGGAGGTGACGCCCTGGACGAGCGCGATCGCGAAGGCCGCACTCGCGAACGAGCCGCCGACGGTCTTCGTCATGTTCGTGAGGCCGGTCGCCATCGCCGTCTCCCCGATCGGGGCGGCCGACGCGGCGGCTGCGGGGAGCGCCGCGACCAGCGCGCCCGAGCCGAGTCCCGCGATGACCATGCAGGTGGTGACCTCGACCATGTTGGCGTGGAGGAGGACCAGCCCGAGGTACCCGGCACCGATCAACCCCGTCGCGCCCACCAGGACGAGCCGCGGCGTGAACGACGCACTGATCCGCGCGAACGTGGCCGCGCCGACGAGGAGGCTCAAGACGTAGCCGCCGATGAGGTACGAGGCGGTGGCCGAGGTGAGGCTCATCCCGTAGCCGTACACGGCCCGGTCCGTACGGACGAACGTGGACAGCGCGCCCTGCGCGCCGAGCAGGCTGACGCCGATGAGGGCCGAGGTGAGGAACACCGGCCACAGTGTCGGCTGGGTCACGAGGTGGATGTCGACCAGCGGCGAGTCCGTACGGCGCTCCATCCACACGAAGAACACGATGATCGCGATCCCCGCGATGACAAGGCCGATCACGAGCGGGGTGATGCCGGCGAGGCGCACGAGGCTGAGGCCGCCCGTGATCGCGAGCAGGCCCAGCGACAGGACGACCGCGCCGCGGGTGTCGATGCGACCGCCCGCGCGCTCGCCCGGGTCGGCGACCAAGCGCCACACGACAACGAAGGCGACCGTGATGAGTGCGGCCGGTACGGAGAGGACGATCCACAGGTGGTTCTTGAAGACCACACCGAGCTGTCCGGCGGCGAGTGCGCCGGAGATCGCGCCGGCCTCCAGAGCGACGACGATGACACCGGACGCACGGCGGGTGAGCGCGGCGGTGTCGGGCAGGCGGCGGGCACGGGCATAGATGATGGCGACGTTGAGCGGCAGCCACACGACGTAGAACCCCATCAGCGCCCACAGCGTGAGGAACAGCGGGAAGCTTGGCGCGACGGCGACGCCCCACGCCGCTGCAGCAGTGAGGGCCAGCGTGCCGAGCAGCACCCGCCGATGCCCGTACATGTCACCGAGGCGCGCCAGGAGCGGTACGACGATGGCGGACAGCAGGAGCTGTACGGCCTCGAGCCAGTTGATGTCCGCGTCGTGGATGGCGAGCTTGCGGGCGATGTCGCTGTACAGAGGGGTGTAGTAGCCCTGGATCACGCCGGAGGTGAACTCCACCACCGCGAGCCCCCCGACCACGCCCCCCGCGAGCGCTGTGCGCTTGGTCATGGCTGATCCTGGCACGCCGCCGGGCATGTACGTCGCGACGGAGGAGAACTGGCTGCCTCTCTCCTCGACTGCCGGCCGTGCCCCACCTCACGAGTGTGCCGATGACACCGGCTCCTGCCGTCCGCGACCGACGATGACTGAGTCATCATGACCGTGATCATGGGCCTGCTGTTCGGCGCGTGGGTGTTGCTGTGGGCGTTCTCGCGTTCTACGTCGGGTGGAAACTCCGCGTGCGCCGGGATCCTCCACGCGCCAACCGTGTCCTGCTGTGGTTCGTCCTCGTGGGTTGTGTCGCCGTGGCGGTCTTCGCACTCGGCCAGATGGTCACGCGGGTCTTCTAGCCGGCTGGTCGGTGTCGTCGCGGCGGCGAAGTACCTCTCACTACGCACGGAGCCAGCCACCCTGATGCTCGCGTCAGGGTGAACCCTGAGAACCTTTCTCGGGTATCTCTTAGGTCCCTGAAACCTTCTCTTGACGATTAAGACCTTTCAATAGACGGGTGTCATTTCGGTGGAGGCTGGCAGCCAGTCTCGGTGTGCTGGTCGTCCTGGGCGGATGCATGCCCGTCGACGCCGGTCAGTCGACGCCGTCGACCGTCGCGACACCGTCAGTGCTGACCATCGCCCCGACTGCTCCGGCTTCGGCCGCGTCGCTGGACGTAGGCGGATTCAAGACCCGCGTGGTCGATGCCGCCCAGACCGTACCGACCGGCACGTTCGTCCTCGTCATCAAGACCGGGATGATCACGGGAGACCTGACCCTGAAGTACAACGGCGCGTACGACGTCACGGACGCCACCACCCCGCGCTGCCGCCTCGACGGCACGCAGAACGGCCAACCGCTGACGATCATCGTGGTCGGCGACAAGCTCTACACGAAGGCGGGCACGGCCAGGTACGGCCTGTCGTCGGTCTCCGACTCGGTCGCGCGGCTCGGTCTCGCCACAGTCCGGCCTGATCTGCCGACACTCGTCAATCTGATCGGCGGCTCCGTACGTGGTCTGACCGATGTCGGGCCGGACACCGTGAACGGGCTCGCCGTTGAGCACTGGCGTGCGCTGGTCGACGCGAGCGTGTTCGCCCCCAGCGCCACTGGCACCACGACCGTCCAGCTGTGGCTGGATTCCACCGACTTGCTCCGCCAGGTCTCGTACAGCCTCACAAGCGGCGGCATCGCCTCGACGACGACAACCGTCACCGTCACGTACGGGGACTTCAACAGCGCCGTCGCGATCAACGAGCCGGATCCGTCCGAGGTCCGCTGACCTCGGACGGCCCGCGCGTCAGATGCTGCTCGGTCCCGCCCAGAGGTTGAGGCCTCCCTCGGTCGCGTGCGTGTCGATCGCTGCGAGCTCATCGGCGGTGAACGTGATGTTCGTGACGGCGGCCACCGAGTCCTCGAGCTGGGTGACGCTCGACGCGCCGACGAGCGCCGAGGTGACCGTGCCCCGGCGGAGCACCCACGCGATCGCGAGCTGCGCGAGCGTCTGGTGCCGGCTCGCGGCGATCTCGTTGAGCGCCTTGATGTGGTCGAGATTGTCGTCTGTGAGCAGGTCCGGCGACAGCGATTTGCCCTGGCTGGCGCGTGAACCCTCCGGGATCCCGCCCAGGTACTTGTCGGTGAGCATCCCCTGCGCCAGCGGCGAGAACGCGATGCAGCCGACGCCGGTCTCGTCGAGGGTGTCCAACAGCCCCTCCTCGACCCAGCGGTTGAGCATCGAGTACGAGGGCTGGTGGATCAGGAGCGGCGTACCGAGCGCGTTGAGGATCTCGACGGCCTTCTTGGTGCGCTGCGGCGAGTAGGAGGAGACCCCGACGTAGCGCGCCCGACCCGACCGCACGGCGTAGTCGAGCGCGCCCATCGTCTCCTCGAGGGGCGTGTCCGGATCGGCACGGTGGTGGTAGAAGATGTCGACGTGATCGGTGCCCATTCGGGCCAGTGACGCGTCGAGACTGTCCAGAAGGTACTTGCGCGAACCCAGATCCCCGTACGGCCCGGGCCAGTAGTCCCAGCCGGCCTTCGTGGAGATGACGAGCTGCTCGCGGTACGGCAGGAAGTCCTGGCGCAGGTGACGGCCGAAGTTCTCCTCTGCCGCTCCGTACGGCGGGCCGTAGTTGTTGGCCAGGTCGAAGTGTGTGACCCCGAGATCGAACGCGCGGCGCAGGATGTCCCGCTGCCGGTCGAACGGCACGTCGTCGCCGAAGTTGTGCCACTGGCCCAGCGACACCGCGGGCAGCGCGAGCCCGCTCTTCCCGACCCGCCGGTACGGCATGCGGCCGTCATAGCGGTCAGCGTCAGCGCGGTACGGATCAAGGATCGGCATGGGTTCTCCCTAGGGACGTGGACAGTTCGACCCTAGTCGGCCGACAGGCGGCCCGGCCGGGGGTTGCCAGGGCTTGGCTCCGGTCACTGGGCGGGATCCGTTGTTCTTGCGCCTCGAACTCGTGGTTATGAGCGACGTCTGATCGGCTGCCGGGGAGTCGGCCTACGGGAGCGTGGTTACGAGGCCCGAAATGCCTGCCGTAACCACGATCGCGTAGGCCGACGCGGCCACCAGTCCCGTGGGGCGCCTCATAACCACGATCGCGAGGCGTGAACGACTGTCAACCCTCCCGTTGCCACAATCACGACTCTTCAGCCCATCAGTTCCTCGGGCGCAGCCACGCGGATCAGGCCGGTTGCCGTGTGACCACCGTCACGTCGAGCTCGATCGTCGTGGAGAGCGAGTTCGCAATGAAGCACTCCTCGTGCGCCTGCTCCGACATGCGTACGACCTCGGCTGGATCGACACCTGCCTCGACCTCGATCACGGGGCTCAGCCTGATGCGGCCGACGCGGATCGGTGTGTCCGCCACGTCCATCCAGCCGTGGGCATCGTCGGTGTAGCCGAGCACCGTCACCTCTTGTCGCGCCGCCACCGCGAGGAAGCTGAGCAGCTGGCAGGAGCTCGCGGCCATGACCAGCAGCTGCTCGGGGTTGAGCAACTCGTGGCTGCCACGGAACGCCGGATCGGCCGACAGCGCGAGCTCCTGGGTCGCGGGGAAGGGGACACCGTTGTGGGCGCGCGAGTACACGCGATAGCCCCCGGCCGTCGACCCCACCCAGGCGATGCGCGTCTCGTACGTGTGCGTGAGCATGTACGCACCGTACGTCGCCGATAAGGTCTCCCCGGACGGCTCGACGAGGAGATCTGATGAAGGTGCTGAGGTTCCGGACGCCCTGGGCGATCGACCTCACCGACGAGCCGGAGCCCCAGCCCGGCCCCGGCGAGGTCATCCTCGAGGTCGACGCGGTGGGGATCTGCGGCAGCGACGTCCACGGCTTCGCCGGCATCACCGATCGCCGCAAGCCGGGCGTGGTCATGGGCCATGAGATCGGCGGCCGGATCGTGCGCGGTCCCGGAAGCAGCCCCGACACTGTGACCGTGTTCCCGCAGCTCGGCTGCGGGACGTGCGACTCATGCCTGGCCGGTCTCGAGCAGCTCTGCGACTCGCTGAGGATCATCGGCGTCGCACCCGACCGGCTCGGCGGATTCGCCGAGCGCCTCCCCGTACCGGCCGCCCACGTCGTGCCGATGCCCGGCGCGTCGCCCGTGATCGCGGCACTCGTGGAGCCGTACGCGGTCGCGCTCAACGCCGTCTCCCGCACGCCGGTGGTCGGCAAGCGGGTCCTGGTCATCGGCTGCGGCGCGATCGGACAGCTCGTCGGGCTTGCCGCGGCACGCAACGGCGCGAGCGTCGTGTACGCCTACGACGTGGCTCCCGACCGGATCGCTCTCGCCGCGGAGCTGGGGGCCCTCGTGCCCGACCCGACCGACGACCTCAGCCCCTGGATCGCCCGCAACGGCGGTCCGGTGGACGTCGCGTTCGATGCCGTCGGAACGGACGAGTCGGTCGCCGAGGCGCTGGCCTGTACGCGTCCGGACGGTGCCGTCGTCGAGATCGGCCTCGGCGTACCGAGCATCACGATCACGCTTCAGCAGCTCGTCGGCAAGCAGCGCTCGCTGCTCGGCTCGTACGCGTACAGCCGGGCCATTTTCGAGCGCGCCGCGCGTGAGCTCAGCGAGGGCGTGCCCGGTGTGGAGCGCCTTGTCGGCGCCGTAGTCCCGCTCGAGGAGGCGGCGTCACGGCTCGAGCTGCTCGCGTACGGCACGGACCGCTCCCTCCGCGTACAGCTCAGTCCATCGGGTCGCTGTCTCCCCGACTCGGGGCCAGTGCGGGGAGGTGCGTCGTGAAGACTCGACCTGGATTCAGCAGCGTCGTCGCGCTCCTGGTGATGCTCACCCTCGGTGGGTGCCAGGGGACGCCGATCAGCTCGGTGAAGCCAACGCTCTCATCGGCGCCCGCGGCGACACCAGTGCCGACGGCGTCGACCGCGTCGACGGCACCCGCCCGCACGGTGTCATCCCCCAGCGCGGATGACTGGGCCGCGTACGCCAACGGCCGGTACGGCTATGCGGTTTACTACCCTGCCGGATGGACGGCCGGCGACGAAGCTGAGAACGGCGATGGCCGCGTGCTGACGGCGGATGGCGGCGTGAGCCTGACCGTGTACGGCACGAACAGCACCGCGTCCATTGCGCAGGTGCACAAGGATGCATTGGCGAGCGCGGAGGCTGACGGCGTCGTAGTGACCTACCAGACCTCGACGTCGAACCGGTCGGTCGTCTCCGGCATCAAGGGGAGCACCGTCTACTACTCGAGCGCGTGGTGCGGCAAGGGTTCGTGCAACTACCTGACGTTCGCGTACCCGACCGCCGCCAAGGCAACGATGGACCCGCTGGTCACGACCATCACCCAACGCTTCGCCCCGGGGAGGCTGGACGAGGCGAACTGATCCTGTCGCCGGGCTATGACTTGACTGTGGGTGACCTCTCCGACCCTCCCGCTTCGTGGAATGCGCACCTAGGCTGCAGGAATGGGGCGACTCCCGGTTGCTACGAGTGAGGCCGGTTCGCCCACGCCCGCCGAGCGCGTGGAGGCCAAGCGCCTCCTCTTGACGGCACCGGCCCGGACCGCCGCCCCGGGACCCGTACCCCTCAAGAAGACCGACCCCGGCCACCAGTTCGAGACGCTCGAGGACGAGTTCTCGCGCGACACCTACCCGGAGCGAGCGAGCGAGCCGGTACGAGTGCGGCTCGCTCGACTCCGTACGTGGACGCAGACCCATGGACGACGCGTCGTGCTCATCGCCACCGTCATCGTCGTCGTGGCGGCTCTCGGCATCTGGTGGGGCGTCCGGCCGAAAGGTCCCGCGGCCCTCACCCAGAACGACGTGAACGCCTCGATCACGAAGGCGCTCCAGGACCAGGCCAAGCAGCAGGCGGCGCAACCGGCCGACGGGGCCTCCGCGTACGCCGCCGTCCGGCTGTCGCTCGTCGTCATCACCACCGCCTCGGCGACAGGCGAGGGACTGGGCGCCGGCACCGTGGTCAAGGATGACGGCACCATCCTCACCGCGCTCCACGTCGTGAGGGGAGCGACGACGATCACCGTGCAGTTCGCCGACGGTACGCAGTCCGCGGCGACGGTCACCGCGTCGACCCCCGCCCAGGACATCGCCGTACTCAGCCCGGCCACGCTGCCCCAGGTCGTCGTCGCGGCCACGCTCGGCGGAGGCGTCGGCGTCGGCGACGAGGTCTTCGCGGTCGGCAACCCGCTCGGCTACGCCGCGTCCCTCTCGGGCGGGGTCGTGTCGGCTCTGAACCGTACGGTCACGATCCAGGGGACGACGCTCAGCGGGCTCATCCAGACCGACGCCGCGGTGAACCCCGGCAACTCCGGCGGACCGCTCGTGAACAAGGCCGGCCAGGTGGTGGGCGTCGTCACCGCGCTCGCCAACCCCACCGGCGCCGACAGCTTCGCGGGCATCGGCTTCGCCGTACCCATCGCCACAGCCGGCGGCGCCGCCGGCGCTCCACCGAAGTAGAGGATCACATGACAACGAACCCGCTCGAGCAGGCGCTCTACCAGGTGAAGCGCACGATCGTGGGCCAGGACGTACT
>Ga0182021_10003302_pt1 | contig 18966 bp, 12 predicted proteins | sample 612E3MmetaG_FD_120493 | JGI IMG/M metagenome (GOLD analysis project Ga0182021, IMG submission 120493) | Permafrost microbial communities from Stordalen Mire, Sweden - 612E3M metaG (Illumina Assembly) | ecosystem: Environmental > Terrestrial > Soil > Wetlands > Permafrost | place: Sweden... | reverse complement strand
TGTTATAAAGTCGGAAGTTCATGTTGTTCTGGAAGAGAAGCAGATACCTCTTCAGATGTCGGAAGGTAACTATTTATACCGTGCTCAGATTTCAGGTTCGCACGATACTATATTCAGGTTACAAAATCCGACAGTTACTGTTGTCGGCAGGAACCTGACAATACAAGGAAAAATAGCTGACCTGGAAATTGAGCAGAGCTTTTATTTCCCATTGGACAAACCTTTTTTTGAGGAGCATATTACTCTTAAGAATCCCGGCAAAATCCGGGTTGCACTTTCTGAGTTCGAAATGGGATTTCCTCGTAAGATTGAAAGTAAGAGTAAGAAGATAATTCCTGAATTAGCTAACGATCGTTTTATTGCAATCCCTTTCAGGCACAGAGCCGATGATAAGAATGGAGTTATCCATGATTATGGTATGGCAGAGATCTTAGAACAACCGGGATGGGAGTATCGTCCGAATTTCTGCCTGACAAAATTTCTTCAGGTCAAATCGCGGCATCACTTCTCAGATGCGTGGACCTGGATTCACGGGAACCGGAGCATTGGCATTTTCAGCTTTGGCCAGGAGAATCTGGTTTACAGCGTATTATCACCTGTTAAAACACCTGGTGGGACGCTTTTGCGTTTCGGAGGTGCATGTTTCCTGCCAATTCATTCACAACCTTCCGCATTAACGCGTATCAATCCCGGGGAAAGTGTTGATCTGGGTATAATGCGTTATCAGTCAATTGCCGGTGACTTTAATGAAGCTGCCTATTCTTATCGTGCCATGCTTGATGATAAGAATTGCCGTTTTCCCGCAAATTACAATCCTCCGATCCACTGGGAACAACTATACGATATGGAAGGAGCATGGAACAACCGTATAAAGAACTATACCAGAGCAAGGGTAGAAAAGGAAGCAGTGAAGGGTGTTGAGTATAGCTGCGAGTCGCTTTATCTGGATCCGGGGTGGGATACAAAATTCGGAACTTTTCTTTGGGGAGAAGAGTGGCTGGGACCTGAAAAAAAGTTCATTGAGGAGATGAAGTCAAAATACGGGCTCAAAGTTTCCCTGCACACTCCTATGCCTCCCTGGAGCACTATCAAAGGGTGGGAGATGGGGCCTAATTGTGTATCAGACTGGCCCGCAGCATCCAGACGACTAATCCCTCCTGAAAAATTGAACGACACCATCAGAAAAGGGCCTGAAATCTGTATGGGTTCAAAATCATTTATGGATGAAGCGGAAAAACGATTACTGAAGAATTGCGAAGAGGGAGTTTCCTTTTTGATGTACGATGGTACGGGATGGAACGGACCCTGCAATGATTCCACTCACGGGCACCCGGTTCCTTATCTGCAGGAAGATCACATCCGCAATTGCATTGAACTGGTTAAACGTATCCATACCAAATATCCCGACGTACTCATTGAACTGCACGACATGCTGGATGGAGGCAATACGAGAAGGATGACTCCGGTCTACTATAAATACGGATTACCCGGGAGCTATGATGAGAACTGGGGCTTTGAACTGATGTGGAATCCTATGGAAGACCTTAAACAGGGAAGAGCTCTGGCAATGTACTATTATAATATGAGCTGTAATATTCCTGTTTATCTGCATATCGATCTGAGATCAGATAATGCAAATTGTCTCGTATTATGGTGGTTTGCCTCCACTGCAAGACATCTGGGAATTGGTGGAACTCATAAAGATGCCAAAACTGCAGAGGCTCAAAAATCAGCAATGAAGTATTACCGGCAGTTTGACAGGTTCTATAAACGGGGTGAATTCTATGGTATCTCCGAAGAGATACACCTGCATGTTCTGCCTGAGGAAAAGGCTTTTATGGTGAATATGTTTAACCTGTCTGATACCCCGAAGAGAATTTCTGGCAGATTTGACCTTAAGCGAGCTGGTCTTGACAATAAATCTGATTATAAATCCTCCGGATCGTGGGCAAAGGTTGTGAATGGTGTGCTTGAAGTCGATCTCGAAATGCCTCCATGGTCAGCTGAAGTGGCGGACATTAAGTAATGGGTTGAGTTCATGAAGTATAAAGTGCTGAAAGTGAATGGGGATTAAGGACTACTGAACAAAAAGTATGTTTTTCCGGAAAAATCGTTAATCGCAGACGAAAAAAATGCTAAATTGTGGCATATTATTATTCAAGTATTTTTTACTTTATAACCTATGAAAAAGTTATCCTTTGAAGTTCTGTTTTTGATAATTTTAGTATCATTTTCCTGTAAACAAAGAAACGTTTTAAAACAATCTGATAATATGAACGAAAAAGCAGCTAAAACTGATACCGTTGTGAAAATGGAGAATAACAGTAGTTTACTGTTTGTAAATTTACAAGGAGGAGCATATTTTGATTTCCATCTGAAAGAACTCCCCATAAATCCCATCTGCTGGCGGGCAACGAAACCTGAAGAGCGGAGATTTATGGGACACTTTGTATGCTTTGACAGGTGGGGGCCTCCGTCACCAGGTGAAAAAGCTAACGGATTCCTGCATCACGGTGAGGTAAACACTTTATTATGGACCCTTAATGATGCGCCTCATGCAGTTAATGGCCGGTTGTCAGGTTCGATGATGTGCTCATTGCCGATGGCAGGATTACAACTGACCAGAAAACTGGAATTGTCAGCCGATGAACCAGTATTCTTCGTTACCGAAGAGATTAAAAATCTTAACAAAAATGGCCGTTTGTTTAATATTGTTCAACACGTATCAATGGCTCCTCCGTTTCTTGACAAATCAACCCTTTTTGACAATAATTCACTCCAGGGATTTGAAGATAAGGAAGATGGGAGCCTTACCCAGGATGAGATAGTGTTGAAATGGCCACAGGCAGATCATAATGGCGCGAAAGTTAACCTGAGGCAATTTGAAGGTGACTGGCCACGTGTATCCTCTTTTGTTTATGACCGGAATGACAAATATGGTTGGGTAACTGCCTGCAATCCTGAAAAAAATATTATGCTTGGATATATCTGGGAAACAAGGGATTATCCCTGGGTAAATTTCTGGCGCTCACAGGAAAATGGTGTTCCTGCCGCATTCGGGATGGAGTTTGGAACCACCGGATTACACGAACCATTACCGGTTGTAGCTAAAAAAGGAAAAATATTCGGTCAGAATATTTATGAATTTATTGATGCCAGTGAGGTCATAAGTAAGTCTTTTACAGCATTTCTCGCTAAAATTCCTTCAGATTATAAGGGTGTTGAGAGAATTGATGTAACTAAAAACTTGTTTGTGATAAAGGAAAAAAGCAAAGTTTCAAGGGATATTACTTATCATATGAAATGACAGGTTCTTGTTATTTAACTTTGGTTATAGTACTATTTCCGTTTCCGCGCAACTTAATTTCATGCAAGCCATGAAATAATCTGTATATAACTAAAATATTCAGAATAGATTATTAATAATTCTTATAAAATATTTATGAACTCCAGAGAACGCATTCTTTCCGCAATCAATCACAAACAACCTGACCGGATACCAATCGATATTGGTGCCACGCCAAGTTCGGGATTATCAGTTGTTGCATACTGCAACCTGGTAAAGCATCTGGGACTTAACCTCCCAAACCATGTCTATGATGTGGTTCAGGAGGTAACTCAACCGGAAATGGAGCTGCTCGATCTTCTTAAAGTCGATGTTCTTGATATCGGAAGGTTTTTCAACTCCTCTGAAGATTACTGGCATAAACTTGAATTGATCAAAGGATACCCCGGTCTTTACCCGAAATGGTTTAATCCTGTTAAACAACCTGATGGATCCTGGCTGGCTGCCGGAGCTACAGGTGAAAATATCGGTAAGATGCCTGCCGGAGCTACCTTTTTTGATCAGGTGATTTTTCCTTATCTGAATGGTTATCCCGATAATTTTAATAATATCGGTTACGATATGTCAAGAGTCAGCTGGGGTGGATTCGGTTTCCCGCCTTACGACAGGATAAATGAAAAGGATTTCTGGAAATTACTGAGGGAGACAATCATTAAAGAGAGGTCAAAAACAGACAAAGCGCTTCTTATTGGTGTAGGTTGCAACCTTTTTGAATGGGGTACCTTCCTTCGCAGGATCGATAATTTTCTGACGGACCTCTATCTCGAGCCTGCTAATGTACACCGGCTTCTCGATAAACTTCTTGAGAACCATCTGGATTTTCTGTCAAAGATTTGCGAAGCTGTCGGTGACATAGTTGAAATTATAAAATTCGGCGATGATCTCGGAACTAATACCGGACCATTTATGCCAACTGAAATTTATAATGAATATTTCAGGCCAAGGCATAAAATCTTATGTGACTATGTGAAATCCAACTCTTCGGCACACACGATGCTTCATTGTTGCGGAGGCATCTACGAACTTATCCCTGAATTGATTGAGGCAGGTTTTGAGATCCTGAATCCTGTTCAGATAAATGCAATTAATATGGAACCTGAACGGCTGAAAAAGGAATTTGGAAGTGAGATAACATTCTGGGGAGGAGGATGCAATACCCAGAGTATTCTTAACCGGGGCACTACCCAACAGGTTAAAGATCATGTCAGGAGCAATCTTGAAATTTTCAGTAAAGGAGGGGGATATGTATTCAATACTGTTCATAATATTATGCCGGATGTTCCACCGCAAAATATTATGGCAATGTTCGAAGTACTGAATGAATTTAACTGAGAGAGAATTAAATCCTTGTGAGAAAGGAACATCATAGGTATCCGGATACGGATAATTTTGAAATTAATTACCAACCCTTAATAATCGGTACATGAAAAAAAATTACATTTTTCTTATTGTCTTATTCTTAGTAACAGGCTCTTTTTCATGCCTTTATGGACAAAAAAAGACAAACATGCCAGCCCGGGATACGATCCAGGTTATAGGCCATGCTCATATGGATATGAACTGGCTGTGGACATATTCCGAAACTATGCAGATGGCTAACGACAACCTCCGGCAGACAGTGGCATTTATGGATGAATTTCCTGATTTTACCATGCTTCAAAGCCAGGCTGCAGTGTATAATTTTGTTGAGATGGTCGACCCTCCTCTCATGGAAAAGGTTAAAAAATATGTAAAAGCAGGCAGACTGGAACTTGCAGGTGGTGAGTGGACCGAGGGTGATGAAAATATGTCATCAGGTGAAGCAATAACCCGTACTTTCCTGTTGGGACAACGTTTTTTCCAGAGCCGTTTTGGCAAAATGGCTAACATAGGGTGGCTTCCGGATAACTTTGGTCATATAGCACAGATGCCCCAGATCCTTAAGCTGGCCGGTTGCGACTATTTCTATTTTCACAGGTGTAAACCTTATCTCGGAACATTCTGGTGGATTGCCCCCGATTCCTCCAAAGTATTGTGCTATGCAAATGATACCTACAATGGAGATATAAACACGGCTCTGAAGGATGAAGTTAACAGGTTTTCTCCCGACAAGCGCCGGATTCTTCAGGTTACAGGCGTCGGAGATCATGGAGGAGGGCCAACCCGTGCAAATATTGAAATGGTTCATCAGCTTGATAAAACGCCCGGATATCCATCGGTTAAATTCACTACCGCCGGCGATTTTTTCAAAAAAGCATCAAAAGAGATGGATGGCCGCCCGACGCACCGGGGTGAAATGCAATTTATATTTGAAGGTTGTTATACAAATGTTGCTGATATTAAAGCTGGTAACAGGAACAATGAAAATGCTCTTTATGCCAGTGAGTTTTTCAACACACTTCGCTGGCTTAATGGTGATAAATACCCTGCCTCAGAATTTCATGATCTGTGGACCACCGTAGCTTTCAATGAGTTTCATGACATCCTTCCCGGTTCAGCAATAAACGAAGCCAACAAAGAGGCAATTGCCCGTCATAGTGAAGTTCTGCGCCGAACCACGGAATTAAAAAACAATGCATTCCGTAAAATGGCTGATGAGGTTAAATTTCAAGAAGGTATGGGCCAGCCTGTTGTTGCCTATAACCTGCAGCCCTACGGCCGCAAAGCTATAGTTGAAGCTACTGTTTATTCACATGTGGAACCGGTTTCTGTAAAAGTTGCTACCTGGGGCGCTAACTACTATGGTAAGAACTTTACTCCGGTTGATAAATCTAAGCTTGGTGTAAAAGGGCCGGAAAATGAAAATTTTCTTTCAGCTGATTATAAGAGCAAACAGCTTAGTTCAAACGGGAGCCTTGCAACTGTTCTTGTACGCGACGGTTCAGGCAAAGCCTATCCGGCACAGATTGTCTGGTCAAAACCAACTCCTCCCGGATTTACTTCAAAAGTTCAGTTTATTGTTGATAACATGCCTGCCGGAGGGTACAGGACATTTTATGTGGATATGACCAAACCAGGGGAATTCAGTAATTCCATGCCATTCACCAATAATACTTTCGAAACGGATTTCTTTACTATAAAGTTTGATATGAAAACAGGATGCATTGTCAGCCTGTTTGATAAACGTACAAATAAAGAATTTGTAAAGGAAGGCGGCCAGCTTAATACACTGAGAATGTCTCTTGAGGATAGAAAGGGTGGCATGAAGTCGTGGGTGATAAACAAATTTGTCAAACAGGAAGATGTAACAAATGTTGCAAGTGTGAAGGTTGTTGAGTACGGACCGGTGAGAGCCTGTGTTGAAACCGTTAAAACCTGGGGAAGATCAAGGTTTATTGAGCGTACATACATCTACCGTTCTTATCCGCGAATTGATTATGACATGGAGGTACACTGGCTTGAAACCGGTAGTGATTCGACTGATTCTCCAATGTTAAGGGCAATATTCCCGATATCCGTTGATAATTCAAAATTTTATTCACAGGTTCCATTTGCCGTTGTTGAGAGACCTGTTGACGGAAAGATGAATGGGAAAGATGCTCCTTCATACCTGCAGCATGCCGATGCTTATGGTGTTAAAGCTGAATCACAGGATGGACTTGAAGTTCCTGCACAAAAATGGGTTGATGTAACTGATGGTAAAGTAGGAATTGCTCTCCTTAATAAGACAAAATACGGACATTCCTATAATCATGGTGACCTTAGGATTACATTGATGAGAACTGCAGGAGACCCTGATATTTATCCTAACCTGGGCAAGTTCAATATCAGCTATTCATTATTTCCCCATGCAGGTGATTGGAAAAACGGAGTCTGGGCTGAAGGGGAAGATTTTAATATTCCTGTTTATGCTGCTGAACCACCTTCACTTGCTCTCGCAAAAGCTCATGCCACGCGCCCCGAAGAAGCTTCTTTCTTTTCAACAGATGTTCCGGGAGTTGTATTATCAGGAATAAAACAGGCTGAGGATGGAAAGGAATTGATAGTCAGGCTTGTTGAAGTAGAGGGCAAACCGGCTACAGTAAAACTGAATGTACCTGTTGCTGTGGCGTCGGCACGCAGGTTGAATATTCTGGAGTTTCCACTTGGAAACGTTGCCAATCCGGTAGTAAGTGGTAAAACAATCCAGGTAAAAATTCGTGCAAACGAAATTGTCACTCTTGGCATTTTACCTTTATGATAACAATGATCAGCTGATTGAAATATATTAAAACCTAAAAGAATGAAGAAAAGTATTTTGTTTTTGTTTTTACTTACAATAGTATCAGGCTCTTTTTCTTTTGTTTACGGACAGAAGCCGGATACTAAACCTGCAGATACGATACTTGTGATCGGGCATGCCCATATGGACATGAACTGGCTGTGGACATATTCTGAAACTATGCAGATGTGTAACGATAATCTCAGACAGGTCGTGGCATTTATGGATGAGTTTCCTGATTATACCATGCTGCAGAGTCAGGCAGCAGTTTATCACTTTGTTGAAATGGTAGATCCACCTCTTTTTGAGCAGATTAAAAAATACGTAAAAGCTGGCCGGCTCGAACTTGGAGGTGGTGAGTGGGTCGAAGGTGATGAAAATATGTCATCAGGTGAAGCAATAAGCAGATCTTTCCTGCTTGGACAGCGATATTTCCAGAGTCGCTTTGGCAAGATGGCTAAAATTGGCTGGCTTCCGGATAATTTCGGGCATGTTTCCCAACTTCCACAAATTCTTAAACTTGCCGGCTGCGATTACTTCTATTTTCATCGATGCAAACCATATAAAGGAACTTTCTGGTGGACAGGAACTGATAATTCTACTGTGCTTGCCTATGCTAATGACACGTATAATGGTAAAATTACACCTAATCTGAAAGATGAACTTCAAAAGATAGCTCCTGATAAACACAGGATAATTCAGATAACCGGTGTCGGAGATCATGGAGGCGGACCTGCCCGTTCCGAGATTGAATTGGTTCACACTCTTGATAAAACACCAGGATACCCGGCTGTAAAATTTGCTACCGCAGGCGAATTTTTCAAAAGGTCATCAAAAGATATGGCCGGCCGCCCGACCCACAAAGGTGAGATGGGATTTATTTTCGAAGGATGTTATACTACAATAGCTGATATAAAGGCAGGCAACAGGAACAGTGAAAATTCCCTCTATGCAGGCGAATTCTTCAATACTCTCCGCTGGCTTAATGATGATAAATATCCAGCTGAAGCATTTCGTGACCTGTGGACTTCAGTAGCTTTTAATGAGTTCCACGATATATTGCCAGGTTCAGCTATCAACGAATCAAATAAGGAATCAATTTCCCGTTACAGTGAAATTCTGAGAAAAGCATTAGATTTGAAAAGCAATGCTTTCCGCAGAATGGCTGATGAAGTTAAATTCCAAACCGGGATGGGTCAGCCTGTGGTTGCATATAACCTTCAGCCAAATACCCGTAAAACCATTGTTGAAGCAAACGTATATTCTCATGTAGAGCCTGTATCAGCAAAATTAGCAAGCTCGGGAAATTATTATGGTTCAAAATATGTGAAAGCTGTCGATAAAGGGCAAGGGGATGTACCTACGGTTCTTGTTCGTGATGCATCCGGTAAATCTTACCCTGCACAGGTTGTATGGGGAAAAGTAACACCTCCCGGATTTACTTCAAAGGTACAGTTCATTGTCGATAACATACCGGCTGGCGGTTATAAAACATTTTATGTTGATATGACCAAAACCGGAGAAGTTAACGAACCGATCCCGTTCAAAGATAATACCTTCGAAACGGATTTCTTCAAGATTAAATTTGATATGAAAACCGGAGGCATCATCAGCCTGTTTGATAAACGGTCAAACAAGGAATATGTTAAGGATGGCGGGCAGCTTAATAAACTGAGAATATCACTTGAAGACAAAAAAGGAGGTATGAAATCATGGACAATCAATAAAATAGTTAAAGAAGAGGATGTTACAAATGTTGCAAGTGTGAAGGTTGTTGAAAACGGACCGGTAAGAGCTTGTGTTGAAACAGTAAAAACCTGGGGTAAATCAAGGTTTATCGAACGCACATATCTTTATCGTTCATATCCGCGTATCGGTTACGACATGGAAGTTCACTGGCTTGAAACAGGTAGCGATTCTACCGATTCTCCCATGTTAAGAGCAATTTTCCCCATAGCAATTGATAATCCGGTTTTCAATTGCCAGGTGCCCTTTGATGTCCTTGAAAGACCTACTGACCTCAGGAAAACTCCACCGTCATATAAAACTCTGATCCCGGATCTAAGCAAAAATGAAGGTCCGGACGGACAGGAAGTTCCTGCTCAGAAATGGGTTGATCTGACTGATGGCGTTACCGGTATAGCTCTGATGAACACTACAAAATATGGTCATTCATATCACAACGGAGAATTGAGACTTACTCTCCTCAGATCTGCCGGTAATCCTGATATTTATCCGAACATTGGCAAATTTAATATCAGCTATGCACTTTATCCTCATGCCGGGGATTGGAAAAAAGGTGGTGTATGGGCTGAGGGCGATGATTTCAACGTTCCTGTTTATGCTGCAGAACCTCCATCGCTGGCGCTTGCAAAGGCTCATTCCACGCGCCCTGAAGAGGCTTCTTTCTTCTCGGTTGATGTTCCCGGGGTAGTTATGACTGGGATTAAACAGTCCGAAGATGGTAACGAATTAATTATCAGATTATTAGAAGTAGATGGGAAAGAGACTACTGTGAACCTGAAAGTTCCGGTTGCAGTAAGTTCCGTACGCAGGTTAAACCTGATAGAGTTCCCTCTCATGAATGTAGCCAAACCAACAGTTACCGGTAAAACAATTCAGGTGAAAATAAAACCAAATGAGATCGTTACACTGGGTATAACGGCTTTAAAACAATAGTGACATATAAATTGTTGAAAAACCGATAAGATGAATTCAGGCCGATGTTTCTTCAAGGAGACCGGCCTGATTCTTTTATCAGTTATCTAAATCAGGATACCTAAGAAACCAACAAAGAAAAGTAAAACATGAGCAAGACAGAATTTACTCCTGACTATACCAACCTGCTTCAGGTATTATTAAATCGCAGACCTCAACGATTACCTGTTTATGAGCATCATATCGACCCCCCCTTCATTTCAAAAGTTCTTGGGGAGAAAATCAGTTCTGAAAACCTGAAGCCAAATGAGTTGACAGATTATTACAGAAAGGTCATCGGTTTCTGGAAAGATATGACGTATGACGGGTTTGATTTTGAAGCAGCGATTTGCGATATCCTGCCTGGTCATGGAGCTATCATGGGAGGAATGGCCGGTCCGATACAGACTATGGATGATTTTAAAAAATATCCCTGGAAAGAAATTCCTGCAATATTTAAAGAAAAATATACTCCTCATTTTGAAACTATCAGGAAAACTTTGCCGGAGGGAATGAAAGCATTTGGCGGATGTGGCTATGGCATTTTTGAAGCAAGTCAGGACCTTGTGGGTTATGAACCATTATGTGTTTTGCAGTACCTCGATCCCGACCTGTTCAGAGATCTGTTTGTAAGAATCGGAGATATCTGGGTTGAGTTATGGACCTGGGTAATTAATAATTATGACGATCTCTTTGTTTTCTACAGGATGGGAGATGATCTGGGTCATAAAACCTCTACAATGCTCGATCCTGATGTTATCCGCCAGCATATTCTGCCTCAATATAAACGGGTAATAGACCTTATTCATTCCTCAGGAAAAAAATTTCTTCTTCACAGTTGCGGCAAAATATTTCCTTTAATGGATGATATTATAGCTTTGGGAATTGATGCAAAACACTCCAATGAGGATCAGATTGCCCCATTTATGGAATGGATAGAAAAATATTCCGGTAAGATCGGTCTCTTCGGTGGTTTCGATCTGAATCTTTTGATATTAAATGAGCCTGAAATTGTTTTTCAAACAATTCTCAGGCAGGGTGAATTGTACCGGACCAGGGCAAATGGTTATGGACTCGGATCAGGCAACTCAATTCCCGGTTATATTCCTGTCGATGGATTTATGGCAATGATTGATGCTGTAAAAGAGATCAGGAGTAGGGAGGCTGGAGGGCGTTAAGCGGTATTCGGTATTCGGTATTCGGTATTCAGTAATCGGTATTCGGTAAGCGGTATTCGGTTAGGTTGGCTTTTTGCAAAAGATTGAGGATTTATCTATCATTGATTGCAGCATTTTACCGATAGATTCACATCTCTGTAACAGTCTTACAGACACTTCAATATCGATGTATTTACATTCTCCAGAGACTTCTATCCAATGTTGAGTTTCCAATTGTTCGGAATCTGCATCAGTTAATTTTGAAATAAAATGACTTTCATACCTTCTCTTTCCCCATGCTTCGGCTATCTGAGCTCCGATGGATCTTGATGATCTCCTCATTTGATCTGTAAGAGAATATCTTTCATCTCTTGGGAACTCTTTAGTCAAATTATATATCTCCTCTGATAAAACTCTTGCAAGCTTATAAACATCGAGATCTCTAAAACTCTTAACGTATTTCATTACCGATCACTGAATACCGAAAACCGAATACCAATTGACTTTCATTTATCCCCGTTAAACTCTTTTACTGCATTATATGCTGCAATGATATTCTGGGGAGGTACCTCCGATAATATATTATGAATGGGAGCAAAAACAAATCCTCCGTCTTTCGAAAATATCCGGCAGCGGTTCAAAACATCTTTCCTGACATCCTCTGTACTGCCCTGGTTAAGAACTGAAGCGGTATCAACACCTCCGCCCCAGAAAGTAATATCTTTTCCGAATTCTTCCTTCAGAGTTATCGGATCCATATCGTAGCAGTTGGTCTGAACCGGATTCAGTATATCAAAACCGACTTCAATCAGATCAGGAATATACTGCCTGATACTTCCGCAGGAATGAAGAAATATCTTCATATTGCTGTGTTCCTTTACATAATCACAGAGGACTTTGTACCTAGGTTTAAAAATTTTTCTGAATGTTCCCATATCCATAAAAGCGCCGGATGTCATTCCGAGGTCATCCCCGAACCTTATAACATCAACGATATCACCGATCGAACTGCACTTCTTCTCAAGTCCGGCAAGGTGCATATCAACTAAGATGTCCAGCATTTCAGATAATTTATCCTGTTCCACCATCAGATCCATGAGAAAATTGTCCATGCGTCTGATAAAAAATCCCAGTTCCAGAAGCTTTGCCCCTCCTGACATTACAAGTGCTTTATCAGATGTTTTCTTAATATGAAGAAGTTTTTCCCTAAGCTCGGCTGTATTTAAATTGGATGCATGTGAATGCACTACCCAGCTTATTTTTTTTAGGGAGTCTTTCAGATTTGAAAAGTTTTCCGGATACCCGTTTTCGTACGGAAAAAACATCTGATCGAAAAATGCGGCTCCAACGGGCATTTTCGATAAAATGAGGCCTTCAGGGTCAGTAGTATATAGAGAACCATCTGGAGATTTAATTGGACGGAACCATCCCGGGTACTCACCTTTGCTTCCATCAGCCAGGTCAACCTCATACCAGTCATCCGATTCTGTTGATACACGGTTTATATCAAGGGCATCTACCCCGAACAGATCTATGACTTTCAAATCAACATTTGCAAGTTGCTGAACAACATCAAAGACCCGGGTAGGAGATGTGATTTTCAGATATTTTTTCAGATTATTATAAGCAATGGCAGAAATTCCTGTAACAGTGGAACTTCCGAGATCAACCGGTACTTTATCAGGTTGCTTATGATTTATTGCTGAAAGGATTCTGTCCCTTGAATTCATGGCAGGAATTATTTTATTAATAGTATCTTTTTGAGAATGGTTAAAGATATGAATGATTTAGATATGTTGTTATAATTTGACTTTAGCTCAAAATAGATGTTACTCATCAGGACTATTTTTATCAGTAATATAATTTTCCGTTAAAGATGGTTTATGTATTAACCAGGTTAATAATTTATTTAAAGGAATTCCCCCTTTTGAAATGGAATATTTGGAATTCCCCCTTTGAAGGGGGGGTCAGGGGGATGTTTCCTCTAATTTGTCATCCATTTTTTCCATTTTTAAATTTCTGTACTATCTCTGTGGATCTCTGTTTAACAATATGTTAAGAACTTACACAGAGGATCACAAAGTCCCGATAGCCATCGGGATCACAGAGTTCCACCGAGGACTTTTTCGACAGCCCTTCAGGGGAATGTTTCCTCAAATTTACCATCCATTTTATTCATTCTTAAATTTCCAGGAGCTATTAAATCCACTCTGGCTCCCTAAAGGGAGAATTTGGATCGGATAAAATGTATAACATCCTATCTTAATTTGAATTTTTTATAAATTTATATCAATAGAAATATTTTTATTTTTCTAAATAACCAAATTTATATATCTTCATGCCAGTTTAAATTATTGTTTATTCTGAGTGCCGGAATCATTAACAGGTAACCCCGGGAGAGGCAGAAGCTGGCCAGGAATAGATTTTTCAGCATAATAATATTCAGCAAAAGAATAGGAAACGGAAATGCGGAAATTAAATATTTGTCTTTTAAATCCCTCTTGCTCCTTTCAAAGGGGAGATCAGGATAGGATAAAATTTATACCATTTGATCTTAATTTGCATTCTTTTGCTTTCGTTATCATGAAAACCGGTATTCAAATAATAAATTATAAATTGAAGTACCATTATTTTCTTTTAAGTTCGAGTAAATATTTTAATTGAATACAAATTTTTACCTATATAATATACATTAAATATGGAACAGAAAATTAATATTTCCAGGATTGCACCGGTGCTTATGTCATTTTTTGTTATGAGCATCATCGATCTTGTCGGAATTAGTGTTGACAGGGTGCAGCTGGATATGCATCTCTCAAATACTCTTGCGCAACTTATCCCTTCGGTAACTTTTTTGTGGTTTTTCTTATTATCTGTCCCAATCGGGATCACTCAATCGAGGATCGGAAAACGTCTGATGTTGAATATCGGAATGGGAATTACGGTACTTGGTCTGATTATCCCGTTTTTATTTTATTCATTTGCAATGGTTCTTCTGGGGTTCACATTTCTTGGAATAGGGAATACAATTATTCAGGTATCTGCAAATCCTCTCCTTGTTGATGTTGTACCAGGTAACAGAGCTTCAAGCTTTCTGAGTTTCTCGCAGTTTGTAAAAGCAATTGGCTCTATGATAGGACCTCCTATGGCTGCAGTATTTGCTTCTAAATTCGGAGACTGGAAATTGATGTATCCGGCATTCGCAATAGTATCTGTTCTGACCATTGTTTGGCTGGGTTCTGTGAAAATTGTGGAGTTAAAACAGGAAGAAAAAAAGGCAACTCTCAGTTCATCATTTAAACTTCTCGGGAACGGTTATATCCTGATTATGGTTCTTTCTATTTTCGTGGTAGTTGGAATTGATGTAGGATTTAATTCAAATTCAGGTCAGTTTTTGATGAAGCAGTTAGGCATTGAACCGGAAAGTGCTTCTATGGGTAGAAGCGTATATTTTTTCGGCCGCTTGCTCGGGACTCTTGCAGGTGCAATTGTATTGACTAAAGTATCTTCCCGCAAATTATTTATATGGACATCTGTACTGGGAATTATTGTGTTTGGAGCATTACTTCTGATCAAATCTCCGGTAGTTGCCTGGGGTCTGGTATTTATTACCGGCGTTGCAATTGCGAATATATTTCCGCTTGTTTTCGCACTTTCTGTGGAGAAATATCCGACCCGCAGTAATGAGATTTCAGGTCTGATAATGATGGCTATTTCCGGAGGAGCTGTTATTCCTATTCTTATTGGAGGATTAAGTGACATTACTAATGTTGCAATCGGAATGACCGTACTTTTAGCCTGCTGGTTTTATTTATTTGGAGTTTCACTTTATGCCCTGAAGAAATAATATATTTACAACTTTTTAATTTTAATTATTATGAGCGATATCCTAAGTAGATTAGAACAATGTATTGAATTTGGAAAGATCAATAAAGCAAGTCCTTATCCGCCGAGTATGAAAGATCAGGACGGTGCAGATGAATTGACAAAACAAGCTCTCGAGAGCGGGAAAAAGCCGACAGAGATCCTTGAAAATGCATTGATACCGGCTATGGCAAAAGTCGGAAATAAGTTTAGCAGAAATGAGATATATGTGCCTCAGATGCTGATGTCAGCTAAAGCCATGCACAGCGCAATGGTACATATAAAGCCATTTTTTCTCTCCGGCGAGACTAAAAGGAAAGGAACTTTTATCATCGGAACAGTATCAGGAGATTTACATGACATAGGTAAAAACCTGGTTTCTATGATGATAGAAGGCGGAGGATGGGAAGTGGTTGATCTTGGCGTAGATGTAGGGCAGGATAAATTTTTAGAGGCCCTGAAAGCACATCCGGATGCTGCAATAGGTTTGTCTGCTTTGCTTACAACCACAATGGAAAACATGAAAAAAATTGTTATTGCAGTAAAGGAAAAATCTCCCGCTACAAAAGTTCTGGTTGGAGGAGCTCCTGTTACCAAAGAATATTGTGAAAAGATCGGGGCTGATTTTTACTCTCCTGACCCTCAGGGAGCCGTCAACTATCTTAAACAATTCGCTTCATAACAACCGTCAGGTTCCTTATGGGCTATAGGTTTGCCTGCACGTAAATCAGAAGTGCGGGCAAACCCTTAAATCTATTTATCTGTTCCCAAAACGTGTCTGCGCTTCGGTGAGCATTGCTTCAGTAGCTGTGGCTCCTGATCGGGTTGCGCCTGCTGCCTTCATTTTGAGAAGATCATCAAGGGTGCGTACACCTCCGGCGCATTTCACCTGAACCTTTGGACCCGAATGTTTTCTCATCAGCTCAATATCCGCCAGTGTAGCTCCCTTATAATTGAAATCACCATTAGCCTGTTTTACAAAACCATATCCTGTGGATGTTTTAACAAAATCAGCACCGGTTCGCGTGCAGATCTCGCAAAGCCTGATCTTGTCCTCAGTTCTGGTCACATAATCAGTCTCAAAGATTACTTTAACAAGGGCTTTTTTCCTATGACAGGTATCTGTTACCGCTTTTATTTCATTCTCCACATATTTCCAGTCACCACCCAGTGCCTTGCCAATATTTATAACCATATCAATTTCGGTTGCTCCATCGGCACAGGCTTGTTCAGCTTCAAAAACCTTTACTGAAGTAGAACTGTTGCCGTGAGGGAAACCAATTACGCAGCCGACCTTTACCTCAGTGTCACTTAACTGTTCAACTGCAGCTTTGACAGCATATGGTTTTACGCAGACGGAAGCGACATTATATTTTCTGGCCACCCCGCATTGTTTAATCAGATCTTCATCTGTATGTGTAGGCTGAAGGATCGAATGATCAATCATTTTTGCCAGTTCTCTTACCATCGTCATTTTTTAATATTTTATTGGTGAATATTTTATATCATAATTTATTTTGATCCATTGCAACTTCCTGTAAATTAATTCCATTAACCACTTAGCCCATGGCAATATTATAAAATAATCACATAAAAGCATGTGAGAATTTCATATTTATATATTAGATTCATGTTTTGTTAGAATGGTTGAATTGATTATCGGGTTTAATTAATTGTAATTCCTGATTTGGAATGAATATATTAAATTTTAACAAACAAGATTCCCCCTTCGAAGGGAGAAAGGGGGATGTTAAAACTCATTCTATGAAAAAGAACCCTATTATACCATATAATCCCAAACTTAAGGAGCTGGCTCGTAAACTTCGCAACAATAGTACTCTGGCAGAAGTATTACTATGGCAGAATATAAAAGGTAAGAGCTATGGATATGAATTTCACAGGCAGGTGCCCATTGATGAGTATATTGTAGATTTTTATTGTCATGAATTGCACCTGGCAATTGAAATTGATGGTTATACCCATGACTATAATTTCGATTATGATGAAACCCGACAAAAGAGATTAGAAAGTTTGGGGATTACTTTTGTCAGATTTAATGATAAAGATGTAAAAAAGAATATAAACGATGTTTTAAGAGGACTTGAGATTACCATTCTTGAAATTGAAGAAAAGAATAAGATGGAGGGGAATTTAGAGGAAACATCCCCCTGACCCCCTTCAAAGGGGGAATACCTACAACTGAAACTCAATTAAATAATATTAAGTACCAATGACTCAAAGTGAAAAGTTCTTAAAGAAACACAGGATGCAGGCTGATAATATAAGTATTCAGCAGGTTGTGGAATCATTTACATCGGAAATGCTAAAAGGACTGGAAGGGATGGAAAGCTCTCTCCGGATGATACCCACTTATATAGAAGATAATAATCAATTTCTTGTGGAAACGCCTGTTGTTGCAATTGATGCAGGGGGGACCAATTTCAGAGCAGCCCTGGTTAAATTCAATAAACATGGTGAAATTGAAATAAGCAACATGATGAATGCCGGGATGCCGGGTCTGGAAGGTGAAATTTCGAAGACGGAATTCTTTGATACCATCGCTGGATATATCAGGCCACTTGTTGAGAAATCTGACAGAATAGGATTCTGTTTTTCATACCCGACCGAAATTTTGCCGGACAAAGACGGCAGATTATTGCAGTTTTGTAAAGAAGTACAGGCTCCGGAAGTGGTAGGTGAGCTGATTGGTAAAAACCTGCTCAAGACTCTTGGCATGGAAGAAAAACAAATAGTATTGTTAAATGATACTGTGGCGACTCTTCTTGCAGGAAGATCAGCTTCTGCTGGCAGGAACTACGATTCTTTCATTGGCTATATACTTGGAACCGGTACAAATACCTGTTATATAGAAAGTAACTCAAACATTCTGAAAAACCCGGAGCTTGATAAAACCAGAAGCCAGATTATCAATATCGAATCGGGAAATTTTGGCAAAGCCCCGCGTACAGATCTGGATATTTCATTTGATAATTCCACCGCAAATCCCGGGAATTATACATTTGAGAAAATGTTTTCGGGGGGATATTTTGGAGGCCTCTGCCTGACAACATTAAAAGCAGCTGCAAAAAATGGTGTGTTTTCAGCAGCCACGGCTTCAAATATACTGCCATTTAATGAATTGACTTCTGAAGATGTGAACAGTTTCATTTGTAAAACAGCGACAGATAATGGATTACCTTTTCCACGTATGATGAACCGGGTCGACGAAAAGAACTGTATTGAGATCATTGAGAGCCTGATCGGTCGTGCTGCAAAACTGGTAGCCGCAAATCTTGCTTCAGTGGTACTTAAAACCGGCCGGGGGAAATCAGCTGACCGTCCCATTCTGATCACCACGGAAGGGACTTTTTATACTAAATTGCACAACCTGCGATCACTTTCTGAAAAGTACTTTCAGGAGTATCTGACAGGCGAAAGGGAGCGTTTTTGTGAATTTACGCAAGTTAAGCACTCCAGTCTGGTCGGAGCAGCTCTGGCAGCCCTGATCAATTAAGTACTTACACTTTTAAGAATATCTTTTTCCTGTATAATATATAGAGGAATACCCAGGCGACTGCAGTAATCGCTATTCCATTAATAAGGGGTCCCCATGTCTCAGGAAGTACAGCATTAAAACCACCGAAGAAAAATTTAGCTGCTGCCCTGAAATTAACTATTCTTTCAGTAAGGTATATTGTTATCGGGTTCATTCCGATTACCAC